>OGXX01003075.1_pt1 | contig 14334 bp, 13 predicted proteins | sample 1576301 | NCBI WGS metagenome assembly OGXX01 (sample SAMEA3541469, study PRJEB24748) | human gut metagenome | biome: human gut; feature: human-associated habitat; material: faeces | place: China | collected 2012
GTCTGCTTGCAAGCGCAAAATATCTGATAAACGACGCTACCTTTCCTAACTACTGGATAAAGAAAAAGGGACAGGTATATATAAACACATGGCACGGCACACCGCTCAAAGCCATGGGACGCAAGGTGCATAACGATGTATTCTTCGGAAACGTTCAGAAGAACCTTGTAAATGCCGACTATCTGCTTTACCCCAACATCTTTACGAAAGACGTAATGATAAGGGACTATATGCTTGAGAATATTTCTTCAAATTCCTATATACTCTGCGGTTATCCGAGAAACACAGTATTCTTCGACAGGGACGCAGAGAAAAAGATAAGAGAAGAACTTGAAATCACCGACAAGAAGATATATGCATATATGCCTACATGGAGAGGTACTGTCGATAAGGTCGGCGTATCCAAAAACGATGCATATCTTATGTATTACCTTTGCGAGCTTGACAAAAGACTTACAGATGATGAGATATTCTATATCAACATTCACCCTATGGCAATGCACGCCAAGAACACGGCGTCTCCTTCAGCGAGTAGCGCTCTGCAATCTGCGAGATCGACTCTGCATACCAGTACCGGCGCAGAAACAGACTGCACTGCTTTTCCGGTATGGTGCGCAGAAACCGGTCAATTGCCTGCCCCAGCTCGCGCTCGTCCATCGTCTGCTCAACGCTGCCGCCTGCCGGGACGCACTCCGACAGCTCGTCGAGCGCCGCCGGGAAGCTGCTTCCTCCGCGTTTTTCCGCGCGCGCGGCTTTGTAGCGGTCGAGCGAGAGATTGCGCGTGATGCGTCCCAAAAACGCCGAGAGAACCGAAGGCCGCTGCGGCGGCATCGCGTTCCAGGCGCGCAGCCACGTGTCCGACACGCATTCCTCGCTGTCTTCCATGCTCTTCAAAATATTGTGGGCAATCGCACGGCAGTAGCCGCCGTACTTCGTATCCGTCTCCTGTATCGCCTGTTCCAGCCTTGCCCAATACAGGTCGATGATCTGGGAATCTTCCATAGCGCCCTCCTTCTGTCTGTCTACTCTTCCAGACGAGAAAATTTCCGCCCGGTTGCACGGTTTTCATTTTTTCCAGTATACCATAGGCAAATCGTTTTCGGAATGGTATAATACAGGTAAATTATTTCAAAGGTGGAGCATGGGTATGGAATTTCGTGTGTTGGCAGTGGGCGACGTGGTGGGCGCGCCGGGTCTTCGGTTTTTGCAGCAGAAGCTGCGCGGAATCAAGCGGCTCTACGGCGCCGATTTCTGCGTGGTCAACGGGGAAAACGCCAATGTCGTCGGCATCACGCCGCAGCAGGCGGACGCGATCTTTGACGCGGGTGCGGACGTGACCACGCTCGGAAACCACACCTGGAACCGGCGGGAAATTCTCCCGTATCTGGACGAGTGCGGCTACATCCTCCGTCCGGCAAACTTCCTGCCGAGCCTGCCCGGTCGCAGCTGGGGCATTTTTGAGACGAAGGCAGGACCGGTCGCGGTCGTCAATCTGATCGGCAGATGCTCCATGGACTTTGGTCCCGACAATCCGTTCCGCGTGATCGATAAAATCCTGCGCGACATCGGAGACATTCCCGTGCTGATCGACTTCCACGCCGAAGCCACAAGCGAAAAGCTGGCGATGGGCTACTATCTGGACGGAAAAATCTCCGCCCTCTGGGGCACGCACACGCATGTCCCCACCGCAGACGAGCAGGTTCTGCCGAACGGCACGGGCTATCAGACCGACCTCGGCATGACAGGTCCCGCGATTTCCGTTCTGGGCGTGAAGCCCGAGCAGTCCATCGCGCTGTTCCGGGGCGAACTGAAATCCCGCTATGAGCCGGCGGGCGGACCGTGCAGGCTCTGCGGCGCAGTCTTTACGATCGACGCAAAAACGCGGCGCTGCACAGGCGTCGAGCGCGTGATGGTGGATTAGCGCAGACATTTAGAGAAATTGACGAAGGTGCAAGATGCGCCTTCGTCTTTTTTGTCGGAACTGCGGGCTTTCTTTTTCTGCGAGACGTGCTATAATTTAGTCAGCTAAACAATTAGCGTATCAGTTCATTAGCGTATCAGAATTTCGGCGGCACAAGCTGCCCATCGAGAAGAAAAGGAGGAAGCTATGAAGAATTTCACCATGAAGCGGGTACTTGCCGGTGCGCTTTGCGCAGCGGGCGTGATCGCCTCCGCGCTTACCACAGCCTCTGCCTGCACCACGATCTATGCGGGCGCAAATCTTACGCAGGAAAACACGCGCTTTATCGCCCGCAGTGAGGACTACGGCTCGGACATGAACAAGCTCTGGTTTGTCAGCGAGCCCGGCGCTTACAGTGGCACCTACCGCGGCTGCCCGGAATACGGACCGTTTACCTATGAGCTGTCCCACCCCAGCTACCGCTTCACGTACTTCAAAAACGACAACGTCTACGACGGCGTCTGCCCCGAGTGCGGCGAGGAAAATGCACAGCATGCCTCCTATACCGAGTTCGGTACAAATGAAAAGGGCGTGTCCGTCTCCGCCACGGAAACGATCTCCGGAAACGACGCCGTTCTGTCCGTCGACCCCTACCGCGACGCCGGTTGGGCGCAGGAAAACGGCAAACCCGCCGGCATTGAAGAGGGCGACATTCCCACGGTCCTGCTCAGCGAGGCGGCGTCGGCAAAAGACGCGCTCAAGCTGCTTCTGAACATCTACGACACCTATGGCTGCGCCGACGGTGCGGGGCTTTTCATCACCGATCAGAACGAAAGCTGGTACATTGAAAACTGCTCTGGCACGCAGTATGCGGCAATCCGGCTGAACGATGATCTGCTGTTCCTGGAACCCAACATGGCAGTCATCGGAAGCGTCGATCTGGACGATACCGAAAACGTGATTGCCTCGCCAAAGCTCATCGAGACGGCAAAGGCAGCCGGAACGTTCCAAGGCAGCGAGATTGACAACGTGATTGACTACCGCGCCAGCTACGCCGGAAGACTCGACTCTGCCGACAAGCGTCTGGTCGAAGGTCTCAACTATCTCAACAGCGCCTACAGCTACGACGCGGACGCCTTAGTCACCGACAACAGCCGCTTTACGATTTCCAATCTTGACACGACCGGCGCGATTGTCCCGCTCTACACGAATATCTCCGCCGACCGGACGCTGGATGTCGACGATATTCTGAACTACTACAAGCTCAGCACCATCGCAAAGTCCGGCAATCAGGAGATTGAAATCTTCCAGATGTTCAAAGACCGCCCTGCCGAATACGCAACGGTCGGTTGGGTTGCGGTAGCAGATCTGGCATGCAACGTCTTTGTGCCGTATTATCCGATGCTGATCGACTCCATGTATGAGGGCTACCAGGCAGGCACGCCGACCGTGCAGTTTACCACCGAGCAGCCGACCAGCGGTCTGTTCTACCCCTATTCCAAGCGCTCTTAACAACCGCGAAACCGGCGAGATCACCACGACCGACGGCTACCGGATTCTGCCCGAGGGCTGGGAGAAATCCTACTACTGGAGCTTTGAAATTCTCAACGACTACGTGCGCTACTTTGAATCTGCCAACGGCTCGAAGCTCGTCAGCGACGCGGACCGGCAGTATGTCAAGGCGAAGCTGAACGACTTGCAGCAGGAATTCTACAGCGATTTCGTTTCCATGCAGACGCTGCAAGCATCTTCGAACGCCCGCAAGCTTGCCACCGAGAACGGCGCGGCAATGGCAAAGAAGGCACAGCAGACCGCGCAGGAGCTGATTGCCTATCTGCAGGGCTCCGAGGCACTCACGCGCGCCGACGCAGTCTACAGTCTCTGGCTGCGCTCCGGCTCTCCGAAGGCGAAGACCTCCGTGTGCCCGTTTGCGGATGTTTCGGAAAGCGCTTACTACTATGACGCCGTCCTTTGGGCAGCAGAAGCCGGCATCGTCCGCGGTGTCAGCGACAGCAGCTTTGCCCCGGACGCGACCTGCACCCGCGCGCAGGCGGTGACGTTCCTCGCCCGCGCCCTGAAGGCCAAGGCGGCGAGTGCGGCGGAGTTCTCCGACGTCCCGACCGGCAGCTACTTTGCGGACGCGGTCGCCTGGGCGGCGGCCAACGGCGTGACCGAGGGCATCGGCGGCGGCCTGTTCGGCTCCGACAACGACTGCACCCGCGGTCAGATCGTGACGTTCCTCTACAGAGCATACAACAAGTAACGGGAACGCGCTCCCTCAGACAAAACAAAGAGAAGAGGCCCATCTGCCAAAGCAGATGGGCCTCTTTCGTATCTCGCGGCGGTTCAGCTTTTGCTGAGCAGGGCGTCGTATTTGCTCATCGTGTTTCCTCGGTCAAAACTCTTCCGGAAATGCTCCGCTGCGGGGCGGGAGGCCGCCCGGCGTGATCGGTCAAAGGCTCTTCACGAGCGTCAGGATGTTCGACCCGTCCGCGTATTCATAGGTCACCTCGTCCATGAGCTTCTTCACCATGAAGATGCCGAGACCGCCGACCTCCCGCTCCTCCGCCGACTGCGTTGTATCCGGGTCGGGCTTTTCGGTGGGGTCATAGGGCCGTCCGTTGTCGGAAAAGCGAAGCGTCGCCTTGCCGTCCTTCAGCGAGCAGCCCAGCACGACGCCGGTCGCGCCGCTGTAGCGGGCGATGTTGGAGAAGATCTCATCCACCGCCACATTGACCTGAGCGATCGCCTTCATGGGGGCTCCTGCCTCGGCGAGAATGCCCTCAAAAAAGTCGGTGGCCTGCGGCAGCTGCTCCAGCGTCGGCGCGAGATTGATCTTTTTCATGTCCGACGACTTCATCTCGATGCAGAGCATGGTGATATCGTCGAACTGGTCCGCGCCGCCCGCGAACTCGTCCACATCGCGGTGCAGAGCCTCCAGCAGCTGACGGCACGAGCCGCCCTCGGCGGCGTTCAGCGCACGGAGCATCCGGTCAGTCCCGTAAAGCGTGTTGGAGGCATTCGTGGCCTCCGGCACGCCGTCCGTGTAGACCACCAGACGGTCTCCCGCGTCCAGCTCCAGCTCGTATTCCCGGTATCGGGCGCCCTCCATGCCGGCCAGCACGAAGCCGTGCCTATCCTTGAACAGCTCAAAGGAGCCGCCTTTGCGCATGATGGCCGGATACTCGTGGCCTGCGTTGGCGCACTTCATTTTTCCCGTGGAGATCTCGAGAATGCCCAGCCAGACGGTGACGAACATCTCCGCTTCGTTGTTTTCGCAGAGCTGATCGTTCACCTTTTCCAGCACGGCCTTCGGGGACAGACCGCTCTGCGCGGCGGATTTCAGCAGCGTTTTGGAGATCATCATAAACAGCGCCGCGGGGACGCCCTTGCCGGACACGTCCGCCATGACCAGCGCCAGATGGTCGTCATCCACCAGGAAAAAGTCGTAGAAGTCGCCGCCGACCTCCTTCGCCGGCGTCATGGAGGCGTAAATGTCGAACTCGTGGCGCTCGGGGAAGGCGGGGAAGATGCAGGGCAGCATGGACGCCTGAATGTGGCGCGCCACGTCCAGCTCCGCGCCGATGCGCTCCTTTTCCGCGGTGACGCGGCTGAGATTTTGAATATATTCATTCAGCTCCGACACCATGTACTGAAACGAATGGGCAAGCTCCTCCAGCTCGTCGCCGGTGTTGACCTCCACCCGGAAGTGAGAAAGATCCTCCATCCTGCTCTCCACCAGCCCGATGGCGGCGTGGTGCAGAATCCTCAGCGGGCGGATCAGAATGCGCCGCACATAGTAGTAGTACGCGAAAATGGAAAGCAGCAGAACGGCCAGCACCACGCACAGCGTCAGGCCGAGAAACTGCCGGATCTGCTGGTCGATCATGTCCATCGAGATGTCCACGCTGGCCAGCGCCACCGGTGTGCCGGCTTTGTTGAGGATGGCGACGTAGGCCGACGCCAGATAGCCGTACTCCTCGTTGTTGGTGATGAGGATGGTCTGCTCCGCGTCGACGGCAAAGGCCCCGTGCATCAGCTCGTTGCCGCCGCCGTAGTAGGCGTCGGTGTCGCCGAGGTCGCAGACGCCGTCCTCTCCGGGAACGCCCGCGTCCCAGATGTAGTACATGACCTCATCCTCCGGCACGACCACATAGAAGTATTTCAGCCCCAGCTTCTCCCTGACGTCCTGCAGGTAGCGGTGGATCTCCTCGTAATAGGCGTCCTTCTCGCCGGTCCGGTAGTATTGCTCCACGCGGTCTCCGTCGATGAGATCCGCCGCCACGGAGGCCTGACCGAACGCGAGAGAGGCGTATTGCTCCTCCATCCGCGCCCGGTACAGTTGGGCAATCGAGGGGGCCAGGATCGCCGCGAGGACGGCGGCCATCGCCACCAGTCCCAGCAGCAGCTTGGGCTGTAACCGTATGCTCCTTGCTCGTTTCATGTCCGCACCTCCATCGGATGGATATGAAGCCGCAAATGACCGTCTCTTACACGGTAGAGCGCCCGCGTGGGGGACAGACGCTGCACCTCGCAGGGCAGGGGGGCCGTGCCGGTCCCTATCGCGGTCACATAGAACCACGCGCCGCCCAGCTCCACCTGAGTCATGGAATTGTATTTTCGGAAGATCGCCAGGGCCTCCGCCCGGCTCATTTCGGAATGCAGCGTCAGCAGCTCGGACGCGGGACGCTTCCAGTAGGGCTGCTTTTCCGCCTGCGGCCGGCCGGCGGCCCAGCGGTCGTCGAGGTGCTCGAGGAGCTCCTCGACCGTCGCGCGCCCATGCCGCGCTTTGCAGATAGACGTCGATGCTGTCCGTGTCCGCGGTTATGTCAATGGTATGCTGCGCCAGAACGTCGCCGCCGTCCAATCGCTGCGCCACCTTGTGCATCGTCACGCCGGTGCATGACAGCTCCCGCTCCATGGCTCCCTCGATGGGGTAATAGCTGCGTCCCTGCGGGAGCAGCGAGCTGTGGGTGTTGATGCCGCGGAACGCGGGAAGCTCCTCCGGCAGCGTTAGGATGCGGTCATACTCCGCGATGAAAAACAGCTCGCAGCCCTCCTCCGTGAAGTACCGCCGGATCTCCTCCGGCGAGATGGCCTCGTAGTGGACAGGGATGCCAAGCTCTCCGGCCCGCCTTACGATGGCGTATTCCGTGAAATAGTCCTCGTCGTTGTGATAGGTATACAGCGCCAGCACCTGATGCTTTTCCACAAAATATTCAAAGCACGACAGGAACACGTCGCTGCCGAAATAAACGACCTTCATCGCTTTTCCCTCTTTGTCCTCAGATCTTGATGATCAGTGTGTTGAAGCCCTGATAGCGCCGGTAGAAAAATTCCTTCGCCCGCTTTTTGATGACCAGCACGCCCATGCCGTCCATGTCGAAATCCTCGTCCCGGCTGGCGCGGGAGGTATCTAACGCAAAGGGATTGAAGGTCGTGGCGTCGTCCCGCAGATGCAGCTCCAGCACGCCGCTCTCGTCCATGATGGCCGTCAGCTGGAGGTAGCCGTCCGTCCGCCCCTGAAAGCCGTGCTTCAAGATGGCCATGCCGAGCTCCTCCACGGTCATGGTCGAAAACATCTGCTGCTTCATGTCCGCGCCCCAGACTTCGCAGAAGGCCTCCAGCTCGCGGCACACGTCCATCACATCCTCCGCGTTGCTGAGGATCGTCCGCTGGAAGATGCGCTCCTCCGGCAGCTCCGCTTTCTTATAGCGGCCGCCGAGGCCCAGCAGCAGGAACACCGCCAGCGAGCCGGCCTCCGTCAGCAGGAACAGCAGCCAGAAGCGCTGCAACCCCAAGGCATAGCACACGAACGTCAGCGGGATGAGCAGCACCGCGCCGCGCAGCGTCTCCAGCAGGAACGACGGCTTCTCGTTCTCGCAGGCCTGATAGTAATTGCACAGCAGGATATTGATGCCGGCGAACAGCGCCCCCGCACCGTAGAGCCGCAGCGCGGTACACGCCAGCGCCTCCGACGCCGAACCGGCGATGCCGAACAGCAGGCACATTCCCGCGGGCCACAGCTCCACAAGGGCGATCAGCGCGCCGCCCACCGTCAGTCCCGCCGTGAAGCCGAGACGCACCGTGTTCCGCATTCCCTGCCGGTTGTGCTCGCCCTGATAGGTAGAGAGGATGGGCTGCATGGCGCGCCCCGTTCCCTCAAACAGGTACAGGATCAGGTAGGAGGTATTCTGAATGACATCGAACACCGCCACCGCCGTTTCGCCGCCCAGACGGATCAGCAGATTGTTGCACACGAGGAAGAAGATCATCTGGTACAGATACTGCACCGAGGTGGCCATACCCGCCTTCAGCGCGGAAAGGGCAGGGACGAGCCAGCGCCCGCGCGGCAGCGCGAAGCGCAGCGTGTGCTTCTGACCGAAAAAGCCCGGCAGATAGATGGCGATGGTGATGATCTGTCCCAGCGCGGTGGACAGCGCCGCGCCCCGCGTGCCCATGTCCAGCGCCAGCACCAGCGTGATGTTCAGCGCGATGTCGCAAAGGTTGCCTATGACCGAGCCGGCGCCGGCGCGGCGCTGACTCCCGTCGTTGCGCAGATAGTAGTTGAACACGTTGGACAGGTAGAACAGCGGCGTGGCCGCGACAAGGATCTGCAGATAGTCCCTTGTGGCGGCATACAGTGCGCCGTCCGTGCTCCGCGTGCCCAGCAGCGCCAGCAGCGGGTCCATGAACACGCTGCCCAGCACGGCGGTCGTGACGCTGAAAAGCAGCGCCAGCGCGAGCACACCGTGAAAGCTGTCCGCGGCCTCCTGCGTTTTGCCCTGACTCAGCAGACGGGAATAGCGAACGGAGCCGCCCAGTCCGAGGCCGTGGGCAAACATGCAGTTGATCATGTAGACCGGCAGGATCAGACCGATGGCGGCAAGTCCCACGGCGCCCAGCCGCTGCCCCACCACCACGGCGTCCGCCATATCGCTCAGCGCCCAGCCGAGCGACGAGAGCATGGCAGGGACCCACAGTCCACGGAACATCCGAGCGGTAAAGCGGTCCGCCGTCCGATGTGCGGCGGGGCTCATCATCCGCATGGTGTTACTCAATGGTCAGAATATCGGAGAAGCCGGTCACCTCAAAGATCTCCATCACCGACTCGCTCACATGGGTGAGCACCATTTTGCCCTGACGGTTCATCAGCTTCTGCGCGGACAGCAGCACGCGCAGTCCCGCCGAGGAGATGTACTCGACCTGCCCGAAGTCCAGACGCAGCTCGGTGACGCCGTCAAGGTCGGCCTTCAGCTCCGTTTCCAGCTGAGGGGCGGTGGTGGTGTCGATGCGGCCCTCAATGGCCAATGACAGCGCGGAATCCTTCTTTTCTTTTCTGATCTCCATGATTTTTCTCCTCCAAAAACGATTGAATTTTCAGTGTGCGGCGAAGGGCCGCGCGTTTCATTTTCTATGATAGCTGTATCCAGTGTAACACAAGCGCGGCTTTTTCTCAACGAAAAAAGTAAATTCTGCCGAAAATCGGTGTGCGGACGGCGGACGACGGGCCTGTCCCGTGACGCGCACGGGGCTCCGCCCGGTATGAAAAAGAAAAGCGCCGCATACCCTCTACCAAAACAAAATGGGGAGGATATGCGGATGTTTTTGCGGTTTGCCTTGAGGAAAAAGCGTGGGAAGCGGGAGGCGGCGAAGCCGCGCTTTCTTGTTCTGCGGCGCAGGACGCTGACCGTCGGTGCGGCGCTGCTGGCGGCGCTCGCCATCTTCGGTGCGGTGAACGCGCCCGCCGCCGTGCGGGCGTCGGCCGCGACGCGCCAGCTGCCCATCTACTGCGTCGAGCGCGACCAGAAGGTGTGCAGCATCTCGTTCGACGCCGCCTGGGGGGCGGACAACACGCAGAAGATTCTCGATGTGCTCGCGGACTACGGTGTGAAGTGTACCTTCTTCGTCGTCGGCAACTGGGCGGACCAGTACCCCGAGCAGGCCAAGGCCATCGTCGAGAGCGGCAACGAGCTGATGAACCATTCCAACGCGCACGACCACTACAATTCCCTGACCGCCGACCAGATCATCGCGGACGTGAACACCTGCAGCGACAAGATCGAGGCGCTCACCGGCGTCCGCCCGACGCTCATCCGCTGCCCGTTCGGCGAGTACGACGACCATGTCATTTCCGCCATCCGCTCCATCGGCATGGAACCTATCCAGTGGGATGTGGATTCACTCGACTGGAAGGGCATCTCCGCCAGTGAGATCACCAAGCGCGTGACGGGGAAGGTGACGAACGGCTCCATCGTGCTCTTCCACAACGCGGGCGAGCACACGCCAGAGGCACTGCCGGATATCCTCGACTACCTGCTCGGCGAGGGCTATGAGATCGTGCCAATCTCCAAGATCCTGCTGACGAACGAAGAGACGTACATCGACCATACCGGACGGCAGTGCCGAAGCGCGGAAACGTGAGATGCCTGCTGCACCGACCAGATCACGGGCGCGAGCGTCAAGCGTCCGGACATTACAGGTATCGAGATTATGTGTGGGAGTTCGAAGGCCGCGTGCGCACCCTATAAGAGAACCGAAAAAGGCCGCTGCAGGAATGTTCTGCGGCGGCCTTTTTTCGCGCTGAGAACTGGCGGCTGTCAAGGCTCGGACCTTTCACCGGAGCCCCGCGGAATTTTCGAAGCCTCCGGTGCGCTCGGTGAGCTGTGCGTGGCGTCGTCAGCTCTTGCTCGCCGGACTGGAAGTGCAGTTTATAGCTGCGCGGCGTATCCTCGGCGACGGTGATGACAGGTGCTTCACCGTTTTCGCCCTTGGGACCCTGAATACCCTGCTTGCCCTTTTCACCGGTATCGCCCTTCTCGCCCTGCGGACCCTGAACACCCTGCTCTCCCTGCGGTCCCGGACAGCCGCGGTCGCCCTGCACACCCTGTGGACCGACCTCGCCTTGAATATGCAGGAGGACAAGGAGGCCGTGTTCGACTGCGTGGACACCGTAAAAATGTGCCTGCGTGTGTTCACGCCGATGATCGCCGCGATGAAGGCCTGCACCTGCAATATGTACCGCGCGGCGCAGCGCGGCTTCCTGAACGCGACCGATCTCGCGGACTACCTGACGAAAAAGTGGCTGCCCTTCCGCGCGGCGTATAAGATCGCCGGTCAGCTCGTGGCCTACTGCATCGAGCACACCGCCGTGCTCGAGGAGCTGCCGCTCACACTGCTCCGGCAGTACAGCGAGCGGTTCGGCGAGGACGTTTACGCCGCCATCGCGCTCACCAACTGCGTGACGGGCCGCACCTCGCTCGGCGGCACCTGCGTCGCGTCGGTCGAGGCGCAGACCGCCTCCGTCCGCGACTTCCTTGCCGGACAGACAGAGGCTGCAAAGCAGGCAGAGAACGGTTGACAACACGGAGGATCGGACTATAATAAGCGATAGTCAGCGGGCAATGTCTCCGCCTACGAATCAGAATTTGAAGGAGAGCTTTTTGAAACACATCACCTTATCACCGGAGCGTGTGGCCTGACCGGGAGGTCCGGCAAATCCAACACACGCCGTTCCTCCCGAAGGATTTCGCATGATCTTTCTTCCGGAGGAAACACCATGAACCGCGAAAACAAACGCAAGACCTTTGAAAAAGGCTACTACAAGACGCACGCCTGCAAGGATACCTTTACCTGCAAGGTCTGCGGCCGGCTCTGCACGCCGCAGAACGCCGGCAGCGACCACCGCAACCACTGTCCGAACTGCCTTTCCAGCCTGCACGTCGACATCGAGCCCGGCGACCGGGCGTCCGACTGCGGCGGCATCATGGAGCCAGTGGCTGTTTGGGTGCGCAGAGGCGGCGAATGGGCTATCATCCACCGCTGCAAGCGCTGCGGGGCGCTCAGCTCCAACCGCGTGGCGGCGGACGACAACCCGATGAAGCTCATGAGCATCGCCATGAAGCCGCTGTGCGAGCCGCCGTTCCCGCTCGACCGCATCGAGGAGATGACCGCTCTCATGGGCGGCGACGGGCGGCTCCGCTGAAGCGGGAGCCAACGAAGGCAAAAACGCAGAGCAGTACCGAAACGGTGCCGCTCTGCGTTTCCTTTTTTGAAGAATTTTTGAATAATTGATAAAAATGGTTGACGACCGGACGGTGGAGGACTATAATGACGCCCTGAAACAGAGAAAAAAGGAGGTCATGGTATTCTCACATTGTTTATCATCGGAATGGTCGTTCTGACCGTAAAGCTCGTGGCATTGACGCTCAGCGTCACCTGGGGACTGACCAAGACGATCCTGTTCGGCGTCGGCCTTCCGGTCATCCTGGCTGTGCTGTTCATTGCGGGGCTGACGGCCTTCGCCGTCCCGCTGCTGATCCTTGCGCTGCTGGGCGTATTTCTGCTGCCGCTTTTCGGCATCTGAGGAAGCGGCTGCCGCGGAGTGCATGGGATGCGGCAGCGCGTTTGTCCTGATTTTGTACAAAAGGGCGATTGACTTTATCGAGTAGAAGTGTTAAAGTTTCGCTATTATAAAAAGTGCGCGGGCGGGAAGGACGCAGGCTCTGCCGACACGGACAAATGAGAAAGGGAGCAGTGATACCATGCAGGAACTGAGCAGAAGAAACGAGCATTTTACCGACTCCGTCATCCGACGGATGACGCGCATCAGCATCGACTGCGGCGCGATCAATCTGGCGCAGGGCTTTCCTGATTTTGACCCGCCCAAGGCGATGACCGACCGACTGGAGGAGGTCAGCCGGCTCGGCCCGCACCAATATCCCATCACGATGGGCGCGCCGAACTTCCGTCAGGCGCTCTCGCGTAAGTGTGAGCGCTTCATGGGCATGAAATGCGATCCCGAGACCGAGATGGTCGTGACCATCGGCTCGACCGAGGCGATGGTGGACACCATTTTTGCCCTCACGAATCCGGGCGACAAGATCGTGATGTTCTCTCCCTACTTTGAGAATTACCGCGCCCAGACCATCATGGCGGGCTGCGAGCCGGTGTTCGTGCCGCTCGTGCCGCCGGCGTTCGGCTTCGATCCGGAGGTGCTGGAGGACGCCTTCCGTCAGCATCCCAAGGCAATTTTGATCTGCAACCCCTCGAACCCGAGCGGCAAGGTCTTTACCTACGACGAGCTCAAGCTCATCGCGGATCTCTGCATCCGATATGACGTCTACGCCATCATGGACGAGGTCTACGAGCACATCGTCTACGAGGGCCACAAGCACACCTACATGAGTACGCTCCCCGGGATGCGCGAGCGCACGGTCTGCTGCTCGAGCCTGTCCAAGACCTATTCCGTCACCGGCTGGCGTCTGGGCTACGCCCTCGCGCCGCAGAACATCATGGACCGCATCAAGCAGTATCACGACTTCAACACCGTCGGCGCGCCCTCGCCGCTGATGGAGGCTGCCGTCGTCGGGCTGGATATGCCCATGAGCTACTACGAGGAGTTCGGCGCGCACTATGCGCACATGAAGGCGCTCTTTACCGGCGGCATGAAGGAACTCGGCATTCCCTTCACCGACCCGCAGGGCACCTACTTCGTGCTGGCGGACATTTCCCCGTTCCTGAAGAAGGGCCAGTCCGATGTGGACTTCTGCGTGGAAATGGCGCAGAAGATCGGCGTGGGCGCCGTGCCGGGAAGCTCATTCTTCGACGAGGACGTGAACCACATCATCCGTCTGCATTTTGCCAAGAAGGATGAAACGCTCAACACCGCGCTCGAGCGCCTGAGCCATTTGAAGGACCTTGCGCGCTGATACATGAAAGTGAAAACGGACGCTGCGAAAAAAGCAGCGTCCGTTTTTTGACGGGATGGGAGCTTCAGTTTTTCAGGCTGTGCAGCGGCGCGGGGATACGCCCGCCGCGGGCGATGAAGTCCGCGCTGGAATAGGGGTGTACGGCCTGCACCGGCGCGGAGCCGAGCAGTCCGCCGAACTCCACCGTGTCGCCGACCCTGCAGCCGGGCGCGGGAATGATGCGCACGGCGGTGGTCTTGGTGTTGACCATGCCGATGGCGGCCTCGTCCGCGATGATGGCGGCGATGGTCTCGGCGCTCGTGTCGCCGGGGACGGCGATCATGTCGAGCCCGACCGAGCATACGCAGGTCATGGCCTCGAGCTTATCAAGCGTCAGCGCACCGGAGGAGGCCGCGGCGATCATGCCCTCATCCTCGCTGACGGGAATAAACGCGCCGGAAAGTCCGCCGACGGAGCTGGATGCCATCACGCCGCCCTTTTTCACCGCGTCGTTCAACAGCGCGAGCGCGGCGGTGGTGCCGTGCGTGCCGCAGACCTCGAGGCCCATCTCCTCCAGAATACGGGCCACGCTGTCGCCGACGGCGGGCGTGGGCGCGAGGGAGAGATCGACGATGCCGAACGGCGTATTGAGCCGGCGGCTGGCCTCCTGCGCGACGAGCTGACCCATGCGCGTGATGCGGAACGCCGTTTTCTTCACAGTCTCCGCCACCACGTCGAACGGTT
>OGXX01003083.1_pt1 | contig 14312 bp, 14 predicted proteins | sample 1576301 | NCBI WGS metagenome assembly OGXX01 (sample SAMEA3541469, study PRJEB24748) | human gut metagenome | biome: human gut; feature: human-associated habitat; material: faeces | place: China | collected 2012
ATTATAAAGCAGGTGCAACGATTCCTTACAAGGTAACTGTAACGGTTCCTGCAAACAAGACTTCCGCCGGGCGCAAGGCAGTTTGCTGCAAAAAAAGCTTGAACAGCTTACCGCTGCGCTTTTGCACCCTGTACTCGCAGGAAACGAACACTCCATCCAGAAAATCCAGCCCGCATTTTTGCAGCATGGCTTCGATCTGCTCTTTAGGCAGATACATATCCGAAACCGCATATACCTTTTGCCCGCGGGCATGGCAGGCCGCAGCGGCTTGGGCTACCGGTCGGTTGGGGGCAATCATAGCCAGTTCCGCTGCGCACTCTGCAGCGGGGTCAGTACCCCGCAAGGCAGGATGTGCATAAATTTCGGCCAGCGTCACCTCGCGGCCAAGGGTCTGGCGGGTTTCTGCCTCTGCGGCAACGCGCGCCCCGGCAAAGCCGAGAGCCGCCTGATGGGTAACTTCCATCAGGGCGAACAGATCCGCCGGGCGGGCGCAATCCCGCTTGAGCAAGGTATCGAAAATATCAAAAGCAATCGCTTTGTACCCCTTTGCCGTATGCAGCAGGCGCAGGGTCAGGCAGTTTGTGTGTGGTGTATTGTTCATCGCTCCTGTGTGGGTAAGCCATGTACGGTTGGGTGAAAGTTGACTCCAGCAAAAAAACCGCGCCAGATAATGCCCAGCCGCTTACATTTTTGCGGGCCGTGGCGCAGCACCTGAACGCTGTGCCAGGCATCTTTGGCAATCAGCCACAGCCAGCCACGCAGCCCCTCCCGCCGGTAAAGCACCACATCATTGCGGTAAAAGTAGCGGTAGCGGGGCCAGCGGTCCGGGGTATCGGTGGCAATGTTAACAACCGTGGCATTCTGCATTGCATGCACCACCCGGCTGGCGGGAATTACATAGCACGGCATGATGCGGGAGATACGGCGGGTATACTCCCAATCGTCCGACCAGATAAAAAATTCTGCAATGGGCAGGCCAAAGCGCTGCACTGTGCTGCTGCGCAAAAACAGCGAAACAAAGCTGGCCATAACCGCGGGCTGCCGCGGCCCGGCAAAGCTTGTCAAATCTTTGTACGGCGTGCTGCGCTGCAGGTTCATGGGCTGGTCTTTACCGTCCGGCGCCAGTGCGCGGGAGGAAAGCCAGCCGTACTGCCCGTCCAGTTCGGCATCCGCCAGCAGCAGCTGCTGCAGGGCATCCGGTTCCGGCAGGCAGTCATCATCCATAATCCACAGATACTCTGCCCCGGAACACGCTGCCTGCTGGATGCCGCAGGCAAAGCCGCCCGCACCACCCAGGTTTTTGCCGGTATTATAATAGTGCATGGTTGGCAGGTTCAGCTGCGCCACCAGTTCGGCCGTGCCGTCCGTGCTGGCATTATCGATCACCCACAGTTCCGGCACACCGGCCGTTTGGGTACACAAAGCCCGCAGGCAGCGCTGCAGCATTGCCTTGCGGTTATACGTTACAATAACCGCTGCCGTGCGTTTCATTTGTGAGCCTCCTTGTGGGGGAAGAACTTGCGGTTCAAAAAGGCCATCCCCTTGCGCAGCCAATGCTGGCTTTCCATATATACAACGTCCAGCTCTTCATAGGCGATGTTGTTGGTGATCAGCCAGGCATCCAGCAGGCGCTCGCTCACAAAGCCGAACACCCGCTTATCATTGGTGGAATAGCTGCTGATATCCAGCTCTTTTTCCAGCTCAAACAAAATATCGAACAGCCAGGTGCAGTAGTGCTGCAGCAGTTCCTTTTTCATCACGAACATATTGAAGTGATGGCCGTGCGTTTTAGACATGTAGGTGTCATACGCCGGCAGATACTCCGGGCATTTGCGCTCGATGATGGCGCGGGTCACCCGCAGGTCCTGTTCATGGTGGGCGTGGATATACTGGGTATAATTGGTTTCAATAAAATAGTGGCGCTCTTTAGGCAGCACAACATTGGTGGTGGCCAAAATAGCGTTGAGTTCCTCGTGGCCGATGACCCGACGCTTTTTGCGCTCAAAACGGTGCAGGCGGCTGGCAAAGTAACGGCGGTAATGCACGATGCCGATATAATCGGAATCCAGGTTTTTGGCCGCCCAGTACAGGCCCGTCAGCTCGCAGAAATTGCCGTTGCGCTCTGAAATATTTTCACCGGTATCGTCCCCGATGTAGCCAATGCCGGGGTGGATGGCATGACCCATCTGTACCGGCAGGTACATGGGGTCTTCCGGTATCCAGTACGGTTTATGTGTTGCTATGATGATCGTTGTCTGCAAAGTGTATTCCCTGCCTGTTTCTTACTGCTGCGCATGGTTAGCAAAAAAGCGCAGCGTGTTTTACTCCAGCCGGCAAAGCACCGGCACACATGCAAAATAGCTGGCGGTGGATGATGCAGCGCACCTGCCCAGCCGCACAAGCCCAATATCAAAAATAGTATACCGCTTTTTATCAGGAAAGCAAGTTACAGTTTCATTACTGTTTTTAATGTTTCTCATTTTTTGCAGCCGGATCTGCCGCAAAAAGGGCCTCCGGGCCGGTGTGCCAGATGCAGCGCTCAACGCGTTTTTCAGGAATCACTTTCTGCATCCATGCGGTCCTGTTCCTCTGCCAGCTTTTCCCACTCGTCATACAGTTCCTGCTGGTGGAAGCGGGAATCATCCAGTTCATCGCACTTATCCCGCAAAAGCAGGTGGTCGCGCAGAACCTCCGGGTCGTTGATCTCGTTTTCCAGCTCAACAATATGGGCGCCAAGCTCTTCGATCTCGGTTTCCAGCGCTTTCAGGCGGGTGCGCACCTCGGCACGGCGGCGGCGCTGCTCCTTGCCATAGCCTGCCTTCTGGGGCTTATCCTCCTGCTTGGCGGGTTCCGGCTGTTTGGAAGTATCGCGGTCATGCAGCTTCTGGAAGTTCTGGTAGAAAGTCGCCTTGCCATCTTCCAGGTACAGGATCGGGCAGCCGAGGGTCTGCATCAGGTAGCGGTCATGGGTGACCAACAGCAGGGTGCCCGTGTAGGCAGACAGCGCATCGGTCAGCGTTTCGCGCATGAAGATATCCAGGTGGTTGGTGGGCTCGTCCAAAAACATCAGGTTCGGGCGTTCCAGGGCCAGCTCCGCAAAGCGCAGGCGGGCCATCTCACCGCCGGAAAGGGTGGCGCAGTCCTTGAACACTTCCTCGCCGCGGTATCCGAACCTGGCCAGGTGGCTGCGCACTTCCAGCTCGGTCATGCGGGGGTACTTGTTCCAGATGACATCAATGACCCTGCCCTGTCCCAGACGGTTCTGCTGCTGGGCAAAAATGCTGGGACGCGCCCCGGTGCCCAGCCGCACCATGCCGCCGGAGGGGCGGCGCTTGCCGTCCAGCACCTGCATCAGGGTGGATTTGCCTGCGCCGTTGGGGCCGGCAATAATGAGCCGCTGCCCGCGGCAGACCGTATAGGTAAAGGGTTCCAGCAGGGTACGCTCCCCGATCTTGATGCTGAGGTTTTTCATCAGCACCAGCTCGTTCCACGGCTCTACGTCATATTCAAAGCGGAATTTCAGCTGGTTGGTCTCGTCCTTGGGTGCCTCGGTGATCTCCAGCTTTTCCAGCTGCTTGCGGCGGCTCTGCGCCATTTTGGTGGTGGAAGCGCGCACAAGGTTGCGGTCCACATAGTCCTGCAGTTTTTCAGCCAGTGCCACATCGGCATCGTGCTGCTTCTGGCGCAGGGCATCGGCGGCTTCCTTCTGGGGCAGATAGGCCGAGAAGTTACCCTTGTAGGTGGTCATGGTCTGGAAGGATACCTCCCAGATCTTTGTACAGACATTATCGAGGAAATAGCGGTCGTGGCTGACCACCAGCACCGCACCGGAGTAGCCCTTGAGGTAATTTTCCAGCCATTCCATGGTGGCAAAGTCCAAGTGGTTGGTAGGCTCGTCCAGAATAAGGACATCCGGCTTTTCCAGCAGCAGCTTCGCCAGACGCAGCCGCGTCAGCTCGCCGCCGGAGAGCACCGCAATGTTCTTTTGCCATGTATCCTGCGCAAAGCCCATGCCGGACAGCACCTTTTTGATGTTCACGTCCATGTTGTAGCCGTCGGCAGCATCTACGATGTTTTGCAAAGCATCGTGCTGCGCCAGCAGGTCGGCGTTATCGGGCTGGGCAGCCATGCGGCGTTCTAAGATCTGCATCTGCGCCATGGCATCCAGCACCGGGGCAAAGGTGGCGCGCATCTCGCCGTAGATATCCAGCGTGGCATCCAGCTTTGCGTTTTGCTCCAGATAGCCCAGCGTTACCCCGTGGGTCACGCTGAACTCACCCTCGTAGTCCTGATATTCGCCGGTAAGGATCTTGAGCAGAGTGGTCTTGCCCGCACCGTTTTGTCCCACGATGCCGATGCGGTCCTCCCGCTCGACACTGGCGGTCACATCGTGCAGCACCACCTTTTCGCCAAAGGTCTTACCCAGTTTTTCTAAATGTATCAGCATAGTTTTGATCCGTTATCCGTTCTTTTTTCAAGTTTCAGCACTGGTGGCGGCGGTTTTTCAGGCCAACGTTGGCCAGTTCCTCCTGCTCCATCACCAGCGGATACAGCTCTTCCAGACTGGCGATCTCGTAGGTGGGGATCACCTTGCCGGGGTTCTCGGCGTGGTTGGGGTTGTACCAGCAGGTATCCAGCCCGGCGTTGCTGCCGCCCTGAATATCGCTGGACAGGCTGTCGCCCACCATCAGAACGTGCTCCCGGTTCTCCACACCCAGCGCGCGCAGGGCTGCATCAAAGATGCGGGCATTGGGCTTTTCGCAGCCCATTTTTTCAGAGATGAACACATCTTCCATAAAGTTCATCACGCCGCTTTCCGCCAGACGGCGGGTCTGCACCTTCTGGGCACCGTTGCTGACGATGGCCAGCGTTGCCACCTCGGAAAGCTCGCGCAGCACGTCCAGCACCTCCGGGCTCATCAGGTCCGGGTGGGTGGACAGCTGCTCCAGATAGCAGCGGTTCATCTCCACGCCGTCGCCGGCGGCATTGATGGCCTTTAAAAAGCGGCTGAACCGCTCGCCGAACAGCTTTTCGCGGCGGATCTGGCCTTTTTCCAGCTGCCGCCACAGTTCCTCGTTGATGGTGCGGTAGGTCTGCACGGTCTCGGCGTCCGGCTCGATGCCGTAGTTCACCAGCGTTTCGGCCAGCGCCTTGTTTTCGGCTGCGTCAAAGTTGAGCAGCGTATTGTCCGCATCGAACAGGATGCAATAGTATTTTGCCATAGTATCTCACTTTCTTTTCAGCATTTCCCACTTTGGTGTATCAACAGGGAGAAGCCAGCCCCACCCCCGGCAGAGCTGGCTTCTCGTTACTCAGAAACGATTTCATACGCAGACAGGTCTGTTTGTGCCGGGGTATTGTCCGGGCACGTCGTCTTTCCCTCGCAGGGCGTCAGACCGCATTTCTGCATTTCTTCCTCCAGTGCGCTGTTATCCACGTTTTCCCAGTCGGTGTCGTAGTAGTCCACGCTGCCGTCGGTCACGTCATTTTCCCCGGGCAGGGCGGGCGTGCGCATCGCTTGCCAGTACATAGGGCTCCACCTTCCTCTCACGCCAGCCTATGCGGCGCGGGAGCGGAGTGTGCGCTCAGTTGGCAGCTTCCTTGCTGGCGCTGGCCTCAGTCTTGGAAGAAGCAGGCTTTTCCTCTTTAGAAGAAGCCGGTTTTTCTTCCTTGGAGGAAGCTGTGTGTTCCTGCTTAGAGGAAGCAGTTGTTTCTTCCTTGGAGGAAGTGCTGCTCTGTGAAGAAGAGACGGGCTTTTCTTCCTTGGAGGAAGCAGGAGACGAAGCCGGCTTTTCCGCCTTGGAGGAGCTGCCGGTGCTTTCAGAGGTGCCGTTCGAGGAGGAAGAAGCAGGTTTTTCTTCTTTAGAAGAAGCCGGTTTTTCCTCCTTGGAGGAGGCGGACGTTTCTTCCTTGGAGGAAGCAGGCTTATCCTCCTTAGAGGAAGCATCAGAGCCGCTGGAGCCGGTGGACGAGCTGGACGGTGCACCGCTGACCGTAAACTCCAGCTTATTGCTGGTCACTGTGCAGTCGTTATAGCTGGCAGTGGCGTACACCCGGAAGGTGCTGCCCAGCATGGAGGGATCCACCTCACCCTTTACAGAAGTCTTGCCGGCAGCCTGTGTCACCTCGCTGCCGTTGACATACCAGCGGATGCTGGAAGCATCCAGATACTTGCCCTTGAGGGCAGCTTTGAAGGTGTAGGAGTCCCCCAGCATAGCCTTGCCGCTGCTGCTGATCTGGATGGAAGCGGCTGCAAACACAGCGGTCACATCCACATTCTGGTCAAAATTGGTATCGGTGCGGGTGCGCTTGGTCACACCATCGCTCCACTTGACGAACACATAGCCGTCCTCTGGCACAGCGGTAACGGTAACGCTCTGGGTGGCGCTGGTCACCTTGACGGTAAGGGACTTGCCGCTCTCATTGCCGCAGGTCAGCGAGCCGCCGCCGGTTTTATCTACACGGTAACCGGCCTGATACTCCGTTTTCTCCTCAACGGCCGAGGAAGAGACTTCCTCCGAGCTGCTGGGTGCTTCCACCGCAGAGCTGGGGTTTGCGGTATACTCGGCACGGGTGGGGATGTTATTGGTATCCGGGCGGTGGTCCTCAGTCTCATAGGCGTGGGTGCGCAGATACTTCAGCAGCACCTTCAGACCTGCGGGCTTGAGGTGGATATCGCCGCTCTGATAGTAATCGACATTGCCGTAGCCGTTGGCGTCCTTGAGCGCCTCGGCAGAGTTGAGGAACTTGACGCCCAGCTGCTCGCACATGGTCAGCAGCGCCATATTGAAATCATCAATGCGGGTCTGGTCCATATTAGGGTAATTAGAGTGGTTGGACGGGACCGGCGGCACCGTGTTGACGATGATGTCGGTATAAGGATAGCTGGCCTGAATGGCCTGCACCAGTGCGGTGTAGTTGCCGATAAAGTCCTCGGTATTCATGCCGTTATCGTTGGTGCCCAGCATGATGACCACACGGCGGGGCTTCATTTTTGCCACTGCCTGCGCGATGGTGTAGCGGTTATCGTCCCGCTTGAAGGTGACGATGCCTTCGTTCAGGGCGGCACCGGTGCCAATGCCCTCCTTGGCACAGAACTGCTGCAGCGAGATCAGGCCATTGGCATACAGACGCACCGTGTTGGAATCGCCGATAAAAAGGGTCTGCTCCTGATAGGCATTGCCTGCATCGGCGGTCTCGGTGAGCAGTGCGCTGGAGGTCTCGTTGATCTGGTAGTGGTCGGAGATATCCTCTTCCCCTTCCGGGGCGGGCGCGGGGGTAATAATGGAAGAATCCCCCGGCTGCTCCGTCGGGTTCTTGCCCCGCTTGAGCATGGTAAGGGTGATGCCGATGGTCAGCAGCGCCGCCAGTGCGCACACGATGCATACCAGCACCGCCTGCTTCTGCATCGGGGTCAGCGCCTGATTCTCCTTCTGGTTATTGCTTCTCATATTCTATCCATTCTCCTTCCGAAGGAATGAAACTTCCTGTCATACCCGGGCTGCCAGCAGCCGGTCGGTAAGGTCGGCGCAGCTTTCAGCCAGCAGCACTGGATGGAAGGCTTCCAGCTCTTCCCGGCTGCCGTAGCCGTACAGCACACCGGCAGCATCCAGACCACAGTCGGCAGCGCCCCGCATATCATCGTTGCGGTCGCCCACCATCAGCACCCGCTTGCCCTGCAAGGCGGGCTGGCTGAGCACATAACGCACGACCTCGGTCTTGGTATCCCGGCTCTCGTCCATGGAGGCACCACCGATAAAATCAAAATACGGTGCCAGCCCCTGCTCTTCCAGAATGGGCGTAACCACCTTGGTGGGCTTGGAGGTGGCAGTGCACAGGAGAAAACCCGCGTCCTTCAAGGTTTGCAGCATCTGCGGAACGCCCGGGAACACGGCACACTCGTGGCTGCCCTTCACCGCGTAGCTCGTGCGGTAAAGGTCGGTTGCTTTTTCGATCAGCGCCGGGTCGGTGAAGTGCTCGCCGAAGCTTTTGCGCAGCGGCGGGCCCAGATACCGGCGCAGGTTTATGCCGGATACATCCACACCCATGGTACAGAAAACCTCTTGCAATGTATGAATGATACCGGGAGCCGAATCGATCAGCGTCCCGTCCACATCAAATAGGATCGCATCATAATGCAGCAATGTTTTATTCCTCGCTTTCATGGTGATACATCCAATAGTATAGCACAGATTTGATACATCAGCAATTCCAACAAAAGATTTTTCTGTCTCTTATGCAGAATTTTCCTGAAAAGGGAGACCGCCGCACCGTATTTTGCGCAGCAGTCTCCCTTGCAATAGAACGATTTAGAATGCCCTCCGCGTGCGCTCTGGGCATTATTTAGAGGAAAAACATTTTATTAGAACAATGCCGGGCAGCCTGCGGGCTGCCCGGCATTGCATTTTCACGGGTCAAATTGCAGCGGAGAGCGCCCCGCCCCAAAAAACATTACTGCGCAGGTGATGGGCAGCCGCTGTCCCCCGGGACATAAAGGTTGTTGGAGACGAACTCCAGCTTATCCTTGAGCACCAGTTCAAGGTTTGCGACGGCGTGCACCATATTGGTGGCGGAGTCGTTCACCTCCAGCAGCTTGCAAAGATCCAGACCATCCAGATCCATGGCCTTCTGCATCTTCCGGCTTTCGGCGCACAGAATGTGGCTGAGCGCCGTTTCCTGCAGGGCAATGCTTTCCATCAGGTCCACAACAGCCTGATCCAGGCTGACCTTGGGCATTTCCGGGCACTGAGAACGGGCGCAGGGTGTATCGATCATCATAGGGCAAAACCTTCCTTTCCGGTCGTGTGCCCTATCCTATGCTGCGGCAGGTGCGGCTGTTACTGCTTTTCCGCCTGTGCGCGCACCTTCTCGATGGTATCACGGTAGCCGCCGGAGCCGTACTGGATACAGCGGTTGATACGGCTGATGGTGGCAGTGCTGATTTCCACTGCCTTAACGATCTGCTCATAGGTGGCACCGTCCAGCAGCAGCTTTGCCGCCTGCAGGCGCTGTGCCATATCCGAGATTTCCTTTACAGTGCACAGATCCTCAAAAAAGGCGTAGCACTCCTCCCGGCTCTCCAGACTGAGGATAGCATCAAACAGTGCGTCCGTTGTCTCATTTCTTCTGGAATTTTTCTCAGCCATTGTTTTTCTCCTTATTATAACAGCGGCGGCAGCGGGCAAAGCAGACAGTGCTGCCGCGCGGAATATTCTGCACGCTATTACTTTAGCACTTCAAAGTGTGAAAGTCAAGGCCTTTGGGTGAATGGTTTTCAATTAATGTGCTATTCAGTTTTATTCTCTTCACACATGAAAGAAAATCATCTAAAAAATATTCCCAGAAAATGGCTTGAATTGGCGTATCCTCTGAACTTGTGACAAGAATATTGACAATTGGTGAAAACGGGAATAAAGTAAGACACAATCATTCAGCAAATGCAAGGAACAGGACATGATCTTCTGTATCACCCTCTTTCAGCGAGCCGCTTCTCGGGTGAAAAAGCGGCAGTCAGGAGCAGAGGACCCTCGCCTGCGAGCAGCCTGTGTGAACCGGGTTTTGTGTCCCTTAGTAGCACGGTGCCGTCCAGCCCACGTTATCGGGCAGCATGGTCAGCGTACCATGCGTGGGAGAGTGGCTGTTTTACACAGCAAGCGAAGTGGTACCGCGGAGTAATGCCCCCGCCCTGGCAGGCGGGTGCAAAAGCCTTCGTCTTCGGAGTGTGACCGGGACATCGGTCATGTGCTGAGGACGAAGGTTTTTTACGCTCCGGGGCAACGTTTTGCCGGACGGCAGTCTATCGTTCCGAGCCTGTTGCGGAGTGAAAAAAGGAAAGAGGTAGAAAACTATGAATACGCTGGTCATCGTATTGATCGCAGCGGTGTGCCTGTTTGGCGCTTATGTGCTTTACGGCCGCTGGCTGGCTAACAAATGGGGCATCGACCCCGCAGCCAAGACCCCGGCAGTCGTCCACGAGGATGGCCGGGACTATGTGCCCACCAACGGCTGGACGGTGTTTGCTCACCAGTTCAGCTCCATTGCCGGTGCAGGCCCTGTTACCGGTGCCATTCAGGCCGCAGCCTTCGGCTGGCTGCCGGTGCTGCTGTGGGTGCTGCTGGGCGGCATCTTCTTCGGCGCTGTCACCGACTTCGGCGCTCTGTACGCTTCCGTCAAGAATGACGGCAAGTCGATGGGCCTGCTGATTGAGAAGTACATCGGCAAGACCGGCCGCAAGCTGTTCCTGCTGTTCTGCTGGCTGTTCTGCGGCATCGTCATCGCAGCGTTTGCTGACATGGTCGCCGGTACCTTCAATGCCTTTGGCACCGACGGTGCTCTGGTCGAGGCCGCACAGACCAACGGTGCTGCCGGCATGGTCTCCATCATGTTCATGGTGTTCGCCGTCGTCTTCGGCCTGATCCAGAAGAAGTTCAACTTCTCCGGCTGGAAGGAGAGCGTCATCAGCATCGTCTTCATCGTTCTGTCTTTCGTGATCGGTGCAAACCTTCCCATCATCCTGGGCAAGGCTGCATGGAGCTACATCACCTTCATCTACATCTTCTTTGCAGCCGTCCTGCCCATGTGGCTGCTGAAGCAGCCCCGTGACCACATGACCACCTTCATGTTCGTGGCCATGATCGTAGGTGCTGTGGTCGGCCTGCTGGTCGCACACCCCACCATGAACCTGCCCGTTTTCACCGGTTTCACCAATGAGAAGCTGGGCACCATGTTCCCCATCCTGTTCGTCACCGTGGCCTGCGGTGCCGTTTCCGGTTTCCACAGCCTGGTCTCTTCCGGCACTTCTTCCAAGACCGTGGAGAACGAAAAGGATATGCTGAAAGTCGGCTATGGTGCCATGATCCTCGAAAGCCTGCTGGCTGTTCTGGCCCTGTGTGTTGCAGGCGCTGCTGCCGCTGCGGACGGCACCCCCGCTGCAGGCACCCCGTTCCAGATCTTCAGCCGCGGCGTTGCCGGTTTCTTTGAGATGTTCGGCATCCCCGCCTACGCTGCTACCGTCTTCATGACCATGTGCGTTTCTGCTCTGGCTCTGACCAGCCTGGATGCCGTTGCACGTATCGGCCGCATGAGCTTCCAGGAGCTGTTCAGCGTCGATGACATGGAGCATGCAGAGGGCTGGCGCAAGCTGTTCTGCAACGTCTACTTCTCCACCTTCATCACGCTGGTGTTCGGCTTCATCCTGACCAAGATCGGCTACGCCAACATCTGGCCGCTGTTCGGTTCCGCCAACCAGCTGCTGAGCGCTCTGGTTCTGGCCACCCTGTGCGTCTTCCTGAAGGTCACCGGCCGCAACAACAAGATGCTCTTCCCCCCGCTGGTCATCATGCTGTGCGTCACCTTCACCGCGCTGGTCCAGCGTCTGATCGCGATGGTCAAGGCCATCAGCGCAGCCGCTTCGGTGGGCATTCCTGCTGGTGAGACCACCTGGGGCGCTGTGTTCATCGCCAACGGCCTGCAGCTGATCCTGGCTGTCCTGCTGATCGTTCTGGGCCTGAACATCGTCTTCCACTCCTTCAAGGCTTACTCCAACGCCGAGCACAACAGCGAAGCAAAGGTCTAAAAACAACTGCGGTTTTCACGATTCGTTCGTAAAAACAGAAAGAGATCCCCGCTGACGTCATCGAACCCGTCAGCGGGGATCTCTGTTTTTCTGCGCTTATAGATGCGCACCTTCCCAGGCCTGCAGCACGGCCAGCTGCGTCTCGGTGTGGAACCAGTGCTCCCCGTCGGCCAGAAGGGTCAGCTGTGCCCCGGTCGCGCGCTTGAAGCGGTCGAGCACAGCATAGGAAGTCAGCTCGTCGGCTTCGCCATAGAGCACCTGCGTGGGGGTGCGCCAGCGGAGCGGATGCTCCCGCACCCAGCAGAGATACGGCCACGAAAGCGTCTCCCCGAAAGTTGTGGGGATCTCCCCTGCCGCCTTCAGCTGCTCTTCGGTCACGTTGGCCTGCTGCATCATCCTGCCGATGAGGTCTTCCATATCCACGATGGGCGAAACGAAGAGCGCGCGGCGCAGTGCTTTCTCCTGTAACGCCAGCATGGAGAACCACGCACCGATGCTCGTGGCCCGCAGCGAGACCTGCCGCCAGTGCACCCTTGCATACTGATCCATAAATTGCAGCTCCGGGGTAACAACCCATGGCAGGAGCCGTTCGGGGCCGTTCTTCCGCTCGCCATGTTCGGGCAGATCGATGGCCAGCACCTGATAACCTGCCGGGCAGGCCTGCTCTGCAAATGCAAGAGCTTCCTCCTTGCTGCCCATTTTTCCGTGGACGTAGAGATACACCTTGTGGGAAGGCTCGCCGATGAGGAGCGCGGGGATGCCCTTCAGGGTAATGCGTTCTGTTTTCATAGCATCTTCACCATCATGATCTCGTCGCGGTAAGTTCCATCCTTGAGCTTGAAGGCATGGGGCATGGTGCCGCAGCGTTCAAAGCCAAACTTTTCATAAAGGTGGATGGCGCGGGGATTATCGCTGTACACACCCAGCTCCAGCTGTTCAAAGCCGTTGGCTTTTGCCTGGGCCACGGCCAACTGCATCAGAAAGCTGCCCAGACCACAGCCCCAGGCTTCTTTCAACACAGAGATCCCCATGACTGCACGATGGCGATACTTGATGTGCGGCCGCACCTGTGCCACACCAAACTCCCCCACCAGCTTTTCTCCGGCAAAAGCACCGACCTCACAATTCAGCGCGCTGGCTTCAGAGCCTGCCAGCCCCTTTTGCATTGCTTCCAGACTCGCTCCATCCTCTGGATAACGCGCCATAAAATGGGTTTCGCGGTAGGTTGCAAGGCGGAATGCGTTGAGCGCTTCGGCGTCGTCTGCGCACAGACTGCGCACCGTCAGCATTTCTCCGTTGGGCAGTTGGAACGCACACGGGACAATCTTCATGGTCAGCACTTCTTTCTGTTTGGAATGGGTCCATCATAACATCTTCGGTCAGGTTTTACAACCCCGGAACGCAAAAAAGGAGCCGCAGCACCCTGTGACAGGCACTGCGGCTCCCATTTTCAGCCTGGAAGCTTGAATTACTTCACCATGCTTGCGACTTCAGCAGCGAAGTCGTCAGCGCGCTTCTCCAGGCCCTCGCCCTTCTGGAAGCGGGTGAACTTGACGATCTTGATGTCGCCGCCCAGGTCCTTAGCGACCTTAGCGGTGTACTGAGCAACAGACAGGTCGCTGTCCTTGACGAACTCCTGATCGACCAGGCAGTTCTCCTTGAAGAACTTCTTGATCTTGCCCTCGATCATCTTCTGCTTGACTGCATCCGGCTTGTTGGCGGTCTTCGGATCGCCAGCCATCTGAGCAAGCATGATCTCCTTCTCCTTGGCCACGACCTCAGCAGGGACAGAAGCCTCGTCCACATAGCTGGGGTTTGCAGCAGCGACCTGCATGGCGATGTCCTTGCCGTAAGCAACGAACTCGTCCTTTGCGTCGATGTCGTTGGTGGTCTCGAAGTTGACCAGGATGCCGTGGGTGCCGCCGCCGTGGACGTAAGCAGAGCAGACGCCCTCGTAACGGACGAAACGACGGACCTTGATGTTCTCCTTGATGACCAGGATCAGGTTCTTCAGAGCCTCGTCCACGGTCTCGCCGGACTCGGTCTTGCAAGCCATCAGAGCCTCAACGTCAGCAGGGTTCTGCTTCATGATGACCTGAGTTGCCTCCTTGACGAAAGCAACGAACTTGTCGTTCTTGGCAACGAAGTCGGTCTCAGCGTTGACTTCGATGACAACACCGACCTTGCACTTGGGGCAGTAGTCAGCGTAGACCATACCCTCGGCAGCAACGCGGCTTGCCTTCTTGGCAGCGGTAGCCAGACCACGCTCGCGCAGGATCTCGATTGCCTTCTCGAAGTTGCCGTCAGCCTCGGTCAGAGCCTTCTTGCACTCCATCATGCCGCAGTCGGTCTGCTTGCGCAGCTCCATAACGTCTTTTGCAGTAATAGCCATTTTTATTCTCCCTTACACGTTACTAAACGGGTTTGTTCGGAATACGGAAAAATCAGGCGTTTGCTTCCTCAGCGGGAGCTTCCTGGTTGCCCTGCTTGCCTTCCAGAACAGCGTCGGCCATTGCACCGGCGATCAGCTTGACAGCGCGGATCGCGTCGTCGTTGCCGGGGATCACGTAATCGATCTCATCGGGGTTGCAGTTGGTATCGACGATTGCAACGATGGGGATGTTCAGCTTGCGGGCCTCAGCAACAGCGATGCGCTCCTTGTGAGGATCGACGATGAACATGGCCTTCGGCAGGGTCTTCATGTTCTTGACGCCGCCCAGGTACTTGTCCAGCTTCT
>OGXX01003089.1_pt1 | contig 14284 bp, 15 predicted proteins | sample 1576301 | NCBI WGS metagenome assembly OGXX01 (sample SAMEA3541469, study PRJEB24748) | human gut metagenome | biome: human gut; feature: human-associated habitat; material: faeces | place: China | collected 2012
AACCGGGGATTAATATAGGCGCTTGGCGCCTCAGAAATCTAACTACTTGGAATAAATCATCTGGACAATCGGGTAAATGGGATAGTTCATATATACGGGCTGAACGTGGATTGAACAGCATTAGAAGTCGTTTGACTTTAGGTGAAGGCTATTCTCCTGCGGATATTTTTGACAGTGTTCCTTTCCGGGGAGGAATGTTAGGAACTGATGAATATATGATTCCATATAATCAGCGGGAGTTTGCGCCAGTGGTAAGAGGAATAGCTCGAACTCAAGCCCGAATTGAAGTACGTCAAAATGGGTATCTGATACATAGTCAGATAGTTGCACCGGGGGCTTTTGCTTTGAACGACCTTCCGGTGACAGGCTCCAGTGATGATTTACAAGTGGCAATTCTGGAATCAGATGGCACTATACAGTCCTTTAAAATACCCTTCACTTTGCCGGCTATTGCTCTACGTGAAGGATATTTAAAGTATAATGTAACCGTAGGGCAATATCGGCCATCGGATAGTGGGGGGGAAAAAGCATACTTGGCGCAATCGACTGTTATGTATGGTTTACCATGGGGGGTGACGGCATTTGCTGGAGTTCAGGGGGCCGAACATTATCGGGCTGGTGCACTGGGGTTAGGATTGTCGCTGGGGAATTTCGGTGCTATGTCACTAGATACCATTTATTCTCGAGGGCAACAAAAGGGATATGATTATGAAACAGGACAAACTTGGCGTATTCGTTACGACAAGTCCTTTGGACTGACAGGAACCAGTTTTGCGGCTGCGAGTTATCAATATTCAGGTGAAAATTATCACACATTAGCGGATGTTTTGAATACTTATAATAATGTCACTAGCCTCATAGACAGGAATTTTGATAACAAAACTCGTCGGATTACTATGAATATAAACCAGCCTCTTGGCCGTTGGGGGCATGTGGGGTTGAATGGAGGACGTGATGTATATCGTAGTAAACCAAATCAAGATTATATTGGAGCGTCTTATAGTACTTCATGGAAAAATATTTCCCTTTCATTAAATTGGTCACGGAATCTTAATCTTGGGAACTGCAACGGTAGACGTTTCTGTACAGAGGATAATTTCAACATGTGGATAAGTGTTCCTCTGCAGCGCTGGTGGGGGGGATATGATAATGATATCTATGCCACGGCACAGATGCAGCGTTCAACCAGACAAAACTCCAGTTATGAAGTAGGCTTGAGTGGACGCGCTTTTGAAAGAAAATTGAACTGGGATGTTAGTGAGCAGATAGTACCAGGTAGCAAATATGATGCAGATACAGGTCGGTTAAAGTTACGTTGGTCTGGAACCTATGGCGAATTGGCGGGAATGTATAGTTATAATACTAACACCCGTCAGATGAACCTAGGGATGTCTGGAAGTATGGTTATGCATAGCGAAGGTCTAACTTTCGGTCAGAGAACTGGAGACACGATAGGCTTGATCGTTGCTCCGGATGTAGCAGGGGCTTCAGTCAGCGGCTGGCCTGGTGTAAGTACAGGCTCCCGTGGATATGGGGTGGTAGGTTATGTATCACCATACCAGGAAAATGTCCTCACACTGGATCCGACGACTTTCCCTGAAAATGTAGAAGTCCCACAGACAGATAGTCGTGTTGTTCCGACGAAAGGAGCAGTTGTCCGGGCTGAATTTAAGACCCGAGTGGGAAAACGTGCTGTGCTGAATCTGATCCGTAAAGATGGAACGCGTTTACCATTCGGTACAGTGATAACCTTGGAAGGAAAAGTATCCGGTTCTATAGGGGTGGTAGATGACAAGGGGGCTGTGTATCTGAGTGGCCTGTCTGAAACAGGAAAACTAAAGGCACAGTGGGGAAGGAATAGTCAATGCTATGCAGACTACATTCTTCCAAAAGAAACGGGGCCAGCCGGAGTTTTTTTAACAAATGCGGTATGCATATGACTGGAGTAAGAAATAATGAGATACCGTATAATGTCTTTATCCTGTGTAGTGTTTCTGATGATAGGAGGACTGTCTCAGGCTGCAGAGATTACGTTAGTAAGCCACAGGAGTACGGGAAGTCAGTTACGTGATGGCATGATACTGGCGACAGGACGAATTATCTGTCGGGAAATACATACAGGGTTTCAGATATGGATGAATGATCCTCAAGAGGGAGGACATCCGAGGCATTATGTTATACAAAATAGTAAAGGAAACCAAGGCGAGTTACGGGTCAGGATAGGCGGTAATAGCTGGTTTTCTTCTTTGGATGAAGAATGGCAGGGGTGGATCAGGCTAGGAAAGGAAAAACAAGTTAATTTTGATGTGATAGTCGATGGAGAACAGTATATTCCTCCAGGTAAATATATATTCTCAGTAAGTGGTAAATGTATGGCATCAGAGATATAAGAGTATGTGTCTACTGATACTATTTTGATTTTTATAATATTTCATATTAATTGTATGGAAAATATTATTTCTATTTAAGTAGTAGTTAATGTTATTTAAGAGAGGTTTATATGAAAAAGAGTATCTATTTCATTTTATGTCCAGTTCTTTCTCTATATTGTGGAATGACGATGGCTGTAACACCACCACCGGCAAATACTATTCCTAGTAGTACCACTGCATTTGCACAAGGTGAGATCGAAATAACTAACAATTGTAGGGTTAGTATCATCGCCCCTAGCAAAATTGTACGTCCTGCTACAGAGGCCACACGAGCTGATAATGTGACTTTTACTATTACTCAAAATCAGTCTTGTGCAGATATAGGCTCCAGAATTGCTTATTGGTCTGAAGGAAATCAGTCGGCTTTTAAAATGGTCAATAAAAATAATCCTTCTATATTTTACAGTTTTACTAACTTTACCGAAGCTCCTGCAACAACTACATTAACTGGTAGTAAACAATATTCGGTAGCTGCTAAAAAAGTTAAGAGCGTAAGAGTGAGTATCCCAATTCCCCAAGCAGGTGTTTATGTTCCTGGTCAGTATACACTTGGTCTTAACGCAGGCTTGGTCATAAACTAAATAATAATCAGAGTGTAAGCAGCAAATGTAGGGATGTATTAGTTATAAAGGAATATATCTAGTATAGAATATATAATTCTTTCTACAAATATTGCTGCTAAATCCTCGTTGTCTATTCAGAGGAAAGGACATAGTATATATCGCAAGATTATAGGATGAAAGGCCTCGGGGTCTGTTTTATCCAACGAGGTCAGTCCTTTCCTCTCTATTTGTTCAAATTCCAGAATATGTGTTAGATCGTATTCTTTTCAAAAAGAGGAGAGATTCCCGTTTGGCGGAAATTTCAGAACAATATCCATTAGTTAGAATAGATAAAATTGCATTTAATTGTCAGTTGCATCTTTTGTTGGGTAGAAAAGCAGGATCTAACGGTGAAGTTTTATTATCTATCTGCTAATACTTTTAAAGTGTAGTATTAAGGAAAAACATTTTTAGTATATCATCCATCAACTCCAATTCAGGAGTTGTTTAACTACAAGAGAAGCTAGGAGATTATTATGAAAAAACTTAATGTGTCAATTTTTTCTATTGCGGTTTGTTTTAGTCTTAATGTATTTGCTGGTGGAGGAGGATGGAGTTCGGATCTTGTAGATCCGCAACAATGTGTAAAATTGTCAGGTGCACAGTATACATATAATAGCTCTTCTAATAAATGTATGCAAGGTATCAACGAAGGGAAAGTCCATGGTGTTTCATTATTTGGAACATTCTATTATGGCGATGGCAGTCAAGGGACTTTTAAAGGAAGAGTTTCCCCGGGGACAACACTGAATACAAATCAAGATATGAACAAAACTAATAAATATGGCGTGAAATATAAAGTTATTACTGAGTGGGTTAGATAACTAGTCCAAGTCGTTACCGCCAAGTTTTCTTGGCGGTTAGATAGTAGATTTCGGATATGGTGGTCTTTTTCACAATTATTATAACATATATTTATCTGAGTCAGTAGATTATTGAATTCGATATCTGAAGCTAATATGTATTAGTTCAGACCTGATCTGACAGTTACCGGTTATTTATACAGGTATCTGTCAGATTACATCTGGCTTAAATTTTTCTCGGCCCAGATGCGCTTTCCATCAAGTAACGTTTCCATTGGCGTCCGCCCATTGCTCATTTTTCCCTCATGGGGTCGCTCATTATTATAGTGAGCCAGCCATTCATCAAGATCCGACTGTAATGTATCAAGATCGCCGTACAGTTTTTTACGGAACGTTACCTGATAAAATTCGTTCAGGATTGTTTTATGGAACCGCTCGCAGGTGCCGTTGGTCTGCGGGGGCATCGCCTTTGTTTTCGTGTGTTCTATATCGTTTATTACCAGATAAAGCTGATAATCATGCTGCTCTACTTTGCCACAGAACTCCGTGCCTCTGTCGGTCAGTATTCTCAGCATCGGCAGGCCCTGAGACGAATAAAACGGCAGTACACGATCATTCAGTAAGTCAGCCGCGCTAATCGGTGTTTTGGTGACGTAAAGCTTACAGTGAGCCACTTTCGAGTACGTATCAACGAACGTCTGCTGATAAATACGCCCGACACCTTTCAGGTTGCCTACATAGAACGTGTCCTGCGAACCCAGATATCCCGGATGAGTCGTTTCGATTTCGCCACAGGCCTCGTCATCACTGGCTTTACGCTCCAGTGCTGCGATCTGGCTGTCAGTTAGCTCAATGCCATCACGGGCTACTTTTTCTTCCAGTGCTTTCAGACGTTTTTTGAAATTCTCAAGGTTATGGCGTAACCAGACAGAACGGACACCACTGCCGGAGATAAAAACGCCCTGTTTACGCAGCTCGTTGCTGGTCCGGTGCTGACCGTGTGCCGGGAAAGAGACGGCGTAATCAACAACAGCCTGTTCAGTTGCCTCATCGGTATGGTTCAATACCCTGGTGCACTAGGTATCAGAAATGGCAGACAAACTCCGTCCTCTGTATATAGCGCTGAATGACTATGTTCTGGAGGCAGGAAAGGTGCATGCCGATGACACGCCGGTAATTGTACTGGAGCCGGGTCAGGGTAAAACCCGTACCGGACGGCTGTGGGTCTATGTTCGTGACGATCGCAACGCCGGTTCGACCATGCTGGCAGCGGTGTGGTTCTCATACTATCCCGACCGCAAAGGTATCCACCCGCAGCAACATCTGGCGGACTACAGAGGTATCCTGCAGGCCGATGCATATGCGGGTTACAATGCTCTTTACGAAAGCGGTCAGGTAACCGAAGCGGCTTGTATGGCACATGCCCGATGCAAGATCCACGATGTACATGTCCGCCATCCAACGACAGTAACGGGAGAAGCGCTCCGTCGTATCGGGGCACTGTACGCTATCGAGTCTGAGATCCGCGGCAGTCCGGCAGAAGAGCAACTGGCGGTCAGAAAAGCCAGAACGGTACCGCTAATGCAGTCGTTGTATGAGTGGCTCCAGGGGCAGATGAGCACGCTGTCGCGTCACTCGGATACGGCGAAAGCGTTCACCTATCTGCTGAAGCAATGGGACGCCCTGAACGAATACTGCAGTAATGGCTGGGTGGAGATCGACAATAACCTGTGTGAAAACGCCCTCCGGGTAATTGCACTGGGGCGGCACTCTATCTGTAAACTAATTTTTACCCCACGTCCTTCACGGTGCGCTTACCATTATTACGCACTGTAACCATCTCTTCTGATTAATATCATAAAGTGATAATAATTTATCATAAACAAACCCAGCACTAGTATATTCTGTACCAGAAATAGAGAACAATACAAAATGTATTTATTATAGAAGGCTTTAGTCTTGTCATGTAAAACAGAAACTGTCTACTACTATCTGACAGAAGCACTTTTAAATATATTCGAAAACAAAAAGCAGAACCTTGCCTTTATGCTTTTTTTATCACTTTCTTTTGTGGGGATTATAATAACAGATTCATTGATATATAGTGTGTCATTAAAAGCTGAAAATGAGCTGCAAGTTTATGGTGACAAAGTTATGCATGTAAAACTCAACCAACCTAAAACCACTGAAAAAATAATGAGGATTTTTGAGACCATCAGCAATGATATCTCATTTTCAAAACAGAGTTTTTTTTATGTTGGAAGCAGTCCGTTTTCAGGTGACTCATTACCTGTTACTGGGATCGATGAATTAGGTTTAGGTATGTCAAACATAAATTTTTTAGATGATAAATTCTATGGTAATGTTGCTATTGTTAATGATATAGGAGTATTTGGAAAAAGCAAGCAGGTATTCATCAATGGTATACCATTTAAAATTATCGGTGTTATTTATACATCAAATACAGACTTTCTTGATAGTCTTGGACTGAGCAGTAATTTATATAATGAGCAGATTTATGTCCCACTAAAAACAATGTTTAGACTCAAAATGAGCAACGAAATCGACTCGTTCAAATTGCTATTAAACAAAAACATAACATTCGAGAGTATAAACGAAGTGAGAGAAATACTGTATAACAATAAGATAAGGGACTTTAATATTATAACATCATTGAATGCAAAAGAAACTGTTGAACGAGTTTTGAAACGTTTTTCGTTATTGACTAACTCCGTATATATCATACTAACATTTTCTGCTGTCGTAACATGCTTTATGCTGTCAAAACGTAACTTTTATTCACGAAGCACTGAAATTGCATTAAAGATAATACATGGAGTGAAGCAGGGAGAAATTATTTTAATGGTCCTAACAGAGTCATTTATTATACTATTTATTTGTTTGGTTTTATCCATTTCCTCGGGTTATACTGCAATGTATGTTATTACGAAGATACTGGATGTAGATATAAGCATAAGAATGACAATGATCACTATATCTTTGAGCACTATATTGATGGCTTTCATAATATCTAACGTTATATTTGGTAAATTGTTTTTCAATATGAACCCTGTAAATGTTATTAAAGGTAGAATAGAGTGAAATACATATCACATGCTTTTGTTTTATTTACTGGTTTATTCTCATCGGCACAATCTTTTGCAACCAATTGTATTATTGATGCTGTTTTTCAAAAGAATGAAAAATGGAATTCATATTCCATTGACATAAAAGAATTAGAAAACAGCAGGCAGGCTAACATAAAAAGAATGTTGCCTAGTATTAACATCGGTGTAGGCCAATACATACAAAATAATCAATGGCTTACAGATATTTCAGAGAGTAACTTACATTTGTCACTATCTTACGATTTTTTATCAGGTTTTGAGACAATAAAACAAAATGACAGGTTAGATGTTGTTAAGCGTTTAAAATATATTGAATTGCTTTATGCTCGTAATGATTATATAATTAACCTGTTCTCGAAAATAGTTGATTACAAAGCAAAGAAATCACAAATCAAGTTAATGAGAGAACAGTATAAGAAACTAGAAAAAGAATATGAGTCGACAAAAGAACAGGCGTTTTTAGGAATTGTATCAACTTTAGATGTTGATATACGCTCTAACGTCTTGAATAGAATGAAACTCGATATTGAAACTCTGGAGGAAGAATTAAACATTTCGTTTAAAAAAATATTTGCAGAGTATCATATTCCAAAAGAGATGCTTTTAAATATCACCTACGATAAACTAAAAGCATGTAAAATATATGATTTCCAGTCATTATTAAAAGAAAACAATAAATGGAGATTACTCGCAAATACAATTGATTATGATATAAAAAAAATTTCTGATTATCCATCCTTTTATTTATCACTGGGAATGATGCCTAAAAAAGGCGGAGCTTTAAAAGATTTTAGCTTTAAAGAAATGGATTATAATGCAAGTTTAGGAATAACATTCCCTTTGATGAGAATATTTGACACATCAGAAAATCAAAAGACACAAGCGATGCATATATCTCAAATCCACAATGAGTATATTAGAGAGTCTATTAAACTAGATATATTACATAAAGAAATCTTTACAAAGCTAACATTATTGAAAAAACGCATCCCCATTTTAGAAGATGAGTTGAATTTAAAAAAAAGAGAAGTTGAGTATATACATGAACGAATTAAGAGTAAACAAGATACTATTTTAAATTATTTATCATCTATAAATAGCTTATATGAAACAGAAACCACGATCCAAAGAGTCGAATATGATATTGAATATTATAGTCTATACCTTTATTTTCTTCGTCAGTGTGATACCTATAAAAGGCATGTGTAATGTTTATTATGGCGTGTTACGTGGAAGCCAAATTGTAAAATACAAAAGTCCTTTTCCAGGCATTGTTAACTTATCTAATATATTTGAAGGTGATATTTTTAACTCTGAATGTACATTATTTTCTGTCCATAATCATGAATACATTTCTAAGAGAGACATTATAAATAAAAAGAAAGAAATGGAGACACGAAAGCTAACAGGTCTAAAAGATTCAAGAAAACACTTAGCTGCTATGTTTGTAAAGGGCTTTATCTCAAAAAAAGATTTGCAGGAGATAGAGCAGGAAATTAATAATGTTGAATTATCAATTATGAGTTTAGATATTGAATCAAAAAACATAGAATCTTTATTGAGATTATCATCACCATCGTTGTCTGCTCCCTTTATCATTAGAGACATATTTGTAACGGATGGACAGTATGTTAATTCTGGCGATGATATTATATCTATAGAATTATTGAGTAATTTCTATATAGATATAACCATAGATCCTGTTGATATAAATGGTAATTTAAAAAATAAAAGAATAAGATATCGTTCTTTAGTTGATTCATTCACTGGTTCTGCCACAATTTTTAAAACAAGTCGCGCATACAAACCAGATGAAGTTTCATCTGGTTTACGCTTGGTTACCTTATTAATTCATGGGAAGTGGGAAGAATTATCAAATAATTTAGATACTGCATTTGAGATTTTCATTGATGATAAAGATAAGAATTAACAGTAAACATGTAGAAAATCGCACTATTCTAAATAATAAAACAATTGAAATAAAGAAAGGTTCGTTTAATATTATAACTGGGCCATCGGGAGTTGGTAAAAGCACTCTGTTAAATATTATTGGTTTATTAGATCACGAGTTCTTTGGAGAATATTTTTTTTTGGGAGAAAAAATAGATGTAAAAAACAATCATGAAACTACAGACATTAGAAAAAAATATTTTGGTTTTACTTTTCAAGACTCACTAATTAATATGAAACAGAATACCATAAGAAATCTACTATGTTCTGTTTCATATAATGAATTAAAAGAGGCAAGAAAAAAAAGTCAAGAGATGCTAATGAGAGTTGGTTTGTCTGAGATAAATCGTAATGTATCATTCCTTTCAGGTGGAGAGAAACAAAGGTTGGCTCTTGCGCGAGCATTAATAAAAAACCCCAATATACTTTTAGCCGATGAACCTACAGCCAGTTTAGATATACAAAATAAAAAACTAGTTATGGATATCTTATCGGATTATAATGATGGGGGAGGAACTGTAATCATGGTAACTCATGATCTTGAGTTGGTTAACGATAAGATGAATCTAATTCAATTGCTGAATTCATAAAATAATATTACGATGAACTTTTTAATTATTTCTTTGTATTTACTTTGTTATTATTATGCATCACGGAAAAGTTGGTCATGCCTTTTTTTAATATCATTTCTGGAAGCTTTTTTTTTATGCATAAATATGTTTAATCAAAATATCAGTCTGATATCCGATAGCTTAGGTCTGTTTTTTATGCCAATATTATTCGGTTATAACATTGTTGTTTTTACAACATTTGCTTTTCTAAATCGATATCTTTATTGGGGAGGGGGGGTACATGCTTTTTTATTGACTGCCATGTCAACTCTTGGTTTAATAATACCATTAAACCCCTTAATTCTATTGTATAATGAGTTTTCAAGCTTTCTACCTGTGACTGATATACCTGCTTTAAATTTATTTGTTTTAAATTTGTTTCCCACCATCATTTTCAAATTCAACATTATATTTTATATCGCATTAGCATCAATTATCTCTTACATATTTTTTACGGAACGAACACCGGCAAGCATATATCATAAACCACTAAACATTGTGGTCGTACAGGTAGGCTTGTATTTAAGAAACAATGGTTTTAATAATAATATTTATAATGATTTAGAGGCTTACATTAAAGGTAAAAAAGTTGACTTAATAGTTTTTTCCGAAAATGTATTTTTCGGACATAAAAATGACTATATAAAAAAGATAACAGATATCTTCATCAATAATTTAAAAGATGGTAGATATAATTTTAAATATGGAATAGTTATGAATCTTTATGGCTATAATGATATCAACAATGTAGTTTCTGTATTTTGGCATAAAAATTCATTTATCACCCACCAAAAGACAAAATTAATACCTTTTTTTGAAAAAAGATCAGTATTTAACTCATATGAACCATTGTCGTCATCTTTTTTATATTATAACAAAGAAAAAAAACAAAATATATTTAACATCAAGCAACATATAGTGGGTGTTCATATATGTTATGAGGCGCTATTCCCTGAGATCTTCATCCCAAAATATAATATTAGCCTTATTCAATCTGATTATTCACGACTGAATGGCGGTTATAATTATGATAATGTGCTTATCAATGGCAGTATTCTATCAAAATTTGCTGTCGCCCCAAACATTCCATTCATAAATGTCCAGAATTATGGAGGTACGGTTCTGATAAAGAATGACTGGACTATCGATATGGGCTTGTTTAATAAATCCAAAACAGAAGCTTTTTTATATGTTCAACTGTAACTCTCTTTTTCTAATATGTTAAAGCATCAAAGGTTAAAAATAACGTCGGTCATCATACTTCATGAACCCGCAAAAATCATTTCGAAGTTTCGGGTGCTTGTCGGATAAGGACAGTTCATTGCTGGACTGCCCTCCCCTAAGAACGGTGCATACCGGTTTCCCGGTACACCGCTCAAGCCTTTATAAGCCCTTTTTGAGAGAGCCGGCTTCACAACGGTGTAACTGTCGATGGCAATTTGGATGTAACAAGACAAGGTTAGATATGTGAAATACTTATTCCTGATCCAGCGTTTACCTTTCTTTGGATGGCGTCTCACACACCATTGCCACACTTTTAACCATATCTGGTGATCAATATAGCGGAACATTTTCTTTGCTAATACATGACGATGATAATTCACCCATCCCCGAATGACGGGATTTAGCTGGGATATCAGTAACCATGCAGGCGATGCTTTGTTCTTCTCTATAATTGAGCGTCGCCTCATCTTAACGGAAAGGTTGAACGTTCCCAAAAGACAGACAAAGCTGAGTTTTACGCTACCGTAGATCTTTCTGCTGATGACCTGAAGGAACTGCTGGCAGAATGGCAGCATTACTATAACTGGGAACGTCCTCATAGCGCTCACAACGGTAAAACTCCGATGGAACGCTACTTTGAACTTGCTGAGAAAGCACCATACTCTGATGCCGTTCATGCAAACTATCAGCCCAATGAAGAGCATATACAGGAACAGAATTACAAGCTTGAACTTGGACTGAGAAAATTGAAACGATGTCTATGAATCATACAAATGTCAGCGCCAGTGATATAAGACGGTAACGGTCAAACATCGTGGCGTTGACACAAATGAGTGAGCAAGAGCCGTATGACGCGAGGGTGTCATGTACGGTTCCGTGAGCAGCCGGGGGGGGGGGAATTCTCTCCGGCTGACTCGACTCGCAGTTTCTGACAGCGGTGGCGAACATGCGGCGGTGTTGTACTCGCTGATCGGTACATGCCGTCTAAACAATGTGGAACCAGAAAAATGGCTGCATTACGTCATTGAACATATCCAAGACTGGCCGACAAACCGGGTACGCGATCTGTCACCCTGGAAAGTTGATCTGAGCTCTCAGTAAGTATCAATACAGTCCTCGCGAGCCGCTTACGAATGAGTATGCCGGAAGATCTCTAAATGTGAATGGTTCTATTATGTGGGATACTTACAAAGGCCTCTTACACATATCTGATTGAGGTTTTTTATTATCGAATTTTGTGTAAAATTCATTTCCTATACATAAATGTAAAAATAACATCACCCATTGGCTCAAAAAGTGTCCATTAAAAAAGAGATGATTTAGATAAAAAAATGCACTTTGTATGCATTAATATTTTAACCATGAATTAATTTATACTAAAATGATTATTCTTCTTGCCTTGGAGATAAATTATGCTAAAGGAAATAAATGACAATAAACTAACAACAAACTTTATAAGAATAAAAAGAATAACTCTAAATGCTTTTACAATAATGCACACTGATAATTGTTTCATCACACTCAAAAATGAAAGAGATTGTATTACCTGTACTAAAGACAATTTTCTCTTTCTAGAAAAAAATATGACATTTTCATGTGAGATCGTCAAAGTTAACGAAAAACTACCGCCATTTAGTATTGTGAGTTTCGATAGAAAATCGCAAATACTACTGAAAGATATTTTGAAAGAAATATATCCACTCTTTATGGGGGGCTGTGATATTCAGAGAGAAAAAATAATTACGGAAAACTCCATTGCACCTCAGTACCAGCTATTTGAGCTTATTACAAGAACAAATGACTTAAAACTAAAAGTTATTAAATCGGCCTATCTTATAGCGACAATGAAAAATCATGCAAAGATAATAAGCTCTTTATATGCGTCATGTGGAATAACCTTTACCGATAAGGTAAAAAATGAGTTAAGAAAAGATCTATCAAAGAATTGGAAGATAAGTATGATTGCAGATAAATTCAATATATCTGAAGTATCAGTAAGAAAGCGCCTGAGTTCAGAAAAAACATCTTTCAGTCAGTTATTACTTCAGGCCAGAATGGATAGAGCCCTTCAATTAATCCTGGATAATGAATTACCGCTCTCCTCCGTTTCAGAAAGTATAGGGATATCTAGCATGCCATATTTCATTAGAGTATTCAAATATTTTTTTGGAATAACACCAAAACAATTCTCAATTTATTTCAGAGAATAAACTATCAGTATCACTTCGTCCTAGTATAACCATACTAACCTATTGACGGCTTTGTTGAATAAATCAGATTTCGGATGAGTCTCTCTGCATCCGGTTTGGCTTTCAGGCAATTCGCACGCTTCTGACATACCCGTCTTCGTCATTTTGTTCAGGGCGTGCTCCATAGCCAGTGCCTCTGCAACCTGGCCATCGTAGTCACGCAATGTCAGTAAAACACTGAACAGCTGTTTTATCCTGTACATAGCCGTCCGCTATTGAGTGCCAGTTGTAATCTGTTGTCTATTTCCACCGGGCATTGCTCCCGCTCAGTCGCTGGCTCGCAACAGCACGATTGGGGGGCTACGTATTCAGCGGACCGGTAATCTGCTCCTTTTCACAGAGGGATAAGAGCACAGATTTTCTTACTACGTAATCCTTCATTACATAAACTGGGGGGGGCGTAAGCGCCGTCAGCAGCGGCTACCTGATATTCCGGTGGAGCTGTCGGATTAACCTGGGGAATACCTCTGAGTCAGTCACGTTGTTTAGCTACAGGTCTGCGCGGATGATTTCATGTGTGTTGCTGTCAACTACCAGATGGCGCTTCGACCAAGTATGACGCCGTTCTTTGCCATATTTTTGACTTTCCACTCACCTTCACCGAAACTTTCAGCTCGGTGGAATCAATCACCAGATGTGCAATTCCTCCCAGGTGCACGTTTTGAAACTGACATTAACTGACTTTGCCCGCTTACTGATACAGGTGTAATCCGGGCAGCAAAAAGAACGTTCATCAGAGCAAAAATGGAATCAATAACCCACTGCACAGCCCGCCGGAATACGCGTTTAATTACCAGAACGGTGGTAATGGCGAGATCAGAATAGTGCTGGGGGCATGATGAAGGCGTTTCTGACTCATGCTAGGTCCATCAGTCTGTCCCGTAATGCATTTATGAACGGGAATATCAGGGCCGTTAACCAGAGCACTGTTATTATCGGCGGAGATACAGTCTTTACTGATAAAAATGACGGAACAGGTAATGATGTCATCAGTGTTGAAGGGAAATCTGCTGCCGCAGGAACATCCTCCTATACAGGGCATATCACTCTGGAGCAAAAATCAGCACTGGATATCCGCAATAATTTTCGTGGCGGGATTACGTCTGAAGACAGTCATATCAATGTTTCTTCATCTTCAGTCCTGTTCTCAGAAGCATCGTCATTTATAAACAGCTCCTTGAATATTCATAAAGGAGAAGCGCTGACCGCTCAGGGAGGGCTGTTTACAAGTGATCTTACCCAGCAATAGTGGACACGCGGCTAAGTGAGTAAACTCTCAGTCAGA
>OGXX01003100.1_pt1 | contig 14250 bp, 12 predicted proteins | sample 1576301 | NCBI WGS metagenome assembly OGXX01 (sample SAMEA3541469, study PRJEB24748) | human gut metagenome | biome: human gut; feature: human-associated habitat; material: faeces | place: China | collected 2012
CTGCAAGTTCTTCTCTTGAAATGTCATGCAGCCGTTCTGCCGCACTGATTCCTTTCTCCGGATTCATCCGCAGATCCAGAGGACCTTCTGCTTTAAATGTGAATCCCCGGTCCGGGTTATCGATCTGCATGGATGACACACCAAGATCTGCCAGTACAAAATCAAATTTTCCGGCTTCTTTTGCTACTTTGTCAATATTGGCAAAGTTCTCAAGCTTTACTGTCAGGATGTCTGATCCGAATCCTTTTTCCTCCAGACGTTTCTTTGTCTTTGCTGATTCGATCGGATCTACATCCAGTCCGTAGATATGGCCCTCTCCCTGCAGTTTTTCCAGCATCTTTGAGGTATGCCCTCCATATCCAAGCGTTGCATCCAGTCCCTGCTGTCCCGGCTGGATATCAAAAAAGTCTAAAATCTCCTGTACACAAATGGAAATGTGCATTCCTGCCGGTGTTCCGCCTTTTTGGATCACCTTTGAAATAGTATCTGCATACTTTTCCGGATTCAGTTCTTTATATTTTTCTTTATAATTTCTCGGATGTGTTCCGGAATATCGGACTCTCCGTTTATGTTTCTTCTCTTGATTTTCCTGATTCTCCATAATCTCTCTCCCATTTTATCAGTTGTTCCGGTACATCTACATCCCGGAGTTCTGCTTCTTCTGTCTCACAGAGCACCACATCTTCTTTATGTGCACAGATGATCTGTTTTCCGCCTTTATCACCGGAAAGTCTGCACAACTCCCGGAAAAAACACGAATCCCATAATACGGGATTCCCGGTTCTTCCTTTCCATCCGGCACATACAATCCTTCCCGGATGCATCTTCCCCATCTCAAGCATACGAGCAAATGTCCCGGCTGTCAATCCCGGCTGGTCACATACGATGAACATAGCCCCCTTTAACCTCGGATTCTCATCTAATGCTCTCTTTAATCCTAACTTCAGCGAATGTGCGATTCCAAGATCCGGCTCCGTATTCTTTACCACCAGCATCCCCTGTGTTTTTGCCGCATTCTCTATCTCTTCAAATCTTGTTACCACTACCTGTGTACACAATGGAAATGCACGCATTTTACGAAGGGTATGTTCGAACATCTGCCCTCCATCCAGTTTCTCCAGCAGCTTATTGTTCCCGTACCGGCTTGACTTTCCGGCTGCCAGGAGAATCATCGCATAATCTTTATCTGACAGGCGTGCTTCTATTGTCTTTACCACGGAACTGCCAATCTCATTTGCCTTATCCGAGATCAGATAACACAATTTCTTGTCCTTTCTCGGATCCACATCTCCAATCTTCAGACCCTTTTTTACCTGCACGCCTTCCTGTAACATCCCCCGGATCACACCGTCCAACTGAGAATAGACCGGTTTTCCTCCGGTCAGAGCCAGAAGTTGTCCTTTTCGGACGACATCCCCGATCTGTGCTTTCGGCTCCATCCGTCCGGCTGCTGACGCCCTGATCAGACGTTCCAGCGCATAGCCGCCCACATATCCCGGAATGCCGGTATTGGGAATCGGCTGTCCGTCATAGATGATATCCGCAAGTGTTAATCCACGCATTGTCTCTATGACAGCATGGACATCTTTTCCCGCTATAAACCCCGGTCCGAGACCGATCACATATGGTGCATCTGCCCGACTGGTTCCTGTATTTCTTTTTGCAAGAATTGCATCCACAAGTACATCCGGTCTGAATTCTCTCCGGATCTCTGCCTCCGGGTCTACGATTACGGCAATCTTATCCGCTGCCAGTACCCTCCTGGCTTCCTGATAATTTTCCACAAGAATTCCTTCTATTCCTTCTACTTCTATCCTGCCTTCATAGACTGCCCGTGACATTGCAACTTCACGTCTGACGGTAAGCGGCACTGCAATCTCCGTCATGATCACCCGGAATCCTGCCCTGTGAAGTGCCACTCCTACACCCGTAGCCAGATCTCCGGCTCCTCTGATTAATACTTTTTTTCTGTTTTTATACATTTCTGACATAGTTACCATCTTTCTTTCAACGGAATCAGGTCCGATACCACATGCACTCTGCGGATCTGCCCCGGGCATTCCATACTATCTGCATGCCTGTCTGACAACTGCTTTACGATCTCTTCCGCAAGTTCCACTGCCATTTTTTTCTGCTCCTTAGTATCTGCCTGATTCAGTATCACCTGATATCCCATATCATCCGTCACGTATTTTCGTCCCGCACTCTGACTTACCGCAAGTGTGACAATATCTTCCGGACACAGAATATCTTCTTCTGTCTTTCCGAGAATCTTCCCGGTCTCTTTCACCCGAAAACAACCTTCTTTCAACTTCTTTCCAACCGCACTCATCCCATATACATTCAAAACAATATCTGTCTGCTCACAGATCACCGGCTCATGTTCCGCAGGGGTTTTAACCGGCAGACGCTTCGCTCCGTCTGCCTCTAGAAGCAGTACACCTGGTTCACGGCTGATCTCTTTTAGATATTCTTCTTGAAAAGATGCAAGCTTCCCATCTGTTGTCTCTCTTCCCATCCATACAACACCATATTTTATCATAATCTGACGGAACATTTCCACCGAAGGTTTTCCCAGAAAATATTCGGCATCACATTTTTGTATATGAGTTGTTGTAGAAACCGCACATGGAATTTCGGCATTCCGGCATTCATCCATAAGCCTGCGTATCACTGTCGTCTTTCCGCCTCCGCCGACAACGGATACCGTCTTATGAAAATTTTCTTTAAAAATTCCAATAGCCTGGCATAAACTGCCAGGCTCTTTCCATTCACCATTTATATAACTTATTATCATATAAGGATTATTTCTCCTCTTTTTTCTTTGCTTTTGGAAGGGTTAAATTTAACACAATTGCTACAATCGTTGCAAGAACAACCGGAGATTTTCCGAAAATTGTTGTCATCCATTCCGGGAACTGTGCCAGTGAAGCATTTGCCTGTGTCACACCCATTCCTACTGCTACTGCAAGTCCTACAACTGTTGTATTACGGAAATCCATTGGCTCTGTCGTGATCAGTTTGATTCCCGTCATTGTAATCGAAGCAAATACAGAGATTGTCGCACCGCCGAGTACACAATACGGAATTGTCGTAAGCAGAGAAGAAAACTTCGGAATCAATCCTGCTGCCAGTAATATTGCTGCTGCCAGCCCCATTACCACACGGCTGACGACCTTTGTTGTTGATACGATACCTACATTCTGGCTGTATGTTGCAGTCGGAAGTCCTCCAAAGAATGCACAGAAAATGTTACTGATTCCATAGCCTACAATTCCACCTGTCAGTTCTTCATCTGTCGGCATACGGTCCATAGATCCTGTTGTTGTTGCCGAAAAATCACCAATTGCCTGTACTGCATTGATCGCAAACAGAATTCCGATCGCAACACATGCAGATGGTTCAAACTTGATTCCAAAATGCATTGGTTTCGGAAGCTGGAAGAACGCTGCCGATGACACAGATGAAAAATCTACCATTCCAAAGAACAACGCTACGATATATCCTGCAATAATTCCGATCAGGATGGATGCCAGTTTCCATACCCCTTTTCCGTAATGATTCAATGCTGTTACAATGATCAATGTAATAATCGCAACCACCCAATTCTGCCATGATCCATAAGTCTTGCTGCTCGCACCTCCGGCCATATAATTAATTGCTGTCGGATACAGAGAAAGACCGATGGAAAATACGACCGTTCCTGTAATCAGCGGCGGGAAGAATTTGCGGATTCTCTTAATATTCAATCCCACCAGAAGTGCAACCACACCTCCGATAATCTGTGCACCCAGAATTGTTGCAATGTCAAAATCAGACGCAATTGCCTGCATACTTGGAACATACGCAAAGCTGATTCCCATCATAACCGGAAGTGCCGAACCGATCCGGAAATTCTTTGTTTTTATAAATGGAAACAATTGCAGTAATGTCGTCAGTGCCGACATCACCAGTGCTGCCTGTATTAAGATCACGGAATCTTCCTGGGAAAGTCCTGCCACTCCTGCAACAATGATCGATGGTGTTACACATCCGACGATCATCGCAAGTACATGCTGTATTGCAAGTGGCAAAGCCTGTCCGATAGATGGTTTTCCATAAAAATCAAATAATGCTTTGTCCATCTGTTTTGCTTCATCGCTTAACTCTCCAGCATGGCAAGGCGGCTTTCGATCTCTTGCTGCCATGCGTCCTTGCTTTTGGCTCCGACCACTTCGTCACCAATGACTTCGCCGTTTTCGTCCACAAAGAAGGTAGTCGGAACGCCGGGAACCTCCTGCATCAAAAACGCCATGAACTCATCGTTCGGAATCAGGTGCGGATAAGCAGCGCCGGTCATCTCCACAATCTGCTTTGCACCGTCCACCGCCTCCTGGGTGGTATTGCCCGACAGGTCGGTGATGTCGGTGCAGATACCGATAATCTGCACGCCGCCCTCTTCTTTGGCGTACTCTGCCGCCAGCTCGCCCAGCTCCGGCATCTCGCTCAGGCATGGATTGCAAAAGGTCGCCCAGATGTTGACCATCGTCAGGCGGTGACCTTCAAACAGGCTCTTGTCCACCTCGTTGCCGTCAAAATCGGTCATCTGCATCGTCTGGAAAATTCCTTCCTGTGCCTGCGGCTGTTCGGTCGACGGCTGGGCTTCTTCGGTCTGTTGTGGCTGTGCCTGTTCAGCCGACGGCTGAGACGGCTCCTTTTCATTTCCACAGCCTGCCAGCAGACTGACAATCAGCAGCGATGCGCTGATCAGGGAGATCATTCTTTTTATCATGGATTTCGTTCCTTTCCTTACAGTCAAAAGATTTCTTGGTACCTGTGGTACTGTCTTCTTATTATAACGGTTCTACCACATTCTGTCCAGTTGTTTTTAATCTGTAAAAGAAAAAACTGCCCGACGGCTTTTGCCTGTGCGACAAATTTTTCCTTTTTCTGAAGAGATTTTGCAGTTTCCTTCGTTTTATGGAAAAGGTCATTTCACCTTGTCCGGTAAAAGTTCACAAATTGGAGCATTGGGAATTGATTTTTGTCGAAATTTGCCCTATACTTTTATCAAAAGACTTTTTTTATTTTGGAGGAAAATATGCGGATTGCAATTTTTACCGAAACCTATCTGCCGCAGATCAACGGCGTTGTTACACATATCAAAATCTTAAAGGAAGGACTGGAGGCGCTGGGTCACACAGTGCTGATTGTCACTGCCGACTCGAAGGCACACACCCACTACCTCAAGGACAACGTGCTGCACTGTCCGGCACACAACCTCAAGCGCATCTACAACCTGGACCTCGCCTCTCCGGTCAGCCGCACGCGCTTAAAGTATCTGCGGGAATTTCGTCCCGACATCATCCATGTACACAACGAATTCAGCATTGGACTCAGCGGTATGGCAATCGCCAAAATCCTCAAGGTGCCGCTGGTGTACACCCTGCACACCATGTACGATGACTACATCTACTACATCGCACCAAAGCCTCTGATTCCGTTGACCAAAAAGCTGTCCCACCGCTACTTTCGGATGTTCCCGCAGAATGCCGCTGTGGTGACCGGACCTTCCAAAAAATGCCAGGAGTATACCTATGAAATCGGCAGCGACAAGAAGGTGGAGGTCATCCCCAATCCGGTGGAGCTGGACGCCTTTGCCCCACAGACCTCCACACCGCAGCAGCGCGCACAGATCCGTGAACAGTACCACATTCCGCAGGATGCCACTGTCGCCTGCTTTGTCGGCAGACTGGGACGGGAAAAAAGTGTGGACGTGCTGCTGCGCTTCTGGGCACAGGAGTTGAAACCGCAGGACAATATGCGCCTGCTCATCATCGGGGACGGACCGGAAAAGGAGCCGCTGGAGCAGCTGGCACAGCAGCTGGGCATGACGCCCTGGACCTTCCGGGAGAAAAACCTGCTGCGGGACGGCGACATATCCGGCTCCGGCCAGCCCATGCGCGACGTGAGCGCAGGTGCGTGCCTGGAACGCCTGCGGCGGGAATTCGGCGAGGACCTGCGGCCCTTTGTCCGGAACGGAAAGCTGGTGGGCAGGGGCATCGCCTGCCTGTACCGGGGCGAGTCCTACGGCGCGGGCACACCGGTGCAGGACACCTCCGGCGTGACCATCGTATTAAACGCGGACGGCAGTCTGAACGTGAGCACCGGACTGAGCGAGGTGGGCCAGGGCGGCCACACGCTGCTGACGGCCATCATTGGCCGGGAGTTGGGGCTGCCGCCGGAACGCATACACATCGCACCGGCGGACACGGACTACTGTGTGGATTCCGGGTCCACCGCCGCCTCACGGGGGACCATCACCGCGGGCAACGCCGCCTGGCTGGCAGCACAGGAGGCCAAGCAGCAGATCAACACCGCACTGTGGGAATACCGGGGGTTCGACGGACCCATCGTATATGAGGGCGGGCTGGTCCGCTGCGGTGACGAGCAGATGACCTTCACCGAGGCGGTAGGGGTCCTGCGGAATACCGGACGGGATATGCGCGCCCACGGCTGGTGGGCCGCCCCCAAGACATTCTGGGACAGAGAGAAATGCCGGGGCAGCAATTATATGTCCTACGCCTATGGCGCCTGCGGCGCTGAGGTAGAGATAGACCCCATCACCGGAAAGACCGACGTAACTGACTTTGTGGCCGTACACGACATGGGCCGCATCATTAACCACGCTGCCACGGTGGGACAAGTAGGCGGTGGTGTATCCATGGGCGTAGGCTACGCCTTGACGGAAAATGCCGACACACCGGGCGGCGTGACACGCGCCGCTGATCTGGACAGCTATCTGCTGCCCACAGCACTGGATATGTGTCCCGTGCGGACGGTGCTGCTGGAGGAAGGCGCCGGCGTTCCGCCGCTGCTGGTACACGGCATTGGCGAACCGGCCACCTCTATCGTGGTGCCGGCCATCACCAACGCTATGTCCGCGGCGCTGGGCGCACGGATAGACACCCTGCCGGCGGACCTGGAAACGGTACGGGCCATACTGGACGAGAAAAAGAGGTAGCTATGTTTCTGCAAGCGGGCAGCCCCGCGGAACTGCGGGCCTATATGGCACAATACCCCGACAGCCGGTGCATTGCCGGCGGCACGGATATCATGCCGGTGCAGAACCGGGAAAATGACCATGAGGCGGTGTTCATCGATATATCCGGCGCAGCGGCGCTGCACCGGATCGTGTCGGAGGACGGCGTGCTGTCCGTCGGGGCAGCGGCGACCTTCGCCGAGATAGAACGAAACGCGCTGCTGCGGCAGTACGCGCCGGTGCTGTGCCTTGCCGCATCACAGGTGGGGTCCCCTCAGATACGAAATCTGGGCACCATCGGCGGCAATGTGGCACATGGGAGCCCCGCAGCGGACACCCTGCCGGTGCTGGCCATGCTGGACGCGGAGGTGCGGCTGTACAGCGCCACGGATGGCACCTGCCGGGACATACCGGTGGATACCTTCATCACCGGACCGGGACAGACCCTGCTGCGTCCCGGCGAATACATAGAGGCGCTGCGCTTTTCCCCGCCGGAGGCGAGCTGGCGCATGGCCTATGAAAAAGTGGGACGGCGCAATGCGCTGGCCATCTCCCGGCTCAGCGCCTGCTGCGCGGCCAGATGGGAGGGACAGCGCCTGACCGGACTGCGCCTTGCGCTGGGCGCCGTATTCCCCACGCCGCGGCGGCTGTACGCAGCAGAAGCACTGCTTTTGAGGGAACAGCCCTCCCCTGCCGCGGAAATGCAGGCGGCAGAGCTGGTAACACAGGCCATTGTGGCGGCCGCCGGGCGGCGGGCCTCGGCCAGCTACAAGCTGGCGGTGGCCCCGGAGCTGCTGCTGCGGACACTGCGCCGCACCCGAGAGGAGGCGGACCAATGAAGATAGGTTTTACGCTCAACGGCGCGCCCGTCTGCGTGGAAGCGCCGGGGACGGTGTCGCTGCTGACATTGCTGCGGGACTACTGCCGCCTGACCGGCACCAAACGGGGCTGCGACATCGGCGAATGCGGTGCCTGCACGGTGCTGCTGGACGACAGGGCGGTGACCTCCTGCATGGTCATGGCCGGGCAGGTACAGGGCCGCCGGGTGGTGACCATTGAGGGCCTGACCAGACACGACGGCGCACTGAGTCCCCTACAGCAGGCGTTTGTGGACCACTTTGCTGTACAGTGCGGCTTCTGCACGCCCGGCATGATCATGAGTGCCACAGCGCTGCTGCACGAGGACCCGCATCCCTCCCGGGAGAAGATACGGCGGGCGATCTCGGGCAATCTGTGCCGGTGCACAGGCTACGACGCTATTGTGGACGCCATTGACGCCGCAGCGGCGGAGATGGCCAGGCTGGTATAAAACAAGCGTGGTAATTACCCCTTATGGGGCGATTATAAATTCAAAAATACGAAGGAGAAAGACATGAAAAAGCTATTTGCATTGATGCTTGGCCTGCTGTCCTGCACACTACTGCTCTGCCTGTCTGTCAACGCAGTCGAGCTGTATGTCGACACAGAGTTGGTGCAGACCGATGTGCCGCCGCAGTTGGTGGGCGGCCGCACGCTTGTGCCGATGAGGGCGATTTTTGAGTATCTGGGCGCGGAGGTCACGTGGGACAATGACACTCGAACGGCGATTGGTACGCTGGATGGCACAGTCGTGATCATCCAGATCGATAATACAACAGCTTACGTCAACGATGTGCCGTACACGCTGGATGTGCCTGCGCAGATCATCGGAAACCGGACAATGGTTCCGGCACGCTTCGTTTCGGAATCGCTTGGCTGCGTCGTCACATGGTATAATGAGACGCAGACGGCGGCAGTTGCGAATAAGACGAAGGGCGAGCACATCTATGTGACAAAGACGGGCAAGCGTTATCACTATTCCGGTACCTGCAACGGCGGTACTTATTACGAAGCAACGCTCGCTGAGGCGATGGGCAGAGGCCTCACTCCCTGCGACAAATGCGTGCTGACAAAGAACTGAATCTTTTTCGGAATAGGGTAAGGGCGGGAGCTTTAGCTCCCGCCCTTTCTCATTATTTCCTTGCTATCCTGCTTGCTTTTATCCTTAGATGACGCCGTACTCTTTGAGGAGCTTTTCGATGTCGGTGCCTTCGATCTTGCCGAGGGCCTTCTTGACGGCCATCTTTTCCATAAAGCCCATGTCCATGTCGGTGGCCTTCTTGCCGTCGCGCAGCTTGACGGTCGCGTTCAGAAGGTCGCGCACATCATAGACGCTGCCCCAGACCTCGGGCACGCCGCGGTCGACGTTCAGCAGCGTATAGACGGACTCCATGCCCGTGCGCATGGAATACTCGGTGGTGAAGATGGTGTCGCGCGGGGTTTCGGCGAACTGGCCGAGGAAGGCAAAGTTCACGCTGCCGTCGGGCACGACCTTGGGGCGGTCACCGTAGGCGCGCGGCATGAAGAACGCATCGATATACGGCATCATGACGGGCACGGTGTTGGCGCTGTTCGTCGCGAGGTCTTCGATCTGATCCTCGGGCACGCCGATGTGGTAGAGCCACTCCATGCAGATCTCCTTGCCGGTGCACTCGCGCATGGGCTTTTTGATATAATCGCCCGGCTTGTCGGTGAAGAGGGAGTAGACCCAGACAAGGCAGTGATCCTTGGGCTGGTCGCGGAACTGCGGCTGGCGGTTGATCGTCCAGCTCATGAGCCATGAAGAATCCTTTACGGTGACGATACCGCCGGTGACGACATGGCCGGTGAAGGGATCGCGCTTGCAGATGTTCTTGATATAAGGAATGATCTTCTGGTCGAGGGTCTCGACGGTGGCGCTCATCCAGTTGGTCTGCTCAGGGTCGTGGCAGAACTTGTCAGGATGACCGAAGGACGGGTCCTGCGCGGCGATCTTGCGCCACATATCCCAGCCGCCGCCCTCTTTGAGCTCGGTGTTGTACTGGGCGGGCTCGTTCTGGCTGCCCATGGAGGAGTTTTCGACGCAGCCGCCGTTGGTGATGAAGACGAGGTCGTTTTCCGTGAGGTCGATGGCCTCCTTCTTGCCGTCGCGGATGACGTCGATGCGCTTAGCCAGCTTGTGCTTGGGGTCAGAGCAGTCGAATTCGACATTTGCGACCTGCACGCCGTAGTGGAACTGAACGTTGTGGCTCTCGAGGTACTTGACCATCGGGAGGATCATGGACTCATACTGGTTGTACTTGGTGAAGCGCAGGGCCGTGAAGTCGGGCAGGCCGCCGATGTGGTGGATATAGCGCTGGATATAGAGCTTCATCTCGAGCGCGCTGTGCCAGTTTTCAAAGGCGAACATCGTGCGCCAATAGAGCCAGAAATTGGAATTCAGGACCTCGTCATCGAAGAAGTCGGTGATCTTCTTGTCCTGCAGCTGCTCGTTGGGGGTGAAGAAGAGCTTCATGATCTCCATCGCGCCCTTGTCGGAGATGTCGAACTTGCCGTCGGTGTGCGCGTCCTGACCGCGGTTGACGGTCGCGCGGCAGAGGGAATAGTTGGGGTCTTCCTTGTTGAGCCAGTAGTACTCGTCGAGCACGCTCACGCCCTCCGTCTCGATGGAGGGGATGGAGCGGAACAGGTCCCACATGACCTCGAAATGGTTGTCCATCTCGCGGCCGCCGCGCATGACGTAGCCGATGTTCTCAAATTTCCAGCCGTCGCAGGCGCCGCCTGCGGTGGGGCCTTTCTCAAGGATATGCACGCGCTCGCCCTTCATCTGTCCGTCGCGGACGAGATAGCACGCGGCGGTCAGGGCCGCCAGACCGCTGCCGACAATGTAGGCGGATTTGTTGTCCACGCCCTCGGGCTTTTTGGGGCGGGCAAAGGCTTCATAGTTGCCGCTGGAATAATACATGGATCATTTCTCCTTTCGATCTTTCTGCTTTGGCCGCCGGCTCACGAAACACGTTCGACCCCGGGAGCCGGGCGACGGTAGGTTTTCCTTTTGATGGGGAAAGCATACCGCGCTTTTGAAAAAAGAACAATCAGCAGAAAACGCCCCGTGATAAAAAACTTATCACGGGGCGCGGAACTGTATAAAATTTTATCATTCTGCCTGGTTTGATAAAAGCGGCTTGTCCGTCCGCAGCCGCCCGAGCGCGGCGGAAACGCTGCCGTGGATGACCTGCTCGAGCCGCTCCACGATGAGCGCGGGGTCGCCCTTCATGTCGCTTTTGATCCAGTCGAGCATGAGACCGACGAACATATATTTGTAGAGCGTGGCAATAAAGGCCTTGTCCTCCTGCCGCACGCTCATGCCCTGCGCCTGCTCCTCGACCACGCCCTCGAGCAGGTCGTAGGTGATGCGGTAGAGGTAGTTTTCCACCTGCTCGCGGCTGACGGAGCGGTAGACATTGAGGATAAAGGGCTTGTTGTCCTGCACGGCCTCGAAGATCTGCAGCAGTCCCTGCTGCCACGTTTCGTAGGTTTTTTTGCCCGCGAGGGCGCGGCTCGCGTCCTCCTCGCAGCACCACTCAACAAGGTCGTAAATGTCCTTGAAGTGGTAATAAAAGGTCATGCGGTTGATGCCGCAGTCCTCGGCGATGTCGTTGATGGTGATCTTGTTGAGCGGCTTTTGCAGCAGCAGATGCTTCAGCGAAGCCTCCAGCGCCCGCTTCGTGACCTGCGACATGGCGTGACCTCCTTTTCCGCAGCTGCGTTTATTGTACCCGAGCGGCGGGGAAAATGCAAGGGACGCGCCGCGCGATTTTTTTCGCGGGGGCTTTTCAAACCGTCCGCGCCGTGCTATACTGCCCGTAAGGAACGCTGCGAAACGGAGGAGAACGGTATGGAGGCAAAGGAGCTGCTGCGCGTGCTGCACACGGCGGAGCGCCTGAAGGACGAGACAAGGCATTGCTACACCTCCGGCGGACGGCGCGAGAGCGTGGCCGAGCACAGCTGGCGGCTGGCGCTGACGGCGCTTTTCCTGCGCGACGAGTTTCCCGCGCTGGACATGGACAGGGTGATCCGGATGTGCCTGATCCACGACCTCGGCGAGTGCTTTACCGGCGATATTCCGAGCTTTCTCAAGTCCGGCGGCGACGAGGAGCGCGAGCGCTCGGCGCTGGAGACCTGGGTCGCGTCGCTTCCCGCGCCGTACAGCGTGGAGCTGAAGACGCTCTACGCCGAGATGGACGCGCTGGAGACGGACGAGGCCAGGCTCTACAAGGCGCTCGACAAGCTCGAGGCGGTCATCCAGCACAACGAGTCCGATATTGCAACGTGGCTGCCGCGCGAGTATGAACTGAATCTGACCTACGCCGACGAAAACGTGGCGTTTTCCGACTATCTCAAGCGGCTGCGCGAGGAGATCCGTCGGGAGACGAGGGACAAGATCGCGGCGGCAGAACACAACAGACAATGAAAGAGGTGCTTTTATATGGCAGGAACGGTACATGAAGTGGAAAACCACGCGCTGCTCGCCGAGGTCGAGCGCGAGGCGGCAAATGCCGCGCAGGAGCTGGTCGAGGCGGCGCGCCTGCACCGCGGGCAGATCGTGGTGATCGGCTGCTCGACGAGCGAGGTCGTCGGTCATCAGGTCGGCAGCTGGTCTACGCCGGAGGCGGCGCAGGCCATCTTCCGCGGGCTGCAAAGCGTATTCGCGCCGAGGGGCGTTTATCTCGCGGCACAGTGCTGCGAGCATTTGAACCGCGCGCTCATCGTGGAGCACGAGGCGGTGCCGAACGCGGAGATCGTCAACGTTCTGCCGCAGCCGAAGGCGGGCAGCTCGTTTGCGACCGCTGCCTATGAGAGCTTCCGTCACCCCGTCGCGCTCGAGGAGATCCGCGCCGACGCGGGACTGGACATCGGCGGCACGCTCATCGGGATGCACCTCAAGAAGGTCGCCGTTCCCGTGCGGCTCAAGCAGGATCATATCGGGCAGGCCATCGTGCTGGCGGCGCGTGTGCGCCCCAAATTCATCGGCGGCGAGCGCGCCATCTACAACGAGGAGCTCAAGAACGGCTATCCCGATTTCGACGCAGAGTAACAGAAAAGCACCGCTTTCGCGGTGCTTTTTTGCTGCTCTTTTTACTTCTTGCGGCAGGTCAGCTCGCCGTTTTCCGCGTCGAGCACGAGCGTGCTGCCGGCGGGCAGGTCGCCGCGCAGGATCTCTTTCGCGATCAGCGTCTCCGCCGCGCTCTGGAGGTAGCGCTTGAGCGGGCGTGCGCCGTAGATCGGATCGAAGCCGCGCTCGATGATGAGGCTCTTCGCCGCGTCGGTGACGTCGAGCTTGAGCGTCTTGTCCGCCATGCGCTTGCGCAGACCCTGCATCAGAATTTCAATGATGCCGTTCAGATTTTCCTTCGTCAGCGGCTTGAACATGATGATCTCATCCAGCCGGTTGAGGAACTCCGGACGGAACGCGCGGCGCAGCTCGCCCATGACGGCATTGCGTGCGCTCTCGGCGATGCTGCCGTCCGGTTGGATGCCGTCAAGCAGCTCGGCCGAGCCGAGGTTCGAGGTCAGGATGATGATGGTGTTCTTGAAGTCCACCGTGCGGCCCTGCGAATCGGTGATGCGGCCGTCGTCGAGGATCTGCAGCAGGATGTTGAAGACATCCGGGTGCGCCTTTTCGACCTCGTCAAACAGCACGACGCTGTACGGCTTGCGGCGCACGGCCTCGGTCAGCTGACCGCCCTCGTCGTAGCCGACGTATCCCGGAGGCGCGCCGATCAGACGCGAGACGGAGAACTTCTCCATATACTCGGTCATGTCGATGCGTACCATGTTGTGCTCATCGTCGAACAGGCAGTCCGCGAGCGACTTTGCCAGCTCCGTCTTGCCCACGCCCGTGGGGCCGAGGAAGAGGAAGCTTCCGATGGGGCGGTTCGGGTCCGCGATGCCGGCGCGCGAGCGCTGGATGGCCTCGGTCACGAGGCGAACGGCCTCATCCTGTCCGACCACGCGCTTATGGATGATCTCGTCGAGGCGCAGCAGCTTTTCGCGCTCGCCCTCCATCAGACGGCTGACGGGGATGCCCGTCCACTTGCCGACGATGTCGGCGATCTCGTTCTCGGTCACGGTGTCATGCACCATGGAGTTGTCGCTATTGTGCTTCTCGGCCGCAGCCTCGGCGTCCTTGAGCTGCTTTTCAAGCGCGGGCAGATCGGAATACTTGAGCTTCGCGGCTTTCTCGTACTCGAGATTTGCCTGTGCCCGCTCGATGTCGCCGTGCATCTGCTCGATCTCGCTCTTGAGCTTCTTGACGCTCTCCACGCCGTTCTTCTCCGCCTCCCAGCGGGACTTCATGGCGTTGAACTGCTCCTTCTCGTCGGCAAGCT
>OGXX01003103.1_pt1 | contig 14238 bp, 9 predicted proteins | sample 1576301 | NCBI WGS metagenome assembly OGXX01 (sample SAMEA3541469, study PRJEB24748) | human gut metagenome | biome: human gut; feature: human-associated habitat; material: faeces | place: China | collected 2012
ATGGGTACAGCTGCACGGAGGTTGCATTGATCACCAGCAGCATGCACAGCGGTGCGCTGGCGGCAATCTGCCCAGCGGGCTGCAATAGCCTTGCTGCGCGCAGCCCCATGGGCGTAGCCGCATTGCCCATGCCCAGCATATTGGCCGATAGGTTCAGTGCCGTCGCGCCCAGCGCATCCTCGCCAGCCTGACTCCCAAACACCCAGCGCAGCGGCCTTTTCAGCCAGCGCACCAGCGCACGCACGGCCCCAGCCTCCTCCAGCAGCTTCATTACCCCACCGAAGAGCATAAAACCGCCCAGCAGCCCCAGCACGGTTTGCAGCGCATCCCCGCCCGCCTGCACGGCTGCGTGCGTAACGGCATCCAGATTACCCCCAATCGCCGCGTAGCCAAACGCCGCCGCGATCATAATGCAAAAAACCGCGTTCATGCCTTTCACCGCCATAAATGAACAGATTTTGAACGTGCTGTAAAACTTTCTATAAACTGTCAATTTGCATTGACAGAAGGCTGAATCTGCCTGTAAAATAAAATCGCGCCGTGAAGAAACGCCGCATCTTCTTCAAAGGAGGAAAACCGCCATGAAATCTACCGGTATTGTACGCAAATTGGACGAGCTGGGCCGCGTTGTGCTGCCCATTGAGCTGCGCCGCACCATGGATCTGAACATCCATGACACGGTGGAGATTTTTGTTGAGGACGATAAAATCATCCTGAAAAAGTATCACCCCGCCTGCATCTTCTGCGGGGACGCGCGCGACGTAACCACCTTCAAGGGCAAGCTGGTGTGTGTCAACTGCCTGCGTGAGCTGCAGGGTCGTTGACCGTTCAATTTGTATTATGACGCGCCGCAGAGCAATATGCAAAGGGGCCGTCTCATGGTAAGTGAGACAGCCCCCGCTTTTTTGTTTTGGATTACTTGTGCATCACGATGGCCTTGCCTGTGCGGATGGCTTCGCACAGCTCCGCATAGCTTTCGGCCTTCTTTTCCAGGGCGATATACCCGCGCGCAGTCTCATCCACATGGTGCGCGTCCGAGCCGCCCGTCATGGGCATATTGTGCTTTTGGGCATAGGCCAGGGCCATATCGTTTTCCTCCTGGCTGGAATTGCCGCCATTGAACACCTCGATAGCGTCGGCAATGCCCTCGCGCTCCACATAAGGCTTTTTGATATACCAAGCGCGGCGATATGGATGCGCACGCACCAGAATGCCGCCCGCAGCATGCACCGCATCGCGGTACTTTTCAATGTCGTAGCGCTCAAGCCACGGATGATCGTACAGGAACTGTGGGCTCAGGCCCAGCGTCAGGTAATCCTCGGCGTTGTCCTGATAAGTCAGCTCCCATCCGCAGTAAACCGTCAAGCCCAGCTTTTCGCCCGCTTCCAGCGCGGCGTAATAGCCAGCCAGCTGCTTTTCCACGCGGCGGGTCAGCAGGCTGTACTTCTCCTGGATGACATCCAGCTGGCCGTACTTGCAATAGCCGCGGATGATGTCCGCCGTCACATTCGACGCACCGATGGCGCGGATCTTGCCCTGCTCCTTGAGCTTCATCATGGCCTCGACCGTCTCTTCCAGCGGGTAGAGGCCGAGATCCGGGCTCTGCCAGTGGGTGTACAGGACATCCAGATGGTCGGTGCCCAGCCGCTTCAGGCTCTCTTCCACGTCCTCGATGATGCTCTGGGCGGACAGGTCGCGGTAGACTGCGGTGCCGTCCACGACTTTGTGGAGCACCGGCGTCTCGTGCCGCCATTCCAGGCCGCACTTGGTGGAGAGGACCACCTTGTCGCGGTCGATGTGCCGGAGCGCCTCGCCCACGACCTGTTCGCTGTGGTACAAGCCGTAGATGGGGGCCGTGTCGATCCAGCGGATGCCCTGCTCGACCGCCGCTTCAATGGCGTTCACCGACAGGGCGTCGTCGTTGTCGCCCCACCAGCTGCCGCCGCCAATGGCCCAGGTGCCCATACCGAGAAAGGGCACCTCGATGCCGCTTTTTCCGATCGTGATATTCTGCATCTTATTTTCCTCCATGCCAGAAGTGTTCCCCATCGGGGGCCTGTCTCATCCCATTTCTGGCATTCTTTGTTGTATTTTTTCTTTCTATCCAAAAAGAGCTGCTGTTTGGAGTCCCGCCCCGCACAGCAGCTCTTTGGGATCGTTTTAGATGTTGCCGAACTCGCTCAGTTCCAGCGTTTCGTTGTGGGTCTCGGCCCAGCGGATGGCCCAGTCCGAGGTGAACAGCAGCAGACGGTTGCCCTTCATATCCTCCACGGCCTTGGTGTCGCTGGTCAGGTCGAGGTCCCGCAGGTTGTAGGTGTCGGGGTCATTCTTCACCCAGCGCAGCTGCTCGAAGGGAAGCTGCTGCATCCGGATCTCGACGTTGTATTCGGTGTTCAGGCGGTACTCCAGCACTTCCAGCTGCAGCACACCAACGACGCCGACCACGACTTCTTCCATGCCGCCGCCCACTTCGCGGAAGATCTGGATGGCACCCTCCTGGGCGATCTGCTCCATACCCTTCACGAACTGCTTGCGCTTCATGGTGTCCTTCTGCTCGATGCGCGCAAAGTGCTCCGGCGAGAAGGTCGGGATGCCTGCAAATTCCACCTTCTTTTTGCCGGTGCACAGCGTGTCGCCGATGGAGAAGATGCCCGGATCGAACAGGCCGATGATATCGCCTGCATAGGCCTCATCCACGATGGCGCGGTCCTGCGCCATCAGCTGGGTGCCGGTGGCCAGCTTGATGTTCTTGCCTTCCTGCACATGGTAGGCTTCCATGCCGCGCTCGAACTTGCCGGAGCAGATGCGCATGAAGGCGATGCGGTCGCGGTGGGCCTTGTTCATGTTGGCCTGGATCTTGAAGATGAAGGCCGAGAACTCTTCGCGGCAGGGGTCCACCGGCTCCCCGGTCAGGCTGTCCACACGGGCCAGCGGGGTGGGGGTCAGGCGGAGGAAGTTCTCCAGGAACGGCTCAACGCCGAAGTTGGTCAGCGCAGAGCCGAAGAAGACGGGGCTGAGCTCGCCGCGCAGCACCTTGTCCAGATCAAATTCCTCGGCGGCACCGTCCAGCAGCTCGATCTCATCGGAGAGCTGCTGGTGCAGATAGGGGGTCAGCAGCTCGTCCAGTGCGGGATCGCCCAGCTCGGCCTCGGTCTCCTCGACCTTCTTGACGCCGTTGGCGCGGCCGTCGCTGGAGAAGGCCAGCACCTTGCGGGTGTTGCGGTCGAACACGCCCTTGAACTCCTTGCCGCAGCCGATGGGCCAGTTCATGGGGTAGGTCTTGATGCCCAGGATCTCTTCGATGTTCTCCATCAGCTCAAAGGGGTCGCGGGCCTCGCGGTCCATCTTGTTGATGAAGGTGAAGATGGGGATATGGCGCAGGGTGCAGACCTTGAACAGCTTGATGGTCTGGGCCTCAACGCCCTTGGCGGCGTCGATGACCATGACGGCAGAGTCCGCCGCCATCAGGGTGCGGTAGGTATCCTCCGAAAAGTCCTGATGGCCCGGCGTGTCCAGGATGTTGACGCACTTGCCCGCATAGTTGAACTGCAGCACCGAGGAAGTCACGGAAATACCGCGCTGCTTCTCGATGTCCATCCAGTCGGAAACGGCGTGCTTTGCGCTCTGCTTGCCCTTGACGGAACCCGCCTGGTTGATGGCTCCACCGTACAGCAGCAGCTTTTCGGTCAGCGTGGTCTTGCCGGCGTCGGGGTGGCTGATGATCGCAAACGTCCGACGGCGCTCGATTTCTTCACGATTTGTCATAGATTTATAAGTCTCCCAATTTCAAGTCAGAGGGGTTTGTTTCGGGTCCTTTCTTCGTCACATGGGTCGTTCTCCATCAATAGGCCTGCCCTCTCAGGCGCTTTGCGCCCGCTCCGCCAAAGGGAGAGGCGGCATCGCATCCGCGATGCCAAAGAGGGTCCGGCCGTCTAAAAATCAAACAGCATTTATTTTAGCAGAAATTCCACCTAGATGCAAGACTTTTCTCATTTTTTCAGAAGAAAGCAGGGCAGGGGTGCCGTTTCGGCCCAATTGGCGAAATCGCAGACGAGGACGGTGCAGCGCGTCAGGGGCAGTGTGCGCATCCAGTGCAGGATCTCCGTCTTCTCGTCCGACCCGATGACCCGGCCGCTGTAAAGGATGGCGCTGAGCACCCCGCCGGGCCGCAGTGCGTCGAGGGCCGCTTCCAGCGCAGGGATGCTGCTCTCCGCGTGGGAAAAGACCGTGTGGTCTGCCCCCGGCAGCCAGCCGAAGTTGAACATCACGGCATCCGCCGTGCCGGGCTGGACATCATGCAGCAGGTCTGCATGGCTGCCGCAGTACAGCTCGGCGGAAAGCCCGTTCGCGGCCAGATTCCGTCGGGTGGAGGCAATGGCTTCGGGCTGGATGTCAAAGCCCAGCACCCGGCCCGTCCCGCCCGCCAGACGGCACAGAAACGCCGTATCTCCGCCGTTGCCGCAGGTGGCATCCACCAGCAGCTGCGGGTTTTGCAGCCGGGCCGCAAGGAAGTCCTGCACGAACTTCACAGCGGTCAGGTCCGGCGTCCGGCGGCGGCAGAGCCGCCCGGCCTCCTCCCGGAAGCCGAACTTCGCCCAGAACGCTTCCTCCCCCGGCACAGCGGGCAGCGGGGCCGTGAAAACGGTGGCCGTCTCCCTGTCATATCCGCCAAAGCGGCGCAATATCTCTTTTAGCAGATAAGACCCATAGCCTTTCCGCCGCCATTCTGGTACAATGGTAAGGCAGGCAACGTCCGCCCCTGCCGCCGTCCGGGTCAGCTGACAGCAGCCCACCTCGGTCTTCTCTTTATACAGTGCAAAGCCGCCGGGCCGTTCTTCCAGTTTCATACGCAGTCTCCTTTTCCCTTACAATACCAAGCTCTCGCGCCGCTGTCAAGGCCTGCGGCTACGACCTTATTTCACACATTCTTCACCCGCTCAGCGATTCGTTTTCACAATTAGCGGCTACAATAGAGCCAGTTCCAGAGAGGGACGGGCGAAACGCCCCTCCCGAACCAGTCCCTTCGAGAAAGGAAGTTGTACCATGGAAAATGAAAACAAATGGGAATACGATTATTCCTCTGCAAATAGTTCGTCCGGCGATACCGGATACCCCAACGTCGGCTCCTCCGGCATGAACACCGCCAACACGGCGGGCACCTACAGCGACCCCGCCCCGGCCCGCCCGTCGGAAACTTCCACCGGCAATGGCGGCACTACGCCGCCCCCGGCAGGCCCGGAGCCGCAGGCCGCAGCCTCCAAGCCACCGAAGAAGCGCCGCAAACATAGCGGCGGCCGCATCGTCCGCAGCGCCGTTGCGCTGGTGCTGGCCGCAGCCATGGGCTTTGCAGGCGGCTTCGTGGGCGCACGGGTCGGCAATGCAGGCAACAAGGTCGTCATCCAGCAGGTGGAGCGCACCGACAGCAGCGCGGCCTCCGGCACCGCCGTCGCGTCCGGCGGCATGACTACTTCGCAGGTCTCCGAGATGGTCAGCCCCAGCGTCGTGGTCATCACCACCGAACAGGTCGTCTACTCGCAGTGGTCCTGGTACGGCCAGAATCAGGTCGAGTCCGGCGCAGGCAGCGGCGTCATCATCAGCTCGGACGGCTATATCCTCACCTGTGCGCACGTGGTCTCCGGTGCATCGCAGATCACCGTGACCATCGGGGATACCGACTACACCGCCACCGTGGTGGGCGAGGACGACACCAGCGATGTCGCCGTGCTGAAGATCGACGCCACCGGCCTGACCCCCGCCACCGTCGGCGACAGCGACAGCCTGTCGGTCGGCGACAGCGTCCTGGCCGTCGGCAACCCGCTGGGTGAGCTGGGCGGCACCGTCACCAGCGGCATCGTCAGCGCACTGAACCGCAGCGTGACCATCCAGGGCACCAGCTCCACCAACACCATGTCCCTGATCCAGATGGATGCCTCCGTCAGCCCCGGCAACTCCGGCGGCGGTCTGTTCAACATGAACGGTGAGCTGATCGGTCTGGTCAACGCCAAGTCCTCCAGTTCGGACGCGGAGGGTCTGGGCTTCGCCATCCCCATCAACGACGCCATCCAGGTAGCGCAGGACCTGCTGGAGAACGGCTACGTCTCCGGCCGGCCGTATATGGGCATCACCTACATCGCCGTGACCGACGCCCAGACGGCGGCCCAGTTCAACGTCAACGCCTACGGCGTCTATGTCGTGGACGTCGTGCAGGGCGGCCCCGCCGACAAGGCCGGTCTGAAGGTTGGGGACCGCATCGTCAGCATCGACGGCACCGAGATCGCCCAGAAGGACGACCTTGGCACCCTGATGCAGCAGCACACGGCCGGTGACACCCTTTCCATCACCGTTGCCCGCGACGGCCAGATGCAGACCGTCTCGCTGACGCTGGGCGAAAAGAATGCGTCGAACACCGCCGCACAGCGTTCGGCCAACAACTGAGCCATCCTCCGCCGCAAGGCGTTATCAGGATTTGATCCCTTTCTTCTTCAAAAATCCCCCGACTGGCGGTGACCCGCTGGCCGGGGGATCGCTGTTTATACCAAGCCGAAGATGGTCGCACTGACCGGGGCCAGGACCGCTTCGCCGCTCAGGATGCGGCTGTCGCCCCGCCACAGGCTGGACGAGGCGCCGTCGCTCAGCAGCTTCCAGCGTCCGTCGGGCAGCCGGATGGGCTGTTCCTGTTCGGTGGGGTTGTAGTAGACGCAGAGCGCGCCCCACCACGCCCCATCGCCGGGCAGGGCAGGCAGACGCCAGCCCACCAGCGGCTGTTCCAAATCAAAAAATGCAATGGCGTTGGGGCTGGCTCTGTCCACCGCACCCAGCCGTGGGAAGGCATTCCGCAGCCCGATGAGGCCCCGGTAATAGTCCACCAGCCCATGAAACTGCTCGGCCCGCTTCCAGTCCAGCCGGTTCAGCGCCGGGGAGGAGCGGTAGCTGTTGCCCTGCCCCTTTTTGGTGCGGGCGAACTCTTCGCCTGCCTGCCAGAAGGGCAGGCCCATGCAGGTGAGGTAGATGCCTGCCGCCAGCCGGTTCTGGGCCAGGGCGGCACGGTCCACCGCGCCGAACTCCGGGCGCTCGTAGCGCACCAGGAGCAGCTTGTCCCACAGGGTGAAATTGTCGTGGGCGGACACATAGCTGACGATCTGCCCCGGCGTGTGGGGCGGGAACTTATCACTGCGGCACCATGCCGCCACGGCCCCGCCGATGTCCCAGAAGCTGCCGGGCCTGCCCTCCACGTAGCCCGACTCCCGCGCATTGAAGCAGCCGCCCTTGATGGCGTCGCGGGTGTCGTCGCAGAAGATGCCGATGCGGTCGTTCAGCATGGCCAGATTGTTCTTGTTCGCCTCGTACCGGTGCAGCGCACTGCTGCCGCCCTGCCACGGCTCGCCGTACATCAGGATGTCCCGCCCGCCGGGCAGCTTGTCCAGCTCGGCCCGCAGCAGGTTCATCGTCTCCACATCGTACAGGCCCATCAGGTCGAACCGGAAGCCGTCGATGTGGTACTCCTGCGCCCAGTAGAGTACCGAATCCAGAAAATATTTCCGAGCCATGGGCCGCTCACTGGCAAACTCGTTGCCGCAGCCGCTGCCGTTGGAAAGGCTGCCGTCCTCGTTCTGGCGGAAATAATAGAGGGGGACCGCCCGGTTCAGCACGTTGTCGAAGCGGTACATGTGGTTGTACACCACATCCATCACCACACCGATGCCCGCCGCATGGAGGGCCTGGATCATCTGCTTGCACTCTCGCACCCGGACTTCGCCGCGGGCGGGGTCGGTGGAGTAGCTGCCCTCCGGGACGTTGTAGTTGGTGGGGTCGTAGCCCCAGTTGTACTGCCGGGTCAGCGGGCGGCTCTCGTCCACGCTGCCGAAATCAAAGATGGGCATGAGCTGGACATAGCGCACCCCCAGCCGCTTGAGGTAGTTCAGGCAGGTGGGGTGGACGCCGTCGCAGTTCAGGGTCGTGCCCTGCTGGGTAAAGGCCAGGAATTTGCCCCGCCACGCATTGCGCACCCCGCTGGCCGGGTCCTGCGAGAAATCCCGGACGCTGACCTCCCAGACGCTCCGCTTCGATGCCGGGATGACCGGCCGTTTGTCCTGTTCCCAGCCCGGCGGGTCGGTGCGGGCCAGATCCACGATCATGCTCCGCGCCCCGTTCACGCCCGCCGCGCGGGCATAGGGGTCAGCGGTGGTCACGCTGCCCCACTCGGTGGTCACGTTGAAATGATAATACTTCCCGTGCTGGTCGCCGGGCAGGTAAACGCCCCAGACGCCCTGCCCCCACGGGCTCAGCGGCAGACTGCCGATGCAGGCCCCGCCGTCGCCTTTCCGGTAAAGATCGACCCGGACCGACTGCGCCGTGGGTGCCCACAGCCGCAGGTGGGTGCCCGATGGGGAATACGCCGCGCCCAGCGGCCCCTGATAGCCGGTCTGACGGGCAAACTCCTCGCTTTCGAACCATGCTTTCCATTGTGCAGGCGTTTTCATTGACTCTCATCCTTTATCCTAACATTCCCGCCCTCGCCGGAGGCAGGCCTTTTGAAATTAGTGTACCCGGCTTGCGCGGATTTTGCAAGAGTTTCCTTGCAAATGGGGCTGCGGTACACTATACTGAAAGAAATGAACCGATCACGGAGGCGATGACATGGCATACACAGACGATTGGGAGACCCTGATGAATGGAGTCTTCGGGCCGGGCGGCAGATTCAAGGCCGCCCCCGGCACCCCCGCCGAACCCCGGCAGCAGCCAAACAGCACTCTGAACGACCTGAACGCGGCGCTTTTGGAACAGCAGAAGAAGCTGGATGCGATGCTCAAGGCCCAGTCGGCCCAGCTGAAGACGCAGGACACCGCCGCCGAGGCCGCACTGGCCGACAGCCGCCAGATGCTGCGGGACATGGAGAACGACGGTCTGCTGGCCAAAGGCACCACCGGCGTGAAACCCGAACATCTGGGCAGCTTCGAGGGGCTGGCCGATGAAGTCCGGCAGACCGTGCTGGGGCAGGACGCCTTTGTGGACGCGGTCGTCCGCGCCATGCGCCGCCCCTTTGTGCTGGGCACCGAACCGCCCGCCGCCCGGAACGTCATCCTGCTGAGCGGCGGCACCGGCACCGGGCGGCACTTCGCGCTGGAGGAGACCGCCCGCTGCATGGCTGCGCGGGGCCTGCTGCAAAACGACCAGATCGCCGCGCTCGACCTGGCGCTTTACGCGAACCCCGCTGCTGAAAAGCTCTTTTTGCAGGACCTCTACGCCGCGCTCCACGCCCCCGGCGAGATCGTGGTCTTTGAACACTACGAGAGCTGCTGCCCCAGCTTTCTGAAGACACTGTCCGACCTGGCCGTCCGGAGCAGCGCCCCGCTCTCCAGCCGGTACATCGTCAACCGGGACGGCATTCTGGTGGACGCCGGAACGGCCTTGGCCCCCGGCGCGGTCAGCCGTCTCGACCCCTGCGGGAAGTACCTCATCTTCTTCTCGAACAAGGGCCGCGCCGCCATGGCGGACAAGTTCGGCGCAAGCATGGTCTCGGCGCTGGGCGACGTCTGCGAGACGACCGCCTACCAGCAGGCAGACCTTGCAGCCCTCGCCGCCCAGCAGCTGAACGCGCTGGCCCAGAAGGTCACGGCCCGGCTGGGCCTGACCCTCGCCGCCGGGGCCGATGTGCGGGACTACGTCGCTGCCCAGTGTACCCCCCAGAAGGGCGCAGCCGGGCTGTCCGGCTGCTGCGACCGCATCTTCCGCGCTCTGAGCGAATACTGCCTGCAAACGGACAAGCCGCTCACCGGCACCGTGACCCTGACCGCCGCACCGGAGGGCCTGCTCTTCCACCTGAACGATGCCGCCCCGGCCCCGCTGTTTGACCTGCTGCCCGCCGCCTACACCGGCGCGCTGGATGAGATCCGGGCCGAGATCTCGGAGCTGGTCGGTCTGGCCCCGGTCAAGGAATACGTGTTCGGTCTGGCCGACAATCTGCAGGTCCAGCAGCGCCGCGCCGCTGCGGGCATGAAGACGGCCAGCCTTTCGATGCACATGATCTTCACCGGCAACCCCGGCACCGGCAAGACCACCATCGCCCGGCTGGTGGCCAAGTACCTCAAGGCCATCGGGGCGCTCAAGGGCGGGCAGCTGGTGGAGGTGGGCCGCGGCGACCTCGTGGGCCGCTACACCGGCCACACCGCACCGCTGACCAACAGCGTCATCGAGAGTGCCCTCGGCGGCGTCCTCTTCATCGACGAGGCCTACAGCCTCTACCGCGGCGAGCAGGACAGCTTCGGCCTCGAAGCCATTGACACCCTCGTCAAAGGGATGGAAGACCACCGCGACGAGCTTGTGGTCATTCTGGCCGGATACACCAGAGAGATGGAGACCTTCCTCACCGCCAACAGCGGTCTGGCCAGCCGCTTCCCCAACAAGATTGAGTTCCCGGACTACACCGCCGACGAGCTGCTGCAGATCACCCACGTCCTTGCAAAAAACAAGGGCTACACCCTCTCGGAGGCCTGCGAAGAGCCGCTGCGGAACTACTACGCCCGCCGTCAGGCTGACGACGCCCGCACCGCCGGCAACGGCCGTCTGGCCCGCAACACCCTCGAAAAGGCCATTTTCCACCAGAGCCGCCGCCTCATCGCCGAGCCCGCCGCCGCGCTGGATGTGCTCCTGCCGAGCGATCTGGAATTGGACGAATAATTGCAGAACTACGCAAAAAACGGACCGTTTTCACGGTCCGTTTTTTCTTGTTTAGCGATGCTCTTCCGCCAGCTGTTCGGCCAGCGCCCGCATCCCGGTGCGGACGTCTTCGGGCGCAAGGACTTCCACCTTGCCGCCAAAGCCCGCCACCCAGCCGTAGAACGGCTCGCTGACACAGATGGGCACATCAAAGTGGAAGCGCTCGTCCTCCTCCGGCAGGAAGGTCGGCGAAGCGCCGAACCGCTCCCGCATGGCGCTTTCGAGGTCGGCTGTGCAGCGCAGGGTCACGCGCCGTTCGGGGCCGCCGTACATACTGAAGTGCTTGCGCAGGTAGGCGGGCAGATCGAAATCAGCAAACTGCTCCCGGCCGCGGCGGGGCAGCTCCAGCACCCGGACGCCGGACATCCGGTCCACCCGGTAGTGGCGGATGCCCACCGGCTCCTTTTCGTCCTGATAGGCGATGAGGTAATAGCAGCCGTTCTCCCACGCCATCTGCCATGGGCTGATGATCCGCTTTTCGGGCCGGCCCACTTTTTTGTAGTGGAATTCTACCATCCGGCCGGTGTTGATGGCCTCGTGCAGCGCGTCGATGCTGTACAGCAAGCTCCTGCTGTCGGTCTTGGGGCGGCCGTCCACGTAGACCTGACGCTGCAGCTGGCTGCCCTCGTAATTGGAGCAGAGCTTTTCCAGCTTCCGGATCAGGCGGCGGCTCGTGGCGCTGGACACCACCCGGCTGGCCTGCACGGCGTCCACCAGCAGCTTCAGCTCGGCCAGGTCAAAGGTGCGGCTGGCCAGAAAATAGCCGCCGCCCCGGCCCCGCCGGAGCTGGATGTCGTACCCCAGTGCGTTCAGCGCGTCGATGTCGCTGTACACGCTCTTGCGCTCGCAGAGGATGCCCTGCTGTTCCAGCAGCCCCACCAGCTGGGGCACGTTCAGCAGGTGATTTTCGTCGGTCTGTGTCTCAAAGATGCGCAAAAGCGCCAACAGCTTGGATTTCTGGCCTTCCTGCTTGGGCATAGGTTCACCTCATTCGGGGAGCTTCTTGTCGAACGCCGCACGGCGCTGGGTGGAAAGGCGGAACATCTCTTCGAGCTTTTCGCGGTCGCCCGCCGCCAGCGCGCTGCGCAGTGCGCCGAGCGCGGCGTCGAACTGGTCGATCTCCGAGATGAGGTTGTCCCTGTTCCAGAGGAACAGTTCTGCCCACATTTTGTCGTTGATGCGTGCGATGCGGGTCAGATCCCGGAAGGAGTCGCCCGTGTACTCGCACAGCGAGGTGTTGTCGTTGGCGCACATCAGGCTGACGGCGATGGCATGGCACAGCTGGCTGACATAGCCGACCATCCGGTCATGCTCCTGCACGGTCAGGGTGCAGATGTGTTTGAAGCCCAGCACCTCGGCCAGCTCTCGGACCCAGGCGATGGCCTCCGGGGTATTCCTCCCGGTCGGGGTGATGATGAAGTTCGCCGGGGCAAAATTCACCTCGGCGGCGTGTTCCACGCTGGAGGTCTCGCGGCCTGCCATCGGGTGGCTGGCGATGAACTCGACCCCCGCCGGGCAGAGGGCCTGCACCGGCTCCACCAGGCCAGTCTTGACGCCGGACACATCCGTGAAGATGCAGCCGGGCTTGAGGAGCGGGCCGTACGTCCGGAACCACTCGATGAGGGCCGTGGGGTAGAGGCCGAAGATGATGTGGTCGGCCTCCCGGACAAGGTCTTCAAAATCGTGGGTTTTGCCCCGCTCGATGTAGCCATGGTCGAGCGCGAACTGCAAGTGGCCCTCGCTGCGGTTGATGCCGTCCACATGGAACCCGGCTTTGGAGAGTTCCAGCGCATATTTGCCGCCCAGCAGGCCGAGGCCCACCACGAGATAACGTTTCGTTTTATCCAACATCTTCTACCTCCGCGCCCAATGGCTTGATGGCTGTAAAGAAATTCGGCCAGCTCTTCGTGATGGCCTCGGCACCGTCGATGGGCAGCCGCAGCCCCGCCGCCAGTGCCAGCACCGACAGGCTCATGACGACCCGGTGGTCGTTGTGGCCGGAGAGGACGCCGTCCGGCGCATGGAGCGCCCCGGCACAGCCCTCGATGGTGATGGTGCCGCCCGCGCTGGACAGCACCCCGCCGCATTTGCGCAGCTCTGTTTCCATGGCTTCGATGCGGTCGCTCTCCTTGATGCGGAGGCGTTCCGCGTTCCGGATGACCGTCTGCCCCTCGCAGAACAGGCCCAGCACCATCAGCACCGGGCCGAGGTCGGGGCAGTCGGCCAGGTCGATGTCCGTGCCGTGGAGCGGCGCTTTCCGGAAGACGATGCCCTGTTCGGTGCGGGAGAAGTCGGCCCCGCACCGGCGCAGGATGTCCAGAATGGCCGCGTCGCCCTGCAAGGTCGGTTCGGCCAGACCGGTCAGCGTGACGCCGCCGGTGACAGCCCCCAGCACCGCCGGGAAGGCCGCCTGGCTGTAATCGCCCTCGACGGTGTAGTCACAGGGGCGGTATGCCTGCCCGCCGGGGATCTCCAGCGTCGTTTCGTCCACCCACCGGCTCGTGACGCCGAACGCCGCCTGAACGGACCGGGTCATGTCGATGTAGCTGCGGCTCTCCACCGGCCGGAGCAGGTGAAGGGTGCTGGTGCCGCCCAGCAGCGGCAGGGCGAACAGCAGCCCGCTGATGAACTGGCTGGACACATTGCCCGCCAGCGTATAGTCCCCGCTAGAGAGCGCCCCTTCCACAGTCAGGCCGGAAGGGCTCTGCACAAAGCGGAGGCCCTGCTCCCGGTACAGCGCTTCATACACCGACTGGGGCCGCTCCATCAGCCGCCCGCGGCCCACAAAGGTCACTTCCTGGCCGGTGAGGCTGGCCAGCGGGATGAGGAAGCGCAGGGTGCTGCCGCTCTCGCAGCAGTCCACCGGGGCTTCCACGGGCAGAAAGCGGCCCAGTCCCTCCACGATCGCATCGTTCCCGCCGGTGGTGACGCGGGCGCAGAGCTGGCCCGCCGCCGCGAGGGTGGCGGCGATATCCTTGCTGAACTCCAGATTCCGGATGTGTGAGGTGCCCTTTGCCAGCGCCGCACAGAGCACGGCCCGGTGCGCCATGCTCTTGCTGGGCGGAGCCATAATGATTCCGTCAATGTTTCTGTCTGGTTGGATCGTGATCTGCATTTGCAGCCCTCCTTCTGCCCGTTCTGCCAAACGCTCTCCCTGCGGGAGAGCTGGGGCCTGAGAGGGTCACATCTCCCGCCCGATGGCCCATGCGACCTGGCGGCACTTGGCCATGGCCTGTGCAAAGCTGTCCGGGGTCAGGCACTGGGCACCGTCGCTCCATGCGTGGCGGGGGTCGTAGTGGACCTCCACTTCCAGACCGTCGGCACCGGCGGCCACCGCAGCGATCATCATCGGCTCCACGAGGTTGGCCTTGCCGGTGGCGTGGCTGGGGTCCACGATGACGGGCAGATGGGTCTTTTCGTGGATGATGGGCACGGCGGAAAGGTCCAGCGTGTTGCGGGTATACTTTTCAAACGTGCGGATGCCGCGCTCGCAGAGGATGACCTGCTCGTTGCCGCCGGCCA
>OGXX01003117.1_pt1 | contig 14177 bp, 9 predicted proteins | sample 1576301 | NCBI WGS metagenome assembly OGXX01 (sample SAMEA3541469, study PRJEB24748) | human gut metagenome | biome: human gut; feature: human-associated habitat; material: faeces | place: China | collected 2012
TGGATGCAGTGTTTTCTGTTTTTTCTTCTGGTGTGGCAGGTGTTTCCGGCGCGGATGGCCTGATAGCGGCTGCGGGCCTTGGCGCAGGATTCGGTTTGGCCGGTGATGATGTGGGGGCTTCGGGTTTGGCTGTGGCAAAAAGGGCAGGCAGGTCATTCACATTTACCGACGGTGTTGCCGGCGATGTTGTCGCAGGGGCTGGATCTGGTATAGGTGTTGTTTCGCGTGGTTTGTCAGCTTTTGCAGGTTTGCGCGGTTGTGTGGACGATGCTGCCAACAGTTGCCGGTAAGCTTCTACGCGCCCTGCGCCTACAAATGTTCGTTTATAGTAATCGTCGGTTATGTTTGTCACTATCACCCCTTTCGAGCTTGATGCGTGGATCATTTTTCCGTCACCCACATACAGCCCTACATGTGACACTCCCGAGCTGCCTCGTGATGTGGCGAAAAACACTAAGTCGCCCGCTATGAGATCACTTGGTTTCACTTGCGAGCAAAATTCATATTGTTTTGCCGAGTTGCGCGGAAGCTTGATGTCCAAAGCGTTATTGTAGACCTGAAGCACGAAACCCGAGCAGTCCACGCCGCTACGGGTGTTGCCGCCGTATCTGTAAGGCGTTCCGAGCCATTTATTCGCCTCGGAAATGAGTCCTTGGGCTTGTTCCGGCAGTTTTCCCTGTGGTTTGAACGGTGTGGTCGATGTGCTGGTGCGCGATGATCCGTTACGTTTTACTTCGCTGGCTGTGGCATGTTTTGTCGATGAACATGAGGTCACGCTCATTGATATGACTGCTGCCGATACGGCCGCTATGATCAGTCGGGCAATATTACTTGATTTCATTGCTTGGGTTAGAGAGATTTAGCAGGTAGCAAATGTAGCAAAAAAATCTGATTGTAATAAAATGCAGGGAAGGGGATATAAATTGAAGTGTGTTAATAAATCAAAATAAAATTTGAGAAATAAAAAAAGTGCCTATATTTGTATTCATAAATTGTTTTGCCAACATGAAAATTCATGTGGTAACTTGCTTGGAATAAGAAACTTACATCTTTCATAACATTATGTTTAAATTAAAAACTTTTTTGATTGTCATGATCCTCGGTGTGCTTATGCCTGGATTAAGGGCGCAAGCTTTCACTGTGTATTTTGACAATGCTACTAAAAATTGGGCTACGCCCTACATTCATTATTGGGGAGGATCGTCGTCCTCGTCATGGCCTGGACGTGCCATGACGCTTCATGCCGGAACTATTTGGAGATATGATGTGCCGGATGACACTAAAAGCTGCCTTTTCAATGCCGGTGATGGAGACAATACCAAAACCGACAATATGACCGCAACAGCCGAGCATGTCTATACTCCTTCCGGCGACAGCAATAAGACTTACGACCAATACATACAAGGAGGTGGGGGAAACGAATCACAAGGACCTGCCGAACTGTATATCAGTTCCGACAGCAGCAGTGCCCAATGGGTATTCGGCACTTCGTCTCTCTCCAAAAACGGATCAAAATTCACAGGTTCGGTCAGTTGCCAGAACACAGATAAAAACTATATCACTTTCACAACTGCCGCCATTACTGGCAATTGGAACCTGAATGGGGGAACCCGTTATACGCCCGCAAATACTAATGATGATCTCGAGGTAACCTCAGGGATGGCTTGCACCATGCAAACCGGAAGCTCCAAATGTTGGGTTATCAAAGGCACGGGTGAATGGGATTTTACCGTGGACTTTGGCGTTACGCCGCCCACGGTTACTTTCACCAAGAAAGGGGGCGGAGATATTGTCATATCCGATGTAAAGCCCACCGGTACTCTTCCTGTGATACATATCAATGTCTACACAGATACTACAAAGACCGTGCTCCAGAATGAGATCATTGATAAGGATCTCAGCCATAAGGATTATTTTTCGTGTGCCGAATATTGGGTTGATGTCAATGGCTGCGAATGGATGATTGCCGAAGGTGCCCAAAGCATAGGGTCCGAAGCCGAACCACTTCCGCTTGAAATCAAGGCTCGAGGCAACTTCTCGCGCAAAGCTTTTTCCAAGAAGCCTTTTAAACTGAAGCTCGGCAAGAAACAGAACCTATTGGGGCTTACACCTGACAAAAGCAAACACTACGCACTTATAGCCCATTCGGATGACGATAAGGGTTATCTCCGCAATTTCACGGGCTTCAATCTCGGCAGGCGCATAGGCCTTCCCTGGGCGCCAGGACAGCAGCCGGTGGAAGTGGTGATCAACGGCGATTACCGTGGCCTGTATTTCCTCACCGAATCGATCCGTATCGGCGACGGCCGCATAATGATTGAAGAACTTGACGACAATGTATCGGATCCCACGCTCGCATCAGGCGGCTATCTTGTAGAACTCGACAATTATGAGGAGACCAACCAGATAAGCATGGATGAGAAGTCATGCGTGAGTGGCCAGACTCTTGACAAATTGCGTGTTACATGGGATACCCCTGAGGCATATTCCGCATTCCAAAAAAAATTTGTAACCGACGAATTCACCAAGATGAACGACCTTGTAGGTTCGAACAGCGATGACCTCTGGAAATACATGGAGCTTGACGATGCAGCCCGCTATTATCTCGTTATGGAGATAATATCGCATTGGGAAGCCTATCACGGCTCCACATATATGTTCCGCGACCGTGGCGAAGGCAAGAAATGGCATTTCTCGCCGCTGTGGGACTGTGGCAATGCTTTCGGAGGCCCCACCGACAACTTTTTCTATAATGCCGACTCGTTCGGTAACACATGGATCCCCTCGCTTCGCGCCAACGCTAAATTCAACGCTAAGGTGAGCGAGACATGGAAATGGTTCATGACCAATTGCTATGACGGTCTAATGGCTGATATTGATTCATATGTGGAGCATATTTCCGCGGCTGCAGTTCAGGATCACAAACGTTGGGGCGGAAAACCGAAGCCTGTGTTTGATGGCGCCTGCGAGGTGGCCGACAACTCCGATATGGCAGCCCGCAAGGCGTTTGTTGTTGATCATTTGAATAAAAAGATCAACTGGCTCAAGACTCAGTTTGGCGACTATACCGGCGGAACATTCACAGAGCCGGAGCGCGACACCACGCCTGCCCAGCCGCTTCCGGACTATTTCTATATTGTGCCGAATGAATACAAGGTGCAGTTTAATGATGACAAGACTCCCGCCTGGTCGCAGGTAAAGGCATATGCCTATTCGGGCGAAGGTGACGCAGCTGTAAAATATCTCGGCGAATGGCCCGGCACCTCCATGACAAAGAACGGAGCTTTATGGACCCTGTCGTTCCTTATGGATGAGGAAATTCCTGCCGGTACTAAAATTATATTCAACAACGGCAATAGCGGCAACGGGAACCAGACCGGCAACCTTGATTTTGTTTCCGGCAAGACCTATTACCGCAGCGGATATGAGCCTATTGAACCCACCGGCACACTCCCTGTGGTTTACATAAATGTCTACACTGACGCCACCAAAACAACTCTTGAAAGTGAGATAATCGACAAAGACCTCAGCCACAAGAACTATTTCAGCAATGCCGAATATTGGGTTGATATGAAAGGCTGTGACTGGATGGGTGCCAAAGCCGTGAATGTAGGTTCCGCCGAATCACCTCTGCCTCTTGAGATAAAGGCTCGCGGCAACTATACCCGCACAGGTTTCGCCAAGAAACCGTATAAACTCAAGCTTGCCAATAAACAGGCTTTGCTTGGCTTGACCAAGAGCAAACACTTTGCCCTACTGGCTCATGCCGACGATAACTTCGGTTATATGCGCAACTTCACCGGGTTCAACCTCGGCAAACGTATCGGGCTTCCGTGGACTCCCGCCCAGCAGCCGGTGGAAGTGGTGATCAACGGCGATTACCGCGGCATATATTTCCTTACCGAGTCAATACGTGTGGAGGGCAACCGCATAAATGCCGACGAGCTTGACGACAATATATCTAACCCGGCTCTTGTGTCAGGCGCTTACCTTGTGGAGCTTGACAATTACGAGGAAGGTGACCAAATCAAGATGCCGGAAGGTGGAAATTCTTCCGCAACACTGCTTGTCACACCTGATACCCCCGAGATATATTCGGATCTGCAACGCACATTTGTCACCGACCAGTTCACGGAAATGAACAATTATGTCGGATCCCGGAGTGATGAGCTTTGGAAATATATGGATCTGGACGATGCAGCCCGTTATTATCTTGTTGAGGAAATTATATCACACTATGAGGCCTATCACGGCTCGACCTATCTTTTCCGCGACAACGGCGAAGGACAGAAATGGCATTTCTCCCCGCTTTGGGACTGCGGTCATGCTTTCGATGGCGGCACCAACGAGTTTTTCTATAATCATACGCCTAATTACGGCAACACATGGATCCGTCAGCTTTGCGGCAACGCAAAGTTCATGGACAAGGTGAAAGAGACATGGCGTTGGTTCATGGGAACCCAGTATGACGGACTGGTAGCCGACATAGAGGCTTACGCCGGTCATATTTCCGAAGCAGCCCTTCTTGACCGCAAGCGGTGGAAAGATGCGCCTCAGCCATCGAGTACGGGAGGCAACAATCCGTCGCCTGTAGTTGACAACAGCGACATGGCTTCGCGCCTCAATTCTGTGAAAAATCACCTTTCGGCTAAAATAGCATGGCTGAAAGGACAGTGGGGCGAACCCGCCGTGGTTGAGGAACCGGCACGTGACACCACCCCTGCCGCAGCTCTGCCCGACTATGCCAAGATGACTTATCCCGAAGCCGCAGCTTCCCCGGTGGCCACACAGGTAGAGGAAACCACCGGAGAAAAAACATTTAACATAAGTGTTACAGCTGCCGCCCCCGAAAGCTTCACGGCCGAACAGGTGGCCGGTATCCGTGATTACACCCTCACGGTAAAAGGCCGCGGTGTGGATGTCACCACTACTGTGGATGTTGACGAGGCTGTGGCCGGAGCAATGGAAGCAGCTGTTGTCAAGAATCTGCTGCCCGGCGAAACATATACAGTGACGGTGGTACCCAATCTTCGCGGAACCTCGCAGGTAATGCCCTCAGGCTCGACGAAAGCTTCCGTTACCGGTGATATGAGCTATTCATTTACTCTCCGGTTCGGCAACAGCGCAGGAGTGGCTACAGAAGAGGAATATCTTGCAAAATTAGAGGAGGATGCTTCCTTCCCGTCTTCTGATATTATCAACTGGGTGGTGGCTGACGGTCAGCTGTATCCTGCTCAGGTTTCGGCAGATGTACGGTCGGCATTCACAATAACGAGCGAACTCTATTATGGCGACCGTAAGATAGCTGATCTTCCGGTTGATGGTGCCGAGCCTGTGGATATGACGGTGTCCGGCCTCCCCTACATAGCCAAACCGGCTGAAGGGAACGCAATGGCTGATCCTCTTGAGGAGGCTCCGTATAAGTTCACCGTAAAGACCACCTATACACGCATGGCTGACAATGAAGCCGCAGTAGAGGAGATCTCATCATCACACACTGTCGGCGCGGCTGAATTTGTCTCACCCCGCGCAGATATAACCGGTGTTGATAATGACCGGATAATGCTTGGACGCAATTATCTTGAACGTTACTACGGACTCCATTCCTACTGTACCGATGCATTCCTTGCCCTTAAAGTCAACCGTCCGTTTAACGACGGGCTTATAGGTGTATTCGCTCCTGCTGCGGCATACATCACTGCCGACGAGGGAAAAGTGGCCAAGGTGGAAGCCGGCGGCAATTATTCGTTTGAATCGGTTATGGAGATGGGACGTGATACGGAATCGCCTGCAGCCCACGGCAACTACTGGTGGCTCCCTCTGAAGGACACTTCACATCATGTTGATCACAATTCTGCAGCGGCTTCCTCCAATCCGCAGCCATTCTTTGCCGGTATGGATAATGCAGAACATGACCCGTTCAACCAATATTATTGCAATGTTAACCACTTCTATGATCCGGCCTCGCGCGGTTTCGGCGAATTTACAGCTCAGACAGCATCATATTATCTGCTGGGCGGAGAGGCCGGTGTGGCATCAGATGGTGCCGATGGCGAATACGCGGCATTACGTGAGGAAGTGGCCGCCGCTGATGCGTACAACACTCCGGTAGGCGTCACCGAGCGCACATGGTTGCGCGACGGCTATGTCTACCGCACCGTGCATCATGTAAACCATGAGACCTGTTATGGAGCCGCAGCGGGCAATGACCATTCGCAGTGGTTGTTCAGTCCTGTTGACTATCAGCCATTGGCCTTTGATATCAGCTACCGTTACGATATGCTCAACAATGCCGATAATATAGAGGTGGCGATAGGTGGAGGCGACACCCCGCTGAATGCACCCCGCCGTAAGGTTACGGTTACCAAAGCTGCCGGCAATGTTGATGCAGTGCGTGGCGTTGACAGTGACACGTCCATTTCTTTCCCTGAAATGACTATATCGTCGGATGGGCCTACCACCGGTATTGACGGCATAGAGGCCGGAAGTGTTGAAGGATTGCCTTTGTACTATAATCTTCAGGGCATGCGGATCTCGACTCCTCGTGCGGGGAATGTCTACATAGTACGTCGCGGAGGTGTAGTTACCAAAGAGCTGTTCAGATAACGGTTTTAACAGCTTCTTAATAATATTATTTGTGGAAATAGCAGGGCGCTTTTATTGGCGTCCTGCTTTTTGTTTGCCGAATAGGTATCTAATTCAGGGATTGTGACTAAATTTGCAGAATGAAAAAATCCCGGTTGGTTTCAGTGGTGATCCCGGCCCGCAATGCGGGCCGCACGTTGGAGTCCACGCTCCGGAGTGTTCTTAGTCAGGACGTTCCGTTGGCTGATGTAGTCGTGGCCGATGATTTTTCATCCGATGATACTCCCAATATTGTCCTTGATTTCTATCCTAAGGTAAAATTGGTGAGGACATGCCGGCGTTCGGGGCCTGATGCCGCACGGCGCCTTGGATTTGAGAACTGCAGAGGGAAATTTGTGACGTTTGTCGATGCTGACGACCGCCTTGCTCCTCATGCCTTGCGCAAGGCCTTGGAGGCTATGGATGACGATACCGATGTGGTGTTTATGCGTGTTGTGCGTTTTATATCCCTGTTGCCATTTGTCGATATAAGGGGATATATACCCGACCCGGCAAAAGTTATGGAAAGTTCGCTGTACGGTAAGCCGGGATGTCCGCCGTCGGTATGGGGCAAACTTTTCCGCAGGGAAGTGCTTGAGCCGTGGCCCGCTATCGGATATGACGGATGGTGGGGCGAGGACCGCCTATGGATTCTTGAGCTTTTCAAAAATTCTCTCAGAGCTAAGGTGTGTGAGGGAGCCGTGTACCGCTATCGTCTCGGAGGTGCCGGGTCCGATGCACGCCGCTCACGTCGTGGCACGGAGTTCAGGCGCGTGGCGCGTCTTAAACATGAGTTTGCCGACCGTAATGCTGCTTTCAGCTATGCCCATCCGCTCATAGACCGCGAACTCGAGGCATTGCTGGCTTACCGCAATTCGGTGCTTAATCCGGATGTTACGGCCCGGTTGAAAAATATGATTATAAATTATCGCAGGTAAATATAATTGAATCGGTAATGATGGAAAGGATTATTCTCTCACTTCCGCATATGGGCGGAAATGAACGCAACTGGGTGGAAAAAGCATTTGAAACCAACTGGATAGTGCCATTGGGACCCAATGTTGACGAATTCGAGAAATTGCTCGCCGGTTATCTCGGTGTGGAGCATGTTGTGGCCCTTTCTGCCGGTACCGCGGCCATACATCTTGGACTTGTTATGGCCGGAGTGGAAGCCGGCGATGAGGTCATATGCCAGTCGTTCACGTTTTCGGCCAGCGCCAATCCCGTAATTTATCAGGGAGCCTCTCCGGTGTTTGTGGATTCAGAAAGAGATACATGGAATATGGATCCTGAGCTGCTGGAAAAAGCCGTTAAGGACCGCTTCCGGATAACAGGCTGCTATCCCAAGGCAATAATTCCTGTACACCTCTATGGAATGCCCGCGAAGATGGATGAGATTATGGATGTTGCCCGCCGTTATGACATAGCTGTGGTGGAAGACGCTGCGGAGGCTCTCGGCTCGGTTTACAAAGGGCGCCGATGCGGCACTATTGGCAGTTACGGGGCCTTCAGTTTCAACGGTAATAAGGTTATTACCACCTCGGGCGGAGGAGCATTGGTATGCCCTGACCGCGAAAGTGCCGCGAGGGTGAAATTCTATGCCACACAGGCCCGGGAGAATCGGCCCTATTATTATCATGAGACGGTGGGTTATAATTACCGGATGAGCAATGTGTGTGCCGGCATAGGCTGCGGTCAGATGGAAGTGTTGCCGGAGCGTGTGGAGCGTCGCCGCACGATTCACGATATGTATGCGGCCGGACTGGCTGATGTGGCGGGGCTTACAGTGAAAGGCGCACCGTCAGGTGATTTTGTGCCTAATTATTGGCTTACGACTGTAGTTATTGATCCTGATACAGGCGTTACACCCGACATGTTGCGTACGGCTCTTGATGCGGCCGGAATAGAGACGCGCTTGCTGTGGCGTCCCATGCACATGCAGCCGGTGTTTGCCTCGGCTCCGTTCTATGGCTCAGGTGTTAGCGAGAACCTGTTTGACCGGGGATTGTGCCTGCCGAGCGGATCCATACTTACCGACAGCCAGATAGAACGTGTGATAAAGGAAATAAGGCGGATTCTGTGCTGAACCTATGTTTTGATCTGGATGACACTTTGTATGCCGAAGCTGACTATGTGCGGCTCGGGCGCGAGACTGTAGCCCGTGAGGCAGCTCATATCAGCCATATTGATATCCGTATTCTGCTTGATGTCATGGCTGGCGGCGGCAATCCGTTTGACGCGCTTTATTCACATCTTAACGCTTCGGGGTTTGAGATGTCTGTGGCCCGTATGGTGGAGATTTACAGATTCAAGACACATGGCATAGAGCCATATCCTGATGCAATACGCTTTCTTGACCTTATGAAGCGGAATGGTGTGCCAATGACACTGATTACCGACGGACGGTCGATTTCGCAACGCAACAAGTATGAGGATCTCGGACTTGAACGTTACATCCCGTCCGAAAGGCTGATAATTTCGCAGGAACTCGGAGCCGGAAAAGAAACTTCGCTCCCGTTTGTGAAAGCGGAAAGCCTTGTAAAAGCCCGCAACAGGATATATGTGGCCGACAATCCGGCAAAGGATTTTCTTATGCCGGGACTTATGGGATGGACTACTGTAGCGGTTCGGTCGCGTGGTGGGAACATACATCCCCAGCGGTTCGATGACGTAGCTCCGAATTGCCGTCCACACTATGTGATAGATTCATTTGATTCATTGCCTGTTATTCTGCAACAGCTTGCGCTATGATACATACGGAGATATATTATATTGTACTTTTTGTCATACTCATAGCTCTTGAGCTGCTGTATATGGGTGTGGCACATCGATTAAAAATAGGGGCGAAAGTTACTTCGCGTTCATCGCATTCACGGTTCACCATTACCGGAGGCGGAATAATATTTATCATAGCAGCCTTCGGATGTAGGATTGGAGCTTCATATACCGGCATTTCCGATGAACTTCCGGCAACTTTCAATCTGATGCTGATTGTCGGAAGTGTTCTTGCATTAATGAGTTTTATCGATGATATTCGCGGACTTGAGGCAACCACCCGGCTTGTCATACAGGCCTTGCTTCTGAGCATCACGTTTTCGTATCTTATGGAGCCGGCCCATTTCGATGTGTTCCTCGTTGTGCTTATAATGGGAGTGGGCTTTGTGAATGCCTATAATTTTATGGATGGCATAACCGGCATGTTGGCCGCATACTCGCTTGTGTCGTTGGCATCGCTCTATGCCGCATATCAGATGCTCCCGGTGGTTGATTACGGTATGCTTGTGTTCATTGCCACTCTGTTTGTAGCTGTGTTCGTGTTTGCAATATTCAATTTCCGGCCCAGAGCTATGGTGTTTTGTGGCGATGTCGGGGCAATAGTGATGGGATTCTTCATATTCTACATCACCGTAAATCTGATGGTGAAAACCCATAATGCCAGTTATGCCATAATGTTCATCGTCTATGGAGTTGACACTATATTCACCATATTTGAGCGGCTTTTCAAAGGCGAAAATATATTGACCTCTCACCACAGTCATCTTTATCAGGCATTGGCATGTAAATGGGGATTGCGACACAGAGTCGTATCAAGTATCTATGCCGGCACACAGCTCGGTATAAATGTAATGTTCCTTATCATTCCGGATAAATTCCGCTGGAGCTATGATATAATAGTGACATGTCTTCTTGCGGCGTTATATTTTCTATTGAAAAATACGCCCCGACCGGTAAATCCGAACCATCCGCCTCATGCTCACTTGGAATGATTGATGGATTATTCGTTGTTTGCCAATAATATATCCGCGAGCTTCCGGCGGTCGAGAAAGCGGATTTCGTGATTGTCGTATTCGAGCAATCCGCGTGACTGCATATTGTCGAGAACGGCTATGAACGACGAACGCTGCACGCCGAACATTGTATACAGATCCTTGGTGCGGCAACTCAGGGTTATGTCGGTTCCGGCCCGTTGGGTAAGGGCCACCACCCAATAGGCTATGCGTTCCTCCAATGAGCCGTTGGTGAGGGAAAGTATTCCGTCGACCCCTTTCTGGGCGTTCATGGATATGAGGTTCAGAAAATTGAAAAGGAACACTTCGTCACTCTGCAACATCGTCACATACTCGTTTTTGGAGATCTGCAGTATGCCTGTAGGTTCTATTGCCGTTACGGTGGAGGGGTACGACGTTATACGCCCGAAAAGAAAGTCGGGGGCTATCACGCCGGGTGCTTTAAGTGTCTGAGCGATTCTGAAACGACCCGAGGCGTTGACCGCTTCACTGCGCACGCTGCCCGATATGATGAACTTGATGTGGGTGCATGGGTCACCGGCCGTGATCAACGTCTCGCCGGGCAGATACTTGAGGAAATGAAATTTTGCTTTTTCCACTATTGCCGATATGCGTGAGCGGCTCACGCCTTTGAATAGTGGAAGCTCCATTAATATCTTATACATGCTGTCCATAGCGATAGTGTGTTTTTAAAGGATAACGTTTCTAAGTGTCAAACAGTTGCGGAACATTTCTTTTTTGTCCTATAATAAAGTTGGAGTGAGTTGACCGTGTTCTGCCATGCCACATAGGAGGCCGGTGCTATGGCGGTGACCGGATTGAGCCATGTCATGGCCATCCACACGGCGAGCACAGTGTTTTTCTGCCCTAATCCCTGGGCACCGGCTATTTTGTCGCCCGTGGCTGCGCCTATACGCCGGCCTATGGCGAACTGTGCGCCGCATGCCAGTGCGGCCCCTGCTGCAAGCATGAGCATCGACGGTATGGCCTCCGGCGGTTCGGCCATGGCGAAACTTACAGCCCTTCCCACTACAATGAACAGGGCCACAGCCCAGATGTAGAACGACAGTGACTGGTGGCCGGCAACGGCACGATGTACTTTTGGCGCGAATCTGCGCAGAGCCAAGGCGCAGGGCAGCGGGGCTATCAACAATGGCACTACCTTGCCGGCGATAACGGACATGTCGTTGAAAAACGAGCTCCATGAAGCCTCTCCTCCGCCTATAATGGCGAACAGTGCCGGAGCTGTGACCGCCACTGTGATGTTGCTGACCAGAGAGAATGTTACAAGACGTGCCACGCTGCCCCCGAGCATTCCTGTAATTACAGGGGCCGCTGTGGCTGTGGGGCAGAACACGCACACAAATACTCCCTGTGCCACGATCTCGTTCAGAGGCCGTAAAATCAGATACAATGCTATGGCCCCCAGGGTCTGCACGCCAAGCAGCATCCATATGAATCGACCTCCCTGAATCTGCCGCATGTCAAGGCGTGAGAATGTTATGAAAAGCATGGCGAATATGAGATAAGGGGAGAGAAATGCTATGCTGTCAATGAATTCGTGGAACATTACTCCGGCACTCATGGCTATGGGAAGCATCCAGGGCTTGATGCGTGCAATTAACGATACCCGTGACATAATCTGATCGGACGGACTGCTTGTTTAGGTGTACAAACGTATTTTGAGGCAAAGTTACTTATTTTCGTCTCATTGACCAATATACAGGATGCTTCGTTTGGCAAAACTCAACCGAACTTGGTTTTGCACTCACTTATTCGTATATTTGTGATAGTTTGAAGTATCTTATTTGACTATCAACGAATTATATTCAACTCGCATGAGAACGGGCAACGGATAAGAAAATGCCAGACTGTTCAGAATCACTATATTCCTCATGCTTTCAAATAACTCTTTATCTTGATGCAAAGATAGTGTTTTTTCTGAGAATACCGGAATTTTCCAGGCATAATCTCATCATGAATTTATGAAATAATCCATATCGGACAGAACAGCCATACCGCAGCCGAGTCCCCCTAACTCACAGGCAAAGGTAATTCGTGTCCTGCTCGTACAATGCAAGGTCAAGCCCTCCGGGTGTCGTGGAAAAATCATCCTCGCCCGGAGGGCTTTCGGTATTTTTCCCGCCAACCTTGCATGTACGGGACACGACCTTTTACAGCCTGTAGTTACGGGAACTCCGGCCCCGAAAAGCCGGACTAACAAAAATCAAGTGTTATGTTACAGCAGGCAACAAAAGAAAAGTACAGTATCGAAACACTCAGAGCACCGAATGTTTCATACGACAACGAGCACGGGCTGACACAGAAAGATGTCGATATGGCCAACAGTTATGTTGAACTCATCGAACGTACACGTTCGGAGGTTACACCGCAAATCGGAGACAGGCTGGTCTATGTGACCGAAGACGGGGATTATTACGGCAACGCCCTCATCGAGAACCGGCATCACACAAAGGAAGGGCATCTTTCCATATGCGAACAGCCGTATGTGCCTTTCGTGTGGGAACAAGACGGGAATATCCGTCTGAGTGTCAGCGGAGGGGCATTCCACGGAGTGAATCCGGAAGATATGAAGTTCCTGAAATGGACGGAAGGAGCGTTCAAGGACTGGGGACATTGCGGCGCGTGTGGCAATGGTGCAGTGACATTCATAGCCAAAGTGCCGCTATGGTTCAATGCCGAACCTAACCCAAAGTACGAGAACTTCACTACCGAAACTTACCAGAAATTCTACCTCACCAAAGACACAAGCGGCTCCGCAAGAAATCTCTATCAAGGTTTTGATGCAGCTTTCAGTGATGAAAAAGAGTTCCAGCAATTCCTGAAGGACTACGAGGGAACGGTATTCAAAGGCAACTGGGAAAACAACATCGTGGTATGGTGCTTCCGTCGGGAATATGTCTTTCTTCCTCTTGCCGAATGGGAAAAGATTGATGCTCCGGCCGAAGAACGGAGACTCAATCTTTATCCCGAACAGGTGAAAATTGTCAAGGACATGGAAAAACACATCACCTGCTTCTACCGAATCAAATCACAGAACTTCTAACACTTAAAAATCCAACAGATATGCAAACGACAACAGCGACCAAGGCCGGCAACGCTCCCGACCTGCTTTCCGGTATCCTGAGCGTGCAAGTGAGAAACGAGGACAAGATTACGGAGCAAGACCGGATCTATTGCCAGAACCAGCAGGACATGCTTTACAAGACACTCGACCAGATAGACCGCTGGTACGCCATCTTCAAAGAGGAAGCGGAACAATACCGGGAGGAACGCAAGTTCCACTACGAGGATAACGGCAAGGTTTCCATACGAGATTTCTATTCCTACCATAACGACAGGGACGACTATTCGCACAACGAGTTCAAGCCGTTCGATATCATCAACAACCTGGTTGACAAGAACTACAACGCCAACGAGAATTTTGCCAGCCGTATTATCTACCACTTCAACAAAGTCTATAATGTCTCTGTCCCTGTTCCGAATATTGACAAGAAGACACTTCCGATGGGCTTTCGTCCAATCTATGAAACATACGTGGATGTGGTCATAGAACATCTTGATGGCAAAAGTTTCCGGGAAACAGCTGAGGATGAACTGTTGAACAGGTTCTTGAAAGTAGTACAGCCATCATATTGGAGCAAGGTCAAGCCGGAACTGAAAAAGGATAAAATCACGTTCCCCGACATCTGGAAAAGGCGCGTGCGTTTGACCCCTTCGGGCACGCGGGACTGACCCCTTTGG
>OGXX01003124.1_pt1 | contig 14161 bp, 18 predicted proteins | sample 1576301 | NCBI WGS metagenome assembly OGXX01 (sample SAMEA3541469, study PRJEB24748) | human gut metagenome | biome: human gut; feature: human-associated habitat; material: faeces | place: China | collected 2012
CGCGTCAGCTTCCGGGCGTTTCGCCGCTGGTGTTTTCCCGGTTCCTGCTGGAAAAGACGGCGTTTTTGTCACTGTCCGACATGGGCAAGGCGCTTCCCAGCTATGAAGAAATTCCCATTGCCTGCCGTATGGATGAGGCCGTGCAATCGGAATACAAACGCATTGAGAATGCGCTTGTACGGGTATTGCGGTCGGACCGCCGCGCAGCACAGAAGATTCTTTCCGCGTATCTGAATCTGTTGACTGTCTATCCGGATCAGCCGTATGACCAGAAGCCCATTCTCTACCCCGACAGCGATGTACCCATCGTCGAACCTGAGAACATCGGGGATGCGGATACGCTCGGAGAAAAGGAACAGCGGACGCTGGAGATCGTAAGAGCTGCCATCCAGAACGGGGAGCGTGCGCTCATCTACACAAGCTGGGTGCGCACGGATTCCCAGCAGAAGCTCAAAAAGCTCCTGACGGATGAAGGCTATCGCACGGAGATCCTGACCGACAAGATCAAGACCACTGACCGTGAGGACTGGGTGCAGAAGAAGCTGGCTGCCGGAATGCAGGTGCTGATCGTAAACCCGTCTCTGGTGGAAACCGGCTTGGATCTCAACGCCTTTACGACGCTGGTGTTCTACAGCATGGGCTATAAGCTCTTTACGCTGCGGCAGGCGTCGCGCCGAAGCTGGCGCATCAACCAGAAAGCGCCTGCGGTCAAGGTCTATATGCTCTACTACGAGGACACCATGCAGCAGAAATGCCTGAAGCTCATGGCCTCGAAGCTGGCGGTCGCCGGTCTCATTGAAGGAAACTTCTCCGAGGAAGGACTTGCCGCAATGAGCGATGTGCAGGACATGACCTCGCAGATGGCGAAGGAGCTGATGCTCGGTATCCGCGACAATGTGGAGGATATTGCGGCAACGTTCAGGAAGATGGCGTTCGAGAATCCGGACAGAGAAGTACCGGACGTCCCTGCCAAAGAAACGTCTTTGCCGCCGGAATCCGTGCCCGCGATGATCGAACAGCCGAAGCGCGTGTTTACAGTGGAGCAGGAAGAAAAGCTGCAAGCTGCCATGGTGCAGCTGGAACAGCAGAAAGCCAAGCGGACGAAGAAAACGCAGCAGGTGGAAAACCAGCTGAGTCTATTCGATTCCGTTGCGTAAAAAGGAGGATGCTATGAAATTCACCGTCAACCGAACAGAGCTGCTTGCTGCGGCGCAGAACGCCGAGCGCATTGCGCCCAGAGTCTCCACGATCGAAATTCTGCAATGCGCGTATTTGCAGGCTGAGCAGGACACGCTCACCGTCGCGTCCAGCAATCTGGAGATCGCGTTGGAGCAGCAGATCCCCGCACAGATTGAGAATGAGGGCAGCGTTGTCGTAAAGGCCCCGCTTCTCTCCGGAATGCTGCACCTGCTGGATGGCGAGCGCGTGACTTTCCAGATGAAAAACGGAAAGCTCGTTGTTTCCTCCGGAAACGCGGAATATGCCATTCCCGTCATGGACGCGGCACAGTACCCGCGCATGGAGATTCCCTGCCCGGCGGCAACCGTGCCTGTGAGCGGCATTCCGTCGCTGACCAAACGAACGGCGTTTGCCGTTTCTGAGGACACGGCAAGACCCATGCTCAAATGCGTGAACCTGATCTTCGGCGCGGATGGCCTGCAGGCGGTCAGCACAGACAGCTTCCGCATCGCGTCTGCCAAGGGTGACCGCGAGAGCCGCGGGAACATCAGTTTCCTTGTTCCGGCAGCTTCGCTGGAAAAGCTGGCAGGTCTGGTAAGCGACCGCGAGAAGCTGCAGGTCGGTACGACCGGGAAAGCCATTGTCTTTCGGAAGGAGAATTTCCTGTTCGCCGCGCGAATTATGGAAGGGCCATATCTTGCCGTGTCGCAGGTGCTGTCCAATCTGAAGCAGCAGTTTACTGTCCTGACCGACAGCGCTCTGCTCCGCGATGCTATTTCGCAGACCCTGAGTGTCACCGGCACGCAGAACCGATTTTCCCTGTCCTTTGCAGGAAACCGGCTGACTGTTCGCTGCGAGAGCGAATACGGCATTTCGGAGACGGCGATGGACGTGGTCGCGTTGAGCGGCGAGCCTGTGGGCGTGTACTGGTACAATCCGGCGCAGCTCATGGAGTGCCTGAAAGCATTGAACGGAACGCTCATGCTGGAGGTCGTGCAGCACAGTGCGCTGCTTCTCAAAACAGACGAGCTTGTCTGCTTCCAGATGGCGGTGCGTGAACCGAAGGTCATTGAAGCAAAGCCACAAAAGACAAAAAAGCCGCGCAAGGAGGCGGCATAAAAAAGGAGGACACGCCTATTTGAAGAAACCGACCATCTGCCGCTACTGCGGCGGGATCATCCGGCTCGTTCCGGCTGCTGATGTCTACGGCAGCTCCACGGAACGGCTCGGAATGCAGAACGAATATCTGTATCAGTGCCAGAACTGCAATGCCCGCGTTGGCTGCCACAAGGGTACCATGCGGCCGCTCGGCGATGTGGCAAATGAGATCCTGCGGCTCAAGCGCATCGAAGCCCATCAGGTGTTCGACGCTTACTGGCAGAAAATGCACATCAGCCGGACAAAAGCCTATCAGTGGCTGGCACGAGAATTGAAGCTCCCGGAGGAGGATGCGCACATCGGCGGGTTTGAAATTGATACCTGCCAGCGCGTGATCGACCTCTGCCGGGCCAAAATGGATAAAAAGTAAGGAGGAGACCGTATGAAGATCCGCCCCAAGATCCCCGTATGCACGGACTGTGACCACGTTTTCGAGTACAGAGGCCGAAACCCCGGTCAGCTCGGCGGCGTGGTGGTGCAGTTTGGAGAAGCCTACTGCACGAAAAAGAAAAAGCCGCGCTTACTAAAACGCTGGCACAAGATGCTCCGCGTTCCGGACTGGTGCAAAAAGCGCATCCGTCCGAGCTTGGTGCGCATCTATGATTTTGCCAGCACGGAAAGCTGGCTCATGCACGAAAATCTCTGCAAGTCTCTCGGACGGGAGATCGGCCCCACGGCATCCAGATACACGCTCTCCGAGGTGCGGCAGCTTGATCTGGACGCATATGCGTTCCAAAAGCAGATTCGCACAACACCTGTGGAGGAGCTTTTGAATGTGCATCTGGGGCTGCATCAGGTCGTGGAGGTGTTTGACGGCGTACAGTCCGTCATCCTCTATAAGACGCTGGACGGATTTATCCCGGCCCCGACGTTTGACGCCGAACGCGCCAGACAGAACCGCAGAGAACAGAAAAAGGCATCTGCCTGACAGACAAAACACACATGGAGGCGCTTGCCTCCCCAAATACGAATAGGAGAAAGACCATGAAAAACAATTTCACCATTTCTCAGAGAAACGCCATCGTGGAAAACCATCTGTGGTGCATCAAGGCTGTGATGAAACAGAACCGTGCGCTCATCCGCGCGGCGAAGCTGGACCCGGACGACGTGTATCAGCAGCTTGCGCTGCGGCTCATCCGGGCGGTCATGTCGTATGACCCGGAAAAAGGCAATCTGGAGCAGCATATCTTCGCACAGCTCCGCATGGAGCTTCAGAAAACAGCGCACAGCAGTGTGATCTCGCTAGACGCCTACCGCATGAGGGATGCCGCATGAGTTTACGAGATAAAATGCTGGCTGTCATGGCCGATGTAAATGCCTCTGTTGCCGAGCGTGAAGAACTGGTCGAACTGACTGCCATTGCCCTTCTGACACGGAAGAACCTGTTTATCCTGGGCGATCCCGGTCAGGCCAAGAGCTACGCGATCAACGCTTTCCGCAGCCGCATCACAGGCGCGAAGCAATTTGAACGGCTCCTTTCCAAGCAGACGGACGAAGAACAGCTATTCGGACGGCTCGACCTTTCCAGTCTGATCCCCGGCTCGGTGCCGGAATCTGCGTTCGAAGGCGACGGCATTTACCAGAACCTGCGCTTTGATTTGCAGAGTTTCTTAAACGGTCTGCCGAAGATGAAAAACGAGACGGCAACGTTCGAGAAGCTGGCAGAGATCGGCGGCAAGCTGGATGCCTATCGCAAGGCTGTTGCCGCGCTGCATCCGTGCGAACCGGTCGTGCAGACCGCGGGCAAAATTCCGGAGGCCGACATTGTGTTTATGGATGAGATCTTCAAATGCAATGACGGTGTTCTGAACGCACTTCTGACGGCGCTCAACGAGCGAAAATACACCAATGAAGGCCGGACCTATCCCATCCCGACGATCTCCTTTTTCGCCGCATCCAACGAAATTCCGAATTTCAATGACCCGGAGGAAAAGATTCTCTCGGCGCTCTATGACCGGCTGGAATTGAAGATCGTTACGGAGAATATTTCGGAGAAGGCGCACCGGCTGGCGATCCTGAAAGACAAGCTCGGCGGCTCATTCGGCGCAGTCCATGCGGCGATCTCGCTGGAGGAGCTGCGCGCTATGCAGCAGGAGGTCAAAACCATCAGGGTACCGGACAGCATCCACGACCTGATGGACGACGTACTTTGTGCGCTGCGCGCCCAAATTCCCGTGTCCGACCGAAAATTCCTCAGCTACTTCTCTATTGCGCAGGCAAAGGCGTGGCTGGAGGGACATACGGAGGTCACATCGACGGATCTTCTGGTGCTGCGGAATTACTTCTGGCAGCAGCCGGGTGACCGCGAATTTGTAACCGGCACGTTGGAGCGTCTTTGCGTCAACCCCATGCAGGAAAAGGTCAGCGACCTTCTTGCCATGGCACAGGACGCAAAGGACGGCTTTGACAGCGCCTGCGGTGCGGCTGAAAATGTACGCACAAAGCAGGCCGCGCTCCGCAAATTCCGCGGCGAGCTGGTGCGGCTCTACCAGATGCAGACCGAGATGGCTGCAAACGCCGGCTCTGACAGCGAAAAGGCTCTTACAGATGGACTTCTTTCCGAGCTGGAGCGCATCAGCAAGGCGGCGCATGAGGCGATTGGCTTTACTTATACACCGTTGGAGCAGCTGGCAGCCTTGCAGTAAAAGACAAACATCATAAAAATATGGAGGAATAATTATGCTGAATCACATTGTAGTTATGGGCAGACTCACACACGATCCGGAGCTTCGCAAGACGGCCTCCGGCGTTTCCGTTGCGTCATTTTCCGTGGCAGTAGACCGCGATTTTTCGCAGCAGGACGGGAAAAAGGAAACCGATTTTCTTGATGTCGTCGCGTGGAGAAACACGGCTGAATTTGCGGCGAAGTATTTTACGAAAGGCCGCATGGCAGTTGTGTCCGGCCGCCTGCAAATCCGAAACTGGGAAGACAAAGAAGGCAACAAGCGCCGCACGGCGGAAATTCTTGCGGAAAACATCTATTTTGGCGACAGCAAGAAGGAGGACGACGGCGGTTCTGCCCCTGCACCCACGCAGGGCTTCGGTGCGCCTGCGCAGTCGGGCGGCTTTACGCCCAACTTTGGCAGCGCACAGCCCGGCAGCTTTGTGCCGAACTTTGGTGGAGGATATTAAGCGCACATCTTGTCTATGTAGATGTTTTGATTGCATAAATTTCGGAATGCTGGTAAAATAGCAGTAGAAACATTTACAGGAGGTGCTGGACAATGATGTATCCTTTTTTAACGTTGGATGACCAAACCGAGATCGTGCATTCTCAGCTTCTGGACGATGGCAGCGTAAAGGTCTATGTGGAAAAGCCGGACGAAAAGGATTGCTTTCACTATGCGACGTGCTTTCTGCCAGAATACCGCTGGGAAGATGTTTCCGGCTTCTCTGAAGCGGAGATTCAGAAGTATCAGGAAATCATCTCGTCTACGGCGCATCTGATCATGCGGTTTGCCGCAGAGGGAGGCTTGGAAAATGCCGCAGGTTTTTAAGGTCGGTTCTTACTGGGTCTACTTCTGGGCAAATGAAAACGATCCGCTGGAACCGGTACATGTTCATGTCTGTCAGGGCGCGCCGAACGGCAACGCAACGAAGATCTGGATCACGCGAGCTGGTGGCTGTATCCTGTGCAACAACAATTCCAGAATCCCGGACCGGGTGCTCCGAAACATCATGGACGTGATTGAAGCCAGAAGTGCAGAAGTGATTCAAAAGTGGACGTCATTTTTTGGCGAAGCCAGATTCTTCTGCTGAAACAAGAACGAGGGAACGCAGTGCTTATGCTGCGTTCCCTTTTCTCTATATTTCCAATCTGATTACGGGGAGGTAGAACATGAGTCGGTTGACGATTCTTATTGATATGGACGATGTATTGGAAAACCTTATTGAATGCTGGATCACCGAACTAAACCGCAGACATGGAGCTACGGTTCGTCCGGAAGAAATTACAGACTGGATGATTGGTACGTTCTTTCCATCTCTTACAAAAGAAGAACTGTTTGCGCCTTTAAGCGAGCCCACATTTTGGAGAAACCTTTCTCCGAAGCCATTTGCACAGGATATCGTCCGTCGATTGATTGATGATGGGCATGTGGTCAAAATTGTAACTTCTTCTTATTACAGCACTGTTCCACCCAAAATGGCGTGGCTGTTTCAGCATTATCCGTTTCTGTGCTGGCGAGACGTTATTATTGCGTATGACAAGACACTCATCAACGGCGATGTTCTGATTGATGACGGCATACACAATCTTGAAAATGCGACATACAAAAAGCAGCTTTTTGACCAGCCGCACAACAGAAGCTACAATGCAGAGGAAAATGGCATGATTCGTGTCCATGACTGGCATGAAATTTATCGTATTATTTGCGAGATCGCCAGAAGCAAAGAATGATCATATCAATCCCATCACAGTAAGCCGCGCAGAGCGTTATCAAGCGATTTTAAGAAAGGAACAATTCTATGAACGAGAACGACGCCAGAGCATTGATTGAACGATTTTCAAAGAAGCAGCAGGATGGGCGCTTTGCCTGCCCTCGCTGCGGAAAGATGTTGATGGATACCGAGAGCGTTACACGAAACGCGCTCAGCCGCCGAGCGACCGTCTATATATGCGACGCCTGCGGAACGCAGGAGGCTATTGAGGATATGATGGGCAGCCGTGGTCCATTAACGGCGTGGGCGATTGCCGCCGCACCCGAGAACTGGCACATGAAGGAAAAGAATAATCGCCATAAACGCGAGGAGGAACTGCTGTTCTATACGGAATGCTGGCGCGAGATGCAAAGCATTTTGACAGAAGCTGTGCGAGACAACACGAGAGAATACCCGTTCGCAGAGGATGTTTTGAACCTAATGCACAGCATTGAACGAAAATGTGAACACTGACAGCAGAAAGTATACCAAAATGAATATTACACAGGGAGGTTTCCTATGAACAAACGCACTGTAATCGCTTATTTTACGGTTGACGAAGACCGCGCCTTTGATGCGTTTGGCGACGGACCGGTTTCTTACATGGAGCATGAGGCTGCATGGTTGGAGGAAAGCGGTATTTTCCTCACAGGAGCCGCAATTGCCGACGAGGACGCTGAAGATCCAAAGGAAGCATATCTGGTGTACCTTGCAAGATTCTGCTTCGCGCACTTTGGTGACAGCGATGCTTGCCCGATGTCCTATAAGAAATGGAGAAACAGCTGAATATGATTTTCAGCTCAGAAAGCAATCGGCATATCCCCCAAATTAGGAAGGAGGCATCCCTTTGAAGCAATATTTTCGCACTGTACAAAGCGTACTGGATTCCCGCTGGGGCAATTTTCAGTATGCCGGAATACCCGCAGCACAGAAAACGGATCGTGTGCTGCAAAGCTCCAAGCTGGAAGACTGCATTTGCCGCGATCTGAGTAGGGACGACGAGAACATGGAGAACATCCAGCAAGAAGCCGCATCTAAGCTGCACAGCTTTCCTGCATTGTCCAGAGATATTTTTCAGTCGTTCTATTCGTTGTTTCCAAAGCGAACCGACGCAGACAGGCTTACAGCAGAAGCACAGAAGTTCAACGCAAAGCTGCTTGACCATGTGATCGAGGACGCGGACTATCCAACGATCAAGTCGATCTGCGAAGGACGGGAGCTGCCCGCTTACGAGGCTGCGTCCGAGTTTACGGCAAAGATCGGCGCGCAGCTGGATGATCTGCTGCCAGAGCTTGGCGGCGAGGACGGTACGCTGAAAACCCTTGAAAAGCTGCAAGCCGCACGGAATCAGGCGCAGCAGAAGCTCATGGAGCTTTTAGAGCAGATGCGGGATTCTGTGCAGAATCCTACGCTGGAACAGGCGGTGATCGACGCGGCGAATCAGGCCGAGAGCAAAACGCAGCAGGCTGAGGCCGTTGCAAAGATGGTAGATACCACGGCACGGCAAAACAAAGCCGCCATATCTGAGAGTGTTACTGTCGCTGTCGGCGCGGCCGCGGAGAAGGCAAAGGAAGTCCAGACGATCCTCGGCGCGTGGAGTGATGATACCGGAAAGATGGAGAAAAACGCGGTGAACACCGAGCTTCTTCAAAAGGTTCGGCAGAATCCTGCGCTGTTGGAGATCTCAAAGCACCTTGGCAGGTTTCGTGAGATCTTCGCGCAGGGCAAGCGCAACGGCTACGCCTATGGTCGCGGAGAAACCTACGCGCTGGAGCTTGGCAACAATCTTTCCCGCGCCATCGGCTCAGAGTTCGCCATGCTTGCTTCGCCGCAGACGCTTCCGCTGTTTGTGAAAAAGTATCAGCAGCGGCGGCTCAAGCAGTACCGCAGGCGTGAACCTGTCCACAAGGGCATGGGCGACATCATCTGCTGCCTCGACGAATCCGGCTCCACGCGCGGAGACGCTGCTGCGTGGGGCAAGGCTGTGGCGCTGACGCTGCTGGATATTGCAGCAGAAAATCGGCGCAAATTCGCGCTTATTCATTTTGCCGGTTCTTCCGAGTGCAAGTTGGACATTTTTCTGCCCGGCCAGTATTCCATGCAGGATAAGATGAATGCCGCTGAGACGTTTTTAGGCGGCGGCACGAATTTCAAACGACCCTTGGATGAGGCGATCCAGCTCATGGACACCGGCTTTGAGAATGCCGACATTGTATTTCTGACCGACGGACTGTGCGAGCTGCCGGAGGACTATCTGGCAACGCTCCGCAAGGAGCAGTCTGCCCGAAAATTCACCGTGACCGGCATCCTGCTGGACGCAGGCAACCCCGGCATGGATTTCAGCTTGACGCCGTTTTGCCAGAAGATCTATCGGACCAGCGAGTTGGCCGGTGATGAGATCGTAAGGGGTTTGGTTACGCAGCGTATGTAAAACTGGCAAAAAGGATTGACAGTTATCCTGAAACTATTATAATAAAGAAAAAGGTACTGTATAATTGATTATGTGACTGACTGAAAGGAGGCGTTTTTATGAAGGGTACAACGCTGAAAATTGAACCGGAATTGACAGCACAGGCCGCCGCTCTCTTTGCAGAGCTTGGAATGGATCTGAGCACTGCGACCGGAATCTTTTATCGTCAGGCATTGCGGTATCGCGGTCTGCCGTTCGATGTGCGTCTGGATGAACCGAACAAAACCACTTATGCCGCAATGGATGCCGCAGAAAACGACAAAATGTATGGCCCGTTTGATACAGTGTCCGATCTGATGGAGGCGCTGAATGCTTAAACCAGAGTTTTCAGGGCAGTTCAAGCGCGACTATAAGCAGGCTGTCAAACGCGGCTGCGACCCCAAGAAATTGGAGACTGTCATTACAATGCTGTGCGCCGAACAGCCACTTCCAGCTGAGTATCGAGATCATGCGCTGACAAATTCCCGTAATTATAAGGGGATGCGTGAGTGCCATATTCAACCCGACTGGCTGTTGGTCTACCGGGTCAGACATGAGATCCTAGTCTTACAGTTGATCCGAACAGGAACGCACAGCAATTTGTTTTAGCCATTTTTCTCAAAGCGAAAAAATTTGCAATCTATAACACACAAGAAGCAGACAAGCATCGTCTGCTTCTTGCTTTATGCTTTACTTTTTAGCATGGCTTTCGTTTTCAGAAGCGCTGCGCGGAAGGTTTTCTGTGCTTCGCGTTCAGCGGGAAAGACCGGGAGCAGGAAGTCCAGTGCCGCTTGAATCCGACCCAAATCGTCCTGCGTCAAATGACCATCCATCAAGTGCTGGTACACCTGTCGGTATGCCAGACGCACGGAGTCAGAAACACTTGCTCTTGAGAAATATTCTGCAATCAGACTGCCGATGAGCGCAGATTCCTCTATGGAATATGTCAATGCTGTCACTTCCTTTCCACGAGGGTATATGCTATCATATTTCGTAGAAAAGAGCAATGCCAACGATTATTTGTGTAGAAAGGAGTCCTCATGAACACAGAAGTATTGCTTACAGTGCTTGGCATTATTGGCACACTTGGCGGCACGCTGCTCGGTTGGCTGCTAAATGCCTATACATACAGAATCGGAAGAACCGAAGTCCGCGGAACATTTGAAACAAGGATAACATTGCCGCCTGCCCGTCCCGATGATGTTGTTGACGGGACTGTAAAAAAGGAATATTTCATCAAATGCTGCGCAAAGAATAGTAGGCAAATTGCAGTTTTACTTGAAAATTTCCACTTTGAAGTGCAGAAAAGCAAAGGCGCAAAAACTGTTCGTGTTTCTGCATTGAACGAGAATGATAGTTGCTGCTGCGTGGGAAATGTTCAGGTCAGCGCCAGAACTGCAATGGCCCCACAGATCATAGAACCACGGAAATTGCAGTTTTTTACCGTTCGGATCGATACAACCGACCCGGAGATACAATATGCAAAGTTGACGTTGTGTGCGTATGACGAGGACGGGAAACTCCATAAGCTTTTGGTGTACAATGGGCTGAAAGTTAAACATCCGCCGGTGCATGCGCCAAGACACTAACACCAGCGGATGATAGTTCATCCAACCATATCAAAAAAGCGTGGCATGCGCTATCGAGAAATACCGCGCCAGAAGAACAGTTCAACGTCTGCAAAAGCAGCTTGCAAGTCCAAAGACTCGCAAGCTGCTTTCCTAATATCTTTGCTGTATTTTGGCTCTTTGCGTCAATCAAACGATCGGGTGCTTGAGCGCCCACTCGCGGCCGTATTTTTTAAGCTCGTCCTTTTCGATCTTATCGTTCCACTCCAGGAAGCACCAGCCGTTCGGAATTGCCGGATAGAACCGTCCGGCCGGGCAATAGGTATCGACTGCGCGGCGTACCTCGGCGCGGATCTGCTCCTCGGTGATGTTTTCAACGTCGATCTTCGGGCCGTCAATGCCGCCGACCATGGCGAGCTTACCCTCTGTTACGCGCTGAATTTCCACAATATCGTTCTGCGCGATAACGCCCTGCCAGATGTCAATGCCGATCTCGACCATATCCGTCACGAGCGGCTGGCAGATGCAGTCTGCGTGGTGCATATAGATCATGCCCTCTTCATGGATCGCGTCGGCAATTTCCTTTTGCAGCGGCTTGATGATCTCGCGCCAGACTCTCGGCGGCAGGAAGACGTTCTGCTTCGAGCCCCAATCATCGTGATAGAAGATGATATCCGGGTGAATCTGCTTTCCCATTTCGTGGATGTAATCGATCTTGTAGTCTGCGATCACACGCAGCAGCTCTGCCATCTCTTCCGGGTATTCCAGATAGCTGCACAGCGCGTTTTCCATGCCCATCAGATGATGCGAGCGTTCAAACAGGCCGCCGCCGAACAACACGCCGACGAATTTTTCCTTGCGGTCAGTCTCGTCGGCAGCTTTTTTTGCCGCGCTCCAGTCCAGTCCTCTCGTCGGGGGAACGACCACAGATTCCTTCCAGTGTTCAATGTCCTTGATGACCGCGTTTTCCGCCGTCACATGCGGATGCGGACCCGGCGCGCCGGGCTTATAAATGTAGGCAGTTCCCCACGGGTCTTTGTATTCCTTTCCGTCCTGCGGGAACATACCGGCCATCAGAACCGGATCGGGAACCAGTTGAATGGCGTCCATCAGATCAAAATAATAATCCGGCTGCTGACGGTTGTAGATTGCCATTGCGTTTTCGCGTAATGTCATCATCGCAATAATCCTCCTTTGAATTTGAATCGAACCAGTTCGTTATTTAACGCCCTTGATCGTGCATACGCCGACCATGCCCAGGAGCGTCAGCGCACCGAAGACGCAGAAGCTCGCGGTGTAGCCGATCGCGACGGCAAGCACACCAAACAGCGCGGACGCCAGAAGCGTACCGATGCCAATAAAGGTATTCACAACGGAAATGCCGACGCTGGCCTTTTCCGGTGCGATCGCTTCGCCCGCAACGGTATAGAGAAGTCCCATTGCAACAGCCGGAAGACCCTGAAGCCAGATGGTGATATTCAGAAGAATACCGGCCGGCAGGAACGCGATCAGAAAGCGCGAGAGCGCCATCCAGATCAGCGCGCCGAAGTAGATCCATTTGCGCGTCTTCAGAAGATCGGACAGTGTACCGCCGATGGCTGTAGAGAGCGCACCGACAATGGCGCAGACGCTCACCAGAGAGCCCGCCGCCTCTGCCGTGTAGCCATGCTCGACGACAAGGAAGGTCGGCGCGAAGCTCATAATAGCCATTGTGCTCATCATAAAGAACAGGCCGCCAATGGCAAGCTGCAAAACATTTTTGTCCCGGATTGCTTCCAGGAAGCTGATCTTCGGCGCACCGGAACCGTTCTTCCCCATGGGAGGCGCAACCTCATCGGTGATGAAAATGACCCAGACTACGAGCATGGCCACGCTGTAGCCAATCGTGAACCACCATGCGGGCGCAATGTTCTCCGCCGTTGTAATGCGGGGAACAAGATTATACATGACGAGCTGTGCAATGGTGCCGCCCGTGATGTAAATGCCGTTTGCCCTTCCGCGAAGCTCCGGCGCAAAGAGGCACGCAATAACATAGGGGCCGAGAATACCGGTTGCGCAGGTGCCTGCGCCGACGAGCTGCGACAAGAACATAACCGTGTAGCTTTTCGTGCCGAACACGCCGACCAGAGAGCCTGCGATGATCAGGATCATCGCAAAAATGCCGGTTCTGCGCGGGCCGATTTTTCCCATCATTACGCCGAATGGGACAGCGAGAAAAATACTCAGGATGCTCAGCGCGGACACCAGCACGCCGGCCTTTCCTTCATCGATCTGCATGCCCTGCATCATGTATGTCAGAATCGGCTGGAGCCGGTACTGACAGAAGCCGGCCGTCAGATATGACAACACGATGATGATGAGATAGATATAGGGCGATATGCGTTTTTTCTGTGCTTCCATTTTCATCTCTTCCTTTCTGTTTTGCCTGCGGGCCAGTTGTCCGCTGGTTTGTATCTTTAGTCTAACGAACCGAACGGAAAATGAAAATGGACAAACCATCCGCAATTTTTCGCCGCGGCATGATACTGTGTACACGTTGACTGCCAATACTTTTTCTTCTGCAATGTGCATAGTGCCTATATCATCTTTTGAATACGACACAAGCGCACAAAATATGGCATTTGTTTTTGTATACACTATATAAAAACAGGCGGATTCAGAAAAAACATCGGGAAAACAAACGGTTTTTCTACCTCTGGACAAATGAATGTGCTATGCTATACTTGGTGTTGTGGAGAGGTTTCTCGTGCGGCACCCAGAAAATAACGGGAGGGATCACCATTGAATATCAGTCTGGACACGGTTCTTTCTGCACTGGATATGCAGAGCGCACATATCGTTTCCGCCAATTCCTTTTCCATCCATCAGCCCCAGCTGAACGCCGCGGCGCTCTGGTCGAAGGACGAGTCCGTGAGTCGGAATCTGTGCTATGTCATTCCCGCGCGGCAGGTGCGCGAAGACTTTTCCCTGCCGCCGAGAACGTCTGTCGTTATCGTGGGCACAGTGGATGAAAACATTCTGCGCATGTCCGATGTGGACGCGCTGGTGATTGACGTCCCGGTCAAGCGGGCGGCTTTCAACACCTGGTTCAACCGTATCAGTGTCTGACAGGGGTATTTGTATGTTGGAATCAAGGGAGCTGGTTTATTTTGGTACAAAGGAGAAGATTCGCTTGTTTTTTGGGGGTGCAGCTTATGTTAGATTTTCCAAGATGAGATTGAGATTTACGTTTGCCATTATAAAGCATAATTTTGATATACTACCTATTCAATATATGGAAACTTGCATGCTATATATTCTATAAATCAGTAAAGAAATGCTATTTAAGTAATGACTAATTAGAAAAGACTAAAGAATGGATAATGATAATACAAAACAATAAATTTAA
>OGXX01003150.1_pt1 | contig 14066 bp, 10 predicted proteins | sample 1576301 | NCBI WGS metagenome assembly OGXX01 (sample SAMEA3541469, study PRJEB24748) | human gut metagenome | biome: human gut; feature: human-associated habitat; material: faeces | place: China | collected 2012
CCAGCACTACGGCCAGCAAGCCCGTCATAAAACGAAATTTCTTTGTCATGGTCTGTCCTCCTTTCCAATCGTTATTTTCCCTTGCAGTCCGAACAAGTTCCATAGAGGATCGTGTCAGTCGTGTCCAACATAAACTGTTCGCTCTGCGCCAAATACTTTGCGAGCAAAGCTGCGTTACCATCTGCCATGTGAAAGGTCTTGCCGCATTTGATATTGGGAAAAGGCTAAAGAAGAATTGGTGGATAATTGTGCTATAACTCATTACAAAAAGGGAAGGACCTGTTCCTCACAGATTCTTCCCTTTTATTTTTTCTACCCTGTTTACTTCTTGATCTCCGCCGTCTCCACGATGAACTTTACGCTGCCGGTATCTCCGTTGTGCAAGCCGCTGAAGGTCTGGTAGTTTTTGCCCGCCTGCTGGACGGCTTTCAGGCGGCGGACTACGTTGCGCAGGCCGCCGCCCAGGTCGTCGGTGTTTTTATCGCTGAACTCCTGCACGCCGTCGTGGAGCTCTGCTGCACCATCGTGGAGTTCAGCCAGGCCCTCGTACATGGCGTCGCTGGCGTCGTCCAGCTTGGCGCTGCCTTCGGCCAGGGCGTCTGCCCCCTGGCTGACCTGGCCAACCGCTTTTACGTAGGTGTCGGCACCGCGGGCCAGCTCGGCACTGCCGCTGGCAAGCTGGTCCAGGCCGGTCTGCAGCTGGCTGATGCCGCTGCCAAGCTGGCCCATGAGGACCCCGGAGACCGTACCGGCCACGCCCTGCACCATGGCAGGGGTGTCGTTTTGCAGCGCTTTGCCCATGGCCACGCCTACTGCGCCCAGTACGGCCTGCTGCTGCTCCACGGTAAGGCCAGCCGCCGTCAGGGCGGCCAGCAGGTCCGCATCGGTCACGGTATCCGTTACCACGGTCGTGCCATAATTGGAAATTACCGGCGCCAGCTGCTCGTTCAGCTGGGCCATCATCTCGTCATTGCTGCCCGTATCGCCGGAGGTCATCCCCCCGACGGCTCCGCTGACCGCACTCAAACCGTCCCGCAGGGCGTTGGCACCGTCCACCAGGGCCGTGCCGCTGTCATACAGTTGGGTCAGGCCGTCGGCCAGGGCTTCGGCACCCTCGTTCAGGCCCTGCACGCCGTCGGCGTACTCGTGGAAGCCATCATACAGTGCCTGCACGCCGTCGGCCAAAGCGCCGGTACCGTCCGCCAGTTCGTCGGCGGCGTCGGTCAGGTCGTCCAGCGTGTCACTCAAATCGTCCAGGTCGGACAGGTCGCCGGTGTCCAGATCATCCAGCGCCGAGGGAGTCAGGATCGTGGCCGTAAAGTCCAGCGAGAAGTCGGTCACATCGGCGCTCACTTCAAAATAAGCGGGAATCTCGGTGTCCTCCAGCGGCTCAAACTCGGTCAGGCGCAGGCTGTCCGCCAGGCCTGGCATCGCGGTGCCCAGCACGGCCGTTGTGCCGTCCAGCTCCATAACCTTGCCGTTGTCGGCCTCAATATTAGAGAACTTGTCCCCGTCCAAAATCACCGCTGTGATGGCCGTAAACGGCACGCAGACCGTGTACTCCTGCCCATCCACCGTGACGGTCTCGCGGGTGTGGTTGGTGTAGTCAAAGCGGATGCGCACCCGGCCGCTCTGCCCGGCCAGGTCAGCGGGGGCGGTTTCCACGTCGTTTAAGTAGTAGGTCACCCGGGTGGTCACCGGCAGGGCGGCGTCGGACTTGCCCTCGTAGGTGATGGCATTACCGCTGTTCTCCCAAGTCAGGGCGTTGTCGGCGCCGGTGGTGTACGCCTCATCACCCTCTTTGTTGATGATGTCCCGCAGGGCGGCCACGTCTTCAATCGTCGCGCCGTCGCGGGCCTTCAGCACAGCTTCCACCGTGGTCTCGGTCACGGTGCCGTCGGCGTCGGCCTTGGCGTAGACGGTCTCGGCCTTATCCACGCCGCCGGGCGTGGTCTTGGGGGCGGAGGTCTGCGCCGTCGTCTCGGTCACGGCAGCAGGGGCGTCCGCCGAGGTGGTTTCCGCCGTGCCGGCCGCCTGGCCGCAGGCCGAAAGCAGCAGCGCCGCAGACAAAAGTATCGGTATCGTTTTTTTCATATCCCATCACTCCACATTCTTCAGCGCTTCGTCCATCGGCACGCGGATGATGCGGCGGTACTCCAGTACCGCCACCACCGCGTAGGTAGCCAGGCCCGCCGCCAGCATGCGCGGGTACAGCGTGGGCGAGACCCACATCTCGATCCAGCCGGTCATGCTTTCCATCATGACAGCGCGGAAAAGGAACTTCATCACGTATACTTCGATCGGCAGGCTAATGACCAAGCACAGCACGACCACCACCGTGGTGGACAGCAGATACAGCCGGGCAATCTCGCTGCCGTTGTAGCCTAAAATTTTCGTCATCGAGATGGATTGGGCGTTCTTCTCGATGATCATTTTGCTTAGCAGGTAGACGACCACGAAGAAGATCATCACGGCAAAGCCGTTGACCAGCCCCATGGAGGCCCCCATCGAGACCATCAGCTGGCGGGAAACTTTCGTCAGCTGGTCCAGGTCGATGACCGAGCCGACGTATTCATCCTTGATCTCGGTCAGCGGTGCGTCGGAGAAATAGCCGCCGTAGTAGCCGTCGCCCAGGTCGAACACTTCGTTCAGTTTTTCCCGGGGCATAAAGACGGCCAGCGCACCCATGTAATCATACACGCCGTCCACCGTAAAGGTATAGGTCGTATCTTCGTACTTTTCCCGCAGGGTAATCGTGTCCCCTGCGCTCAGTTCGTACTTGTCGGCGTAGGCCGAGGACAGGTAGACGCCATCCCCCGGCAGCTGCACGTAACGGCTGTCAGGCTCTACACCGTACAGCAGCACGCTCTCGCTTTTGGCCGCGCCGCCCTCGTCGGTGCCCAGGGTCTGCAGGCTGTAGGCGCTGAACTTTTCGGCGTTGTTTTCCTCGGTATCGGTCTCCATGCGGAACTGCAGCATCGAGAGCAGGGCATTCAGCTTGCGGTCCTCGTCCATGGCGCTGTAGGGGATCTGCAGCATCGTCTGGGTGTTGCTCAGCATGTTGTCCGTGATCGTATCACTGTAATGGTTCAGCGCATCGGGCAGGATCATGCCAAAACTGAGCAGCAGATTGGCGAACAGCACGCCCACAAACAGCACCACATAACTGCCCAGGTTTTGCAAAATCACGCGGGTGCGGAACCGCCCAAAAAACGGCAGTGCCGACGGCAGGGGCAGGGCATGCTTGCGGTTAGCGTGGCGGCTGAGGTCATGCCGCAAAAATTGCAGCGGCGAAATACGCATCGTGCGGGAAAGCACCAGCCAGTTGATGAAGATCATCAACGCCACCGGGATGACTGTCGTCATCCAGAACGCATCGGCGTTCCAGCGTGTGACATAGGTGGGCAAGCTGTAACTGCCATAGTACATGTCGACGCAGACGTTTTTGAGCACCGTGTACCCCAGTACATTGCCCACCGCCGCGCTGATAAGGGTGACCACCACCGGCATGGCCATGTAGTGGCGCACCAGCTCGCCCCGGCTGTAGCCGGAGGCCCGCAGCGTGCCGATGACGCCCGCCTCTTTGGCGATGGTATTGGACGTAGTAACGGCAAACACAAAGGCCATAATGGCAATGACGATGTAGAGCAACACGGCAATCATGGCGCGGTCGCTGCCCAGGTCGTCACCGGTAAAGATGATGGCCTGGTTCTCATACTCGGGCACAAAATCCTGCAGGGACGCCGTTTTGTTGACGACTTTCATAAAGTCGGTGGCTGCGTCCTTCTCGGCGCGGTCGTCCGCCGGGGCGGTGTCGTACTGCCAGGCGTAGTTCCAGGTCTGCTGTTCTGGCAGGGCATCGAACGCCTCCTGCGTGACGATGGCCACACCGAACTTGATGGCGTCGAACATCGTGTCCGTATTATCCTTAAACAGGCAGCTGTAATCCGGCAGGGCCACATAGCCGGTGACGGTCCAGGTCTGGCCGTTTGTGTCGGTTACGGTATCGCCCACCGCGATGCCGTTGTTCTCGGCATACATGCGGTCCAGGCCCATTTCACCGGGGGCGGCAGGCATGGCACCCTGCATCAGGCAGACAGTGTTGACCTGGGTGCGGTCCGGGTAGATGCGCAGCGTGCTGCCGTTTTCCATGGCGGTCTCACGGTAGTGCAGGTCGTACAGGGTCACACCTGCGCCGGTGATCGCCTTAAGCTGGGCGCGGTTGAGTTGCTTTTCCACGCGGAAGTGGCCATCCTCGATGTTGTATTTCTCAAAGCCTTCGTTGTAGGCGGCGATCATGCTGGAGCCGGCCACAAGGAAGCCCGACACAAAGCCGATGGTGGCGATGAGCAGAATGGCGATGACGGCGTACTTGCCCATCTCGCTGCGCAGTTCGCGCAGCATGCGTTTGTTTAAAGGGTTCTTCACGCGCAAGCCCCCTTTACCATTCAAGGTCCTGCGCGGGGACCTTGACCGCATTGGTCTCGTTGCTGCGGATGGCGCCGTCGCGCAGACGCACCATGCGGTCGGCCATCAGGCGGATGGCGTCGTTGTGGGTGACCATGATGACGGTGTTGCCGTACTTCTGGTTGACGGTCTCTATGAGCTTCAGTATCTCCTTGCTGGTCTTGTAATCCAGCGCGCCGGTGGGCTCATCGCAAAGCAGGATGTCCGGATTCTTAACGATGGCACGGCCAATGGAGGTGCGTTGCTGCTGGCCGCCGGAAAGCTGGTTGGGCAGTTTTCCGCGGTGATCCCACAGGCCCAGCAGATGGAGCAGCTCGTCCACATCCAGCGGGCGGCGGGAGAGGTAAGCGCCCACCTCGATGTTTTCCCGCACGGTCAGGTTAGGGATAAGGTTGTACATTTGGAAGATGTAGCCCAGATGGCGGCGGCGGTAGAGGGTCAGGGCCTTCTCGTTCATATCGGCCATACGCTCGCCGTCGATGAGAATGTCGCCGGAGTCGGCGCGGTCGATGCCGCCCAGGATGTTGAGCAGCGTGGACTTGCCGGAGCCGGACGGCCCCAGCAGCACGCAGAATTCGCCTTTTTCCACGGCCAGGTCGATGCCTTTCAGCACCTGGACCCGGTTTTCACCGCTGCCAAAGGACTTTTTGATCTGATTCAGTTCAAGAAACACAGGGATGCTCCTCTTTTAGTTAGTCGATTGTAATTAGTCTACGCTAACAGTATAAAACGGAAGCTCCGATGTGTCAATATTTTCGTAAGTTTTCGGTGCATTTTAGCGGCAAAATGCCATTATAAAAGGCCCTGCCGCAAGGTGGGCAGGGCCGATAAGGCACATATTAAAAGCAGAAATCAAACGTAATGATACCGATTCCGGTTCTTGACCAGCAGCGCCGCCGAAACGAGCAACGCCGCAGCCTCGGCAAAAACCAGGGCATACCAGATGCCGTCAATGTCCAGCACCATGGGCAGCACCAGCACCGCAAACACCTGAAACACCAGCGTGCGCAGGAAGGAGATCGCCGCCGAGATGGCACCGTTGTTCAACGCCGTAAAGAACGCCGAGGAGAAAATGTTGAAGCCGCACAGCAGGAAGGAGAACGCGTACAGCTTCAGCGCATGCTCGGTCAGCTCCATCAGGCCGGTGTCGTAGCCGACGAACGTCTTCGCCAAAGGCGTGGCCATCAGCTGGGCACTGGCAAACATCGCCACACCGGCAATCGCCAGCATCGTAATGCTCTTGCGGAACAAGTTCTTCAATTCATCGTGGTTTTCAGCACCATAATGGTAGCTGATGATGGGCGCACAGCCCTGGGCATAGCCGATGAACACCGCTGCAAAGATAAAGCCCACGTACATCAACACGCCGTAGGCCGCCACGCCGTCGGCGCCGATGAGCTTCATCAGCTGCAGGTTGTACAGCGCACTGACCAGCGAGGCCGACAAGTTGGTCATCAGCTCGCTGGAACCGTTGGCACAGGCCTTGCCCAGCGCTTTGGCGCTGAACTTGGGCCGTACAAAGTGCAGCAGGCTGGAGTTTTTGCGGTTGAAAAAGTAGAACATAGGGCCGATGCCGCCCACCATCTGGCTGATGACGGTAGCCGACGCCGCGCCAACGATGCCGCCGCGCAGCACACCCACCAGCAGAAAGTCCAGTACGATGTTGGTCAGGCCCGCCAGCACAGTGAAGGCCAGGCCCAGCTTCGGCTTTTCGGAGGTGATGAAAAAGCTCTGGAAAAAGAACTGCATCATAAAGGCTGTCTGGAACAGCAGCAGGATGCGGCCGTACATCAGGCAGTTCGGCAGCAGTTCCGGCGTAGCGCCCAGCAGCTGGGCGGCAGGCTCCAGCAGGAACCAGCCAATGATGGTGGAGACAATGCCCATCACGATCGTGGAGGCCGCCAGCATCGAGAACAGGTTGTCCGCCTGCTTTTTATCGCCAGTGCCCAGTGTCATGGCAACCAGCGCGCTGCCGCCGGTGCCTACCATGAAGCCCAGGCAGCCAAACGCCTGCAGGAATGGGTAGATCAGGTTCAAAGCAGAAAATGCCGTTTTACCGGCAAAATTCGAGACAAAAAAGCCATCCACCACGCAGTACACCGAGGTGAAGATCATCATGATAATGGGCGATGCCACAAAACGCAGCAGGCGGCCGGTGGTAAAATGGTCAGATAACTGGATACGATCTTTGCTCATAGGTTCTCCGTTTTATGTCCATCTGTTTTTTCTTTTAACTGTGTAAATTCTTCCCGCAATTTCTGCAGGTATCCCTGCCGGATGGCAAGGTCTGTTTCCATGCGCTCCAGCCCCATGCGGCATATGGCTGCCGCCTCCGCCCGGACAACCCGCGCTATGGTTTTTTCGGCCAAGGCGCGGCCCGCTTCGGTCAGGTTCAGGTTCTTGGCACGCTTGCCGCCGGGGGCCGGGGTCAGCACTAGCAGCCCCTGTTCCACCATGCCGCGCACCGCCGAGTTGAGGGTCTGCTTGGGCAGGCACCATTCGGCGCACATCTGCACCTGTGTAAGCGGGGCGGCACTGCTGTACAGCGCATACAGAATCCAGAATGCTGTATCCGACAGGCCGAACTGCACCGCCGCCGCGTGATATAATGCGTTTGTTTCGTTATACTGTCGGTTTTCCTGTTCAATCAGGCTTTTGGCAGACAGTGCAGCGTTCTCTTCCAAGGCGGGTTATCTCCTCTCAAAACAGCAATAATCCGAAATCGGACTCTACTATTATAGTCCGATTTCGGATTACTGTCAAGCGGTATTTTGCTTTATTCCACAAGGTTTACCAGCTTTTCGCCGCGGGCGAAGGCACGGGCATTTTCCATCGTAGTTATGGCAATACTTTGCAGGGCGGTGCGGGTAAAAAAAGCCTGGTGGCTGGTAATGACCACATTAGGAAAGCTGAGCAGTACCGGCACCACCACGCTGCGCAGCACGTCGTCGGAGTAATCCTCAAAAATTTGGTTGTCCTCGGTCTCGTAGACATCCAGCCCCACCCCGGCAAATTTGCGCTGGCGCAGCGCATCGATCAGCGCGTGAGTATCGATCAGCCCGCCCCGGCTGGTGTTGACTAAAATAGCGCTGTCCCGCATCATTTTGATGGCATCGGCGTCAATCATGTGGTGGGTCTCCGGCGTCAGCGGGCAGTGCAGGCTGACGAGGTCCGCCGTGCGCAGCAGTTCCTCCAGCCCGACGTACCGCACCAGGCCCTCTAGCGCAGGGTTGCGGTACTGGTCATAGGCCAGCACGGTCATGCCGAAGCCGCAGCAGATGCGGGCCATGGCCGCGCCGATGCGCCCGGTGCCCACGATGCCGGCGGCGGAGCCGTACAGCGTGTGACCCAGCAGGCCGTCCAGCGCAAAGTTATTGTTGCGCACCTTGATGTAGGCTTTGCAGATGCGGCGGTTGGCGGCCATGGCCAGCGCCATGGCGTGTTCGGCCACGGCCTCGGGGCTGTAACCGGGCACCCGCAGCACTGTGATGCCGCAGCGCTTGGCGGCGTCCAGGTCCACGTTATTGAACCCGGCGCAGCGAAGCAGCAGCAGTTTTACCCCGACAGCAGCCAGCGTTTCCAGCACCGGGGCCGAGCCGTCGGCATTGACGAACGCGCACACCGCCTCGCCCCCGGCCGCCAAGGGTGCGGTGTCCTTGTCCAGATTAGCTGCCAAAAAGCGGATGTCGCACCCATATTCAGGATCGGCAGCCAGTACGTCAAAGTATAAATGGTCATAGTCTCTCGTGCCATAAAATGTAATTTTCATAGAAAAATCCCCCTGGGGTAAGTATGCGCAGGTTGTACTTTTCTTATAAGAAAAGTACGCAAAAGAATTTTAAGGTCACTGCGTGAGCAAGGGGGATAGGAGCGAAAAGTTCCTTATGGCATAAATAGGGGATACAATAAAAGGGCCCCCTCGCAGAGGGGGTCTTCCTATCACACCTGCTTGATTTCAACACAAACAATTTCCGTGCGGCCCTGGGTGCGGAATTTGTAGCCCCAGGTGCCGGTGCCGCCGCTTACGATGGCAGTGCAGGTATCGGTGATCTTCTTTTGGCCGTAGTTGCGCTCGTTTTTGGCGACCATGCCCACCGCACCGGCAGGCCAGACCTGCCCGCCGTGAGTGTGGCCGCTTAAAATCAGATCCGCACCGGCAGCTGCGGCATTCTTAAAGTCCCGCGGCTCGTGGTCCAGCCAGACAGTATAGCGGTCGTCCGGCCCGCCGGGAATCAACTGGGCGGCAGTAAAACGCTGGCCATTCGTATACAAATAGTCTTTGCGGCCCACGATGCGCACGCCGCAGGGCAGCATAACGCCGGTATCTTCCAGCAGGCGCACGCCCGCTTTGGCCAAGCCCTGCTCCAAGTCCGCACGGCCGAAGCTTGGCTCCCGCCAATGGTGGAACAGGTCGTGATTGCCCAGCACGTAGTATTTGCCCAGAGGTGCGTCGATCTCGCCAAACAGGCTGCAGAATGCTTCCAGTTCCTCCGGCTCGGTGAATTCGTCGAAAATATCGCCGGTCAACACCAACAGGTCGGGGCGGCAGGCGGCAATTTTCTCCCGCAGTTCGGGGATGCGGGTGTGATCCATGGCTGCGCAGGCGCGGGGGTGGACATCGCTGATCTGCACGATGCGCAAAGCGCCATGGGGCAATTTTTTATGCGTAGTTATATTATATTTTGTGGTACACAGTTTCAGGGCGCGGCGGCGGCCCCACCACATGATGAAAGCCGTCAGCAGCCATGGTGTTATGCCATCCAGCCAGAAAATGCGCCAAACGAATTGCGGCGTACCACCCACCCGGCGCATGAGCAGCGCGATGCCGGTACCGATGCAGTAAAAAGTGACCAGGTGCCCGGTGAACACGATGCCCAGGCCCAGCGGGTCGCGGCTGATGTAGGCCAGCAGCAGCATAAGCAGCAGCGGCAGGCCGTAATACAGCACCGGCCATGCGCTGACCAGCTGCAAGGGCGGCAGCTGCAAAAAGTTTACATACAGCAGCACATCCAGCGCCGCCTGGCCAATACGCGGCAGGACGAATTGAAAGAAAGGATGATACATGGTGGATACCAGCTTTTGTGTATTTCTATTGTAGGGGCAAAAGGCTCCCCGTGCGCGCAGCGGGTGAGGGGGGACTTTAGCAACGGGCGGCACACGGGCCACCCCTCAGTCACCTTCGGTGACAACTCCCCTCAAAAGCAGCCTTATGCTTTACTTATTAGTATACCATTATATCCGCCAAATGTGACGAAATATTGAAAGCTTCTTTGCTTACTTTCTTTGAAAAGAAAGTAAGGCCCCGTACCTTTTAACAGTACGGGGCCTTACCCTATGCGTTATAAATTACTTCTCTTTGCCCATGATGGCGGCATCGATGGCACGGGCGGCTTCCTTGCCGGCGCCCATGGCCAGGATGACGGTGGCAGCGCCGGTAACGGCATCGCCGCCAGCGTAGACCATCGGGCGGCTGGTCAGGCCGTCAGGGCCGTTGGTAATCAGGCAACCGTGCTTGTCGGCGTCCAGACCCGGCGTGGTGGAGCGGATCAGCGGATTGGGGCTGGTGCCCAGGGCCATGATCATGGTGTCCACATCCAGGACAAACTCACTGCCCTCTTTCACGATGGGACGGCGGCGGCCGGAAGCATCCGGCTCGCCCAGCTCCATCTCCACGCAGGTCATACCCTTGACCCAGCCGTTCTCGTCACCCAGCACCTCGGTGGGGTTGGTCAGCGTCTTAAAGACGATGCCTTCCTCCTCGGCGTGCTCGACCTCCTCCTTACGGGCAGGCAGCTCAGCCATGCCGCGGCGGTAGACGATGTAGACATTCTCGGCGCCCAGGCGCTTGGCGCAGCGGGCGGCGTCCATAGCCACGTTGCCGCCGCCGACAACGGCGACAGACTTGGACTTCATGATGGGCGTGCGGGAATCTTCCTTGTAAGCCTTCATCAGGTTCACGCGGGTCAGGTACTCGTTGGCGGAGTAAACGCCGTTCAGGCTCTCGCCGGGAATGCCCATGAAGCGGGGCAGACCGGCACCGGAGGCAACATAGACAGCCTCGAAGCCGTAGTCGTTCATCAGCTCGTCGATGGTCAGGACCTTGCCGACGACCATGTTGGTCTCGATGTCAACGCCCAGCTCCTTCAGGCCCTCGACCTCGTGCTGGACGATGTCCTTGGGCAGACGGAACTCAGGGATGCCGTACATCAGAACGCCGCCAGCCACATGCAGGGCCTCGTAAACGGTGACCTTGTAGCCCAGCTTGGCCAGGTCGCCGGCGACGGTCAGGCCGGAGGGACCAGCGCCGATGACAGCCACCTTGTGGCCGTTGGGGGCGGGGGCAACAGGCTTGGTATGTACGTTGTTGCGGTACCAGTCCGCAACAAAGCGCTCCAGACGGCCGATGCCGACGGATTCGCCCTTGATGCCGCGGACGCACTTGCCCTCGCACTGATGCTCCTGCGGGCAGACACGGCCGCAGACGGCGGGCAGCGCACTGGACTGGGCGATCACGTTATAGGCGGCCTCAAAATCACCCTCGGCGACGTGCTTGATGAAGCCGGGAATATCGATCTCAACAGGGCAGCCGCTGCGGCAGGGGGGGTTCTTGCACTGCAGGCAGCGCTTGGCTTCGTTAATGGCCATCTCCTCGGTATAGCCGAGGGCGACCTCTTTAAAGTTTTTATTACGGACATTCGGCTCCTGGCTGGGCATGGGGCACTTTTTCGGGTCCATATTCGGCATAATTACTGAACCTCCTGTTTCAGCAGATTGCACTCGGCCTCGCGGGCGTGGGCCTCAAAAGGCTTGTACATGGTGCCGCGGTGCATAGCTTCGTCAAAGTCGACCTCAAAACCGTCAAAGTCGGGGCCGTCCACACAGGCAAACTTGGTCTGGCCGCCAACGGTCAGTCGGCAGCCGCCGCACATGCCGGTGCCGTCGACCATGATCGGGTTCATGGAGACAACAGTCTTGACATTGTGGGGTTTGGTGGTCTTGACGACGAATTTCATCATAATCAGCGGTCCGATGGTGATGACTTCATCAAAGTTGGCGCCATCGACGATCTTCTGCTCCAACGGGGCGGTAACAACACCCTTATCGCCGTAAGAACCGTCGTCGGTCATAATGATGAACTCATCGCAGCAGGCGCGGAACTCATCCTCCAGGATGACCAGGTCCTTGTTGCGGAAACCGACAATGCCGGTCACCTTGGTGCCCTGGGCATGCAGTGCCTGGGCGATGGGCAGTGCGATAGCACAGCCGACGCCGCCGCCGACAACGCAGACATTCTTCAAGCCCTCGATCTCGGTGGCTTTGCCCAAGGGGCCGACGAAGTCGTGGACAGCCTCGCCCTCTTTCAGCGCGTTCAGCTGCATGGTGCCAGCACCCACCACCTGGAAGATGATGGAAACCGTACCGGCCTCGCGATCGAAACCGGCGATGGTCAGGGGGATGCGTTCGGAATCTTCCTTCGCGCGGACAATGATGAACTGACCGGCCTTTGCCTTCTTTGCGATCAACGGTGCTTTGATCCAAAGCTCGGTAACAGTGGGGTTCAGCTCTCTCCGTTTCATGATAGTAAACAAAGCTCTCTCTCCTTACCTTAGTGGTATGTTTGTATTGTAACGTATTCTCGTGAAATTGTAAAGCGTCAACAAATCCGCAACCTATGCAAAGATTGACGTGTTTTATTGTAAAAATTGACAGTTTTCTTAAAATTGCACTTGGGTGGGGGCGTGATTCTGCCACAAGGTATACCCGGCCGGGCAGGCGATGCCAGAGGGGGTGAGGTTTGTGGTATCCAGTGGTACATCGTCAGATACCAGCAGCCAATCAGCTTCGGCCAGATCGGTGTAGGCATGGCCGGGGTACTCCGGCGCGGGGGCTTCGGTGGTCAGGTCCAGCACACCGTCATCCAGCAGACCGGTCTGCACCAGGGTCTCATATTCCGCGATATAAAAATCGCGGTCGACGTAAGTTTCAATGAGTTGGCTGTTCCGCTGGCGGATGCCGTAGGGGATAAACAGCACCGTACCGTCCAGCTCGTGCAGGCTGTCGTTCAGGTCGCTGGCTGCCTGCATCGTTTCGGCATCGATGCCGTAGGTCCAGCGGTTGATGCGCCACTCGCCTGCGTAGCACAACACACAGAGGGCCAGCACCGCGCCAGCCATGGCCCGACGGGCCTTGCGGCGCAGCAACAGCGCACCGATGATGGCCGCACCAACCACAATGATGCACCGCCAGACCAGCAGCCAGCCGTTGAGACCCAGCACCGGCAGACGGTCGAGGCGGTCGGCCACAAAGTCAAACCACTGCAGCAGGGTGTTGTCTCCCGCGCCCGCGCCGATGGCCCGGCAGAAGGCGATGAAGCCGACACCCCACACAACAGTCAGCGTGGCCAGCACCCTGCGGCGGGTGGCGGAGAGCTGCTCGTCCAACGTGTTCAGCGTGACCAGCAGCAGTGGCATAAACAGCGGCTCCAGATACCGCATGTGCTGCCGGGGCGAGGGGGAGTGCAGGTCCTCCCGCACGGTGATGGACCAGGCGATGACCCCCACACCGATGAAGAGCGACAGCAGCAGAAACAGCGGCAGCTGGGTGCGCACCGGGTCGCTGCCCTTGGCCGGGCGGCGCAGCCCTGCGGCGGGCAGCAGCACCGGAAACACGCCAAAGGCCAGTACGGTGAACAGCACATCGCAGACGATGGCAAAGGGAAGGAAGCCCCACTGCTCGGCGGTCAGCCAGCCGGTCTGGTTGTAGGAGTTGCCCAGCCCCCGGAACAGGGTGAGCTTGGCCAGCACAAAGCAAACGGCAAAACTGCCGAACAGCGCCACGTTGCAGGCAAGCTCGCTGCGCCAGGTGCTGCGAGCTTGCCAGAGGGCCCAGGCCCGCACCAGCACCCAGGCGATGAGATAGTAGAGGGCGACTTCCTTATTTAGATAGAGCAGATAGCACCACACGCCCGCCGCCGCGCACCAGCCCACCCGAGCCTTGGGCGCGGCCTGCATGGCCCGCAGCATAAAGTAGATTTGCCACAGGGACAGCGGCAGAAAGACCGTCTCGCTCATGAACGTGACCGCCGCCGACATGGTGGGCAGCAGCGCCACCACTCCCACGAGGAACACCGTGCGGCGGCGGTTCTGCCCTGTGGCGCGGCAGAGCGCGTAGGCCGGGAACACCGCGCTGGACGCATACACCGCGTTCAACCAGCCGATGGCTGTAATTTGTGCGGCGGTGGTTTTCAGCGCCAGAGCAGGCAGGATGAAAAGCGGGTACAAAATCTTCTGGTAGTCGCTGGGCATGTTGCGCACCCGCAGGCCGCGGCCCTGCCACAAGCTGCGGGCGACATCCAGGTAGCGCAGCTCGTCGCTATAGACGGCCAGCTCCCGCGGGTAGCTGCTGAGCGCGCCGTACACCACGGCGCACACCACAAACACTCCTGCGACCCAGACCCAGGGAGAAATCTTTTTATATGTAGATGGCATGGGGACCTCCGAAAATTCAGCTTTCCTTTAGGCAACACCGCACAATTCCCGCCTAGCGGCTTAAGCACCGCTCCGGCGGATCTCCGCGCCAAGAGCCGCCGCAAGCGGCGG
>OGXX01003156.1_pt1 | contig 14042 bp, 12 predicted proteins | sample 1576301 | NCBI WGS metagenome assembly OGXX01 (sample SAMEA3541469, study PRJEB24748) | human gut metagenome | biome: human gut; feature: human-associated habitat; material: faeces | place: China | collected 2012
CTCCGGAGATGAAAAGCCCCCATACCACCTTTTGCCATTGCGCACCATCCACACCGGAAAAATCCCCCATAAGCGCTACGGCCGCTCCCGTTATTCCAGCAATGAGTGCGTGGCTTTCGCTCGTTGGGATGCCGAAGCGCCATGCCCCTACCGCCCAGGTTACGATTGAAAACAGCGCCGCGCACAATGCTATGGCCGCAGCGCGGGCATCCGTACCGAACTCCGCCATATTGCAGATGGAGGCTGTGACTGCGGGGCACAGGCGCGCCATCACCAACACGCCCGCAAGGTTGCAAACGGCTGCCATTCCGATGGCTGCATTCATTTCCATCGCGCCCGTAGCGACGCAGGTGGCAATGGCATTCGGCGCATCCGTCCACCCGTTTACGAAAATCACCGCAAGCGTCAGCGCAGCCGTGACTGCAAACACGGGGTTCGCGGCCATCTGGTTCAAAAAATCGGAAAAAGTAAGCATACCGGCGCCCTCCTGTGTTTCCATACATAGGAAGGCGCGCGCGCATTTATGCCTGTTGTGCGCCATCGTCCGATTTTCCTGTGCAGCCTGCAGGAACAAAACCGCCCCGCGCATCGGGCGCGGGGCAAAGTGCAGGTCAATGTTTCATGCTACACCATAACGTCGTCTCCCCAGCCGTCCGTAGGTGCTGGCGTGGGCAGCGGGATGTCCTCTCCTTCTCCGCCTCCGCCGGATGGCGTCGGCGTCGGTTCTGGTTTCGGCGTGGATGGTGCAGGCGTTTCCGGACGCGGTGTAGATGGTTTCGGTGTGGATGGCGCAGGCGTTTCCGGGCGCGGCGTAGATGGTTTCGGTGTGGATGGCGCAGGCGTTTCCGGACGCGGCGTCGGTTTCACCGTGGGTTTGGCCGTGGGCTTCGCTGTCGGTTTAGTCGTTGGCTTTGCAGTGGGTTTGGCTGTTGGTTTCGCCGTTTCCTTCGGTTTTTCCGTTGGCGTCGGCGTCTCCTCCGGCTGCGGGGTTTCCGAAGGCGCAGGCGTTCCGGAAGCCGCAGGGGTCTCAGTCGGCGCGGGCGCCGCTGTGGGCGTAAGTTCCGGCGTGGGCTCGGGCAGCGCGGCGAACAGCGCCTCCAGCGAAGTGAGCGGCAGCCATGCGCCGCCTTCCGCCTCATATTCCACCATGCCCGCGTTGAAACGCACGGGCGGCAGTGCATCGTTTGGATCGTCGTACACCGTGAGCTCAGCCGGCGTGTTGCCCGCTCCGGCGCCGCGCGTGCTCAGTGCGAAAATGAGCGCAGCGATCAAAAGTGCAATCACGATTCCCATCACAAGTATAATCTGGTTATAGGTTTTCCGTTTTCTGATCATATTCCCCATCCTTCCGATGCTTCATCCCTGTCCGTTTTCCACATAATCGATGATGCGATTGAGGAAGATTCCTTCCTCAGAGTCAGCGGCATAGTCGCCTCTTTCCATATGGATTTTCGCTATGTTGTAAATGCTGCTCCGCCTGGGCGGGCCGTACAGCGTGAGCGTATCCGTTCCGTTGGAAAGGACGATGTAGGCTCGGAATGGAAAATCCTCCGCCAGCCGTTCATCCGGGATGTCAATCAACACAGAGGCGAACCGCAGCCGTTCATTGACCGTCTCCACCACCCGGTCGTTCAGCACACCGTTTTCCGTCCAGTAAGCGCGGCCGGAAACGGTCAGCCCGCTGCCGCGCACAAACGGATAGTACGGTTCTCGGGCCGCATCCGTAAACACAAGCGTGCCGTATTCCACAAGCTTGTATCCCGCGATGCCCTCGTTCAACAGCGCCTTGCGCGTTGCCTTTGCAATGCCGCTCTTAAAGCGGATGCCGCTGTTTCCGCGGATGCGCACGGAGAAGCCATGGTAGGAAAGCAGGTCGTCAAAGCCGCCGACACGTTCTGCCGCATATGCGCCCTCCGTTTCCGCAAGCGTGAGCTTCCATACCGCCATGCCCACGGGGACGGTTCCATCATACCGATAGAGCACCGCATTGGTTGCCGTCCCGGTATATGCTTCCGCAACCAGCATGCCATCACGCAGCGTTCCGTTGTGCTGCACGCCGTCGATCCACAATGTTGTGTCGGCATAGCCCTCCGGCACCGGCACGCTCACGCGATAGGCCGGTATCGCGGCTTCCTCTCCGGCGGCAGCAGGCGTGAGCAGCCGTGCATATTTGCAGAATACGTAGCCTGGCTTCCCGTTATACATGATTTTATGCCAACCGGTCTCTTCATTTGCCTGCACAAGCGGGTAAACCTCGTTGAGGTATGCCTGTCCAAGGCTATCGTATTGTGTCCCCGGCCCTTTGCGCACCTGACAATAGCTTTTCAGATTGATGATCTGCACCTTGGTGTAAGCAGGTGTTTCGCATGCTGCATTCTTAATGTAGCCCGCATCTTCGCCGTAGGTGATCTTTGTAAACGTATCGTTTGCCGCAAGCGCCTCCACGCATTCCCCTGCACGGAGTACGCCGCGCACGATAGAGGTTTCATTTGCGCGCGCGTAAACATAAGCGTCATGCGACAGCACGCGGTAATCTTTTTGATATTCGCCCGCCGCAGGCAGCTCGGCCAACGTGTCCGGCGCGGCAATGCCGCTGTGCGCCATCAGTTGACAGCCTTCAAAATAAAACCCAAGGATCGCATCGCAGGTCCATTTGTGGGTTTCTGCCATTTCGATCGCGCCGACCTGGCTCAGGCCAACGCCATGGCCGTAACGCGCATGGCGGATGATGTAGTTTTCCCCGGCTGCATCCTCCAGCAGCCAGTATTTCCCTAGCTCGCTGTTCATAAAAAAGCCGTAGGGCTTGCCGCTTGCCGGGTTGACGTACAGGTCGGTATCCGCAATGTGTGCTATCTCCTCAAAGGGCACATCCGTCAGACGGTCCGCCCCGTTTGCAAGAACCGTGCCGGTGAAGGTTACGTCGATGCCGCAAAAGTGGGAGCATGTAGGTTCCGTGACATGGTGCCGCCTGCATGCGTCGCTTGTGCAACTGTTGTTCACAGCCATCGTGATGCCGGAAACGCGAAGCTCCGCCGCCGTTAAGGCCGGGTATTCCGCAAGCGCAGGCAACAGCGCGTTGTTCACAAGCGCCTGCACCGCCGCTTCATCCCCCGCGGGCTGTTTGGGAATTGTTACCGTTTCAAGATAAGGGTTTCTGTCGGAATTGTAAGAATGCGTGCTCGCGTATGCAAGGTCATACGGATCTTCCTTCACGACGTCGGGGCCGGAATCATTCTCGTTCGTCCACTGGTTGTTGGCGGCTTCCGTATAGCCGCCGTTGCTGGCGGAAAAATATGCCTTAATGGGCGAACCGTTGTAAAAAAGCACCTGTCCTGCCGTCGCCTGCACCGCTTGCGGGGTGTTTGGCGCATTGGAGGGAATGCCGCGGTAAACCTGGCTGCGGCTCGTATCGTAAACGTCGAAGATATTTGTGGAGCGGATGCTGCGCACAGCGTAATTGCGCGCAACGACAGCCTGCGCTTTGAGCGCTTCCGCCGGCGCATCGTCGCCGATTTCAAAGGGCAGTACGCCGACAAGATAATCCTCAATGTAGACGCGGTTTACAAGGAAAAGGCCCGTTGCAGCCGTTTCAAGGCCGTCCTCGGCTTCCGCATACCAGCAGTTGAGTTCGCCAAGGTAGCAGTTATCCGTTCCGTTTACGTCATAAACCTTAAAATAGTTTCTGTCTTCGCCCTCAGCCGGGGCATATTCTTTGAAATAGAACGCCGCCGCGCTGTAAAGCAGCTCGCCTCCGGCGCTTCGCACCTCAAGCATACCCTCCGCCGCGTTGGCGCTCAGAAAATAGTCCGTTTCAGGCGCAATGCGGAAGATTGGGTTGTCCGCGGCATCACACAGGGCATAGCTCCCGTGGAAATTGACCGCGGCAGCAGAATGATCCGTTGTGAGCATCACGCGGACATAGCGATAATCCAGCCCGCTTTGCAGTGAAAATGGCGAAATAGCGTATGCCGTATCCTCCGAATAGCGGTGCGCCTCCTCCGGCCGCACACCATCTTCTCCTAAGTGCGCAAACGGATCATAAACGGCATCGTCTCCCCCATCCTCAGCCTGCGTCCCCCACTCGGCAAATGTGGCTGCGGGGCTTGCCCATGCCGACAAAACCAACAGGCAGATCAGGAATGCGCAAATATATCGTTTCATATCGTTAGAGTATTATATGTTTACAATAATTACAAGACTTTTTTACTGAAAAAAATGGCGTTTACATTTTGTTAACTTTTTTGGCACCATCGGCTGCTGGGGGCACGCGGGAATTTGATGTCACGCAGCGGGCCTCTTTCCGCACGGTGCCCATGAAAAGCCCGTCCAAACTCCGGAAAAAGCAAGCATAACGGCGCCCTCCTGTGTTTTCATGCGTAGGAAGGCGCGCGCATTTGTTACCCCACAAGCACACCGGTAAAGCGGCGGATCGCAGTTAAATCCATGTATTTCAGTTCCGTAATTTTCACACGGTCGCCCGGCTTGGGGGAATGGATAAATTTCCCACCGCCCAGATAAATGCCAACATGGCTTACCGGTGAATTGAAGCATACGAGGTCGCCGGGCCGCAATTGGCTATACGGAACTGCCACACCCGCACTGGCCTGGTCGCGGCTCACGCGCGGAATGCTGATCCCCGCTCGGGCGAATACATATTGCGTAAACCCCGAACAGTCAAACCCCGTTTGCGGAGAGGTTCCGCCCGATTGGTAGGCAAGCCCCAAATACGACCTTGCCGTATCCAGAATTTGATTGAGCAGCAGCGCTTCTTTTGTGAGTTTCGCCCGCGTTTGGGCGCCTACGATGCCATCCGCAGCAAGGCCGTTCCGGCTCTGGTAACGGCGTACCGCGGCCTCCGTTTTCGCGCCGAAGATGCCGTCCGCCACATCGTTTAAATAACCAAGGTAAATCAGGTTGCTCTGCAATTGTTTCACATCCGCGCCGCGGCTGCCGCGCCGGAGAAGCGGCGATGCAGCATATGCCGTACCCATAAGCAGGGTCAACGCAAGTGCAAGACACAGAAGCGCCAAAGCGCGTTTTGTTCGTTTCATTCATGTTTCTCCTTTCAAGCGTTTTCGGCATTATAGCACAAGCTCCGGTTTTTGCGTCAATTCCTTTTGTTTATTTACGTATTCGTTACATCATTGGAATTTTTTTCTTACTTTAAATTCGCATAGTTTTTTCAAGTTTGCATGTGAAAGGCCCGGAATATTCCGAGCCTTTCACCTTTTCTGCATTCAAACCTGAGAAATCAACCAATGTTATGTTGCGGGGGCTTGCTGTGCCGGGCGCTCCTGCGCTTCCGCGCCGGGGACTTCGCCGTTTTCGGCTAAGCCGCCCTGTCCGCGTCCGCCGCCATTCTGCCCACCCCCTTGGCTGCCCATGTCGCCCATGGAAAGGCTTTCTGCACCGACGAGCGCATCAGGCTGCGCCGCCTGCCCCTCCTCCGTTGTGGGAATGCTGCCGCCAAGCTGGCCGCGCAGGCTCTCGCCGCGCAGCGCCACAAAGGTTTCGAGCGCTTCAACTGCTGCTGCAAATTCGTCAAAGGTATAGAATGCGGTGGCGTCTTCCTGCACATAAGGTGCAATCAAAGCAGCGACATCCTCAATGGTCTTCATGAGAATGCCCGACTCAAACCATTCTTCCACGATCTGCGCAATGTAGCTGTGGTAGAGCGCAAGGCCTTCGTCATCTGCAAGGAGCGCGCCGATCATCGGCCGGTCTTCAAGCGCAGTGCCGGAAACCGGTGTGTCAATCGGGAAATTCACAGCGCTTTGTGCATCGTTTGGCCCAAACCCGCCGAAGGCCAGGTTGTAATCCCATGGAAGCATGGAAAGGATGCCATCCTTCTCCAACAGATAGTAGTTGTGTTTAAAGGAACCCGTGTAATGGTCAAGGTTCACCAGCACAGTGTTGACCGCAAAATACCGGGCGACTTCGTCCATGTCAATGGCTTCCTCCAGCTTGCCTTCCTGAAGGTTTTTCAGCGCCGCCACAACACGCCTGTGCGCTGCGTTGCTTTCATCCCCAAACACCTGTGCGTCAAAGATGTCCGGATACGCCTTCCGTGCCAAATACCTTTTCTTCATACGCTTCCGCGACGGCGCTGCTTTGGCCGCCGAGCAGCTGTGGAAACGCCATCAGACACGCGGTGAGCGCCACGGCGGCTACAAGCGCCGCCGCAACCGCTGCATTGAATGCATTTGATGATTTCATGCAGTGTAATCCCCGTTATAGCTGACAAGCGAAGCGCTTTCAACTCCTTCAATGGAATTGAGCGCATTCACGAACGAAGTTGCCGCGCTGCTCAGGGCGACTTCAAGCGTAAGTTCAATGCCCGCGTCCGTTACGGTTTTGGATTTCACCGCGCTGCGTTTTACCTGCCCCGCCAAAGCTGCGGCAGCAGCCTGCTCGGCCGCCTCATTCCGGCAGCGCAGCACAAGAAGATACGGCGCATCCGCCCCCCTGCGCTTTGCAAAAAGCAGCAGCATACCGCCTATCACAATGGAACCGAATACGGCAAGCGGGATCAGCCCCGCGCCAAGCACGATGCCCACCGCAATGCTCCAAAAAAGAAACGCGATGTCGAGCGGTTCCTTGATTGCCGTGCGGAAGCGCACGATGGACAGCGCGCCCACCATGCCAAGGGAAAGCACAACGTTGCTCGTAACGGCGAGGATCACAAGCGTTGTAATCATCGTGAGCGCCATAAGCGCCACGCCAAAGGTTTTGCTGAACATTACGCCGCGGAAAGTTTTTCGATAAATAAAATTGATGAACAGTCCCATCGCAAATGCAAGCGCAAGCGCAATTACCATATCGAGGATGCTGAAGGAAGCGATTTCCTCCAAAAAGCTGGATTTGAAGATGTCGTTGAAGGTCATGGTCTCATTCCTTTCCTGTTTGTTTTGTACCGTCAGCCGTAGATACGGCATGCTGCGTATTTGGAAAACGCCCCTGCCATGCGCCCGGAAAGCTGAACCGCCGCCGCCACATGCGCGGGCAGGAACGCATCGTACTTGACTTCCAGCACGCAAAGCGGGCTCACAGCAAGCGTCGGCGCCGCCGGATCGAAGAAATCCCGGTTGTAAACGCCGCTTCGGATGCCCGTATCAAGCGTGACGCGCACATTGCCAAGCGGTTCAACAAAGGCTCGCCGTTGATAATCCACGAGCGTTTTCGGGCGGAGCAGCTCGCTGCGCTGCTTGCAGTAAAGCTCCTGCAAAAGCGGGCGCTCCGCCGCATCCCGCATCCATGCCGTATCCCCGGCGAGGATCCGTTCCGCCTCCGCGCGGGAAAGCTCTGCCTGAAGCTTTCTGCAAAGCCCGTTTTGTTTCATCTTCTTTTCCATACGGATCAGCGCATCCTCCCCATTGTAGCATCGGATGCGGAATTTTTCGCGGCCATCCACGCCGTCGAGCTTTTCATTGAGCGCCTTATCATACAGGTTGTCGAAATACAGGCTGCGGATCGCATACGTGCCGCCGTTGTGGCAGTCCCGCGCCATGCATGCGCTGAGGCGGGAACAGAGCGTCAGGACGTCGCCCGCATTGATGGTAAACTTGAGCTCATGCCGAAAATTTTCGGCCATAGGCACCCCTCCTTGCAGGATTTAACCTGGTTTTTACATGTGCTATTCTATCCACATTTTTTGGGGGATTTGTGATGGAAATCCATCAAAAGCAGAACGGATTACGGCAAAAACATGGCAAGCGGCCGTTTTGCCGCAAAAACATAAATTCCCCTTCCCGAAACGGGAAGGGGAACCCTGCTTTCACAATCCATTTTAGATGCGCGCAACGCCGCTCCTGCGCGCAGCTTCCGCCACAGCCTCCGCCACAGCCTTGCCCACGCGCGGGTCAAACGCCGCAGGCAGAATGTACTCCTCGTTCAGCTCATCCTCGCCAATCAGCCCCGCAATGGCATAGGCTGCCGCGCGCTTCATCTCATCGTTGATGTCGCTTGCCCGCACATCAAACGTGCCGCGGAAGATGCCGGGGAACGCAAGCACGTTGTTCACCTGGTTCGGGAAATCGCTCCGGCCGGTGGCAATCACGCGCGCGCCGCCCGCCTTTGCTTCCTCCGGGAAAATTTCCGGCGTGGGGTTCGCACAGGCAAACAGGACCGCATCCCTCGCCATGGTTTTTACCATTTCCGTTGTGACGGCGCCCGGCGCGCTCACGCCGATGAACACGTCCGCACCGCAAAGCACATCCGCGAGCGTGCCTTTCTGCTTTGCACAATTTGTGACGCGTGCCATTTCTTCTTTAAACGGGTTCATGCCTTCTGCACGGCCTTCATAGATCGCGCCCTTCCGGTCGCACAGGGTGATGTTTTTAAAGCCATCGTCCAGCAGCAGGCGGGTGATGGAGATCGCCGCCGCGCCCGCGCCGTTCACTACGATCTTCACTTCTTCTTTCTTTTTTCCCACAAGGCGCAGCGCGTTCACAAGCCCCGCCAACGTGATGACAGCCGTGCCGTGCTGGTCGTCATGGAAAATCGGGATGTCGCACTTTTCCTTCAGCTTGCGCTCAATCTCAAAGCAGCGGGGCGCTGCGATATCCTCCAGATTCACGCCCCCAAAGGAGCCGGAGATCATGTAAATCGTGTTCACGATCTCATCCACATCCTTGCTCTTAACGCAAAGCGGGAACGCATCCACATCCCCAAACGCTTTGAAGAGCACGCATTTGCCCTCCATTACGGGCATGCCCGCTTCAGGGCCGATGTCGCCAAGGCCCAGCACCGCCGTGCCATCCGTCACCACGAGGCACATATTGTGCCTGCGGGTCAGTTCGTAGCTTTTGTTCACATCCTTTTGAATTTCAAGGCAAGGCTGCGCCACACCGGGCGTATAGGCCAGAGAAAGGTCTTCCTTGGTCTTGACCGGCACGGTGGCGATCACCTCGATTTTGCCGCCCCATTCCTCATGCAGGCGCAGGGATTCCTTTGCGTAGTCCATCGGTTTTTCGCTCCCTTAAAATGATAGTAAATTTGCAAATGCAGCAGCATCAAATACGAAATACAGTATACGTTTTTTTCCATCGCAGCGCAAGCGTTCGCAGCATGCTTTCAAGATTCCCTTTTCCTCTTTTATGAAATTCATGTTATACTGATTAAAAACAGCTTTTCCTGTTTCAGCATCAAACGGGAAAAGCTATCTTTCTGCTTCGGGAGCGTTCTATTTTGATGAAAAAACGGCTGTTTTACACGGAACTCGCCTATCTCTTCGGCATCCTTGCCATCGCGCTTGGCACCGCCTTTATGGAACGGGCGGATTTCGGCATGTCCATGGTGGTAGCGCCCGCCTACGTACTTTGTTTGAAGCTTTCCGCAACTTGGGAATTCGTGACGTTCGGCATGATGGAATACACGCTGCAGGCCATCATCCTTCTCCTTATGGCCGCCCTGCTCCGGCGCTTCCGCCTTTCTTACCTGTTCTCGTTTTTCACGGCCGTGCTTTACGGCTTCGCGCTGGATGGCTGCATGGCGCTTGTGGGCCTGTTCTCGCCGGCAACGATTCCTTGGCGCATCGGCTTCTTTGTTGCCGGCGCACTGCTCTGCTCCCTCGGCGTAGCGCTTATGTTCCATACCTATCTTGCGCCGGAGGCCTACGAACTTTTCGTGAAAGAAGTTTCCGCGCGGTTTTGCATCGACATCCACAAATTCAAAACCCTGTACGATTGCGTGAGCTGTCTGCTTGGCGTTGTGCTCTCCTTTGTGTTCTTCGGCCTTTGGAAATTTGAAGGCGTGAAATGGGGAACGATCCTTTGCGCGCTCTGCAACGGCGCGTTGATTGGCCTGCTCGGAAAGCGGATGGAAGCGCGCTGGGAATTTGCGGACGCGCTCCCCTTCCGCCGTTATTTTGAGGTTCCGCAGCAGGCAGCCGGACGCTGAATTGCTACAGCGCGGCGAAGCGGCGCGCGCCTTTGCCGCAAAGGCTTCTCCAAAGCAGAAGCGAGCCTGCGATGCAAAGCGCGAGGAACAGATATGCCACAAGGGCCGCGTCCGCCGCACCCGTCAGCGTAAGCACGAGCGGTACGCCCGCAAACAGCATGGAGCCAAACACAGTAACAAACATGGGCAGTCCCTGTTTCACGACCTCCGTTTCGCTCTTCCAGTCAAACTTCGGGTGCAGAAGGTTAAGCCAAAGCCCCGCAAGGCCCGCAAACACAGCAAATGCGGCAGGTAGAGCATAGAGCAGCACAGCTTCGGAGAAGGCCGGCCGGAGCGCTACGGTAAACAGCGTGGCCGCGACCGCCTGCGCAGGCAGCGTAAGGGCAAGGTGCAGCGAGAGCTTTGCGCGGAAAACGGACATTGCGGAAACGGGCAGCACTTTGAGTTGGTCAATCCCCTTCCCTTCGAGCGAGATGGAGGATGCCGTCGTCGTGCTCATGCCAAGCATCCACGCTGCAAGATACGGCACCATAGGGGCGAGCGCCGGGATGGGCACACCCATTTCCTGCGCAACGCTTCCCAAATCCACAAACAGGAGCGCCACGCCCGCGGCAAGCAACAGTAGCGGCCCTACTGCCGTATTTGTAACATAGATCGTTGAGGCCAGGTACCGCCGCACCTCCCGCAGGAACAGCGCATGGCGCATGGATGCAACGCGAACCGCCCCCGCTTCGCGTTTTTGTGTTGTGCCTGCCGTCAGAACCGCATGCAGCGGGCGCATATAGCGTGCTGCAAGCCACGCAAACAGTACGAACGGCAGGATGCTTGCCAAGGTGAACAGCACAAACGCGCTTCCATCACCCAAAGCCGCCTCCGCAAACCAGCGTGCCAGCGGGTACGCCTTATAAAGGCTTTCCGCAAGCTGCACGCCGATGTCTTCAAACCCTTCGATGATGGGCTGCATGTTGAAGGAAAGCGCCATCGCCGCAAGCACCAGCACAAGGGAAAGCGCAATGCGCACGCCGTTCGTGCGGCGGAACGACGACCCTATCTTGGCCACGAGCGTCCCCAGCGCGGCGGCGATGGTGATGGGCAAAAGCGGAGAGAGAAACGCCAACAGAATGCAGTGCAACACAAAAGCAGCCCCCACATCCGCATGCAGGCCATATGCAACCGCCGCCGGCACGAGCACTGCGCCCTGGAACAGCAGGTTGCGCAGCATGAGTTTCAGCAGCCTGCTGAGCGCGATCGTCCGCACCGGAATGGGCAGCGAAAACACCTGATCAAAATCCCGGAAGGTAAAGAGCACATTCGGAGCGCTCACAAAGCTCGTTATAACCGTCACCAGCGCACCGGCAACGGCGGCGATGCCAAGGATCAGTTCGGGCACACCCAGCGCTGCAAACGCGCCCGCCATCATATAAAAATACAGGAACGCCGTCCCTCCAAGGCACACGGCCACAAAAGCAGCCAACACGAGTCCGCCCACAGCCTTGCGCTTTTGAGCGGGATCGCTGCCGTGGCGCAGGCGGTTCACGCCCAACACGCCGAGCGCATCTACCCGGAGAAGGTACAAAAGCTTTTTCATGCGTCGATCAACTCCATAAACACATCCTCAAGGGAATGATCGCCCTTGACGGTTCCCGTTTCACCCGCTGCCACAAGACGGCCGTTTTTGATGATCGCAATTTTATTGCAGAGCTTTTCCGCCACCTCCAGCACATGCGTGGAGAAGAAAATTGCCGCGCCCGCATCGCAAAGTTCCCGCATCATGCCCTTAAGCGTATGCGAAGCCTTCGGGTCAAGGCCTACAAAGGGTTCATCCAAAATCAGCAGCTTCGGCGCATGCACAAGCGCCGCAATGAGCGCCGTTTTCTGCTTCATGCCGTGGGAATACGAGCCGATCAGCCCACCCAGGCTTTCCTCCATCTCAAATGCCGTGGCATAGCGTGCGATACGTTGCTGCCGCTCAGCCTCCGCAACGCCGAACACGTCCGCAATGAAATTGATGTATTGCATGCCCGTCAGATAATCGTACAGCTCCGGATTGTCCGGGATGTAGGCTGTAATTGCTTTGCAGGCCACCGGCTCTTCCTGCACAGACATGCCGCCGATGCGGATTTCCCCTTCCTCAAAGCCCAATGCGCCGACTGCCGCGCGGATCGCGGTCGTCTTTCCCGCGCCGTTGTGGCCGATAAAACCGTAAATGTCCCCCGCATCAACGCTGAGGGAAAGCCTGTCTACTGCCCGTTTCCCACCGGGATAGGTTTTGGAAAAGTTCTCAAATGCAAGCATATGCCCTCCTTTGGCCGCCGGTGCGGCACCTTGTATTTTGCATTGTTTATTATAATGCAAATGATGCATCTTGGCAAGATGTTCTTTGAAAACCGCAGATGCATTTTGGTTCGGTTTATGGTAATATATTTTATTAAGTTACTTTAATTTATGAACGGAAGTATATCATGAAATTACGCTCCCTGATTGGAACAAAAAGCTTTTACCGCGCTGTGCTTACAATCGCTGTGCCGGTCATGATTCAAAACGGCATCACGCAATTTGTCGGCGTGCTTGATAACCTGATGGTCGGCCGCCTTGGCACGGAACAGATGTCGGGGGTGGCCATCGCCAACCAACTCATCTTTATTTTCAATCTGTGCATTTTCGGGGGCCTGTCGGGAGCAGGCATTTTCGGCGCACAATTTGCCGGGAAGCGGGATGTGGACGGCATCCGCAACGTATTTCGGTTTAAGCTGATCGTCTGTATCACCGTTTGTACCGTGTGCCTTTTTGCGCTCGGCTTCTGGAGTGAACCGCTCATCAGCCTGTTCCTGCATGAAGGAAGCGCGGAGGGCGACCTAGCGCTGACGCTCGCCTATGGTCTGGATTATACCCGGGTGATGCTGTGGGGCCTCGTGCCGTATGCGCTTTCCCAAGCATATGCCTCAACGTTGCGCGAAACGGGCGAAACCGTTCGTCCGATGGTCGCAAGTATCGCTGCGGTTATAACAAACCTTGTGTTGAATTACCTGCTTATCTTCGGCAAGTTCGGCCTGCCGGCGTTGGGCGCTGCCGGTGCTGCCATCGCAACGGTGATTTCCCGTTTTGTAGAACTTGCGCTCATTGTCTTTTGGTCCCATGCACATCCAGAGCGCACCCCCTTCTTCCTGGGCGCATACCGCTCGCTGCGCGTGCCGCGCGCACTCACTGTGCACATTGTGCAGAAAGGTATGCCGCTGCTGCTTAACGAGGCGCTTTGGTCCATGGGCATGTCGCTCCTGAACCAATGTTATTCCACGCGCGGCCTTGCCGCGATTGCCGCCGTAAATATTTGCAGCACGGTGTCCCAGTTGTTCAACGTGGTGTTTATGTCGCTCGGTTCCTCCATCGGCATCGTAGTGGGCAACCTGCTTGGCGCGGGCAAAGCGGAGGAAGCGCGCGATACCGACAGGAAGATGATCGCCTTCAGCGTTATGACCTGTTTCGTGCTCGGCGGGCTGCTTGCCGCCGCCTCCGGCCTGATTCCCGAACTATACAACACCACAGCTGAAGTAAAAGCGCTTGCAGCTTCCTTCCTTGTCATCAGCGCTTGCAGCATGCCGTTCCATGCCTTTTCCCATGCGTGCTATTTCACGCTGCGTTCCGGCGGCCAAACCAAGATCACCATGCTGTTTGACAGCGGCTATGTCTGGTGCATATGCATCCCCGTTGCGTTTGTGCTTTCCCGCTTCACAAGCATCCACATTGTGCCGATGTTTTTCATTTGTACCGCGTTGGAGATCGTCAAATGTATCGCCGGATATCTGTTCGTAAAAAGCGGCAAATGGGTTCGCACCATTGTTCCTTCGCCTGCTTCGGACGCATAAGCGCAATGGATTTGGCTTCAGCGTGTCGAAAAAGCGGCAAAAGACCACTTTTTCGAGTTTTTCACGGATTATTGCTTCTCGCTCCGCTCCCGGGCAGCAAAAGCCGCAAGGTACGAAAGCCTGAGGGCTTTCATCCGTTTTGGCGTACTTGCCGCCGAAGCCGGATGGAACGTCAAGGGCTGCGGTCCTTGACAATCCCGGGTTTCTCGACAGACTGGAGCAAACGCGTCACCGGCGCGTTTGCTTTTCCGCCCTTCGAGCCCCTTTGAATATCATATCAAA
>OGXX01003157.1_pt1 | contig 14042 bp, 10 predicted proteins | sample 1576301 | NCBI WGS metagenome assembly OGXX01 (sample SAMEA3541469, study PRJEB24748) | human gut metagenome | biome: human gut; feature: human-associated habitat; material: faeces | place: China | collected 2012
CCATTAGCCGGCTTGATGGCATCTGGATTGAACACCTTATCAAGTTGCTTGATGATGAATGAGCGTATGTGTTCTACTTCACCAAAGTTGAGCGAACCGGCTTTCTTTTCGTCAAAGTACTTTTGAGTGAGTTTACCTTTCTTGATGTAGCCTTGCGCAATCAATTCTTCGTGGATTTCCACAGCCTGTTCGGTCGTAATTTTTATACTGCGCCCATCTTGTGTCTGTGCCTGTTGGTCGGTAAACAGCGAGGCTGTCACCACCACCGGACGATTGGCGCAGGCTTCAGCCATGTCGGTTTGCAGCTTCTTGGCAAAGTCGTCGTAACTCTCACTGGCAATAACTGTCAGGATATTGGTGTCGAACACATGGTCGCCCAATACGTCTGCATCCTGACGTTCGCCCTTATCGTTGACGCATAAGCGCATACCACGTCCCACCTCCTGACGTTTCTTGATTTCGTTGGAGGTGTCTTTCAACGTACATATTTGGAACACATTAGGATTGTCCCAACCCTCTTTCAAAGCCGAGTGTGAGAAAATAAAACGAACGGGGCAACTTTGGCTTAGCAGTCGCTCTTTATCCTTCATGATAAGGTCGAAACCGCGTTCCTCGTTTTCGCCTTCCTTATTTTTCGGCTCCACGCTCTTTCCCTTCTTATCGATAGAGAAGTAACCATCGTGAATCTTTTCGGGCGCATTCTTTGGGTCGGAGAGGAAACGGGTATAGGCGGCATCCGTAAAGGTAGACATAAACTCCTGCAAGGCACGCCCATATTCCTCTTCAAACATTTGGGCAAACTTGCCCTTTTCCACCGTGTCCTTATCATAGATGCGGTAGCTGTCCACATGGTCGATAAAGAAAAGTGAAAGCACCTTGATGCCGCGAGCGAAGAGCTGGCGTTCACGCTCCAAGTGGGCCTTGATGGTTTCCCGTATCTGATTGCGACGGAGAACATCCTCGTTCACACTGCCCACCACATCGCCGAGACGGAGCGTCAAGCCATTCAAGAAATGTACCGTTTGGGTCAATCCGTCAATACGCTCCACTTTGAAGTTGTCGGCATATTCTTGCAGACCTCCACTTTGTTCCTTGAGGTCGAAGCCTTCGCTGACCAAGCGAACAGTCTGGCGTGTGCCGTTAGCAGTCTTGACATCAAAGCCCAATCGTGCCTGTGGATTACCTTTACCAATCACGATTTCATCCAGATAGACATAACCATTTGTGGCAGTAGAACCTATCTGATGTACGCTGCGCACTTCAATCTTCTTGACCAATTTCTTGTTGTAAGCATCGATGGCATCAAGTCGAAATACAAGGTTATATATCTCACGGTGTGTAGCACTATAAAGCAGGGTGAAGAGAGGGTTGAAAAGTTTGATGCCCTTTCGGGTCGCATTGCCTTTGTCCGTACCCAACACACTTTGCGGTTCGTCTATAATCAGGATGGGGCGCGTCTTGGCCAAGATGTCAATCGGCTTTCGCGAACCGAACTCGTCACGACGCGAGAAGATGATACGGGCTGCGACATCACCGGCACGACCTTCTTTGTTCTTATCTTCGTTGAGCGAGACATTAAAAGCCTGCGTGTTGATTATCATGGCATGGATACCATTGTCCGAGGCAAAGGCATCAATCTTGGCAAGCTGCCTAGAGTTGTAGACGAAGTATTGCATGCGTTTGCCGTACTCTTCGGCAAAATGTTCCGCCATACTCTCAAAACTCTTATACACGCCTTCGCGGATGGCAATGTTGGGCACTACGATCACAAATTTCGACCAACCATAGCGGGCGTTCAGCTCGTACATGGTTTTGATGTAAGTATAAGTCTTACCCGTACCTGTTTCCATCTCGACGGTAAAGGTGCGTCCGTCACCTTCCAAATGCTCCACGGGTCTCAATCCTTCTGCCATTTGTACACCACGCACATTCTCGCAAATGCTTTCATTGTCAAGCACAAGGGGCAGGTTGCCGAAGCCGTCGAAGTCGAGCGCACCCAACTTATTCAAGAAGGTGCGGCTGCCGTCGTGTTTGGGTTGCCCCTGAAACACGTCGCTCACACATTTAGTAGCTTCCGCTTGAAAGCGTTGATGTTTATATCTGATCTTCATGGTTGTCTTCGTTATCAGTCAGAGGGGGCAGATAGTCGCTTGCCTTTGCAGGTGAAATCACTTTATAACCCAGTTTGTTTTCCAATTGGTTTCGGGCTGCTTTTGCCACACTACCGCCGTCTTTCGCTACTTTTTTCTGTTGGCTGAACCCTTTGGGATTACGCTGCTTGGAGAGTTCCGTAGCCGATGCTTCAGCAAGCATATTTAGTGCAATCTCCATATTGGTCATATTGTCGCGCAGACTTTCTTTTTTGAGACCTTTATAGTTGCGATATTGTTTTGTGGTCATTCCGCTCCATTCGCACGTGATAATGTCGGTGAGCGAGGCATATTGAAGTCCCTGCTCCACACCAGTACGAGCCCATTCGTCGGTTAGTTCTTTGCGTATCTCTATGCTTTTGATTCGTTGGTTTATCCAAGCATCCGAATATCCCAAACGCTTATAGTCTATGATGGCCTGGTCTATGCCCAATTCCGGGTCTTGCATCTGGTCTAACCGTTGGCTTGCAGCCCCGGCCATCCATTGTTTGAACGGTTCTGCCTTAGGCGAAGGTATTGATTGGATCAAACGGAATAGTTGCTCTGTGTCGGCTACATCCGTAAGACGCATTTTGCCATCGGCTGCTTGCATTTTCAAACTGTGACAACTTGTCACGGTTTCATTTCCCTCTGCCTTTAATCTTTGTTTCAACTTGCGCCAGTATGCCGCCGGGTCGGCACTAGCCGTGAGTACCGACACTACATCAATAATGGAAAAATACCATTTCTCCTGTTTGTCGTCCCAAACGGTACGGACTTTACGCTCTTCAAAAAGTTGTATGGCTTGTTTCTTTGTCATAACATCGTTGTTCAATCGTTCATTATAATATGTGAGACAAGTTTCATATATTTATATCACCCGAATATTATTAAACGCATCATTATCCGCCCAATCCAAGGCTTGCTTGAACTGCTCGTAAATGTTGATTTTCTGAGCATCTTCTTTGAAGCAGGCATCGCGGAAGAGTACACGCAAGGGGCTTTTGTCGGCCATCGCAGCTACTACCTTATCGGTAATGCCCGAAGAGAAACAGGCCACAAGGTCACCTTCGTTGACGGTATAAATGGTGCAGCCATCCACAGTTTCTGCCTGCAAGGGCAAATCCAAACGTACCCCCCATGCTAACATAGAACCATAGAGCAAATCGAGGTCGGTACGGTCGCTCTTAATATTGTTGGCAAAGAGATCGAGCTGGTCTTGTTTGTATTCCTTGGGTGAAAGTGATACGTTTTCGTAGTTGCTTTCGTCGAGGCGATAGACACGGAAGCCGGTGTCGAGATTTTGCGTAGTAAGCGGAGAGTCTGCTTTGATTTTTGCACCGGCACGACGGATACGCTCTTTAGCTATCTCAGGAATAGTGGCGTAGCCTGCGTTACGTGCTTCGCTATCTTCTGGCGTTTCCTCTGGAATCTGCACCATAATATATTTACGATGACCACCATCTTCGGAATTGAGTTGCATTACCGCTTGGGCTGTGGCAGAACTTCCAGAGAAGAAATCAAGAATAATATCATCTGATTTTGAAGAGAGCAAACAAAAAAGTTTAATGAGTTCTACTGGCTTTGGGGTTTCGAATACAGCAATACCGTCAAATAAATCTTTTAAATCATTTTTTGCTTTTTCATTTGTAGACGCATCCTTGGCGAACAATAAAGTTTCAGGTGTCAATCCGCGCTCTTTCGCATTTAAATATGTTTTTATGCGAGGAACGCCATTTCCATCCTTACCAAACCATATCCTATTATCTTTAATAGCTTCGTTCATTACGTCTTCAGTATACAACCAACATCTTCCACTTGGCAACTCATGTTTTTTACCATTGGGCGCAGTTAATGTATAAAACTGAGATTTCGTACCATGTCCACCTTGTGCATGTGCAGGGTCAGACTTCCATAATCCCCTTGGATCATTGTCCGGATTGCCATAATTACTCAAAGCTTTGTCATTCATTGGCAGAAGAGAAAGAGAACGTTTTTGTTCCTCAACCATTTTGGTATAGCACAGAATATAATCATGTCTTACTGACACCTCTTTACGATTTTCTCGATTTAGCCTTTTTTCCCAAATGAAATTTGCTACAAAATTATGTTCCCCAAATACTTCGTCACAAATATTTCTCAGGTTGCGCACTTCATTATCGTCTATTGAAATAAAGATAACGCCATCCTCCGTCAGCAGAGAACGAGCCACTAACAGGCGACTATAAATCATCGAGCACCAATCCGAATGAAACTTGCCATTCGTATCGGTATTCTTGCGGAAACGGTTACCCAATTCGTCCACATTGCCGGCTTCAAGATCCTCTTCTGCGACAGGGCGGGCAAAGTCATCGTGATACACAAAGTCGTTGCCCGTATTATAAGGAGGGTCGATGTAAATCATCTTCACCTTACTCATATACGAGCGTTGCAAGAGTTTGAGTACTTCAAGGTTGTCACCTTCGATATAGACATTCTTCGTGTTGTCCCAATCCACGGAATCTTCCGGCACAGGGCGTAATGTCTTATCGGTCGGTTTGGCAGCCTCCGCACGGGCGGCGTTCTTGCCTACCCATGTAAACTGGTACATCTCGCCGTCTCCATCCGTAGCATTGTCGCCAAGCAACCGACGAAGCACCTCGAAGTTTACCTTTCGGGAGATTTCACCCGTCTTATCATCACGTACTTCGGTAAATGCCGAAGGTACTATCTGATAGAGCGCATCTATGTTGAGCCTCGTTCCGTCTACGGAGTTCAAATCCAAATGTTTTAATATGTCAGCCATACATTTTGTTTCTTAACTGTTTTCCAATGTTTTTAAGTTCCTCATCCAGATTCGCTATATCACGCTTCAATGCACGGACTTCGTTGTTGAGTTCCATCTGTTTGGCAAACTGCCTTTCATTCCGTACACGCTTCTGCAAGGCTTCCGCTCCTCGTCGTTTACGGGCTATCTCATCTTGCAGAGCCAAAATTTGTTTCGTGTCCGCAGCATTGTTTGTTACAAAGCCGGAAATTTGACCTACAAAATCCTCATAGATATTGTCAAGCGTCAAACCAACCAACTCCAACTTTACATCAATCAATGGCATCCACTCCGTGCGGAAGGTCTTCAAAATGTTGAATCGGGTTTTGTCCGCATCCGCCCATTCTTTATAGTTGAGCAACAACCGGACACGGTTGGCATATTGCAACACAAACACCACATGGCGCGGCATCTGGCGGTCGATGGCAAGAAACGCATCATCCGGCATATCTTCCACTTTGAGTGTCACCCTGAGCACCACGATTTCATGCACCACTTTACCCGCATCCACATTCATTGTAGATGGAGCTAATTTATAGAGCCACTGTATGCGTTCCACATCTTCCACAAGCCGCATTTTCAAGCGGGTGTTCATCTCCAAATGCTTGTAAAAGGCTGTTTTGGGCACCAATCTGTTCACGTGCGTGGAGGCGGGAAAGTTAAGCATATTGTCCATTTTGTCTCATCTAATTACCCTCATTATTATGATGCCGTTCATACGAATCCCATAAAAAGCGCACGAGAGTTGTACTACTTCCAATCGCTAAACTAGCATGACGAGACTCAAGCCCTTTATATGAGCTAGACTTGCCATGTCCGCTACCATACAGATTTCTCAGTTCTGCAACGCCTTGGGCAATAGCTTTCAGATTACCAAGAATAGCCTTTATTGACTTAGCCCCTTTAATATCATCGGGGATATTTTTGGGCATAATATGGAAATGCTTGAAAGTTTCGTCAACAAGCCGAGGTACTTCCCAATCTTTATCTACAACACAACCTTCAAGTTCAAGTATTGTTTTACAACAGCTCTCGATCAACTCTTTAGCCTTACCAATTGCCTCTGTAGGATTCTCGTCCTTCAAATTGAGCATTAAATCAATTTGAGCCGATATATAATCACTGTTAAAATCCTCTTTCAAAGTTTCAACTGTAACTGTCATAACAATTGTACCACCGACCTTATCAAGTATACCACGACACTTCTTATAAGCAATAGCACGTTCTTTGCGATTTTCTTCATCATGTTCTTTCATTGGTGAAAGTTCGTAATATCTGATTAAATCACTAAGTAGCTTTATTTTATCTTCGTATTTTGCTTCGCTGATATACGCTATCAGAGATTTACCCTTTGAACGTCTATATGTTTCACAAAGTGGAATACCTATGCTTTTATAGGTAAAAGCGTCAAAATCAGCTGTACTAAAGTCCAAGACAAAACCACCTTCATTTAAGAAGTTGATTATAGTACCTATTTCTATATCTGATATTCTCATTTTTTCTTTATGATTAAGAATGTGATTAACTCAAAGTCATCCAAACCTTTAATTCCCCCCTGTAGAGCTGTCGTCTCACCTACGGAGAAAAGGCTTTCTATGTCCGTCTCTTCCTTGATGCTTACGATGCTGTCAACGGCTGCCTGAAGCAATGCATTGTACTTGGTCATGCGACGACCGTCTTGCGTTTCACGGTTGACCACAGCACAGAGCGCACGGTCATAGTCGCCGCAGTTCTTACACAGCGCACGCATGATGTCGAGCAGTTGTTTAGGATGCAGATGGTCGCAAATTACCTCTCCATCGTCTGCCAAATAGACCATATAGAACGGATGCAGTTGATTCTTGCGGTCGATATTAACGGCATTGTTGCGGTTCTTCAGCACAAACATCACGCCCGGCTTTGCCAATTCGGAGCCTGCCACCACAGCATTCAAGCCGAAAGGTGCATGTTCAATATCTGGATGTTCTCTGACATATTGCAGGAGGTCAAGCCGAAACTCGTTCAATCCCAAATCCATAATATTGATACCAGTATCCATATCCTCTATGTTCACCACTTCGTTCTGCAACTTCTTCAGTTGACCAAGACGATATTCCAAATCAGCTTCTTCACCCGTGGAAAGCGGATTGCCGGTACCTGCTGCGGTAAGAATGGTGGCTTTCATCCGGCTTTCTACACGTCCTTTGAGCTGAATATAGTCATCAAGTTCCATATCCGGCCAGTAATTGACAAGTTGGATTTGTTTGTTCCGGCTACCTATACGGTCGATACGCCCGAAACGTTGGATGATGCGCACGGGATTCCAATGAATGTCGTAGTTGATGAGGTAGTCGCAATCTTGTAAATTTTGGCCTTCGCTGATACAATCAGTAGCAATAAGTACATCAATTTCATTCGTGGCACTGGGAAAGATAGCCGCACGGTCTTTTGACAACGGTGAAAAATAGGTCAGCACATTATTGAACGAAATGGGAAACTTCGGTAACGTACATTTACCCTCGGTAGATCCGGTAATAAGAGCCGTATCAAGTCCGCAGTTTTTTTTTATCTTCATGGATAACTGCTCATAGAGATAATTGGCTGTGTCGGCAAATGCCGTAAATATAAGCACTTTCTTGTTTTCTTTGTTTATCGGGTTACTAAACTTATGTTTCAAATCCTCGATAAGCATCTGTAACTTGCTGTCGTGTTCGGGCGTAATATCCTTCAGCATCAATAAGAGCAGGTCTAACCGTTCAAAATCGGCTTCGAGGTCACGTCGCCAACTCACATAGTCCATGTCAGCCAATGAAATCTTCGACTTTTTGGTAGCAAACGGGGCGGTGTCCTCTTCGGATAAATCCATATCATCAGTGAAAGAAGAAACATCAATGGTTGCACCAGAATGTTTCTTGTCGTATGCATCTATCAGTTCCATTGTCTGCCGAATGTACTCATGGATGCGGTTAAGCGTCAGTCGGAAAGAATTGACCGAACTTTCCAGACGTTTCAACAGGTTGGTGGCCATGAGTTTGCGCAAGCCTTTTTCACGGCCGTCAATAGACAAACCTTCACCATCGTAGTCGATACTGTAACCGCTACGGGCACAATCGAAGAGATAGAGCGATGGGGTGTATATGGAAAGATTCAGAGCATTGAGCTGCTCGGCAATATCCTTGAAATTGATGGCATCGCCCAAGTCCGTCAAACGCGGACGGCGAGACAAGGGAGCAAGCCGCTTAGGAAACTCGCCAATATCTCTCGTGTCGTAATACTTGATGATATGGCTACGACTACGTGCGATGGTCACGGCATCGAGCATCTGAAAAAAGTCAAACTGAAGACTTGACAGCAATCGTTCCGTAGTTCGTTCGCTTGGCTCCAACTTAGCCCAACGATTATAGGCAGTTTGAGCAGACTTGAATATGTCGTCGATGTTACGGTCAAGTTCGAGAGCTTCATTGATATTCTCCACACGCCCCTCGTATGCCAGTTGTAACTGGTTCTTCAAATCCCCGAACCGGTTGTTGACAGGAGTTGCTGAGAGCATGAGCACTTTCGTCTTCACACCCTGACGGATGACACGTCGCATCAACCGCTGATAACGGTTCTCCTTGTGACGGTCTGTTTCTACGAGAGTATCTAAATCCGCTTTATCCTCTTCGTCCACATTACCGCCATTGCGGAAATTGTGGCTCTCGTCAATCACAATCAAGTCATAGTTTCCCCAATTCACATGCTCCAAGTCGAGACCATTACTCAAACCACGGTCACGTGAAAGGTCGGAGTGAAAGAGGATGTCATACCTTAGCCGATCGGCAGCTACGGGGTTGTTCTTATAATTGGCACGGAAAGTCTGCCAATTGTCATTCAGCTTCTTAGGGCAAAGCACAAGCACCGACTTATTACGGTTTTCGTAATACTTGATTACCGCCAATGCCGTAAAGGTCTTACCCAAGCCTACAGAATCAGCAAGAATACAACCATTGTATTTTTCCAACTTGTTGATGATAGCCAACGCAGCATCACGTTGAAAGTTGTAGAGCTTATTCCAAATGACACTAGTCTTAAAGCCCGTGCGCTCATTGGGTAGCACATCCTCGCTGATGTCTTCCAAGAACTCGTTGAAGATATTATAAAGTGCGATGAAGTAAATGTATTCTGGAGCGTTTTCCTGATATACAGTGTCTATGTACTCCAATATACGCTTCGTTACATCTTCAAACTTCTCAACATTGTTCCACTGCTCATTGAAAATATCCAAGTAGGCACTTGCCGTTGGTGAAGGCAATACATTGACTACATTATATACATTAGCACCACGTTCGCAGCCCAATTGTGTGGTGGTAAACTCATTGAACGGGAGATAAACCTGTTGAGTTCCATTGTTGACGTGCATAAATCCACCCATCTGTTCTTGCGAAGCATTGGAACGGAACTGCACTTTCCTGCGAATCCAGTCGGCACATTCTTTGGCAATGGCTTTCTGTGACAACTGGTTGCGCAGACGAATTTCAAAGTCCGTACCATACAAATTGCGCTCTCGGTTAAGTTTAGGGATGAAAAACTCTCGTTTCTCTTTTTTTGATTTATCCTTGATGAAAGTAGGAGACGTGAATATGAAACGTAACTGCTCCACCTGCTCCAGTTCTTCTTTCAATGCTTCGTAGGCATAGATGGAGAATGAAGCCGCAGCAATAGACACACAAGCACCTTTGGATAACCGTTGTTTGAAATCATCCACTACACGCTCGCTGATGTTATTTATCAACTTGGGTTGTTCCATTCTCGTTTTTATTAGATATTACTCTTTGTAAATTCTTTAATATCTTTGTTCGTCACCCAATATATCTAATTTGACGTTTGCCATTTCCAAAGTTACTTAATTATTTTCATGCACCACAATCTTTAGACCTATTTCGATAATTATTTGCGTTTTTCATCTAGCAATAGAGGTTTACCGATTGATTTATAGTTTACTTTTCCGTTATAAAGCCTCTTATAGCAGGTAAAAACGGCCATACAATCTGCGCCAAACGATCTTCCGTCCTGCTGCAAACGATTTTTCAATCCGCTGAGAACGGTTTCCGGACGTGCCGACATCCATTTTACAGGTCTTATCGTGGCGAACATCGGGCAAAAAGGAGGTGCGAATGTTTTCCGGAGGGTGTTCTCCCCTCACCCACCTCCCACAAACAGTTTTTCTCCCGGAAGGGTTCGCATCCTTCAGACACCCTCTGTACCAATGCTTTAAGGTGAACTTTCTGCCTTTACATCCTTCACCGGGATTTCATCGGGAAATGATACACAGCATACAGGTTCCGATTTACAAATGTAAACAGACTGGTAATCAACAGGGTTATGGTGAAGGGTTTGACAAGAGCTTTTTCATGTCGTATATTTGCGGGCAGAAAACAGACCCTAAACACGGCTACTATGGATTTCAAAAGGATTGCACATCATGCCGTAAGGAGGTGGAACAAAAAACGAAAGGCAGAAAAAGCTGCGAACACGCCACGCACCGCTGTACCGCAAGAGGAAACGCTACCGAAAGCCGCCAACCTCAAATCCGCCCTCGGCAGTTTCCTCGCCGGACTACACTGCGTGATGGAAATATGAAAAAAACACCCGCAACATTTGGCCATGCCAATGAAAAGCCGTAATTTTGCACCGCTTTTCAGCATCATCGAAAGATGCACACATCGTGTGATGGTGAGATTAAGCATAAATCACTTAATTTAGAGTAACACAAAAAATTAATGCAATGAAAGAAATTAATGTAAAAGGTACAGTAAGAACTGTATTCGGCAAGAAAGCTGCCCGTGACATCCGTAGAGCCAATGCTGTTCCCTGCAATTTGTACGGAGAAGCAAAAGATGAAAACGGCGCACCAGTCGCATTGGCATTCACCACGACAAACGATGAACTGCGCAACCTGATTTACTCCCCGGATATCTATGTTGTAAATTTGAACATTGACGGTAAGGAATACAAAGCAGTATTGAAAGAGCTTCAATTCCATCCGGTAAAAGACAACGTATTGCATGTGGATTTCTACGAAATCACTGAAACCAAACCCATCATAATGGAAGTGCCCATCAAACTGAACGGTTTGGCAGAAGGTGTGAAAGCCGGTGGACGTTTGGCCGCATCCGTACGTAAATTGAAAGTAAAATCTGTTTATACTCAAATCCCCGAACGCCTGAACATCGACGTGACGAGCTTGGGATTGGGTAAGACCATCAAAGTCGGTGAATTGCATTTTGATGGTTTGGAGTTGGTTACTAGCAAAGAGGTTGTCGTTTGCCAAGTTAAGATGACGCGTAGCGCAAGATCTGCCGCATCTGCTGACAATTAATCCATAGACAGCGAATGAAATACTTAATTGTCGGTTTGGGCAATATCGGAAACGAATACGCCGGAACCCGTCACAATATAGGTTTTAGAGTATTGGATGCCTTGGCCAAGGCATCCAATCTTGTTTTTGAGGACAAACGCTACGGCGCTGTGGCTTCCCTCTCGCTGAAAGGGCAGCAATTGGTGCTTTTGAAACCGTCCACCTACATGAACTTGAGCGGAAACGCCGTCAGGTACTGGATGAACAAAGAGAACGTTCCCCTTGAACGTATCCTGGTGGTCGTAGACGATTTGGCCCTTCCATTCGGTGCCCTACGCATGAAGCCAAGCGGAAGTGATGCCGGTCATAACGGATTGAAAAACATAGCCTCTGTCTTAGGTACACAGGCATACGCCCGACTTAGGTTCGGCATCGGTAACGATTTTCCCCGGGGTGGACAAATTGGCTTTGTACTGGGACAATTCACGGAAGAGGACTTGGAAACCATGGACGAACGGGTGGGACTGGCTTGCGAAATGATAAAAAGCTTCTGCCTGGCCGGTATCCAGATTACCATGAACCAATTCAACAAGAAGTAGAAGGATGTATGAACGAAGCGAGAATTGACAAGTGGCTGTGGACCGCCCGTATCTTCAAGACACGTTCGATGGCCGCTGCAGCCTGCAAGAAAGGACAGGTTTCCATGAAGGGAGCGCAACTGAAACCTTCACGCACCGTCAAGCCTGGTGATGTCATTGAAGTGCGCAAACCTCCTGTCACTTATTCTTTTAAGGTCAAGCAGACCATAGAAAAACGGGTCGGGGCCAAACTGATTCCGGAAATACTGGAGAATGTCACTCCACCAGAACAATACGAACTTTTGGAGATGAGTCGCCTGAACGGTTTCGTCGGTCGCGCCCGTGGAACCGGACGCCCAACGAAGAAAGACCGTAGGAGCTTGGAGGAATTCACCACACCCGAATATTTGGACGACCTGTTGTTCGACTTCGATGTCGAAGACGAAGAAGGCGGGGAAGACGATTAAGGTTTACCCACAAAAAGCCGTGACAGGGCTTCTTTCTCCCCTACTAGCCAAATGATGTCTCCGACACGGAAAACCCTCTCGGCTTCAGGTTTCTCCAACATACCGTCGGGGGTCTCAATGCCTACAATCATACAGTGGTACCGGTCGCGGATGCCACTGTTTTTTATTTTTACCCCTACGAATCTGGACACCTCGGTAATCAGGAACTGTTTCAACTGCATCTCACGATCCTGAAGTTCCGCCTCTACGATGACCGTATTCGCCAATGCACCGGAAAAACGTTCTATCTGCTCGTCCGTACCTATCACCTGGATATGGTCGCGAGGATAAATACGGTCATTGCCGTTGGGTATATTCATATAGTGCGTTCCGCGAATGATGGAAACGACGTTGACCTCATAACGTTGCCCCAATTTTAAATCACCCAACAACCGGCCTCCCCAAATAGACCTGTCCGGAATTTCAAAGTCAGCCAGATGCAAATCCTTAGACAATAAACGTTGTGCATAACCGGGCTGCACCTTACCATCGCGACGCGCCAACATGTCCCGACTATGCAAGTTGTCCATAAAGACTTTCTCCATCCTGATGGAATTCCGTCGCAACGGACGGGACAAGGAGATTCCCCCTACAATCAACAGGGCAAACAACAACAACAAGGGGTCGGCAAACGGCACTAAAAAGCGGATGATATAGAAAATGAGCATACAAACCACCACCGACCTCACAATAAGCGTAAAGACCAGCGGCAAACGGTTGTAACGACTTTCCTTCCACAAGGCCTGAAACAAAGACGAACGTCGGCCGCGTGCCATGACACCCCGCAAAAAAGGAGCGATGCAAAGCAGCGTGACGACTCCGCAAAGCGCATTCGCCCACCAATGGGGCAATATCTCGCGGGTAAAGGGTAACAGAAAACGGAAAGACAGGGCAATGACCGTCACGGAAAGAATCGTAAAGACCACAACCTGCCTCAACATGGCAGAAATCAGTTTCTTCCAATTTCCGGAATGGCTCTGCACCACCGCGCCCGGCGTATAGCGTTCCAACCACGCCACCCAACCGTGGGGCAACACGCGGCACAACCAGGAATAAGCCGGACCAGAGGCTTTCAGCATATAAGGCGTAGTGAAAGTCGTCACTACGGAAACGGCTACCACAATAGGATAGAGGTAATGGCTCGTCACGCCAAGCGACATCCCCAAAGAAGCGATGATAAAAGCAAACTCCCCTATTTGCGACATGCTAAAGCCGCACTTCATCGCCTCTTTCAACGGCTGCCCGGCCAATACGAAACCGAACGTCCCGAAAAAAGCCTGCCCTGCGATGATAGTCAAGGTCAAGGCTACTATCGGCCAGGCATACTCAACCAATACTTCCGGGTCCACCAACATCCCTACGGACACAAAGAAGATGGCACCGAACAAATCCTTCACCGGAGCCACCAACCTTTCTATCCGCTCGGCTTCTACCGTTTCGGCCAAGATGGAACCTACCACAAAGGCGCCGAACGCGGCACTAAAACCAGACTCCACAGCAACCACCGCCATGACGAAGCAAAGCGCCAACGATACGATTAACAAGGTCTCGCTGTTCAAGAACTTTTGGTTTTTCCTTAATATAATAGGTATGAGATATAACCCAACTACAAACCAAAGTATCAAGAAAAAGCCTAATCGGAGCAATCCCGCTATCAACTCTTCTCCTTCTATATTATGGCTTACAGCCAAAGTGGATAGCATCACC
>OGXX01003161.1_pt1 | contig 14033 bp, 12 predicted proteins | sample 1576301 | NCBI WGS metagenome assembly OGXX01 (sample SAMEA3541469, study PRJEB24748) | human gut metagenome | biome: human gut; feature: human-associated habitat; material: faeces | place: China | collected 2012
CACAGGTTCTGGCGCAGGATCCGAAGCTGCTGCTGCTCGACGAACCGACGAACCATCTCGATCTCATCTACCAGAAGCAAATCTTCGCCCTGATTGGCAAGTGGCTGCAAACGCCGGGCCGCGCGGTTGTGAGCGTGGTGCATGATCTGTCGCTCGCCCGGGCTTTCGGCACGGACGCCCTCCTGATGGACCATGGCCGTCGAATTGCCCTTGGGCAGGCGAAAGAGGTTCTGTCGCCTGCAAACCTTGACCAGATCTATGGCATGGACGTCGCCGCCTGGATGCGCAGCCTGTACAGCCAGTGGATTGCGCCGTAATTCCCTGCGCAAGCAGCAAAAACCCGTCTTCCCTGTTGGGAAGGCGGGTTTTATATTTGGAATTACTTCTTATCCGCTGCAGCGGCGAGTTCCTTGAGCGCGTCCTTGCGGGAGAGGTTGACGCGGCCCTTTTCGTCGATCTCGGTGACCTTGACCCAGGTCATATCGCCGATGTTGAGCACGTCCTCGACCTTCTCGACGCGGCGGTTTTCAAGCTTGGAGATGTGGATCATGCCGTCCTTGCCGGGAGCCAGCTCGACAAACGCGCCGATGGGCAGGATGCGGACGACCTTGCCGTAGTACAGCTTGCCGACCTCGGGCACGAAGCAGATATCGTCGATCATCTTCTTGGCGGCGTCGCAGGAGGCGGCGTCGGGAGACGCGATGTGGATGGTGCCGTCGTCGTCGATGTCGACCTGTGCGCCGGACTCGGCCACGATCTTCTGGATCATGGAGCCGCCCTTGCCGATGACCTCGCGGATCTTGTCCACGTCGATCTTCATGGTGAGCATCTTGGGTGCATACTCGGAAACATGGTCGCGCGGCTTGGCGATGCAGGGGATCATGATCTCGTTCAGGATCTCAAGGCGGGCCTTGCGGCAGCGCTCGAGCGCGTCGGCGATGATCTCCATGGTCAGGCCGTCGTTCTTGAGGTCCATCTGGATGGCGGTGACGCCCTCGGTCGTACCGGCGACCTTGAAGTCCATCTCGCCGTGGAAGTCCTCAACGCCCTGAATGTCGGTGAAGGTTCTCCACGTGCCCGTCTCCTTGTCGGAGATGAGGCCGCAGGAAATACCGGCGACGGGACGCTTGATGGGCACGCCTGCGTCCATCAGAGCCAGCGTGGAGCCGCAGATGGAGGCCTGAGAGGTGGAGCCGTTGGAGGACAGAACCTCGGAGACGCAGCGGATCGTGTAGGGGAACTCGGCCTGATCGGGCAGTACGGGGATCAGGGCGCGCTCGGCAAGGTTGCCGTGGCCGATCTCGCGGCGGCCGGGGCTGCGGGGTGCGCGGGCCTCGCCGACAGAGTACGGCGGGAAGTTGTAGTGGTGGATATAGCGCTTGTACGGCGTGTCGGACAGGTCATCCATCAGCTGGGCGTCCTTGGTGGAGCCAAGGGTGCAGATGGTCAGCACCTGCGTCTGGCCGCGGGTGAACATGCCGGAGCCGTGGACGCGGGGCAGCAGGCCGACTTCAGCGGCCAGCGGGCGGATCTCATTGATGCCGCGGCCGTCCACGCGCTTGCCGTCCTCGAGCAGCCAAGTGCGGACGACCTTCTTCTGCAGCTTGTAGCTGATCAGGTCAAGGTCGGCGGCGGTCAGCTCGGGGTGCTCGGCAGCGATGGCGTCCATGATGGGCAGCATAGCGGCATCGCGGACATTCTTGTCATCGGTGTTCATGGCATTCTTGACTTCATCAAGGTGCTTGGCATAGACATCGGCCAGCAGGGCATGATCCAGCTCCACGGGGGTAAAGCTCTTCTTCGGCTTGCCGATCTCGGCCACAATGCCGTTGATGAAGGCGAGCATCTTCTTGATTTCCTCATGACCGGCACGGATGGCGCGCATCATGGTCTCCTCATCGACCTCGTTGGCACCGGCCTCGATCATGACGATCTTTTCCTCGCTGGCAGCAAGGGTCAGGGAGAGGTCGCTGTGCTCGCGCTGCTCCTTGGTGGGGTTCAGCACGATCTCACCGTCCACCAGACCGACAAAGACACCTGCAATGGGGCCGTTCCACGGAATGTCAGACATGGCGATGGCCAGAGAGGCGCCGTTCATGCCGGAGATCTCTGCGGAGCAGTCGGGGTCAAGGCTCATGACAGTCATCGTGACGCAGACATCGTTGCGCATGTCCTTCGGGAACAGCGGGCGGATCGGACGATCGACCACGCGGGAGGAGAGGATGGCATGCTCGCCGGGGCGGCCTTCGCGGCGCATAAAGCTGCCGGGGATGCGGCCTGCGGCGTAGAGCTTTTCCTCAAACTCAACGCTCAGTGGGAAGAAATCAACGCCGTCACGCGGCTTGTCACTCATCGTGACATTGCACAGCACGCAGGTCTCGCCGTAGCGGATCATCGCGCTGCCGTTGGACAGACCGCACATTTTGCCGGTCTCGACCACAAAGGGGCGGCCTGCAAAGGTCGTCTCAAATTTGCGGTACTTGGGGAAGGTTTCCAGCCGGGAAGCAAATTCGTAAGCCATAGGTTTTCTCCTTCGTTTGGGATGATATGTCGTGGCCGGACCGCACCCCGGTTTTGAGCAATAAAGCCAGCAGCCAAGCCAGATGCTTGGGTGCTCGATTTACTGCGCAAAACGGCAGTGGCGAGGCGGCCTTCGTCCATAATAAGGGATGCTAGAACAGGGGTTACTATAAAAAGAACGGGCAAGGTGCATATGCACCCTGCCCGTTTTTGCGGAAATTACTTGCGCAGACCCAGCTCAGCGATCAGGGCACGGTAACGGTTGATGTCCTTCTTCTGCAGGTAGGCCAGCAGATTACGACGGCGGCCGACCATCTTGAACAGGCCGCGGCGGCTGTGGTTGTCATGCTTGTTGGTCTTCAGATGCTCGGTCAAGTGGTTGATACGAGCGGTCAGCAGAGCAACCTGGACCTCCGGAGAACCGGTGTCACCCTCGTGGATGGCTGCCTTGGCGATGATGGGCTGCTTATCGATAGCAGATTTCTGGCTCATGGTAAATACCTCTTTCAAAAAAATATGGATTTGCCGAAAGCGCAGTAAGGGGTAGTTGGAACCCTAGAGGCATACGCCCCAAACCGAGCCACGGTAACAGTCATAAGTATACCATACCCTCCCCCAAATTACAAGGGGCAGGATGCAGGTATTTTACAATTATTTTGCAGTGGCCCTCTGGCGGCGGCTGCGTATATGCTTTGCCGTAAAGGATAGTCCTGCAGCAGCCAGCGGGAAACAGCATAAATAATAAGGCAGACAGTAGCGAGCCTTGGCTTCTGCGGCCAATTGGAACAGAAAGCCGCCAATCAGGCACACGACAAGGCTCAGCTGCCAGACCTGCTGCTTTTTCCTGCGCAGCAAAGCAACAATACCGACAGTACTCCACACATAAATAACGGAAAGAAGCATGCTGAGCCAGGTGTGTATAGGGGAAAAAAGTCCGCCGTCCGTCAGGGCGTGGGCAAGCCATTTCTGCTCACAGAAGATACTGGGATTATTCATGGTCAGGCAGCCGAACCAGGGCTCCAGCCATTGGTCTGCAGTTTTCTCATAGAAAAATGGCGCAAAACGTCCAGAAGTCCATAACTCATTCAAACACTTTACTATATAGTCGGAAGCATTTTTATTTGCAATGGAAGGGGTAAAATTACTTCCGTAGTAAAAACTGGCATTCAAGCAATTGTAAAATCCGGGGGTTACAGTTGTATAGGCATCTACACCCATTGCAATGCGGGGCAGAATCGGGCAGCCCGGCTCATTTCCCATTCCCAGACGATGTAAGGCAAGAACCTGCCAACCATGCTGGAAGCTGAGCGCAAGAACAAGCAGAAGCAGTGCTGCGGGGATACAGGTCCTGTGCTCTTTTTGCAGGAAGCCGGTTGTCAGCAGAATCAGTACAGCGGCAACGAGGAAAATCTGCATGCCCGTATAGAAGGTAATAGCCGCAGTAAGAGAGATTACGGCAACAAGCCACCATGCAAAAGCGGGCTTTTTGCTATGGGTAGTGGTGCATTGGCGAATAACCGCATAAATACCCAGCAAAGCAGCCGCCGAGCCTGACAATGTGCCATAAATGAAGGTGGAATACATGGAAAGCGGAAAAAAGCCGGTTACCAAAACCGCACAGCAGGCCTTGGCCTGCGCAGAGCCCGCAATACGGCCACAGATACAGCAGAGCAAAATAACGCAGCCACCCACACAGATACAGTTGAAAATCTGCCAAGCACCATAGCTGCCATGAAACAGGCGGGCAAAAGGCTCTCCGGTCATACCGGCAGCTGCCTGAAAGGGCCAATATCGCAGGTAATCGATAAATGCATCATTGGAAGAACGCTGTCCGGCAAGGACGGTGGCTACATCCCAAAAAGTACCCTGATCGGCAACAGGGCTGCTTTTGAAAGAAAATTTCCACCAAAGAGCTAAGATGCTCTGTATGGATGCAGCTGTCAGGGTAAGGATATTGGCGGCTTTCCAGGAAATATTCTGGCAGTTCAAAAACAGAAAGACAATACTGAGCAGAATTACGATGGGTACTACATGTAAGGTATTGCGGCTGGCAAGGATAAGCTGTTCGGGAATTTCATTTTCTGCAGCACCTAACTGCATAATCGCAAGGGAAAACAGAGAGGAAACAGCAAGTGTGCCACAGATGACAACACCGAAAATGGCAACGATATAGCTGGGTATGCTGCGCATAATTTGATTCTGACGATACACTTTAGGCGAAGTGGGCATAATCATTCCTCATTTACTTGTGCGCCGCGAAGTAAGCCTTGCTTTCCTCGGCGGCGTGGTGGATCAAGGCAGCAAGCTCGTCCATGGAGTTAAACTTGCGTACCGGGCACAAATATTTATGGAACTCCAGCAGCGGGGTCTGGCCGTAGACGTTGCCCACGTAGTCCGGCACAAAGGTCTCACAGGTGACGGCGGCATTGGCGCTGCTGTCCACGGTGGGGCGGCGGCCGATGCCGGTGGCGGCGGGCCGCCACTGCCCGTCCAGTAGAATCCGTGTCAGGTACACGCCGGTGCAGGGCTGCAGAGCCTCGGCCGGATAGTTCTGATTGATGGTAGGCGTGCCCAGCTTGCCGCTGCCAATGCCCTTGCCGTGGGTCACAGCCCAATCAATGGCGTAGGGCTTGCCCAGCATGGCGTTGGCGTCGTCCAGGCGGCCCTCCTCCAGCGCGGCGCGGATGCGGGTGGACGACACGGTCTGCCCGCCGTACTGGGCCATGGGCACTACGTCTACGGTGATGCCGTAGGGGGCACAGAGCTGCTCCAGCAGCGCTACATTGCCTGCGGCGTAAGCGCCAAAGGTAAAGTTGTCGCCACAGAAGACCGCCTTTGCATGGAAGCAGTCCACCAGCACACGGCGGACAAAATCCTCCGGCGAGAGGGCGCGGAACTCCTCAAAGGATGGCTCCCAATACTGGGCGATACCCAGCTGGGCCACGCGGGTGTGCTTTTGCGCCAGTGAGAGGATACGCCCGCCCTTCAGGCTGTTGTTGCCGGGCAGCTCAAAGGTAAAAGCAGCGGCAGTCAGGCCATGTTGCGCCGCATAGGTAACGGCAGCGCCCAGCACGGCGCGGTGCCCGGAGTGTACGCCGTCAAAATACCCCAGCGCAACGGCACTGTCCTGCGGGGCGGGGGCCGGGGTCAAGGTGTGGTAAATTTGCATGGGCGTTCAGTCCCTTTCGCAAAATAGTTTTTCTACATTCAGTACGCCGCCGGCGATGGCCGCCAGCCCTAAGAACGCTCCGTCCGGGCCGTACACGCGGTAGCGGCCGTCCTCGGCGGGATAATGGCTGGTAGGACAGCCGTTCAGCAGGTGCTTTTTCACGGCATTGTCCACATGCAGCTGGGGCAGCGGTGCAAACACGGTCTCGATCGGCAGCATCCAGCCGTTCGATTCCAGCGCACCGCTCTCGGCGGCAGCTAAAATCTCCGGCAATGTATGGCACTGTTCGATGCCAAATTCTCCGGCCTGGGTGCGGCGCAACGCGGCCAGCGTGGCGGGCACACCCAGGGCTGTGCCGATGTCCTCGGCCAACGCGCGGATATAGGTGCCCTTGGAGCAGCTCACCCGCAGGGTATAATCGCCGGGGGCGGGGCTGCCCAGATATTCAATGCTGTACACAGTGATGGGCCGGGGCGTGCGCTCGACAGTCTGGCCCTTGCGTGCGGCCTTATACAACGGCTGGCCGTTGATTTTGACCGCTGAGTACATCGGCGGCAGCTGCATCAACTCACCGGTGAACTGGGGCAGCACGGCTTTCAGTTCGCTTTCCCCTACTGTGACGGGGGCTGTTTCCAGCGCCGTGCCGGTGATGTCGCCGGTATCGGTGCGCAGGCCCAAGCGGATCGTAGCTTCGTAGGTTTTATCGTGGTTCAGCTGACGGTCGGCAGCCGCGGTGGCTTTGCCGATAAACACGGCGAGCACACCGGTCGCCATAGGGTCCAGTGTGCCCGAGTGCCCCAGCTTGCGAGTGCCCAAAGCGCCGCGCAGCTTCGCCAGCACATCAAAGCTGGTCCAGCCTGCGGGCTTATCCACGGGCAAAATGCCGTTTGGCGTTTGCATACGCAGGGTTCCTTTTCTGTTTCGATTATAAAGCAGTCTTGCCTGCCGTGATTCTGTAGGGGCGGACGCGAGCATCGACCCCTACAAACAGATGGCAAAATTTACTGCTCTAAGCTGTTCTTCTCCGCCTCAGCGCGGTCCAGTTCCTTTTTGACTTCTTCCAGGATGGCATGCTTGGCGTTGTCCAGATTGCCGCTGATCTCGCACCCGGCAGCACGGGGGTGCCCGCCGCCGCCTAGGCGCCGTGCAATGTTGCAGGCGTTGGTGTCGTGGCCGGTGCGCACGCTGATCTTGTAGCTGCCGTCCTTTTGCTGGCGCAGGGTCAGGCCGACCTCCACGCCCTCGATGGAACGCGGAATGCTGGTCAAATCCTCCAACTCAGCCCCGGCCACACCTGCGGCCTGGATTTGATCCCAGGTCAGGCAGATGAGGGCGCAGCGGTCCTCGTAGTAGAATTCCAGACTTTCCAGCGCCATTTTTTCGGCCTGGATGCGTGCATGAGAGCGGCACTCGAACAGGCGTTCATTCAGCTTTTCCACATCGGCCCCGGCCTCGATCAGCTTGGCAGCTGCCAGGTGGGTGTTGGCCGTGGTGTTGGTAAAGCGGAAGCAGCCCGTGTCAGTGGCCACGCCGGTGTACAGGCAGGCCGCAATCTCCGGCGTAAGCTCCACGCCCATCTGGGGGATCAGCTCGGTCAGCAGCTCGGCGGCTGCAGCCGCGTGGTCGTCCACCAGCGTTTCGTAGGCGTAGCCGCTGTTGGAGCCGTGGTGATCGATGCACAGGTCGACATGCTCGGCGTAATCCTGGATGTTATTGTGGTCGCCGAACAGCTGGATACCAGCCACGTCCACCGCCACCACAAAGGCGGGGGTGAAGCTGCCGTCGTACACGGTGATCTGCATGTAATCATACATGGCAGGAATGGGATCACTGCACAGCACAGCGGCGGTCTTGCCCAGGTGCTGCAGTGCCTTGCACAGCGCAGCGCCCGAGCCGATGGTATCGCCGTCCGGGTTTTTGTGGCACAGAATCAAGATGTCATCGGTGCCCAGCAGGCGCGAAACAACGGTCTCGCGGTCTACATTCTGAGTCATAGGGTTCCTCTTTTCCAGAAGATATTACAACTGCGTAAGACGCTTACTCCGCGTCGCCGCCCTCCGCGACCGCCAGTTCGTCCAGCAGTTTGTTGATGTGGGCGGCGTAAGCAGCGCCCTCATCGGCTACAAAGACAAAGCGCGGTGCCTTGCGGATGTGCATACGGCGGCTGACCTCGGTACGGACATGCCCGGAAGCCTTGTTCAGCGCCTTGACGACCGGCGCAGGGCCGCCCTCGCGGCCCATTACGCTGATATAAACTTTCGCCTGGTCAAGATCGGGCGTTACGTCCAGACGGGTCACCGTCAGCAGACCGCCCGTAATGCGGGGGTCCTTCATCTCGCCGATAATGGCGATCAGCTCCCGCTTCATATCCTGGGCCATACGGCCATGGTTTTTGGTAGGCATAGATTTGTTTCCCTCTTAGTCGCGGTACTCTTCCATCTTGAAGCACTCGAAGACGTCGCCTTCCTTGATGTCCTGGAACTTGGCCAGCGTGATGCCGCACTCAAAGCCCTCGGCCACTTCCTTGGCGTCGTCCTTAAAACGCTTCAGGCTGGCGATGGAATCCTCACAGATGACGATGCCGTCACGTACCAGGCGCAGCTGGGCATCGCGGGTGATCTTGCCGTCGGTAACACGGCAGCCGGCAACGGTGCCAACGCTGGAGATCTTGTAGACCTGGCGGACATGAGCCTCGCCCAGGGCAACTTCGCGCACCTTCGGGGCCAGCATGCCCTTCATAGCGTCGGAAACATCGTTGATAGCATCGTAAATGACGCGGTACATACGCATCTCAACGCCGGTCTGCTCGGCTTCAGCCTTGGCAACGGCATCGGGACGGACATTGAAGCCAATGATGATGGCGTTGGAAGCGTCAGCCAGAGAAACGTCGGACTTGGAGATGGCGCCGACGCCAGCATGGATCACGCGGACGCGGACCTCGTCGTTGGAGATCTTCTCGAGGCTCTGCTTCACGGCCTCGGCGGAGCCTTGGACGTCAGCCTTGACGACGATGGGCAGCTCCTTCATATCGTTGGCGGCCATCTGGTCGAACAGGTTATCCAGGGTGACCTTGGTGTAAGCGGCAAACTGCTTTTCCTTGGCCTCGGCGGTACGCTTGTCGGCCAGCTCACGGGCCAGGCGCTCGTCCTCAACAGCCTCGAACAGCTCGCCGGCTTCGGGCACTTCGGTCAGGCCGGTGATCTCGACGGGGGTGGAAGGACCGGCCTCGGTGATCTCGCGGCCCTTGTCGTCGCGCATGGTACGCACGCGGCCGACGGAGGTGCCGGCGATCAGGCAGTCGCCCTTATGCAGGGTGCCGTTCTGCACCAGCAGGGTGGCGATGGGGCCCTGGCCCTTGTCCAGGCGGGCTTCGACGACAGCACCCTTGCCGCGGCGGCTGGGGTTGGCCTTCAGTTCCATGACCTCGGCCTCCAGCGCGATGCGCTCCAGCAGGTCGCTGATGCCCATACCGGTGACGGCAGAGACAGGGATGCAGGCAACATCGCCGCCCCAATCCTCGGGCACGATCTCGTACTTGGTCAGCTGCTCTTTCACGCGCTCCGGGTTGGCGGTGGGCTTATCCATCTTGTTGATGGCAACGATCAGCTTGACATTGGCAGCCTTGGCGTGGTTGATGGATTCGATAGTCTGGGGCATGATGCCGTCATCGGCTGCAACGACCAGAACCGCAATATCGGTCATGTTGGCGCCGCGGGCACGCATGGCGGTGAAAGCCTCGTGGCCGGGGGTGTCCAGGAAGGTGATGAGCTTATCGCCGCTCTTGACCTGGTAAGCACCGATGGCCTGGGTGATGCCGCCGGCCTCGCCCTTGGTGACGTTGGACTTACGGATGGCATCCAGGATGGAGGTCTTGCCGTGGTCAACGTGGCCCATGACCACGACGACCGGCGGACGCTCGACCAGATCAGCTGCGTTGTCCTCTTCCTGTACAAACAGGCGCTCCTCGATGGAGACATGGACCTCGTGCTCGACCTTGGCGTGGAACTCCTCAGCGATCAGGGCGGCGGTGTCGAAATCGACGACATCGGAGATGGCGTGCATCTCGCCCATCTGCATGAACTTGGCAACGACCTTGGCAGCGGTCTGCTTCAGGCGGGCAGCCAGCTCGCCGACGGTGATCTCATCGGGGATGGAGATCTTCAGCTGCGCGTTGCGGGCCTTCTCCAGCTGGATGCGCTGCAGGCGCTCAGCCTCGGTCTCACGGCGGCGGCCGAACTGCTGGCCGCGGCGGTTGTTGCGGTTGTTGAACTTTTCTTTCTTGCCGGTGGGCTGGTTCTTGCGCTTGTTGGGCATGTTGCGGCTGTCGGCCAGGTCGTCGTAGCGGGCGTTGAACTTATCCACGTTCACGTCGACGGTGCGGGTGTCAACAGACACCTGGGCACGGTTGACCTGCACCTGCTCCACAGCCTTGACAGGCTCCTTGATGCCGGTGTCGGCGGCCAGCTCCTGCAGGGTAACGCGCTTTTCGCTGCGCTTCTCGGCAGGCTTGTTCTCGGCCTTGCGGTCCTTCTTGCTCTCCGGCTTTTTCTCTTCCGCATTCTTGGCTTCGGGCTTCTTTTCCTCGGCCTTCGGGGCGGGCTTCTGCTCAGGCTTCTTGGCCTCGGCAGCGGGCTTCTTGTTCTCAACGGGGGCCTTCGGGGCCGGGGCGGGCTCTTCCTTGGCGCCGCTGGCCAGGTAGGCATCCAGGCTGCCCTCGGCATTCTCGCGGGTCAGGGTCTCCAGCAGCAGATTCAGTTCCTTTTCACCAAAGGTGCTGCCGGTCTTGTAGCTCTCGCCGGTAATGGGGGCTACGGTCTCGATCACTTTCTTGGTGGGTACGCCGAACTCCTTGGCAACATCAGCGATCTTGTATTTAAAATCCATAGATTGTGGTCCTCCTTATCAGGTAAGATGTTTTGCGCACAGCTGCGCAAGGTGTTCGTCGGTAATGCCGAACACGGCGGCGGGTTTCGGGGTAAGCATAGCCAGCTGGGCGCTGGTCAGAGGGATCTGCTCACAGGCAACGATGCCCTCGCAGGCTTCCTTCATATGCTTGACGGTGCGTTCGCTGGCGTCAGCCGTCAGCAGCACCAGTGCAACCTTGCCGCGCAGGGCGTTTTCCTGTACGCGGTCATACCCGTGCAGCAGCTTGCCGGCCTTGCGGCACAGCCCCAGGGCACCCATCAGCGGGTGCTGTTCATTCGCCATGGTCTGCCGCCTCCTTTGCGCTTTGTTCCGCACACTGGATCTCCTCGGTCAGGCGGTCATAGATGCCGTCCGGGATGGGGACCTCAAAGGTGCGTTCCAGCCGTTTGGCCTTGCGCGCTTTGGCAAGGCAGGCGGCCGAGGGGCACAAGTAGGCGCCGCGGCCCGGCGCTTTGCCGCGCAGATCAATGCTGATCTCCCCTTCGGGACTGCGCACTACGCGGACCAGTTCACGCTTGGGGCGCTGGGCATTGCATCCAACGCACCGGCGTACCGGGATTTTCTTTTGCTTTTGCTGCTGCAAGTAGCCGACCTCTTTTCTAAAATATGGTAACCGCTGGGCGGCTAGCTTTTACTCCTCGTCCTCGCCGTAGTAGCCGGATTCGGGGCGGATGTCAATGTTGTAGCCGGTCAGGTGGGCACACAGGCGGACGTTCTGGCCTTTGTTGCCGATGGCCAGGCTCAGCTGGTGGTCGGGCACGGTGACGCGGCAGCTCTTGGTCTCGCCGGGCAGCAGCTCGACCTTGACGACCTTGGCCGGAGACAGGGCGGCAGAGATGAACTCGGTGATGTCCTCGCTCCAGCGGATGACATCGATCTTCTCGCCGTTCAGCTCCTGGACGATCTTCTCCACGCGGGCGCCGCGGGCACCAATGCAGGCGCCGACGGGGTCAACGTCGGGATTCTTGCTCCAGACGGCCAGCTTGGTGCGGGCACCAGCCTCGCGGGCGATGGCCTTGATCTCGACGGTGCCGTCGTAGATCTCGGGAACTTCCAGCTCAAACATGCGCTTGACCAGGCCGGGATGGGTGCGGCTGATGGTCACGCGGGGGCCGCGGTCGGTAGCCAGCACGTCCACGACATAGACCTGCACGGTGTCGCCTTCGTTGAAGCTCTCGCCGGGGACCTGCTCGTTGCGGGGCAGCACGGCAGAGCCGCCCTTGCCCAGATCCAGCACGATGTTGCCGCGCTCGTGGTCGACGGAAACAACGGTGGCGGTGATCAGCTCATGGGCGCGGGACTGCATCTCGCTGCACTGCAGGTTGCGCTCGCCCTCGCGCAGGCCCTGACGGATGACGTGCTTGGCGGTCTGGGCGGCGATGCGGCCAAATTCCTTGGTCTTCAGCGGGGTGACCATGCGCTGGCCGACCTTGTAGCTCTTGCGGACCTTTTGGGCGTCCTCCAGGCTGACCTGGGTGTGGGGGTTCTCGACTTCCTCCACGATGTCGCGCAGCAGGCTGGCGCGGAAAGCGCCGATCTCGGGGTCGATGTCCACGACAACGTTGTCGTCCTCGACCTCGTAGTCTTTCTTCACAGCGATGACGATTGCGGCCTTGATCTTTTCGACCAGATAGTCCTCAGGCAGGCCGCGCTCCTTTTCCAGCGCAGCGAGAGCCTCAAAAAATTCGTTGTTTGCAGTAGCCATTTTTTGGTTTCCTCCCAATTATATGTTGCAGTCGATAGGTTTCAGTCGATCGTCAATCGAACAGATTTTCGTCGTCACACAGCTTGACATAGCCCGCCATCTTTACGGGGAAGGTGTAGGTCTCTTCCCCGTTCACCAAAGTGGCGTTGCCGTCGGCATCCAGCCCCTGCAGGATGCCCTCAATGTCGCGGCGGCCGGCCTCGTCCGGGCGGATGAGGTGGGCAGCGCACTTCTGACCCTTGAGTGCCTCGTAATGCTCCGGGCGGGTCAGACGGCGGCCCAATCCCGGGCTGCCGACTTCGAGGTAGTAGCTCTGCTCAATGGGGTCTGCCTCGTCCAGCAGCGGATCGATCGCGCGGGAAACGGCCTCGCAGGTGTCGGTGTCCAGCGGCTCGTCGCGGTCGATCAGGATGCGCAGGAACCAGTCTGGGCCTTCCTTCTCAAAGCGGACATCCCACAGGCGAAGGCCCATGCCTTCGACAACGGGACGTGCCAGGGCTTCGACCGTTTTGACGGCGCCGCCGCTGTTTTGCTGTTTTGCCATGAAATTTGCTCCCATCATAAAAAGAAAGCGGACCTTGCGGCCCACTTTCCAATAAAATCATCATCGAACAATAAGAATATACCACACCCGCGCACAAAATGCAACCCCCACACGGCAAAAAAGCCCATCCTGCGCCCATTAGGCCGCACATATTTTGCGCAGTTTGCGTTTTGGCAGGTCCGATCATCTTAAAATGCCCATTCACCGTTTACAAAGATGGTGACTTCCTGGCCGTCTTTGGTGGTACCGGTGATGTGGGTGTCGGGGGCACCGATCATCACGTCCTCGTGGATGGCGGAGTCGTTCAGGCCCTTTTCCATCAGCTGGGCACGGGTCATGGCGCTTCCGCCCTTGATGTTGGTGGGGTAGCCTGCGCCAAAGGCAATGTGGCAGGCGGCGTTCTCGTCAAACAGCGTGTTGAAGAACAGCACGCCGCTGCGGTTGATGGGGCTGGAGGCGGGCACGAAGGCCACCTCTCCGATGCGGTTGGAGTTCTCATCGGTGGAGAGCAGCTCGGCCAGCAGGCTGGCGTTCTTCTCGGCACCATGCTCAACGACCTTGCCGTCCTTAAAGGTGACGTGCCAGCCCTCGATCAGCTGGCCGTTGTACACGTAAGGCTTGGTGCCGTAGACCGTGCCGTTGACCCGCTCGCGGTGGGGTGCGCAGAACACTTCCTCGGTGGGCACATTGGCGATGAACTCAATACCGCCGTCTGTCTTGCTGGAAGCACCCTCCCAGGTGGCGTCGTCGGCCAGGCCGACGGTCAGGTCGGTGCCGTTGGAGCTGACGATGTGCACATGGTCCAGGTTCCAGGCATTCAGCTGGTCGCGGCGGGCTTTGGTCTTGGCAACATGCTCCTGCCAGGCAGTGACGGGGTCGCCGGTGGAAACGCGGCAGACGTCAAAAATGACCTGCCACAGCTTCTCGACGGCTTCCTCCACCGGCAGCTCAGGGAAGACTTTCGCGGCCCAGCTCGGGGCGGGCACGGCGGCCACGCACCACTGCACGCGGTCGTTCATCGTGTACTCCTGCCAGGGCTTGAGGAAGGTGCGGCGGGCCAGGCTGACACGGTTCAGCTTGCCGGCATCCAGCCCGGCCAGGGCCTCGGGATCCTCGGCATGGATGGCCAGCGTGCAGCAGCCGTCCGGGTCCTCGGCATAGTCGAGGTA
>OGXX01003164.1_pt1 | contig 14020 bp, 8 predicted proteins | sample 1576301 | NCBI WGS metagenome assembly OGXX01 (sample SAMEA3541469, study PRJEB24748) | human gut metagenome | biome: human gut; feature: human-associated habitat; material: faeces | place: China | collected 2012
CCCATGCAAGGCTGCCGGACTGTGAGAATACCTGAGTGTTGTTTGCGGTGAAGATGAACTTGTCGTAGTTCTGTTCACTGCTGACCTTGTAGCGGAAGGTGAGGGTTTCGCCCGCGCTCATGGTAAGACTGAGAGAGATTGCGGAGGTGCTGCTGTTCACGCCCTCGTTGCTGCTCTTTGCATAATCATCGAGAACCGCCCAGGGATAGCTGCCCGTGCTGGTGAAGTTCAGCTCGCCGCCGGGAACGTTGAGTGCGGATTCGAGGGTGTAGAGCAGGTTAACTTCCTTGACCCATGCGCAGTCGCTGCCCGCTGCACCGCTGCCGTCCTTAACATAGCGGAAAGCAAAGGTGTGGTCGCCGCTTTCTTCGATGAGGTAATCGTACTGAGTCCAATCCGATGCGGTTGAAACTTCAAGAACAACATTTCCGTCAACAACAAACTGGAACTTATCGCCTGCGCCGCCGTCGAACTTGTAGTTGAAGCGGAAGGTAAGTCCGGAATTGATGTTTGCGGAGGTGCTGATTTCGGAGGTGCTGTTGTTCACGCCCGCATTGCCGCTCTTTGCAGCATTGCCGTCAACGGTCCAGGGATAATTGTTGCCCTCGAACAGGAAGTTGCCGTTGCCGGTGTTGATAACGGAGCTGAGAGTTTCCTCAAGCACAACGTTGCGGATGTAGGCCTTGTCGTCGCCTGCCGCGCCGCTTGCATCCTTGCTGAATTCCCAAGTGAGAAGCACATCGCCGTGGGTGGGAATGTAGCAGGTGTAGGTCTGCCAGTTTTGGCTTCCGCTTGCGGAGAACAGTTCTTCGCCGTTTGCAAGGAAACGGAGATAGTCGTGGTTCTGTTCGCTGCTGACTTTGTATTCAAAGCTGATGCGCTGATATGAACCGAGGGTTGCTTTTGCGCTGAGGACGGAAGTGCTGTTGTTCACGCCCGCATTGCCGCTGAATGCGCAGTTTGCATCCGCATTCCAAGGATATTCGCTTGCGGAGGTGAAGTGCAGGAAGCTGCCTTCGCCGTTGATGATGTTGTCGAACTTAAGCAGGTCGGTAACGTTCAGAATACCGGTGCCGCCGCCTTCGATGCCGACATCGATGGCAGCACCCTTGAGAGTGTTGATAACTTCGAATGCGCCCATGTCGGGGTTGAAGGTTTTAAGAAGTGCGCATGCTGCCGCAACGTGCGGAGTCGCCATGCTGGTGCCGTCCATTTCGGTGTAGCCGCCGCCCATACGGACGCTGCGGATGCCGACACCGGGAGCGGTAATGTCAACGATTTCGCCCACGTTGGAGAAATCGGCCATACGCTTGTTCCTGTCGTGTGCCGCAACGGTAACGCAGTCGGGAACGTTTGCGGGGCAGCGGGTGGAAGCGTCGGAACCGTAGTTGTTGCCTGCCGCAACGCAGTAAACGATGTCGTTGTGTGCCATGCCCTCGGCAACAACTTCAACGTATGCATTGTGGTCGCTGTCACAGGGGCCGCTGAGGCTGAGGTTTGCCGCAGCCGCGCCGTTGAGGGAAGCGTATTCCATTGCAAGAATGATCTCTGAGGAATAACCGGAACCCTCGGCATCGAGAACTTTAAGAGGCATGATTTTGACGTTGGGAAGGTTGCCGTCAAGGATGGTGCCTGCGCAGTGGGAACCGTGGCCGTGGTCATCCTCGGGGTTGCTGTCGTTGTTTACAAAGTCATAACCCGGAACGGATCTGCCGACAAGATAGGGGTGATCGCTGTCGTAACCGGTGTCGATAACGGCAACGATGATTTCGGGAAGGTTTTCAACGCCGCCGGCATAGTCGAGCATCCACTCATTGTAGTTGAAAGCATCAACATAGTCCGCACCGTAGCCCCAGCTGAGGAATTCGTTCACGCCGGGTTCCTGATCCGCCTGCCAAAATAATTCCTTTCATTTTCATATCCCCGTTTTTCATTTTTATCTTTTTATTCTACCACGAAACAGCAGTTAGTTTAATAAAATCTCTCAATTATACCTATAGATTTTATCTATTTCATTTTTATATATAGATTAAAACAATTATGAAATTTTTGTGAAAACTGTTACAATGTAATCGTAACCTAATTTTGAGAGTAAGGAGGAAAAATGAAAAGAAAATTATTACCAGTATTTCTGTCTTTCGCATTACTTGCGAACGGCTCTCTGACAGCTTTTGCCGCTGATCCGGTTGCTGATGCCGTTACAGAAAGTGATGTGCAGACTACTGTTTCTGAAGATCAGGGGAATCCAGAAGAAACTACTCAGGAAGAAGTTTCTGAAGACGAAGCAGTTCCAGCTAATGAATCTGATGCTATCACAGATTTCGAAACTGCATATAAAGCATATACTTTTGGTGCAAATGTAAGCGGCCCAGATGCTATTTCAGCCGATAAAAATACCGTTGCTGTTTTAGACGTTCGTTCTTCTGCAAACTATGTTACTTCTCACTTAGAGGGTTCTTTCTCAACACCTGTATTTAATGAGGATGGCAGTATCATCCAAACTTCTGAAGATGCTACTGCAAAAGCTTTCACAGTAACTGTAACTAATAACGCAAATTTCCAGAACAAAGAGCTTTACCTTCTTTGCAACAGTGGTGCAAGAGGGGCTCGTGCTGCTGCTGTTTTATTACAACGTGCTGGATATGATACCAGTCGTATTCATACCATTACAGGCGGAGCAACAGGTCTTGAAGTTCGTTACGCATTCCTTGGAACAAACAATTCTGTAACCGGTGCTGAAGCTGTAGCTGCTGTTGATTCAAATGACGTGGTTATCGTAGATGTACGTACAAAAGAGAACTTTGCAAACGGTCATTTGAAAAACTCTCTTTCTCTTCCTGTTTTCTATCTAAATGAAGAAGGAAAACAGGTTGTAGCAGAAACCAACCAAGATCCATATGCAAAAACCTTTGCTGAATATGTGAAGGCTAACCGTTCTACCTTCTCAGGCAAAAAAGTATACGTCCTCTGTAACAGCGGCCAAAGAGGTGCAAGAGCCGCCACTGCATTACTTGCAGACAACGGTGTTGACAAGAACACAATCTACACCATTACCGGTGGTGCAGGCGATGAAGGCGATGAAACAGTAAAAGGTGCTTTTGTAACTGTAGACGGCTACAAATTCGTAAGCGGAACTGATGCTATTGCCGCTGCAAAAGACGGAAGTGCATACATTATTGATGTACGTTCTTCAAAAGCACAGACAAAGACAGGTACTTTGAAGGGATCTATTTCTCAGTCTCTGTTTGATGATAACAACAAACTTGACACTGCTGAAGCGGAAGCGCTTGAAAAAGCTTTCATGGAAGAAATTCCTCAAAAAATTCCTCAAAAAACAACAGAAGACAAACCAATCTACATTATCTGCAACAGTGGTGCAAGAGGTGCGCAAAAAGCAACTCTGCTTCTTGGCAAACTTGGCTATAACACAAGCGCCAAAGAAGATGGTAAAGTATACACCATTGAAAATGGTGCAAAAGGTCTGGAACTTCTGTACGCAATGTCTGGAACAGACGGAAATGCTGTAGATGGGAAAACAGCTGTTGCTGCTGTCGGAAAAGACGACGTAGTAATCCTTGACGTCCGTGCGACAGGTAACTATGGAAGTGGACACTTAAAAGGCTCTATGTCAACACCTGTATTCAATGCAAACGGAGTTGCCAAAACTACAGATGACCAGCTTTCCAAAGATTTCACAAAATATGTAACAGACAACAAAGCCACTCTTGAGAAAAAAGATCTCTATCTTCTCTGTAACAGTGGTGCAAGTGGTGCAAGAGCTGCTACTGCTTTATTAAAAGCTGCCGGATATGATCTTGCAAAAGTTCATACCATCACTGGTGGTGCAAAAAATGAAGATGTAAAAGCTGCTTCCATTTATGTATCTGATACTCATGTGATCAACAAAATGTCTGATACAAAGAATTACCTGATCCTTGATGTACGTTCTACAGAATCTTACACCAAAGGACACTTAAAGGGATCCCTTTCCCTTCCACTTTTTGACAAAGATAACAAACTTCCGGATGATCTTGCAAAAGCATTTACAGAATATGTAGCTGCTCACAAAGCAGATTTTGAAGGAAAAACAATTTACGTTCTTTGCAACAGTGGAGCAAGAGGTGCTGCAAAAGCAACTCAGCTTCTCAAAGAAGCCGGAATCACTAACGTATTCACCATCGAAAACGGTGCAAAAAGTGAAGTGATCCAGAAGCATTTTGTAACAGATCCTGTCGCTGATCCTGATACAAAGAAAGACAACAATGGCAAAGATAACAATAAAAACCAGAATAACGGTAAAACCACTACTGCTGCTACAACAAAGACAGGAGATACCGCTCCTATCGCTTCTCTCGCAGTTGCAATGCTCGCTGCTCTTGGCGCAATCATTGCATTCGGTAAGAAAAAAATTGTAAAATAATAATTATTCCCAAAAAGGTTACAAAAGCGGGACGCTGACTAAATTGCCAACGTCCCGCTTTTTCAAATCCATTCATATTCATACGATGTTCAGATCTCGTTGATCTGCTTCTCTTTTATTTCTCCAGATTTCCTTCCACACACCATCTGTAGAAAGATTCGTCATAGTTCTCTGAATTTTCAAAGCCACACATTTCCATTACAAGCTGCATATAAGCTGAACGGATTCCTCCGGTACAGTAAGTAATAATATGATCCTCTTTTGAAAGTCCTGCATCTTCAAACATCTTGGTCAGATCTTCATTACTCTTTAATGTACTGTCACTGTTAAATAAATCCGTATAACGGATCTGGATTGCCCCTGGAAGATGTCCCCCATTTGCCTCCCCATACATTGTCTTTCCATTGTATTCTTTATCTGTACGGGTATCCACAATTTTACAGTCGTCATAAATCTCTTTCAGCTCATCCGTATTGATCACATGTGTTTCATCAATCGAATCAATTTCTACCGATACCGGTTTCGGCTCTGCTGCTCCTTTGACAGTCTCAACTCCTGCTGCTTTCAGTGCTTTGATCCCGCCATCTACGATTTTCACATCCTCATAGCCTGCCGCGATCAGCTCCCATGCAATCCTGCCATCTTCTCCCCAGCCTTTCTCCGCATTTGAAAAAAGCACGATTTCCTTATCTTTTGCCAGCCCAAGCTCTCCTAATCTTTCGCTCAGGCGCTTTGTATCAAGGATACATCCCCAGTTTGCATCTCCCGCTTCCCCGTCTTCACAGGTTGCCAGATACTGCCATGTCGTTGCCACTGCACCTTTTACAGTACCTTTTTTCGCCTCATCTTCACCTCTTGCATCCACTACGATGATATCGTCCAGATTTTCTTTCACATAATCGGCGGTTACTACATACTTTCCTTCAAATGGTTCACTGCTGTCTGATGCCGAATTCTTTGCACCACATCCTGAAAGTGATGAAATCGCAAGAATTCCTGCAAGAAATAATGCTGTTCTTTTCATAATCTTTTCTCCTCGTCTAATCTTCTTTCTTCTAACTATAACATATCTACAATCTATTCACTAATTGATTGTCCTTATCCCGGATTAAGTATATTTATCTTTTCTATAAATCACTTTTTCAGCAGACGCATGATTTTTCTCATCGGTTCTGTTATTTTCCAGCTGGTTGAATTTGCATATGTCTGGATCATTTCATCCTGCTCCCTGATCTTATCCTCATATTTCTTAAGCTGCCCTGTTTTCTGTTCCATCCGTCTGCCAAGTTCATCCAGCTGTTTTTCATAATGCGCGGTCTGCCTTCGCTGTCCTTCTATATATTCCTGCTGCTGTTCAATCGCTGCATTTTGTTTTTCAAGCTGTTCTTTCTGCTGCCCGATATACTCATCTTTCTGTCTGATAATATCTTTATAATACGCCAGTTGCTGGCTTCCTTCTTCAATTTCACTTATAAGCCATGGCGTCTTATACATATGCTCTCCAGTCCACTGATACAAATCAAAAATATCCATATGAAAATGCGCTCTTAAAGTTTCCATTGCATTCTCTTCTCTCATAGCCCTCTCCAGCATTTCCATCCCTGCCGCTTTCAGTCCTGGCTCTTTAGTTGTACATTTCATCAGCCAGAATGCCTTTTCAAATTCCAGTTGTAAATGTGATGTAGAATCCGGATTCTGAAAATCTCCCCTGAAAAACTGGAAAAAATTTTTTTCAGACATCTTTTCAATGTAGTTTTTTCGGATCATAACAGATTCATTAAATGAACGCACCGAATTTTCTCTTGTCGACATGCTGATCTGTTTTTTCCCTTTTATATCCCACTGAAACCGAATCAGCCGTTCCTCCAAAATCGTGATCTCTGACTCACTTACAAGCCGAAGCCACAGGTCATAATCCGCCAGCTGACGATACAAAAGATTGAAATATCCAATCTTGTCCAAAACGGATTTTCTGACCAGCGCCGAAGGATGACAAAGAAAATTCCCAGATTGCAGAAGCGTATGCAGATATTCGTTCTGTGTCGTACACTTTCTGTCAAAAAGTGCTGCCATATCTCTGCATTCTTCCGATATCTCATTGCCGCTCTCATCTACCAGATACACTCTTGTAAAACATGCACCAAGCATTCGGTTCTGTTCCATAACTGACACCTGTTTTTCCAGTTTATCCGGCAACCATGCATCATCGCTGTTCATAAATGCCACATAGTCTCCTTGGCAGTGATCAAGCCCCTGATTTGCCGCATAACAGTAAAACGAATTCTGATCCAGTTTAAAATATCTGATCCGTGGATCCTGATAGCTTTTAATCAGTTCTTCTGTTCCGTCGGTCGATCCGTCATCTACGATGACAAATTCAAAATCCGGATACGTCTGACAAAGTACGCTGTCAATCGCCTGTTGCAGGCAAAATCTCCGGTTATAAGTACACATCAAAACGCTAACCATTATTCTACATCTCCAACAACAGCCCATCTCCAGAATGACTGATCATAATTGTATGTATGTTCAAATCCACACATTTCCATTACCAGCTGTGTATATGCCGAGCGGATTCCTCCTGTACAATAAGTGACGATCTCATCATCTTTAGACAGTCCGGCATCCTCAAACATTTTTGTCAGTTCTTCATTGGATTTCAGATATCCTGCATCATTGAACAGATCTGTGTACCGGATATGAATTGCTCCCGGAAGATGTCCTCCCTTTGCTTCATCATACAGAATTGCTCCTTCATATTCTTCATCAGTACGCACATCCACAATTTTGTACTCGTCATAATTCTTCTGTAATTCTTCGGTTGTCATCACATGGGAATAATCAATTTCATCGATTTTTACTTCTGCCGGTTCCGGTTTGGATGCGAGGAACTGTGTCTTGATTCCACTGTCTTTCAACGCCTTCCATCCGCCATCTACCATCTTCACATCTTCATATCCGGCTGCCCGGAGTTCCCAGAGAAGTCTCGCATCATCTCCCCATCCATCTAGGGTCTCACCGATCAGAATAATTTCTTTATCCTTTGTAATTCCAAGATTGCCAAGAGTCTCTTCCAGCTGTTCCGGCTTCTGGATGCACCCCCATTTCTCATCTCCCTGCTTTCCTTCTGTAATACTCCAGTCCTGCCATACTGTAGCAATTGCACCTTTTACAGTTCCAAGGATTGCCTTTTTTTCTCCCCTTCCATCTACAAACAGCGTATTTTCATCTCCAACCTTGCTGATTGCATACTCCGGCTCAACAATCCACTCTCCTACAAAATGATTTTCATCAGATTTCTCTGCCCTACTTTCTGTCTTCTGTTTCTGTCCACATCCTGTCAGACCAATTGTTGCAACAAGCAATACACTGCATAACCACTTTGTTCTTTTTCTCATTTCCTTTTTCCTCCTCTAATCATCACCGTAATAGTAATCTTCCTCATAGTAATCCGGTGGTGCTTCTGTATCCGGCTGCTGCGGTTCTGTCACTGCCTGCGAACCCGAACCACTGTCTCCCGATGAACTGCCGGAATCCGTTCCTGCATTTCCATCTTCCGTTACTTTTATATTTGTTTCTGTATGATTTGTTTCCTCAGATGTCTTATCTTCCGATTTTTCATCCTCTTTTTCAGTTTCGTCTGCTTCCTCATATTTTCCACTGGAAAGCGCATCGTTTATTTCATCATCAATTCCTTTTACCGTCCCGGATACCTGATAATCTGTATCTCCAAACAGGAACTGATGTACCTCGGCAACATTGGATGCCAGTGTATCTGCAATTTCTGTACTTCCCACTCCAGAAAGCATTTTGGAATATCTTACATTTGGAAATCCAAGTGTTTCACCTACTCTATATTTTTGAAAATCTTTCGCATAATTCAGAATTTCAGTAAAAGAAAAATTGGTTGCAATCTGTGGAAAAACACTGTCAGCAATCTTATTGATCGTCGTCAGGTCCATCTGCTGCAGCTTCTGCATGATATTCAGAAGGACGATTCTCTGACGCACTGTACGCTGCGCGTCTCCACCATCTGTATAACGGATTCTCGCATAAGAAACCGCCTGTACTCCATTCAGATGATAGCTACCTCCGACTTCCGGCTCAATCTTCTTATAACTTTTTCCGGTTACTTCAGAAGTCTCCACACAATAATTATTCATGTGGACTACTTCTGCATCAGTCAGCTCCAGATCCATTCCTCCCACCGCATCAATTACATCGACTAAGGCATTAAAGTTCACAGATACATACTTCTCAATGTTCATATCCATGTTCTCATTCAAAAGAGCAACACCCCCATCCGGTCCGAAATAAGAATAGGCTGCATTCGCCTTATTATAACTTCCATCTTTCAGCCGCATAAAAGTATCACGGTACACCGATACCATTTTCACTTCATAAGTTTCCTGATTCAAACTTACGATCATGATCGTATCACTTCGATTTCCTTTATCTAGTGACCCATCCCTAGAATCCAGCCCGAATACTGCCACATTCAGATATCCGCTTTTATGCTCCACCTCTTCTGTAATAGACTCTTTCAACGTTTCTTTTTTTACTTCAATCTTCTGAATTTTGTTCACTTTACTGGCAGCATATCCGAATACGGCACCTGCCGCCCCCAGAACAAGTGTCAACACTACGCAAATAATCACTATTATCTTTTTCTTCCATGACCATCCTGCAATTTTTTTAAGCATCCTCATCATTCCTTCCTCTCCAGTAATTATGATTCATTGTCAGTTTCATGATGAAACTTTCCGGTAATTGTCGGTAATGTTTTCCCATCTGGTAGCCCAGATATTTGCACCCGCTTTCCACAAACAGCTGTATAATCTGCAAATATTTTCTTTCTTTTAAAAGCTTTTTCACAAGTGTGCAAATCAGGTGTATGCCTTCTTTCTCTGACTTTACTCTTTCAAATATTTCTGGATGACATGCCTGCGATACACCCTGGTCAAAATTTCTCCTTATCAGCTCTCTGTAAGTATACTCATGAGAATGTATCACCCGTACATCTGCTTTATAAATAATCTTCCATCCACTTCGAACTGCTCCTGCCGCAAAGATCAGATCTTCATTGAAGATGACCGGATGTGGAAATCCTCCCAGTTCCAGATAGACTCCTCTCCGATAGGCAGCACACACATTGGAGCAAAAATAAGTTTTTATTCCCAGTTTTGGCAAATCCTTCTGAGATTTAATCTGGCTTTTTGGGGGATAATTGAATACTCTCGTATATTTTTCCAACAGACCACAGTTCTGATCCGGTATCTGCCTGGCATAAGCTGCCACAGCATCCGAATGCTCCTTTAACGTTTCTGAAAGCTTTTCCAAAAGAAACGAATCTACCGGAACTGCATCCTGGGTCATCATGACCACAATATCTGCATCCGACATCCGAATCCCCAGATCTCTGGTTCTTCCATGATCAAATTCTTTTTCCGGAATCGGAATCTCTGTAACGGAAACCCTGTCTTTACAGGCCGAAACATCCAGCTTTATCCCATCTCTGGTATGCAGCAGAATAATTCGTTCCGGAAGATATGTCTGTCTGCTAAGTCCATATAATACTTTATTTAGTTTTTCTGTCGGTCTGTAGACCGGTATGATCACATCTATTTTCATCTTCCGTTAAAAAACCCTTTAAAAAATGTCAGAACCAATATTTTCAGATCAAGTCCCATTGTCCAGTTTTCAATATAGTAAAGATCATATTCGATCCGCTTCTCAATGGAAGTGTCTCCACGATATCCATTAATCTGCGCCCAACCAGTCATTCCCGGACGCACCTGATGTTTTACCATATAACGTGGAATTTCATCCCGGAACTTTTGCACAAACTGTGGCCTTTCCGGTCTTGGTCCTACCAGACTCATCTCTCCTTTCAGCACATTAAAAAGCTGCGGCAGTTCATCAATACTCGTCCTGCGGATCAGCTTTCCAACCGGTGTAATCCTCGGATCATTCCTGGTAGACCATTCTGTTTTTTCCTCTTCTTCATCCTGCATGATCATAGACCGAAATTTGTACATATAAAATACCTGGTTATGCAGTCCAACTCTTTCCTGCCGGTAGATCACACTTCCTTCCTCTGTAAAGGCAACCACCAGCGCAGTAAGCAGCATGACCGGTAAAAAAAGGATGATTGCAACCGTTGTCCCAATCAGATCAACTGCCCTCTTTGCCACTCGGTTTCGCATGATATTCAATGGAACTCTGCGGACATGGATCACCGGAATTCCCTGCATATCCTCGATATAAGGCCTGGTAGAAATCACATTTCCAAAATCAGGAATCATTTTCGTGTGCACCCCTGCCTTCTCACAAACATTCACAATCCTCTCCAGTTTCCCATAATCCTCTGCACGAAGCGCAATCACAACCTCATCCAGTTCATTCTCCTCCAGTATTCTTTCCAGTTTCTCTTCATCTTTCAGATGGGCAAACACATGATATCCCCACTTTGGATTCTGTCTCAGTCTGTCCATATACTGTTCTGCTGCCTGACTCTCTCCGACCATCAGAATATGTTTCTGATTCATCCCCTGCTTTCGTATTTTCCACAGCACTGTACGGATCAGATATCTTGAAATAAATTCCTGGAAGATATTTACAAGGAAGAAAATGCACAGCATCTGTCTTGAAAAATGCTCCTGCTTTATAAAATAAAGTACCAGGATAAAAGCCATAAGACCAATCCCATTTGCACGAATGATATCCCACAATTCCTGCCTGTAACTTTTTATCCTTCTTGGCATATAAAGTTGAAAACTGCTATACAAAAGCAAATATCCGGGAATTATAAAAAACAGAGCTGAAAAATATGTTTGCACCGGCAGGACTCCTGCGTCCTGCGCAAAAATCCCACTCCTGAATCTCAGATACCACGAGAAAAAATATGCGACAGCAATAATTCCTGCATCTACACATACCTGTGCTTTATTTAGCATCCGTTGATTGTTCTTTATCAAAATACCACCATCTTTTCTCTATCCATTCTCTTTTTCGCGCAAAGAATAATCACACTTCACCAACGTAAGATTGGGATTGTACATCGGATCTCCTTTTTCCATGATTTCAGACCAGGTCCGGCGTACATAATCAATCTCACACTGATATCTTCTGATCTTTTCCTCATTATCTTCTGCCCCTCTCGATCTGGATTCATAATGATACAGTTTCACATAAGGATCATACACTACAAGATATCCACATCTGCGTACCTTCAGACAAAAATCAACATCATTGAACGCCACTGCAAGTTGCTCCTCAAATCCACCCACTTCTTCATATACAGAACGCTTTACCATCATACATGCTGCGGTCACCGCTGACAAATCCTGCTGAGTACTTGCTTTGTGCATATACCCGGAATAACCTTTTGGAAGTCCCCGGAACATATTACCAGCAATTCCCCGAATCCCAACAATGACTCCAGCATGCTGCACCTGACCATTTGGATAATAAAGCTTTGCTCCGACAATCCCGACTTCTTTTCTCTGGCAGTTCGCAAGCATTTCTCCTAGCCAGTCCTTTCCAATCACTTCTGTATCATTATTCAGAAGTACCAGATATTCTCCATCAGTCTCGCTTACTGCGTAGTTGTTGATCGCCGAATAATTAAATGATCCCTCCCACTTCAGAATCCGGATCCGGTCTGACTCTATTGTTTTATAATAAGCAAATGTTTCCGCTTTTTCGCTGTTATTTTCGATAATTATGATCTCGTAATTCTTATAATCCGATCTGGAAATCGATTGTAGACATTTCTCCAAATCTTTTATATGATCTTTATTGGGAATCAGAATGGAAATCTTTGGATTCCCCTGCATCTTATACCGGACACGATAAAACCCTCTATCCAGTTCCGGTAAAACTTCTGCATGTTCACCACATCTTAGCAGATGTGCTTCTATGGCACGCTGTCCAGCCTCAAATGCATAAGTTTTACTGATTGGATTGTCCGCAGTAGAAACCTGATGTACCCTCCAATGATAAAGAATCCTCGGCACATGCGCCATTATCGTTTTTTCCACACAGCGGAAAACGAGATCGTAATCCTGTGCTCCGTCAAAATCACTTCTTAATCCACCTATTTCTTCAATTAGACTTTTTCTTATCACGCAAAAATGACAAATATAGTTATTGGCTCGCAACAGATCCAGATTAAAATCTGGTTTAAAATGCGGCTGAAAATGTTTTTTCAGATCTGCCGTCACTTTATCTTCATCTGAATAAAGAAGTCCGACCTCCGGATACTCATTCAACTTCTTTACCATCTCGTACAATGCATCCGGCGCAAGCAGATCATCTTGATCCAAAAAACCGATATATGTTCCGGTAGCTTCCTTTATCGCTGCATTTGTATTTTCAGAAATTCCTCTGTTTTCTGAAATACCGATCAGGTGAATCGCTTTTTCTTTGAACTCATCCTCTTCCAGAATTTCTTCCATTCTGTGTCTCTCTTCATCTGAAACAGTCATACATAATTCCCAATTTTTATACGTCTGACGGCATACAGACAGAATCATCTGTCTCAAAAATTCTTCCGGTGCCTGATATACCGGCACGACAATACTGATCAGGGGTGCATACGCAAATACTTCCTGCCTTTGACTTTCCAATTCCTCTTCTGTTCGTCTGTGATTCTCATACCATTTTTCATAATCAATCTTCTGAATACGGATTCTTTCTTTTAATCGTATCAGAAACTCTTTTGGTCCAAAGTACCGCAGATATACGAATCCTTTTTTTACCCGATACAGAGACATTTTATTGAACATCTCCTATCTCCTCTCCACTTTTGCCAGATGATTCAGTCCAAAATCATTATGATCCAGTGTCAGATTCGGACTGTAATATGGATCACCCTTTTTCAGGAAATCTTTCCACCTTGTCTGAAACAGATTTACTTCTCCGTGGAAACGTTCGATTTTCTCTTCCGTATCTTCATATCCTCTTGACTTGGATTCATAATGAATCAGTTCCGCATATGGATCATATACGATCAGATATCCGGCTTTTCGTATTTTCAGGCACAGATCTACATCATTAAATGCCACCGCAAACTTCGAGTCAAATCCTCCAACTTCTTCATACACCCGTTTTTTCATCATCATACAGGCTGCGGTCACCGCACTCAGATCATGGATCACCTGCGCCCTCGCAAAGTATCCCGGCGAATCTCCGTCTATGCCAAGGAATGCATGTCCTGCCACTCCTCCAAGTCCGATGATCACTCCTCCATGCTGAAGCGTTCCATCTTCGTAATACATTCTCGCTCCGACAGCACCTACATCCTCCCGCATACAATAACTCAGCATTTCTTTGATGCAATCACTGCCGATCATTTCTGTATCGTTGTTCAGGAACAGCAGATATTCTCCAGCCGCATGGTCAACTCCATATTGGTTGATTTCCGGATAATTGAACCCTTCTCCTTTCCAGTACAGAACTTTAACTCTGGAATCCTCATACATGATCCTTCTGTAATCTTTAAAAGTTCTTTTTTTCTGGCTGTTATTTTCCACAATAAGGATTTCTATATTCTCATATGTATTTCCTCCGACTTTCCAGGTAGTTGTCGCTATTTTA
>OGXX01003179.1_pt1 | contig 13979 bp, 12 predicted proteins | sample 1576301 | NCBI WGS metagenome assembly OGXX01 (sample SAMEA3541469, study PRJEB24748) | human gut metagenome | biome: human gut; feature: human-associated habitat; material: faeces | place: China | collected 2012
CTGTATTGCCGCCCTCTGTCAGGCGCTGCAGGATCTCAACAAGCTTATGAACATCGTATCCGCTGCCTATTCTTATCATTGATTATCATCTCCGCTGAGTGAAAATTTTCTTATACTTTCCTGAAATTCATCGTATGTCATGAAAATATTTATCATATCGACGAGCGCGCTTGTAGAAAGGCGCTCGGGAAGCGACAGACTGCGCAGGAACTTTTTGCGCAGAGCCGCCGAATCCGCTTTTCCGCTGAGCCCGGCTTCGTAGAGGTCGGCAACGGTTACAGCTCGGCTCTTTTCCTGCGTACTCTCGCAGGTGACTCCGGCACGGTTGAGCGCTTCAAGCAAGATCTCAGTATCGATTCCCTCGACCCCTAATTTGCCCTCTTTAGACGGCGCGTCCTTTCTGCGCTCTTTGCCGAACACGTCGGGAATATAGGCGTGAATGACGCTGTCTTTCGGAACGCTTCCGCCGATAAACGAACGGATTTTGAAGCCCGCCGAGTCGCTGTCAGTCAATATGACTATGCCGCGTGTCTGAGCGAGGCGTTTTATCAGCTTCTGCTTCTCTTTGTCCTTGAAAATGCCGAAGCCGTCGGTCTGTATTATAACGGTATCGAGGACTGTGGAGAGTTTTATTTTATCATACTTTCCCTCGACGATGACCGCCTGTTTTATCTTTATCATTTTACCATCAACACCATCCGGCGTTTATTTTCGTGACTGTATCGCCACAAACAGCTTGACAAGCAGTTCCTCCATAACTATCCTGTTATCAACGGCAGAGCTCTTGAGCAGTGTATCGGCTCTGTGCAGTTCATCGAGGCACTGACGCAAAACGCGCACGCTCAGAGCCGACGTCTGGCGCGAAACTTTTGTCAATTTGAACTCGCGGCCGCGGTAGTTTGAGAATATCTCCGCCGGCTGAGTGTCTCTGTAGCCCGCAGATACGCTGACCTTGACACGATAGATATCGACAAAGACGGATATCACCGCGCCCATTATCATCATAACATCCGCACGCTGGGCGAAGAGCATATTGAGCGTTTCGTACGCCTTGTCAAAATTATCCGAGATTATATATTTTGTCAGGTCGAATGCATTCGCTTCGATAGTCTTGACACACATCAGGTCGATGTCCGCGCGTGTTATCTCGCGTCCCTCGGCATATGCCGAAAGCTTGTCGATTTCGTTTAAAAGAGTAACCATATCGTCCCCGACGCAGGAGACAAGATACTCTGCGTTCCTTTGGCTGAGCTCCGAGCCGCGCTTCTGCGCCGCGCCGACAAGCATTTTGGCAAGCTCATAAGCGGTCTTTTTGTTGAGTTCGATCGCATTACCGTGTTTTGTAAAGAGCGAGACTGCCTTTTTGGCCTTTGCGGTCTTTTTGAGCGAATCCGCCTTGCCGATATAGAAAATCAGCGTGCAGTAATCCGGGACATCGCTGACTATTTTTTCGAGCTTTTCATAAGAATCCTCGTCGAGCGAATCGACAGCCATATCCTTGACGAATACACAGGTGTTGCTGCTCATCATCGGAAAAGCCTCGACCGCCTGCTCGATATCTTCGAGGGTACACGACGCGCCGTCGAAGAAATGATAATTGAAATCCGCAAAATCGGGACTGACGGCTTTGTCTTTTAACTTTGAGGAATAAAATTCCTTGAGATAGCTCTCCGTTCCGAAAAACAGGAACGCGCCGCCGATATCTCCGTTTCTTATAAGCGCCTTTATATCTTTTTCGCCGATAGCAGCCATTCAGTCCATCCTTTCCGTCAAAATTCTGCCAGACGGGAGCACCGTAATTCTGATATTCCCCTGCCCTCCGGTCGCATATGCGTCCGCGCCGATGGACAGCAATTTGCCCATGACCGCAGACGCTCTGTCGGCATCCGCCGATAGCACGGTCAAATTATAGTTTTCCGGGGAAATGTCATGCGGCAGATTCTCCCGCAAAACAAGAATATCCCCTTTTGTATCCGGCGCATAAGACGGTCTGAAAACAATGACCGCATCAGCGCCGCCCATGCCGAGCACTGCCGTGCTCGTTTTATTCGTTGTTTTATATTTTAATTCTGCGCCGCCGATGTTTATATCCGCGGCAGGCGCGAGGTTATAATTTTCTGTTTTAAGTATTTCATTGAGGTCGGCATCAGTCTCGCCTGCAAGAATATACTCGGGCGAAAAAGTGTCGATAACATCGAGCGCGAGTGAACTTTCGCCCTCAGAGACGCGCGGGATAAGAAGAAAATCAAGATTATCCGCGCCGACGCCGTCCATTGCGGACTCTATATTTGAGAGGGCATAGTAGTTGTCCCCTCCGCAGCCGAGCAAAGCGGTTTTGCCGCCGGAGCTGACGACAACAGCCGAGCCGTTGCCGACATCCGCCACGGTTATGACGGTTGCCGCGCGGGAAAGTGCAGAAGAACCGACGCACACGCCCGCAAAAGTGAGCGTGCATATCAAAACTGCTGCGCGGACGGTATTGCGTCCCAAAAATTTATAGATAAGCGCAGCCGCCGCAAGGACGATAAAAATCAAAACGAGCCACAGCGGGAACATAAACGACGAGGCGTTCAAAGACAAATGAGGAACCGCCGCAAGCGCCTTCGATGAATTGATAAGAAAAGATGCGCACACACCGGACAAATCCGCAAAACCGACCGTTATCACGCGCAAAAATGAAAACTTCGCGGTGAGAGCGGTAAGCCCCGAGAGGATCATACACGCTGATGCGGGAAGATCGGAAATGAGGTTCGCCGGGATCGCGATAAGCGACACTTTGCCGAGATCGAGTATCATAACAGGCAGAGTGAACGCACAGGCGAGCACGGTGCTTCGGACGGAGCCGAAAATAAACTCGCAGACGCGCCTTGCATATTTATTTCTGACGCGCGCGATATACGGATTCAGCGGGAAATCGATATTGCCGTAGCCGACAATTATTCCGAGAGTCGAGAAGAACGAGAGCCGCAGTCCGAGGCTCATCACGCAATACGGATTGGCAAAGCACAGAATAACAAGCGCGATGCCGAGGGAATTGAGTGAATCTGACTGCTTTGAAAGCAGCGTTCCGAGGAGCATAACGAGCATCATGAAGCCCGCACGCATGACGGAATATGTGAAGCCCGAGACCGCCATAAAAACTATAACAAACGCCGCCGAAATAATTGCTCCCGCTCTGCGTCTGAGCCTGAAAACATCGAAAATTTTCAGAATGAACAGACACCAGATTGAGAGGTGCAGACCCGAAACGGCTATCAGATGCGATATTCCCGCGGACGAGAACGAATCCGAAACGCTCTTCGGCAGATCTGATTTGTCGCCTATCAGAAGTGCCGTTGCAAGCGCCCCGCGTTCGCCGGGGATAAGACGCGAAACCGTGTTTTTGATATAAGCGCGCATCGCGAGCGGATAATAGCCTATCGGCTTGCGCTCCGGCTGAGATATATTTATATCGCCCTTTGCGTATCCGCCCATAAAAACATTTTCGGACAGATAGTAGTTTCTCGCGTCGCGGGTCTTGCCGATATCGTAGAGCTGCAAATCGCCCTCGACAGTATCATACGGCTTGAAACCAAGGCGCGATTTTGAAGAAAGGCGTATGTTCAGCTTATATTCTTCGCCGTCTATCTCGGAAGTTTTAAGCTCTGTATAATATCTTTCGCCGCTCTGCTCCTCGAGCGAGACAACGCTCGCTTTCACGGTATGCACGCCGTCGTTGAAACGCTGCGACGCTTCATCAGGAACAAGTGCGGCGGCAAAAGACAAAAGTACTGCAACAACCGCCGTTATACACGCAGTCGGGATTACAAAGTCACGCCGAACACTCTTGAAGAACAGAGAAAAGATAAAGGCGGCAGCTGCTGCCGAAAGGATAACGACTGCCGCCTTCTGACCGAGTTCAAAAACAAGAGCCAGCGTAAAAAACATTGTAAAACCGATAACCGTGAACGGGCGCGCCATTTCTCGAGTTCTCCGATTATTTGAAGAAAAGAGGAAGCTTCTCGAGGAACACGATATCGTCGCGCTCCGCCGCGTCGCCCTCTGCGAGGACTGCCGCCTTGGCGACTATGTTCGCATCGAACTTATCGGCAAGGGCAACGACTGCCGCGAGGGATTCGCCGGTGCTGATAACATCGTCAACGATAAGTACTTTCTTACCGCGAAGCTGATCTCCGTCCTCTCTGCCGAGAAGAAGAGTCTGCTCTGCATCGGTGGTTATCGAACGCACGCTGACACAGACGGGGTCGGTCATATAGACCTTCGGCTTCTTGCGGGCAACAAAATATTTCTTGCCGCTCTGTCTGGACATCTCATAGGCAAGCGGGATGCTCTTCGCCTCGGGAGTGAGAATATAATCAAACTCCGGGCACTTCTTGAGCAGCTCTTCCGCCGCTTTAACGGTGACTTCGACATCACCGAAAAGGATGAATGCCGCGATATCGAGCTTGTCGCTGACCGGGCAGAGAGGAAGCTCTCTCTTCACGCCTGCGATTTCCATTGTATAGGTCTTTGCCAAAATAAACATCTCCTGAATATTAATATGGTCTTTTTTATCAGCCTGCCGGCCAGCCGAAATCTCTGCCGCCGAGCATATGGAAGTGCAGGTGTTTGACGGTCTGACCCGCACAGTCGCCGCAGTTGTTGACGATTCTGAAGCCGTCCTTGAGATCAAACTGCTTGGCTATCTTCGCCGCCGCCTCGAACACTTTGGAGACGACCGCGCTGTTCTCCGGGGTTATCTCGGCAGCACTCTTTATATGCTGCTTCGGGATAATGAGAATATGGAACGGAGCCTGCGGCTCGAGGTCATAGAACGCGAGAACATCGTCGTCCTCATAGACTTTTTTTGAGGGTATCTCGCCCTTAATTATTTTGCAAAAAACACAGTCATCCATTTTCAGAAAACCTCCGTATTGCATTGCTTGTTCCGCCGGCCGGGAAAGACCGGCGGAGCTATGATTTTATTTTAACATGGCGCTGACGATAGAGTCAACCGCTGCGAGAGCCTCGTCCGCCTTGGAAGCGTCCTTGGCGCCCGCCATTGCGCTGTCCGGCTTGCCGCCGCCCGAGCCGCCTGCTATCTTTGCGGTCTCGCGGACGATATTGCCGGCGTGAGCGCCGAGTTTTATTGCATCGGCGCCGCAGGCGCAGGCGAAGTTCAGAGTGCCCTTTTCTTTGTTGACGCCAGCAAAAACTGCGACGATATCTGCGCCGTTGTCACGGGCGGTGTCGCACATCGAGCGAAGCTCACCGGGGTTGGAGACTTCGACCTCAGCGGTGATAAGTCTGACGCCGCCGACCTGTCTTGCGCTGTCCATAAGGCTGCCCGCCTTGAGAGCGGATATCTCGTTGCGAAGTTCCGCAAGCTCTCTGTCCTTTGCCTTTACTTCGGCAGCGAGGGTCGCCGCACGCTTGTCAAGCTCCGCGACATTGCCGAGCTTCATCGCCGCCGCTGCAGACTGCATGATGCGCTCATCGTTTTCTATATGCTTGAGTACGCCGAAGCCGGTGACGGCGGTTATACGTCTGATTCCCGCGGCAACTGAGGACTCGGACACGATCTTGAACAGACCGAGCTTTGCGGTATTGTCCGCATGGGTACCGCCGCACAGCTCAACGGAGAAATCGCCCGCGCTGACAACGCGCACGACATCGCCGTACTTCTCACCGAACAGAGCCATTGCGCCGAGCTTCTTCGCCTCTTCAATGGGCATCTCGCGGGTCTCAACGGGGATGCCCTTGAGGATAACCTCGTTGACCTCGCGCTCTATCGCCTTGAGCTCATCGCCCGAGAGAGCGGAGAAATGAGTGAAGTCGAATCGCATCTCCTCGCTGTTGACAAGCTGTCCTGCCTGCTCAACATGGCTGCCGAGGTGCTTTCTCAGAGCCGCCTGGAGCAGATGAGCCGCAGTGTGGTTGCGGCGGGTCGCCTCGCGCTTTTCGACATCTATCTGAGCGTGGACTTTATCGCCGAGAGCGATGCTGTCGCCGCTTATAAATCTTGCAATGTGGAGCACAACGCCGTCGGGAGTCTTGCCTGTTGCGGTAACCTCGAGGGTTGCATTATCGGTCTTGATAACGCCGGTGTCGCCCGCCTGTCCGCCGCTCTCGCCATAGAACGGGGTCTTGTCGAGCACAACAACCACCTCGGAGTCCGCGGTTGCGAACTCGTCACGCTCGCCGTTTGTGACTATCGCCTTTATCTCGGCGTCGCAGGAATAATCGGTATAGCCGACAAACTCGGTGGCTCCGACATCCTTGAACGAAACGTTGCTGTCCTTCCACGCCTGAGCTCCGGCATCCTTGCGCGCCGCACGCGCCGCCGCTCTGCTCTGGGCATAGAGGCGGTCATACTCGTCGATATCAACGCTCATTCCGCGCTCTTCGAGCAGCTCTTTTGTCAGGTCTATCGGGAAGCCGAAAGTATCCTGAAGCTTGAAAGCATCTGCGCCGCTGAGCACCTTGGAATCGCTCTGAGCGATAATATTCTCAAGCAGATTGAGACCTGTGTCTATAGTCTTATTGAAGCTCTCCTCCTCAGCTTTGATGACCTTTACAATAAGGTCATGCTTCTCGACGAGGTTCGGATAGGCTGTTGCATTCTCTTTGATAACGGTCTCGCACACTTTGTAGAGGAAAGTGCCGTCGATACCTAAGAGTCTGCCGTGGCGAGCCGCTCTTCTGAGCAGGCGGCGAAGGACATATCCTCTGCCCTCGTTTGAAGGCATAACGCCGTCGCCGATCATGAAAGTGGTGCTTCTGATATGGTCGGTGATAACACGCAGGGAGACATCCTTTTTCTCATCCTCGTGATACTTGACGCCCGCTATCTGCATGATGTGCTTCATGATGTTCTGGACGGTGTCGACCTCGAAGAGGTTGTCCACGCCCTGCATGATGCAGGCGAGGCGCTCAAGACCCATACCGGTATCGATATTGCAGCTCTTGAGGCGGGTATAGTTATTGTTGCCGTCGTTATCAAACTGGGTGAAAACGAGGTTCCAGAACTCAACATATCTGTCGCAGTCGCAGCCGACTCCGCAGGTCGGAGAACCGCAGCCGTACTTCTCGCCGCGGTCGAAATAGAGCTCCGAGCAGGGACCGCAGGGGCCTGCGCCGTGCTCCCAGAAGTTATCCTCTTTGCCGAGGCGAACCATATGGTCGGGCGAAACGCCGAGCTCCTTTGTCCAGATGTCATATGCCTCGTCATCGTCCTGATAGACGCTGATATATATTTTATCTGCGGGCATCTCGAGCACCTTCGTGCAGAACTCCCACGCCCAGGCGGTCGCCTCATGCTTGAAGTAATCGCCGAATGAGAAATTGCCGAGCATCTCGAAGAAAGTGCCGTGGCGCGCGGTGATTCCGACGCGCTCAATATCGGGCGTTCTGATGCACTTCTGGCAGGTTGTGACGCGGGTTCTCGGCGGGGTCAGCTCGCCTGTGAAATATTTCTTGAGCGGTGCCATGCCGGCGTTGATGAGAAGCAGGCTCTTATCTCCCTGAGGCACAAGTGAAAAGCTCGGCAGACGAAGATGGCCCTTGCTCTCGAAAAAGCTCAGATACTTCTCTCTGAGTTCATTGAGTCCCGTCCATTCCATGATAAACAACTCCTTAAAAAATAAAAATAGATGCCGTTCTGCCCGGGACGGCCGAAGCCGCGGTACCACCCGGATTGCACAAAACTGCACCCCTCTGCTGCCCTTAACGCAGGCTACGCCCGTTCAACGCGGGAGGCTCCGAGCCGGCTGCCGTACTTCCTGACACGGCGCTCCTCACAGCGGCATAATGCCGGCGCGCCTCTCTGCGAGCGGAATAAACGGCTCTGCTCTTCACAGCCAAAAATATTTACTCAAATATTCTACTCTTAATTTTCCCCGATGTCAATGTTTTAGCCCCAAATTACGGACAAAAATAAAGTATATACAAGACGCATAATATAATTCCATGTCATTCACCAAATAAATGCCGAAAATGATGAACAATTTATTGCTTGTCACTTTAAATAGACACTTTTGCCCGAAAATTTTTTAAACTTGAATTGAGAAGGAGGGGTGCCGATGGCAGAGTTCAACAAATATGCAACCGGCGCGGCCATCAAAAAACTTCGCTGTGAAAAAAAGATATCGCAAGAGGTCCTGAGCGGTCTGGCGGGGATAGCGAGAAGTCACCTTGCCATGATCGAAAGCGGCAAGAAGCAGGCTAACTTCGAGACGATATGGAAAATCTCATCTGCGTTCAACGTTCACCCCAACGAGCTCGTGCGGCTCATTGAAGAGGAGACGGAACGAATCGGAAACAGCGAATAAAGATACCTGTCCGCGGGAGCTATGTATCTGCGGACGGGTATTTTTTATATTGCAAAAGCGGAGAGCCCTTTCGAGTTCTCCGCTTTGTTTACGTTACTATACTTCTATCAATAATATCGATATCCGGCGAGCTTCTGCGCGGCCTGGGCACGGGTTATAGATCTTTTGATAATCATAAACTTGTTCTCAAGAGCAAGATTGAACGACATCGAAACGGTCTTTACTACCCTCTTCAGGTTGAAATCGACCTTTGCGGAGAAGCGAATCATCGTAAGGCCGAAATCGGCGATGCTTACTTCGCTGTCCGGCTCAAATTTGCCGTCGGACGCTTTGACTATTCCGTTGCCGACAGCCCACACTGCGGCTTTAAACGCAGGATCCGAGCTGTCGAGATCGGCAAATGAAATGTTCTCGGTATTGACCTCGGGCGAGCCGGCCATGCCGTAAAGAGCCTGAACAAGAGCCGACTTTGTCAGCGCGGAATCGGGGCTGAACTGCGTCTCGGAAGTGCCCGCCATGTAGCCTTTTCTGAACATAAACTCGATTGCATCGTAATACTCCGAATCGGACGCGACATCCGTAAACGGGAAGTTTGCATCGGGCAGAGCGTCAAGGATTCTGTCGGCGATATGTCTGTGACCCGCTGCGTTCGGATGGTATGTGTCGCAGGTCGTGCCCGTTGTATCGACAAAGATATAGCCGTATTTCTCGGCGCCCTCCTTCATCGGCTTGTTCGCTATATCGACGACCATTTGTCCGAGATTGATGCTCTGGCTGTCATCCTTGCTCTCCTCGGTGCCTGTCGCTCCGCCGTCGCTCTTGATGCTCGTGTCGAACATTCCGATAACCATAAGCTGAACATCGGGATTCAGAGCATATATATCCTCAATGACATGGTTCCAGTTCTCAAAGAAGTTTTCAAGCCCGTATTTAAGCGCACGCGGGAGAACTCTGATAAGCTCGGGCATTGCGTCGGTAATCTTAGCGAGCTCAACTATTTTGTCGAGCTTATCGTTGACTATGCCGTTCTCCTTGAGAAGATCGCGCAGAGCCTTGACATACTTGCTGCAAGTGCCCTCTTTTTCGAGAATATCGGCGATGACCCATGTGAGATAAGTGCCGAAATCGTTTCCGCCGACACCGAGGGTAATAAGACCCGCCTGTGAAATTGCGCGGCGATACTCGGGGATCCTCGATTTCATGACCTCGGGGTTATGAGAATCGTGGAAAAGATAATCGTCGCCCGGATAATCGTCCTCGAGCATATAGCGGATATCTATCGTCCTGAATCCGGGGCAGGCCATCGGAACATAATTCACTCCGAGAGCGTCGGCAACATACGCGCCGTATGAATTTTCAACGCGCTTGAACTCAGAATCCACATACACAAGGTCGTTGTGACCGCTGGCGACGCTGTCGCCCAAAAGCACATACGTGCCGTAATCATAATACTTCTTTGCGCCTGCACTCTCAGTGCTGTCCGCGGCGAAGCAGACCGCGGAGCCGAAGGCCAATACGCATGTGAGAATCACTGCGACCGCCCTGCTTATAAACCTTTTCATTTTGATCCTCCTATCAAAATAGATAAAGCCGCACAGTCAAGAAACTGTACGACTTTAAAGTATCACAAATTTTTTTGAAAATCAATGTCCGAGGGCAAAAAAAGTAAATTATCCTAAATCAGTAGGCATTGTTTAAAAAAAGCGCGGTCATCCGCCAAATTTACAGGGCTTGTTCATCGGCTTATTCCGATTATATATTTCTCCGCTTCGACGCTGAGCGGCGTATAAGCGTTTATTTCTTTCGTTTGCAGGTCAAAGACAACGACCGCCTTATCTGCGCCGAGAAGAATCTTCCCGTCGCTTACGAGCATATTAAAGACAAGCTGGAAATCGCAGTCGAACTCTGTTTTTAGCATATCCCCGTTTTCGGATATTTCGAGCAAGACCGATTTTGGATTTTTTCCGACACGATCGGAAAGAAGAATATACGCCCGCTCGTCTGTCACATACCGCGCTTTAAAGCCCAATTTTTCATCGCTGAACATTTTATGATACTTGCATCCGCGGTCAAAGGAATAAACAGTTGTGCTCACCAAACCGAGGTGGCTCAATGAATCGACAGCGTATACTCTGTCTCCGAGCTCAAAGACATCGCAGAAATTTCCGTTTATCTCCCCTCTCGGCGTTTCGAGCACACCGCCGAACTCGCCGTGGTCGCGGGACACGAAATTGCCGACTGACGTCTTAAACACGCATTCGTCGCTGTCAAAAGGCATGTCCTCATCAGGGATATCCGGTTCTGCAAGACGGCAGACAATTTCGCCGTTTATCTTAGCGACCTCCACAAACTCCGGGAAAAAGCTGTATCCCTCCGAATAGAAATCGGGTCTGTATGTTTCAAGAAATTCGGTCGTATAGTATCCGCCGGATATGCGCGGATCGGTCTTACGCAGCTCATTGAGCTTTTGCCATTTATTTATATTTCTGTCCATAGCTGACACCTCACAAAACATATTCTCCGTTCTGTGATATAATTATAACATATCTTGTGTACGATAAAACGGACAGGTAATTTGAATTTTACAGCTATCCCCTCCATGCGAGAGCAGAGGTGTTTATTGCTTCCCAAAAATCTTCATTGTAAGTTTGGAACATTGGCTAGCCTCCATCACAGCGTTATCCAGAACCTTTTCAAGTCTTTATTTTCGTTCGGTTCGTGTATCGTATATTCGTAAACGCCGCCGTTTGCAAGGATCGTCTTTTCGCTTGACGATGAAATATTCAGGCTTCGAGAACTCCGCCAGCAGACCACCGTCGACACTGCTGCAAGAAATGAGCAAATAAAGCGGATCAATGACCTACAGGATTATATCGCACAGCAGACTACCCACCTTACAGAATTCGATGAAGCACTGGTGCGACGCTGGATCAAGCAGATCACTATCTGGGATGACCACATCATCGTCGAATTGAAATCCGGTGTTAGCATTGATGTGGATGCATAAGTCCCATAGATGCACTAAACCCTCCTGACCATGATGACCGGGAGGGTTCTTTGGTTTTATTCTACTTTTATTTCTGGTAGGTAGTAGATTTTTCCATCCTTAGCAATAAGCTGTACATCCTCAGAATACAACTCAGACTTATCAATATATAGCGTATTCTCACCAGAAGCCTGTGCACGAATCATGTCTGCCGTACTCTTTTCGATTGACCGATAATTGAAGTCTTCATCAAATAATCCCGGAAGAAAATGAATTACTCCATCAACCCCTGCTCGTTTCCTTCTAGCTTCGTCTGTATCTATTTTTAGCCTCTCTGTTGTACCTTCATGCCATGCAGCAAGCCTGCTTTGTGTATCTTGAACCTGCTTTGTATATGTTGGAAGGATGGCGATACATTGTTCTCTCGAAACTGCTCCAAGGTGCAACGTATACCTCAAATCAGATATTTTATACAACACATCCAGCAATGATTTTTGATACATAAACCAGTTTTGAGCATTTCCTACGACTTTTTCATACGCATCATAGTTAAGGTCTGTTTTCTTTGCAAATCCAGCTAAAGTTAAATTTGACTGTCCCAGTAACTGAGTGCATTCCTCTTCAAGGCTGTCTAACTGGTTAATCTTCGATATTCTAAGCTCATTATTTTCTAGGATTTCTGTCTGAAAATCTGCAATCTTTTTTACATGAGCTACGAGAGAGAACACACGACTTCTATACTCAGCATCTTGGAAGTTTTGTATTTCAGAAATCCCATCACTAATTGCACCCAATTCTGCATTTATTTGTGTCATATAATACTGGCCAACAACCATTGATGCGACACCCATAGCAGCTGCAGCGGTGTTTGCTACCACTGCCGTTCCTTTTTGTGCTTCAACAGCCACTAAATTGGCGTGTCCTTGAATGCCATCTGCACCTCGATAGAATCCTCGAACCGCCCCTTCCATAGCCTTTGAATCAGTTAATTTAGCTCCAGCCGGGATAATTGCTCTATATAAAACACCGCCATTTGCAGCTTGCACAGCCTGTGCTGCATTATTAGCAGCATTTCCAGCTTGCGCTAACCCAGGAACAAGATTATTTACATGAGCAAGGACTTTACTATCCGTGATTTCAACTAGTGCATTCTCATCCTTGATGACTTCTGCAGGAAGCATTTCCATCTCGATAATTAATTCAGTAGGCGCATTATCAGAAACAGCTATCTCATGTTTCTCTGCGTCTGTTTTAAGATTCGCACTTGCATTTGTCTTTGGATTATTCTTTTTTTGTCGAATAATGAACATGCATATTACCAGCACAGCTATTACACATATTCCAATACCTATGTACTCCATTTTCTGGTACCTCCTACCATTTTCTGTAATAGGCCTTGTAAATTTTGCGAATACATATCTACCTTTCTACAAAATACTTATCAAACAGTTTATCAAAAAATAAATTGATATTGTCGATAATCATTTCTTCAGTAGTTGAACCATTGACCCATAATTCTTTTCCGCCGAATCTGTAAACATCATATCCAGCAAGGCTCATCTCTCTATGAGCTTTCATCATTTCTGCATACCTAGCTGGAGAGGCATAATGCTTATACTGAGTTCCAGGCGCAACATCATCTTCAGCGTAATGTTGGCTACCATCAATTTCAAAAACAATTCTTTGTGATGGACTAATTATCATCATAAAATCCATTTTTTGATGTTCAAATATTTGCCAATCTCGCTGTGACTTTGTTTTCGGGTCATAATACATATATACCTGTGGAAGTAAAGCTGGAATATTTTTAGTATGCTTCTTTAAATATGAAATATATGCCTTATAAAAAATGCGTTCAGGCTCAGAATCTAAGCAATCATAAAATACATGAGCCATCTGCTTTTCTGTGTTGTCACTCTCAAGTAATTCGTACCATTCAGCTAATATTTTCCAGCTTATTCCATCAGCAGGAATACCTTGGTCGTATATCAATGCTCCATTTGTATTTACTACTTTAATATCATTTGCCAATGCATCATCCAAAACAATATCTGGTTTGAAATTTGCTGCAAATATTATATTCTTAATCGGCTCATTGGCTCCAGTCGATATTGGCAGTGCTTTATATTTTGTTCGTCCAGCTGTTTGTCCTGCTGGTTGTAAAGACATACCTATATCTGATAGCCCTCTATTTATGACGTCTATACATTCCTGTGTTACATCTATCCATTCCTCATTTTCATCAAGTCGACGACGTCTAAACACTGGATTTACATATTCTTCACAAAAGTATATAAACTTATCATCAGATACATTAAGTAAATCAAGAACTGTATCAAATAGATAAGTAAAGTCCCAATCTTCAGAAAAAACATCCATATGACGTGAAATATCATTTATTACTGGAATAGTACGAGCTCCTTGTTGATATGTCATTTCCTCAACATCTGGGAATACCCTTTTTGCAAACTCTGCCACATATTGTCCGCCACTACAACTCCCAATCAATATCAAATCGTCTAGAATTAGTTTTCTTGCATCTCTGCTGATTCTATTTGCCACGATTATTCACCTCTTTAAAATCGTTATCTATTCCACTGCCAAGTCTGTCTCTTAATATCGAGTAGCCTAAACTGCGGTCGGTTCTGACAACAATCCCAGTGCCACAACCTATGACATCTAAT
>OGXX01003182.1_pt1 | contig 13972 bp, 9 predicted proteins | sample 1576301 | NCBI WGS metagenome assembly OGXX01 (sample SAMEA3541469, study PRJEB24748) | human gut metagenome | biome: human gut; feature: human-associated habitat; material: faeces | place: China | collected 2012
ATTAAAAACCGCGCTCTCGCGTCCTTTCCCGCCTTTTTCCACCTTTTTGCGCTCAATCCTCCCACCCCGTCCGCATTTCTCACTCTTCAAGAAAACTCACACTTGGCGTGAGTTTGTGATACTATAAAGAAAATATGTGATGCGGAAGATAAGAGGTGAGCCGGCAGGCAGGTTGGCATAGCGTACCCCGCAGACAAACGGTGGAATGGAGTTGTGTTGTGATGAAAATTCGTAAGGCAGAAGAAAAAGACATCCCAAGAATAATGGAACTGCTGGGTCAGGTGCTGCAGATCCATGCAGAGATACGCCCGGATGTGTTTATCCCCGGCACCACAAAATATACTGACAGTGAACTGAAAGAACTGCTGGAGCAGGAAGATAAACCCATCTATGTTGCAGCTGGTGAGGATGATGTGTGCATGGGCTATGCCTTCTGCCAGTTGAAGGAGCAACCGTTTTCTACCAATATGGTTCCGTTTAAGGCACTGTTTATTGATGATCTGTGCGTTGACAAGCAGGCACGCGGACAGCATATCGGGGAAAGCCTGTTTGAATATGTGAAGCAGCAGGCAAAAAAGCTTGGCTGCTATGAGGTGACCTTGAATGTCTGGGCGGGTAACACATCGGCTGAAAGCTTCTATGAGAAGATGGGTATGAAAACAAAGGAACGGCAGATGGAGTATATTCTGTAAAGATAGAATGATGGAAAGGGTTTGCGTCAGCAAGCCCGCAGACGAAGTGTGACACCGGCATTAGAATAACCTGTATCCTATAAATTACGAGCACCAGCAAAGAAGCGGGGGTATGGACAAATTGAAGGTGGAGACAAAACGAATGCTGCTGCAGCCTATGTCGGACAGTGAAGTCGAGGAAATGATGGCAGAGATGCATTCTGATGATCTGCGCACCGCTTACGGAGAGATGCTTGCGGGCTGCCGCCGCGAGCCTGAAAACCGGATCTGGTATGCACCGTGGAAAATGACGCTCAAAAATAGTAGGGAATATATGGGTGATGTGGGCTTTAAAGGGCCTGCTAAAGACCGCACTGTTGAGATAGGCTACGGCATTTTGCCTTCCTACGAAGGAAACGGCTATATGACCGAGGCGGTTCAAGGCGTGATCCGGTGGGCATTTGCGCAGCAAGATGTGGATTTTGTGGAAGCGGAAACCGACCCGGACAACCGCGCATCCCAGCGCATATTGGAAAAATGCGGCTTTGTGCCAAACGGAAAAACAGGGGAGGAAGGCCCCCGCTTTGTGGTGGAGCGCCCCCAAACAACCTGAGCGGTAGTTTTAACTGTCTGGCGTGAGGATCCTGCTTTACGAACGGATATGTACGCTGAAATTACCGGTCACAGGCTGATCATCCAGCTGCGTCTTTTGAAGATGACAAGCGAGACGGCCAGGCGGAAAATCTCCTCCGTTGTAAGCAGGGCATACACGCCGACAATGCCCCAGTGCAAACCATAGGCGGCCAGCAGGCACAGCGGGATGCCGATGCCCCATGTGCCGATGATGTCAATGATCATGATTACTCTGGTATTGCCGCCACTCCTCAGGATGCCGCCGCTTAAAATCATGTTTTCCACCTTGACGGGTGCATACAGGGCAAACACGACCAGCAATACTTTGCCCAGCGCCTGTACATCAGCGTCCACACGGTACAAGCCGGTGTATGCGCCTGCAAACAGTACCAGCAGCGAGGCTACGCCTATGGCACCGACCAACCCGGTCAGCATGATGCGTCTGGCATCCCTGTAGGCGTCGTCGAAGGCCTTCTTTCCCAGCTGCTTGCCAACCATCACACCGGCTGCCGCCGATAACCCGCTCAACGCGCCTACAATCAGCGACTGAATCGGGCAGGTGAGGGTATAAGCGGCAAGGTTGGCTGTGCCGAGATGCCCATACACCGCAGACTCGACATTTTGCCCCAGACTCCACAAAAACTCACTGAGCAAAATCGGCAGGATCATGCCGCCGTATGCCCACAGGGTGATTCTTTCAAAATGCAGCGCCCACTGGGGGTGACTGCCATCCCTTCTGAGGCAGACCGCAAAGCCCAGCAAAATCAGCAAGGAATTCAGCAGCTGCGAAACAAGTGTGGCAATCGCAGCACCCTGTACCCCCATGGGGGCAAACCCGAGCTTGCCGAATATCAGCAGGTAGTTCAGCCCGGTGTTGGCAGCCACCGCGCCAAGGCTGGCCCAAAAGGGAACGGCAGCGTGTTCCTTGCAGCGCAGCCACGCGGACAAGATTGTGCTGAGCGCCATCGGCAGATAAGCGAATGCTACCGTTTTAAAATACACGGCACCGGCTTGCTGAATACGCCCATCGGCGGTATAAAGCTGCAAAATCTGTGCCGGAAAGCCCCCGGCGGCCAGCAAAAACAGCACCGACAGCAAAGCCCCGCAAAGCAGGCTGACATTCAGGCTGCACCATGCCTCCCGCTCGTTGTTTGCGCCTGTGAACTGGGCGATCAGGATCCCGGCAACGGTGCCGACCGAGCCGATCACCACGGAAAAAATCAACGAAAAATTGCCATACAATCCCACAGCCGCAATATTGACCTCGCCCAACTGCCCGATCATGATTTGATCTATTATGGAAAAGGATGCCTGCAGCATACTTTGCAGGGTAACAGGAATGGCAATTTTGCTCAGCGATTTCATAAAGTCCGACATGGCATCTTCCTCGTGCTTTCTCTGGGTATCAGTGTGACCGGCAGAACGATTTGCGCCTCGCACTCTTTGCCGCTGCGCATCGCCTCAAGACAGGCCAGCGCAGTTTTTGCGCGCTGCGCGGCGTCCTGATGCACGGTGGTCAGGGTGGGAACGCTCTCCCGGCTGGCGGCGGTGTCATCAAAGCCGATGATTTGTACATCATCGGGAATGCGGACGCCTTTGGTTTGCAAAAACCGCATAAAATCCAGCGCATAGAAATCAGATGCGGCGAAAACGACGGTGCTGTGCAGATTTAAGAAACGGTGAAAATGCTCCGCATAATAAGCACTGCGTTCTTTTTGCAGCGCAGGGATCTGCCAAAACAGGGCTTTGCCCGGCGCAAAGGCAGCGCGAAAGCCATCCATGCGCTCTTTGTCCATGCAAAGGTCGTTGTCGGCAAGGCACAGCGCCTTTGTGTGTCCTAGTTCCCTTGCATACTGCCCCGCCTGATAGCCGCCGTCATAATGGCCGATGGTGAGGTTCACGACCTTGCTGCAGGCTGCAAAATAGCCGTCATACACTACGAAGGAAATTCTCGTTTGGCTGCGCAGTGCTTCATAATCGGCCTCGCAAAAGCCCATCAGAATCAGCCCGTCCATATTCCACATCGAGGCAAAAACCGGGATCTCGCGGATGTCGGCGGTGGTTTTTATCATCAAAAAGTAGCCTTTTTCGTTGGCCTCGCGCGAGAGTGCATTCAGGGACGACATCACGAAGCCGTCCTCCAAAACCCTTCCCTCGTACTTGACATGGTCGTTCATGACAACACCTATGATGCGGGAGTTATTCCGCGCCAACAGGATACCGGCCATATTGGGGATGTAGCCGGTTTTTTCCAACTCCTGTTCAACCCGCTTTACCGTTGCATCGGAAATTTTAGCGGTTTTTCCGTGAATCACATTGGAGACCGTTGCCGTGCTAATACCCAAGGCCTCTGCAATGTCTGCGATCCGAACCCGGTTCTGTTCCATGCAATACCTTCTTTTTTATTCATCTTATTCCATGGTACAACACAAGAGAAAGATTCTCAATGGTTAAACGCATAACCTATAACAAAAATCGAATCCGATTTTTGTGCGAGATTTCTAATAGCAGTGTGCTGAATGATTACGGGCCTGAAAGCTACTGTTATGGAATTTGGTGGATTTGCGCAGAATAAGACAGTAAAGTTGTGCATTGTGTCAACGGGTAAATTGGTTTGTGCGTGAATTCAAACGGTTTGTGAAAAGGCGCACCAATTTCGTTTCGGATGTGGTATAGTACAGACAGAAGAATGAAAATGCGGTGCTTTTGCAAAAGCCTGCATTTCAGATTTCTATACAAAGCAGCGGAAAGTGAGTACTGATCTATGAAAGCAACACCCCTTCTCACCGGCTGGACTTGCCGTCACTTGGGCGATACCGCACCCGGCCGGCCCGTGACCCTGCCCCATGATGCTATGCTGGCGGAGCCGCGCACTGCCCTGAGCGCGGGCGGCGTCAACACCGGCTGGTATGAGGGCTATGACTATGAGTATCAGCGTACCCTGACGGTGCCCGAAAACGAGCTGTCGGACACCCACATTCTGGAATTTGAGGGTGTTTATCACAACGCTGAGGTCTGGCTGAACGGCCAAAAGGCGGCGTTCCGCCCCTATGGGTATACCAATTTTTATGTAGACTGTGCGCCATTTTTGCGCGCAGGGGATAACGAACTGCGGGTGATTGCCCGCAACGCCGACCAGCCCAACAGCCGGTGGTATTCCGGCGCGGGACTGTATCGTCCCGTTCAGCTGTGGACGGCAGGGGAGAAACACATTTTGCTCAACGGTGTGCGCATCCGTACAGTGTCGCTGGAGCCGGCTGTGGTGGAAATCCGTGTCAGGACCAGTGCGCCCGGCACGGTTCGGCTGATGGTTGAGGGACTCCCCTCTGTTCAGCAGGAATCTGATGGGGAAGCAGTCTTTACGCTTACCATCGACAATGCCCACCTCTGGACACCGGAAATGCCGAATTTGTACCGATGCCGCGTACAATTTGCAGATGATGAGGCGGTCGAGACCTTCGGCGTGCGCACGGTGAGTTGGGGCAAAAACGGCTTCACTTTAAACGGCGAGCGGGTCATCATTCAGGGGGCCTGCATCCACCACGATAACGGCTTGCTGGGCGCTGTCTGCGACCCGGATGCCGTGGCCCGCAAGGTGCGCCTGCTGAAAGAAACGGGCTACAACGCCATCCGCTCGGCGCATAATCCCTGCTCAAAGGCTTTGCTGGCAGAGTGTGACCGTCAGGGCATGCTCGTCATGGATGAATACATCGACCACTGGTACATCCACAAGACCGAATACGACTATGTACCGTATTTTATGGATTGGTGGCGGCGGGACCTGACCGATATGGTCGAGAAAGACTACAACCACCCCTGCGTGGTGCTCTACTCCACAGGAAACGAGGTCAGCGAGACTGCCCAAAAGCGCGGCATCGCCCTGACGAAGGAGATGACCGACTTCCTGCACGGACTGGACGATTCCCGCCCGGTGACCTGCGGTGTGAATATCTTCTTCAACTTTTTGAGCTCCATCGGCTTCGGCGTGTACAGCGATGAAAAGGCCAAAAAGGAGGCCGAAAAGGCAGAAAAAGCCAAGGCTAAGGGAAAAGCCGTCAAGAAAAAGTCGGTGGGCAGCAAGTTCTTCAACGATCTGGCGGGGCTTTTGGGTGATGAATTCATGAAGCGCGGCGCAACGCTGCATGGCTGTGATGTCAAAACCCGCGATGCCTTTGCGAATATGGATATTGCGGGCTATAACTACGGCATTTATCGCTACAAGCACGACCTGAAAAAGTACCCGCAGCGGCTGATTTTGGGCAGCGAGACCTTCTGCAATGATGCCCATAGGTTCCGCGAGCTGGCGAAGGCTGAACCGCGTCTGGTCGGTGATTTTGTCTGGGCGGGCATGGATTATCTGGGTGAGGTCATGGTCGGCTCGTGGGAGTATGAGGACTATGCCAAAAACTTTGACGGCGGCCTTGGCTGGGTTTCGGCAGGATCGGGCCGCATTGATCTGACCGGAAAGCCGCTGGGCGAAGCCTTATATACCCGCGTGGCGCTCGAAAAGGACAACGGACCGTACATTGCCGTCTGCCCGGTCAACCATACGGGTGACCGACACAGCCCCAGTGCATGGAAGATGACCAACGCCATGCCAAGCTGGAGCTGGACAGGCTGCGAGGGCCAAAAGGCCAGCATCGAGGTGTACGCCCGCGCGGCCCGGGTGGAGCTGTGGCTGAATAGCCATATCATCGGCAGAAAAGCATTGAAAAACGACTGCCTTGCGAAGTTTTCCGTCCCCTATGAACCGGGCAGGCTGGAGGCCGTCAGCTATGACGCGCAGGGCTGTGAGCTCGGACGCTGCACCCTGACGACGGCAGGGCAGAAAACCCAGATCACTGCGGGACCGGAGCAGAGCAGCGTGCAAGCTGGGCATCTTTGCTATATCCGGCTGCGCTACACCGATGAAAAGGGCATCACGAAGCCGCTGGCACGCGGCAATATCAAGGTGGAGGTAGATGGCGGTACACTGGTCGGGCTGGGCAACGCCTGCCCGTATCATGAGCGCAGCTATCTGGACTGTGTGGCCGACACCTACTACGGCGAGGCGCTGGCCATCGTGCGTGCAGGGGAAGGGAACAGCCTGACCTTGACAGCGGATGACGGCATGTACAGCACAGCCGTGACAGTGCCGGTGACACATTAAAAAAGGCAGACAGAAAGCAATTTTCCAATCAGTAATGGGCTTTACATAAATAACAGGCACCAGACCGAGGCAAGAACGCTTCGGGTTGGTGCCTGTTTGTATGCAGAGGCTTGTTCATCACGGAGGAAGGCGAGCGGCGGAGAAATACTGCATACAGTGGGAAACTCGGGCATTTGGCACTATGTCTAAATGAACCGCTGCAAAGTTGTGAAACCTCCCGATAGAGATACGGACGAGAAAGGCTGGATACATGAAATGTCCAGCTGAATGGTACGATACTCCATAAAAGCGTCTTGCATCTTACGGGGGTTCTTGCTATACTCAGTATTAAACGCAACAATTACTTGCAAACAAGTTGCGCAGGTTGCGCAACCGAAGGAGGATCTGCCATGCAGGGGCGCAAATTACTTCACGGCGGGGACTATAACCCGGAACAGTGGCTCGACAGGCCGGACATTCTGGCACAGGATATTGAATTGATGAAAAAAGCCCGCGTCAATACCGTGACGCTGGGGGTGTTTTCATGGTCGGTGCTGGAGCCTGAGGAGGGTGTGTTCAAGCTGGACTGGCTGGCGGACATCATCCACAACCTTTATGCCAACGGGATTCGCACGATTTTGGCGACCCCCAGTGCTGCACGCCCCGCATGGCTGGCACACAAGTACCCGGAGGTGCGCCGTGTGCGGGCTGACCGCGTGCGGGAGCTGTACAACCGGCGTCAGAATTACTGCTATACGTCGTCGATTTATCGTGAGAAGGTGCGCGTCATCGACCAAAAGCTGGCGCAGCGATTTGGGGATGATCCGGCAGTCATCCTTTGGCACATCTCCAACGAGATGGGTGGGGACTGCCACTGCGCATTGTGTCAGGCGGAGTTCCGCCGCTGGCTGCAGGCACGGTACGGGACGCTGGAGGCACTGAACAAGGCATGGAACACCCGCTTCTGGAGCCATGACTACACCGATTGGGAACAAATCGAAAGCCCTGCCCCACAGGGCGAAAACGCCGTGCAGGCGCTTGCGCTCGACTGGAAGCGCTTTGTCAGCGACCGACATATCGATTTCTTGAAATTTGAGCGGGATACCGTCAAAGAAATTGCCCCCAACGCCAAATTTACCGCCAATATGATGTATCGGTTTGATGGCATCGACTATTTTAAAATGGCAAAAGAAATCGATGTCGCCAGCTGGGACAACTACCCGACCTGGCATAAGCCCAGTGAGACGGTAGAGGAAACGGCGCTGGACACTGCCATGATGCACGATCTTTTCTATTCAATGAAGGACAAGCCTTTCCTGCTGATGGAGTCCAGCCCCAGCTTTACCAACTGGCAGCCTGTTTCCAAGCAGAAAAAGCCCGGCATTGCAGAGCTTGCCGCGCTGCAGACGGTGGCGCACGGCGCAGACAGTGTGCTCTATTTCCAGTGGCGCGCCAGCCGAGGCGCGGAGGAAAAGTTCCATGGCGCAGTCATCGGCCACGATGGGCGGGAGGATGCCCGTTCTTTTACGGAGACTGCACAGGTTGGGTTAAGGTTGGAGGCTTTGGCTGAAATTACAGCGGTAAAACGAGAAAAGCAGGCTGCCATAGTCCATGATTGGCAGAATAAGTGGGCGCTGGAAGGCTCCTGCGGCCCGCGCAATGCCGGTATGGGCTATTGGGATGAGCTGAAGCGGCACTATAATGCCCTTGCACGGGAGGGCATTGCTGTGGAGTTTGTTGACCAGAACGCCGACCTGACAGGTTATGGTCTGGTCGTGGTGCCGATGCTCTACCTGCTGACCGATGCCTTTGCGAAAAAACTTTGCGCATTTGCGCAAAACGGCGGCACAGTCATCGTCACCTACTGGTCGGGCGTGGTCGATGAAAGTGATCTCTGCCGTCTGGGGGACACGCCCTATGGCCTGACTGAACTGCTGGGGCTGCGCCGCACCGAGATTGACGGCATGTATGACGGGGAGACCCGCCGCTGCATGCCGGTAGCTGGCTGCACACTGCCTGCGGCACAGGCATCCACCCTGTGTGAGGTGGCAGCCCTTGATGAGAAAGATCCGGCAGAGCCGCTCAGCCTGTATGACGAGGACTATTTTGCCGGGCACCCGGCTGTGGCGGTCCACAGATACGGTAAGGGCCGTGCGTACTATCTGGCCAGCCGCTTTGATGAGGCTTTTTATCGGGCGTTTTATCACGATGCTGCAATGGAAATCGGATTGATCCCGGCTTGGCCGGAAACTCTGCCTGAAGGAGTCTTGGCGGTGCGGCGCGGCAGCTTTGTGTTTGTACAGAACTGCACGGAACAGCCTGCTACGGTAGGAAACACTGTGCTTGACCGCTACCGGACTGCAGTTTGGAAGGGCAAGGACCGTATTTTTTGACAAAATCGGCCTGTTTTAGCGTTCTGCTAAAAAGCAGAACGCTTTTTTGTTGCTTTCGGGCATTGACAACGAAAGAATATCCCGTTATGCTGATATGAGATTTGTTGCGCAATGCAATGCAAAGGAGAAGGTTTCCCCAATGGCTGCAAAAGAAAACGAAAAAATGACTATCGAGCAGGTGGCGGAGGCACTCGGCGTTTCCAAAACAACGGTGTCACGCGCACTTTCCGGGAAAGGGCGCATCAGCGAGAAAACCCGCGCCAAGGTGTTCGCCTATATGGGGCATGCCCACACAGAGCCTGCGCCTGCGCAAAAAGACCCAAAGGTGCGCACCAACAACATCGCTATGATTGTGCCGCAGCGTTTTATTACACTGGATCTGCCGTTTTTTCGCAAATGTATGGGCGGCATCTGTACCATGGCTGATCAGCGCGGCTATGACATGCTGCTGTGCTACGCCTCCAGCACAGAGTATACCCAGCTGCAGCGTCAGCTGGCGAGCCATAAGGTGGACGGTGTTATTCTAACCTACGCCATGGCAGATGACCCCTGTGTTGACCTGCTGCGGCAGTATGATGTGCCGTTTGTGCTGATTGGCCGCAGTGAGGATAAGACGATACCGCAGGCGGATAATGATCAGGTTACCGCCGCCTGCGAGATGACCCGCATCCTGCTGCAGATGGGCGCCAAGCGGATCGCACTGCTGGTCGGCAGCACGATTTACGCCGTCAACACCGACCGCACGCGCGGGTACCTGCGCGGCTTTGCGGAATCCTGCGTGCCGGTGGATCAGCGCCTTGTTCATTCCGGCATTGAATCAGCAGGGCAGACCATTGATGCGCTGGAGGCGGCGCTTGAACAAAAGGCAGATTGCCTGCTCTGCGGGGACGATGAGATCGCCTATGAGGTCATGCGAGAGCTGCGCAACCGGCATATTCTGGTGCCGCACGATCTGCGCGTTGCCAGCCTGTACGACAGCTCGATGCTGGCCAGTATCACGCCCTCGGTGTCCGCAGTGCAGTACGATGCCGAGCAGCTGGGGCGCACGGCCTGCCGCATGCTGCTTGACCGCCTGCTTGGCAAGGAAATGGTGCAGCGCCAAATTGAGGGGTATCAGGTTATTTTGCGTGAGTCCACCAAATGGAATAGCCGTACCCACGATGGACGATAGCCTGCGCCCCTCTATGGCATACCCACAGATTGTGCAGCAGGGGAGGTATGCTGCCCTGCAAGCTTCCTGAAAATATATAGCGCACCCAGCCCCCGGTTTTACGCCAAAACCGGGGGCTTTTTTGGGCAAATGTATGCTTGTTGCGCAAAAGTTGCGCGCGAAGTGGGCGCTGCCCCAGGTTTTTCCGTCAGAATTTCCAGTTTTCGGGACGCAATACCGTGAATATCACCCATTGACGCAGGCTGAAAAAGAGTGTATTCTTATGCTTGTAAGGAACAAGTTGTTCAAATGTGCGCAACATAAATGCGCAACATTTGGCGACATATAGCTTCCAAAATCGGAAATGAAGGAGAACTCGATCATGAAAAAATGGAATTCCCGTCATAACGCTCTCGCTGCGGTGAGCACCGTGACTGCGGCCGCTATGCTGACCGCCTGTGGTGGTGCTGCATCCTCCTCTGCTGCGTCCTCTGCCGCATCTCAGGCCGATTCTGCCGCATCCTCCGGTGAGGCTTCTTCCGCTGCAGAAAGCTGGGGCGATGTTAAGCTGACCATGTGGGGTGCTGAGGAAGACCAGACCATGCTGCGTGAGATGGCCGATGCTTTCATCGCGGAGAATGCCGACAAGGGCAACATTACGATCGAGATCGGTGTCCAGTCCGAGTCCAGTGCCAAGGATACCGTTCTGGCTGACCCCGAGGCAGCTGCCGATGTTTTCGCCTTTGCGGATGACCAGCTTAATGAGCTGGTGGCAGCCGGTGCCCTGCAGGAGATCCTGCTGAACCCCGAGGATGTCAAGAGCCGCAACCTGACTGGTTCCGTTGAGGCCGCGACCATGGACGGAAAGCTCTACGCCTACCCCATGACCGCTGACAACGGCTACTTCCTCTACTACGACAAGAGCGTCCTGAGTGAGGACGATGTCAAGAGCATGGACACCCTGCTGGCCAAGGCCGATGCCTCCGGCAAAAAGTTCATGATGAGCCTGAACGATGCATGGTACGTTTACAGCTTCTACGCTGGTGCCGGCCTGAAGGCTACCCTCGCCGATGACGGCGTCAACACCGTCTGCAACTGGAACGAGGCCCCCGGTGCCGATGTCACGCAGGCAATTCTGGATATGAGCGCCCAGTCTGCCTTTAAGTCCGGCGCGGATGCAGACATCGTTTCCGGCATCAAGGACGGCAGCTGCTGCGCCGCCATCTCCGGCACTTGGAACGCCAAAACCGCGCAGGAGACCTGGGGCGATAACTACGCCGCCACCAAGCTGCCTACCTACACCCTGAATGGTGAGCAGGTGCAGATGGCTTCCTTCTCCGGTTACAAGCTGGTCGGCGTCAACCCCCACAGCGCCAATGTCGGTGTTGCCATGATGCTGGCTGACTACATTACCAACGAGGACAATCAGGCCAAGCGCTTCAATGACCGTCAGCTCGGACCCTCCAACATTGCTGTGAGCAAGTCTGAGGCCGTGCAAAGCGCACCTGCCATCGCTGCACTGGCTGAGCAGAGCGACTACGCCACCCTGCAGCGCGTAGGTGCCAACTACTGGAGCTCCGCCGAGAGCTTGGGCGAGATCTTGGCTTCCGGCGACACGCAGGGCAAGACCACCCAGCAGCTGGTGGAGGATGCCGTAGCCGGTATCACCGCACCCGTAACCCAGTAAAAAATAATCCAGCGGGCACGCAGCGGCTATGCAGCGTGCCCGCTTTTTTTCAAATCCCGCGCATAAGAAGAAAGGAGATGACTTCTGTGGCAGAAATGGTTCTTGCACCATCGCGTGGCGACGGAAAAGAAGAAAATTTCATTCAGAAGTTCGGCCGTGCATTTGTCCGCGGCGATGCCTTCACCAAGCTGTCTCTGCTTGTCTGGGGTCTGGGCTACATCGGGCATGGGCAGCTCATCAAGGCCCTGCTGGTAACGCTGGTGCAGGGGTTGGGGCTGTATTTTCTGGGTACCTCCGGCATTCCGGCTTTAAAAAAGTTTGGCACGCTCGGCACGGTCCAGATGGAGATGCAGTTTAACCCGGTGACTCTTAAAAACGAGGTCAACAATTACGATAACTCGTTTGCTATTTTGCTGCTCAGCGTCATTGCGCTGGTGATCATTGTCTCACTGGTCGTGGCGACCATGATGGTCGTGCAGTCGAATTACCTGCTGCAGCAGCAAAAGGCTGCCGGTAAAAAGCCCAACAGCTTCCGTCAGGATATCAACTGCTACCTTAATGAGAAATTCTACGTCACGCTGCTGACACTGCCGGTGCTGGGCGTGGTGGTGTTCACCATTGTACCGCTTTTCATTTTGATTGCCGTTGCCTTTACGAACTACGACCAGCAGCACATGCCGCCTGCCGCACTGTTTACATGGGTAGGGCTGGCAAACTTTGCTTCGCTGTTTGGCGGCCAGTCGCTGTCGATGACCTTCAGCTATGCATTCGGCAAGGTGTTGAGCTGGACACTGGTCTGGGCGTTCTTTGCGACCTTCACGAACTTCTTCGGCGGCGTGTTTCTGGCAATGTTCATCAACAACAAAAACACGAAGTGCCCCCGGCTCTGGCGTACCCTGTTTATGATTACCATTGCCGTGCCGCAGTTCGTCACGCTGCTGCTGGTGCGCAATTTCTTCTCGGATGCCGGTATCTTCAATACCATGATGAACAATGCGGGCGTCACGGATCTCCTCAAAACCATCGGACTTTTGGGGCAGAGCATGGACCATATCCCGTTTCTGACGGATCAGCATTGGGCCAAGTTTATGATCATTGTGATTAACATCTGGGTCGGTATACCATACCAGATGCTGATTGCCACCGGTGTGCTGATGAACATCCCCAGCGATATTCTGGAAGCCTCGACCATCGATGGCGCCAGCCCGCTGCAGTGCTTTATTCATATCAAGCTGCCCTACCTGCTCAGTGTGCAGGGACCCGCGCTGGTGACGGATTTCGTCAAGAATGTCAACAACTTCAATGTCATCTACCTGCTGACGCAGGATGTCTACAAAACTAAGGATCAGGCCATGGCAGCGTCCAGCGCCAAGGAAGTGGACCTGCTGGTCACATGGCTGTTCCGTCTGACGCAGGAGCAGTATAACTATAAGATGGCGGCGGTCATCGGCATTATGGTATTTATCATCTGTGCCATTTTCACACTGGTTTGCTTCCGCTTCATCAATAAAAAGGAGGCGACGTTCTCTTGACACAGCAAACAGTTTCGCTGTCTGGCAGCTCGCAGGCACAGCTGCGTCAGGGGCGCATCGTCCGCGGTGTGCGCAGCGTCATTCGCCATCTGATTCTTGCCCTGCTGGCAGGTATCTGGCTGGTGCCCATTGTCTGGCTGGTGGCAACCTCCTTCTCCACCGACCGCGGCATCAATGTGCGGAGGTTTTTCCCCGCTGGTTATACACTGGACAACTACGCCAACATCATGTTCCACCCCGATTCCGTTGCGCAGTTCCCGCGCTGGTTTGTAAACACCTTTGTGGTTGCGTGCTTTACCTGCGTTATCTCCACCTGCTTTGTGCTGATGGTTGCCTATGCATTGAGCTGCTGCCGCTTTAAGGGACGCAGGCTGCTCCAGAATCTGTCGGTCATTGTCAACTTGTTCCCCGGTGTTCTGGCGATGATTGCAGTTTACTTCGTCTTGAAGTACCTCAACCTGACCAACTCCTACGCCGGTCTTATCATGGTCTATGCCGGTTCGTCTGGACTTGGCTACCTGATCTGTAAGGGCTTTTTTGATACCACGCCTCTTTCCCTGCGTGAGGCCGCCAAGCTGGACGGTGCCTCCGATGCGCGGATATTCTTTCAGGTCGTGCTGCCGATGTCCAAGCCGATTTTGGTGTACACCATCATCAGCTCCTTTATGATACCCTGGACGGACTTCGTCATGGCGAAGATGATTCTGAACTCCGGCGTCTCCACCGACTGGACGGTCGCCATCGGCCTGCTTGTTCAGCACGTTCAGTTCGTCAAAGG
>OGXX01003184.1_pt1 | contig 13967 bp, 10 predicted proteins | sample 1576301 | NCBI WGS metagenome assembly OGXX01 (sample SAMEA3541469, study PRJEB24748) | human gut metagenome | biome: human gut; feature: human-associated habitat; material: faeces | place: China | collected 2012
GTCCGATCTGGCTCTTCGTCCATTTGAGCAGGTTGTCCAGCAGCATGAAGGTGCTTTCGGTGATGTTGTTGCCCATGGAAATCATCTCGAAACTGTCCTCGCCGATCTGGTCGGCCGTCAGGTGCCATTCGAACGCGGGTGTCGACTCTGCGGCATTGGCATCGAGTCCATACCACATTTCGTAATTGCCGTTCTTGTAATCGTCGGAGGTCTTGTCCGTAACGACCTTGCCTAAACCGGTATTATTGTTGCGCTCCGTCCATTTGTCGGTCGTGCTGATACCTGCGACTTTATAAGTATTCACGAAATCGGCCTGCGACATGCCGCTCTCGCCCATCTTCTCGAGGATATGCTTGTTCATATCATCCCAAAGGAACTTATAGGTATAGCTGCAACCCAGTTTCGTATAGATCTTGTCGATCGGGAAGCTGAAGGTCTTTTGTGTCCATTTGAGCTGGAGCCATTTTACGTCTACGATCTCATTGCGTTTTGCATCCCACAATTCGACGCGTACAACGGGGGTTTTACCGATGGCTGCCTGGTTATTCTCGGTTCCTTCCGGGGTAACGGGGGTTGCAACCGAGCCGTTCAGTTTGATGTACTTCTGGTTGTCGGCTTCGTTTTCGCCGCGTTTGAACGGGACTGTCGGCACTGCGAAACGGAATTCCAAACCCGCAACAGCAAGAGCTGCCTTATTGATTTCACGGGCCTTAGCTCCCTCTGCATTGGTTGCACAACCGGTAACCAGGGTCAACAGGTCGATCGTTTCGTCGTAATCGCAAGTCGCAGCCGGCTTCGATGCCACCAAGTCTGTTGCCTTCTTATACGTCTCGTAGAAATGATAATGTTTGCTGTCCGTATCGCTGTACTTGGCAATTCCTTCCCCGTCATCGCGCAGGGCTGCGATCTTAACATCATAGATATATTCGCTCAGTTTCGTATAGTCGGAATAAATGAACGTATCGTCGGCATCGTCTTCCAGCCATTTCTCCGCGATAGGCACCTTCAATGCTGCCGTATAGATATTATTTTCGGGAGCAGGCTTTACAAGACCATAACCGGCAACACGACGTGTGTTGACTGTCAGTTCGTTGCTCTTGATGTTCCATGCACTGCCGGCCTCGGTCGACCATGTGTTGGAAACGACGGACAGGAGCGTGCTGCCGACGGCGGAACGCGAAACAGCCTGTTCGAACACGAACGAAGGAGTCTCGATATCGCTGTTGGTAACGACCGAAGGCGAAACGTGGTAGCGAACGGGTGTAGCTTTTTCGGAAATATACCAATACTTTTCGGTAGCAGGAGTAACAGCGGCCGTTTCCGTAGAGGTATTGACCTTCATTTTCTTGTAGCGTAACGAGTTGACTTCGATCGTCTCAATGCCGTTTTCATACAGATCGGGAATCAGCGTTACACTGGTCAGACGTCCCGATACCCATTTTTGCAACTCTGCCGTCAAATCTGTTTTCGCATCGGCAATGGCATCGGCAATAGCATTGGTTATAACACCGTTTTCTGCCAAGGCGTCGGTCAGGCACTGGTGCATTTTACCATCGTATTGCGAAATGGCAGCCGTGATAGCCTGGTAGATCTTACCTTCCTTACCAGCCTCGGACGAAAGCGCTGCATCGAGTGCCGATGTGAAACGCGTGTCGAAAGCTGCCTGGAAAGCTGCTCCGTTTGCATTTACAGCAGCAGCTACAGCATCGTCGATGGCCTTCTTGATGGCTGCATCGGTGTTGTAGACTTTCAAGTTCTTTGCAAGAGCTACGGCATCTGCAACACTGGCGATTGTCGCATAGGTTTTGGCAGCATCTGCTGTCTTGAGGAAAGCCCCGTCGCAATATTTCTTCAGATTATCAATATTGGTTTGCAAGCTTTCATGGGCTTTAACTGCTTTTTCGAGTTCTTTTTCAAGCTGCTCGATATCACCTGTGGCGGAAGAAATGGCCTTTTCCTGTTCGTTGATTTTTTGCTGAAGATCCTTGTCGGCCTGCTCCAGCGTACTGATTGTAACCTTTAGGGAGTTGAGTTGTTCCTCAAGCGAGGCAAGCTTGCCCGTCTCGAGGCCTTCGATTTTGTTGTTGATTTCCTTGATGTCGTCGTCGTAGTCTTTACAACCGACACCGGCTAACAATGTTCCCGTGAGGAACAGTGCGGATAATTATTTTGACCTTGTTTATCAGTCTGTTAATGACAATAAGAAATAGCCGGTTGACAGGACGGTTTACAATCCGCCGGTATTCGTTTCGAGCGGTTCTGTCCGGGGGATTTGCCAGATGCGTTTGTTGGCGCTGATAATCTTGTCGGTGTCGAACTCCTTGAGGTAGGTCTCGATCTCCGCGGGATTGCGTCCCATGTTCTGAGCGATCAGGGGCAGGGGAACGTCGGCATGGTAGAGCCTGGACGCATAGGTATGGCGTGCCGCGTAGAAGGTGACTTTCCGCGTGAGGCCGATGCGTTTGGCAACCCGTTGCAGGCTTTGGTTTATCACGTTGTTCGCATAGGTGATCCGCTCGAACTGATGCACAGGGTCTTCGTCGAAGTAGATCGGAAAGACGAAATCGTTGCCCCGCGCCTTTCCCGGCCCTAAGAACGGCACCATGTAGGGCCATGCCACCGACCGTTCGACCAGCACCCGTGTCGGGTGTTGCGTCTTGGCACGGACGAGGTTGATTTCGTAGAACGTGGCTGTGGCCTTGTGCACCTCGGCATATCGCAGGCCGTATGTCGTACGATCCCGGTCGTATTTCTCCTTGTCAGGAATTTCGATGCAGACCATATCCTTCCACTTCAGCCGGGCGAGGTCGACCAGGGCAAGCCCCTGGAAGATATAGGAGCAGATAAACAGCGCGAGCGAAAACTGTTCGGCATCGATCGCGGCCTGCCTGACGGTGCCGTCCGGCCCATACACACGGTTGCGCCAGTAGCGTCGCTGCATCGTTTTTACATCGGGCTTTCGGTTCGTCTTATAATAATAGGTGTCGAGGTAGTAACGTACGATCGCCTCCAGTTCCCCGGTTTCCAGCGCCCGCTTGGCCGTCCTGACATCGAGCCTCCGGCTGAGGCGGAACCCGTGGAACGGGCTTACGGCCAGCTGGCCGCTTTGGCAAGCGTAATTCATCAGCGCCTTGAATGCGCTGAAGAAGCGTTTTATGCTCGTGTCGGCGTAGCGCGTATGGAGGTGCTGTTCGAAATCCTGCAGCCAGGCCTTGTCCACGTCGAACAGCTCGACCGTCCGGTTCTGGGAATACCGTCCGATAATATGCCGCAGCGTCTGGTAGCCGGCCGCCGTATTGTGTTTCTGCATGGAGTCCCTGAAATAGGCGATGCGTTCTTCGAACAGGTCGTCCAGCGTTTTGCGCGACGGCGGTTTCCGCCCCGAAGCCTCGAGCAGGCTCTGCACCGAATAGGCCATGCCCTGCCGTTCGTAATCCAGCACCTTGTTTTTCAGGCACATCAGTTCCGATTCGATAAGGGCGTTCATATTCATCGAAAGGGGATGGCGTCCGCGTACTTCCTGTTTCGCCGTATTCCAGAGTTTTGCGGGGCAGGAGAGCCCCGTACTCTTGTATTTACGTTTGCCGTTGTAACAGACCCGGATCATGACGGGGTGTTCGCCGTTGGCAAGGGTCTTGGAGGTGTAAAGGAGCGCGGTAATGGTAGCTTTTGCAATTTTCATCTTTTTTCCGGTTTACGCTATGGTTTACAAATTAAGGGGCGGAAAAAGCCCCGTTGCCCCGGCAACATATGTCCTATGCGATTGATATGCAATAATAAATCCGGCCTTATTCCCCGTCGGGAAAAGGCACAAGAAAAATCCCTCTTCGGGAGAGGGATTCATCCTGTGGCCGCGCATGCCGATCAGCCTTTGCGCTTGTAGCGCGAGGGGCTTGTGCCGGTATGCTGCTTGAAGTATTTGCCGAAGAACGACTGGGTCGAGAAATTGAGGTGGTAAGCGATTTCCTGGATACTCATTCCCGAGTATTTCAGCAACGCTTTGGCCTCGAGGATCACCGACTCGTCGATCCAGCGCGCAGCAGTTTTCCCGCTGACTTCCTTGACGACCGATGAAAGGTATTTAGGCGTGATATTCAACTGTTTGGCATAGAAACTCACGTTGCGTTCCCGCTTGTTGTACTGTTGTAACAGGGACATGAATTCGTCGAAAAGTACTTCGCAGCGCCCCTGTTTGATTCCGCCGGGCTGCTCGCGCTGGTTAATCTCGGTGATGATGTAGAACGCCGTGGTAAAGAGCGTGCGGATGATCTCGTGGCGGTAACGCTCCTTGTCGCTGCGCAGCATGGTTTTGATCAGTTGGAACAACTGGCGTATCTCATCCACGTCCTGCGGCGCGACTTCCAGCACGGGGGCTTTCCCGAAGCGCATGTAGACCGGCAGCGAGGTAGAAAGGTCTATCTGGATTTCGTTGACGAACGACTTGGAGAAGGCGAGGAAATAGGCTGCGGCGTTCGCCGAACATTTCACCGTGCGGATGATGCTGTCGGGATTGAAAAAGACGATCGTATTGGGTTTGACACTGTAATTCTGCATGTCGATCGACACGGTCGCCTCGCCTGTCATCATGATGATGGCCGAAAAACCGTCGATCGAAGCCGGGTACTCGGCCGTCGTATTGTTCTGTGCAGAAAGCGTTGTGATTACCAGATCGTCGGAGAGATAGAACACATCGTTCATCTCCTTTTTGATACGGGAGATCGAAACCTTACGCAAGTTCTCCCTTCCGCTCTCCCTTATCGCCCTTGCCGTTTTGATAGTATCCGCCATATCGTCGTGGTATTTCGGACAAATGTAACATTTTTCATACGCAAATGCAATATCTCGTGCAAAAAACAAAGGAAACGCAATGTCCGCGGCCGGATTTTGTCCCGCCTTTATTTCCCCTCCTCGCGGGGGCACATCACACGCAGGCCGCCGGCGATACACTCAATATGCAGCGGAAATTCGGCACCCTTCTGGCCGTCGACGTCCGTAGGTTCGTTGAGTGTCGAGACGATGTCCAGCGCCCGAACCCGCAGGTGGCGGACGATCTTGGGGTTTCCGCCCAGCAGGTAACGCCCCATGGCCAGCGTCGAACGCAGGAAATTCTTCTTTTCGAGCATCAGGCAGTCGAACAGGCCGTCCTTGATCGACGACCGGCGCGCAAGGCGGAATCCCCCGGCGGTTTCGCCGTTGAAAACCAGCACCATGAGCGAATTGAAATCGAACGCCTCGCCGTCGGCCACGACCTGGAGCGGCACGGCGTGCATCGCCCGGAACTCCTTGACCCCTTCGATGATATAGGCCAGCTTGCCGATTTTGTGCTTGCGTTCGTCGAGCGTACGCTGCGAGGTGGTGGTAAAGATGCCGAAGCTGAAAATATTGACGAAGTAGAGGCCGTTCACACAGCCGCAATCCACCCGGTCGATGGCGCCCGAGGCAATCTGCCTTGCTGCTTCGAGCGGTTTGTGCGACATGCCGAGCGCCCCGGCGAAATCGTTGGCCGTACCTGCGGGGATTACCCCCAAGGGGATATCTAGCCCCTTGCTTTTCATGGAGTTGACCACATAGTTGACCGTGCCGTCGCCGCCGGCCACGACCATCAGGCTGATCTGCTCGTTGCCGTCGAAGGGATTGGCTTCGAAGTCGATCGGCTGCGGGGTAATCTCGTAGCCGTAAGCCCGGAATACGGTGCAGATGCTATCGGTACAGTGGCCGATCTTGCACTTGCCGGATTGGGTGTTGTAGAGGAAAACTGCGCTTTTCATAAATCGGTTATTGCATGATTGCCGCCTTCATGGCGGGCGAAACATACTCTTCATAGCCATCCGCGCCGTCGGCGAGGATGAAATAGACTTTCATCCGGGGCATGGACTTCGCCGCGGCCAGCGCATCGTCGGCCCCCATCGCCAGGAACATGGTTCCCAGGGCGTCGGCCTCGGCGCAGGTCGGAGCCGCGACCGTCACCGACAGCAGGCGCGAAACGGCGCTGCGCCCCGTGCGGGGGTCGATCGTGTGGGCGATCTTGTTGCCTTTGGCATCGAGGTAGAAACGGCGGTAATTGCCCGAGGTGGCCAGGCCGCCTTCGGTCATCCCGATACGCCGCTGGAGGTATTCGCCGTTCGACATGTTGCCGTCGAACGGGGTCTCGATGCCGATGCGCCACGGATCCCCCTGCCGGTTGACGCCCTTGCAGCGGACTTCGCCGCCGATGTCGACGATGTAGTTCCGGGCACCGAACGACTCGACGAGCTGCGCGAGCAGGTCGACGGTATATCCTTTGGCGATCGAATTGAAATCCAGCTGCACACGGGGATCGTCCTTTATCAGGCGGCCGTTTTCGATGCGCACCTTTTGACGGCCCACGAACGCAAGGATCGAATCGACGTTCGGGTTCTCCTGCGCCTCTTTCCCGGCGAAGCCCCACGCCTCGACGAGCGGTTTGACGGTCACGTCGTAACGGCCGTCGCTCAGCGAGCTGATGCTGTCGGCCAGGCGGAGGTTGAAGGCGATATGGCGGTCGACGCTGTCGGTCTGGTTGCGGTTCAGGCGGCTCAGCAGCGACGCCGGGTCGAAGATCGACATCGAGGCCTTGGCCTCCCGGTCGAGCGCCATGACGGCGGCGTAGAGCTCCTGCGGCGAAGTGCCCTGCACGTCGGCCACCACGTGCAGCGTCGTGCCGAGCATCGTCCCGTCGACGGTCGTATAGGAAACCTTGCCGCCGCAGCCCCACAGGAAGGTTGCGCACATCGTCGCGAGGAGTGCGAAAATAAGCGTCTTTACCATAACGTAGACTTGTTTTGCCGCAAAAATAGTATTTTCCGGAGTTTAAGGCGATAAATCCGTGTAAAAAAGGTAAATAATTTTTCATTTGCCATGCTTAATTGTCAATTATTTCGTAACTTTGCCGGACGCTCTGGCGTTATCCACGGTAAGGGGGATGCGTCGTAGAGTGGAATTTAAATAAACTTTCAAAAATGGCTTATTTAACAGCAGAGAAAAAGCAGGAGCTTTTCGGCCAGTACGGCAAGTCTAACACCGACACGGGTTCGCCCGAGAGCCAGATCGCGTTGTTTTCGTACCGTATCAGCCACCTTACAGAACACCTCAAGAGCAACAAACACGACTTCGGAACCCAGCGCGCACTGCTGCGCCTGGTCGGTAAGCGCCGCGCGTTGCTGGAGTATCTGAAAGAGGTCGACATCGAGCGCTACCGCGCCATCGTCAAGACGCTCAACCTCCGCCGATAATCCGCGAGGGAGAAATGAGGGCAATTCCCAACGAGGGGTTGCCTTCATTTTCGTAAAGGACAACGATTCGAAAAACATTATAGGTTTAGATTTTTATGGAAGAAAAGAAGCTGTACAACGCAGTCCGCAAGATCATCACGCTGGCCGACGGACGCCAGATCGAGATCGAAACGGGCAAACTGGCCAAGCAGGCCGACGGCTCCGTGGTAGTCAAGATGGGAGACACGATGCTCCTGGGTACCGTGGTGGCCGCCAAGGACGCAAAACCCGACACCGATTTCATGCCCCTTCAGGTGGAATACAAAGAGAAGTACGCCGCCTGCGGACGTTACCCCGGAGGCTTCATGAAGCGCGAAGGCAAAGCCAACGACAGCGAAGTGCTCGTCGCGCGCCTGATCGACCGAGCCCTCCGCCCCCTGTTCCCCGCAGATTACCACGCCGAGGTTTACGTAACGGTGAACCTCATCTCGGCGGATAAGGATATCCAGCCCGACGCCCTGGCGGGCCTGGCCGCTTCGGCCGCCCTCGCCGTTTCGGACATCCCCTTCGGCGGCCCCATTTCGGAGGTTCGCGTGGCACGCATCGACGGCAACTACGTCATCAACCCCAACTATTCGGAGATGGGCAAGGTCGACCTCGACATCATGGTCGGCGGTACGATCGACAACATCCTGATGGTCGAAGGCGAGATGAACGAAGTGTCTGAGACCGACCTCCTCAACGCCCTCAAGACAGCACATGCTGCCATCAAAGAGCAGTGCAAGGCACAGATCGAGCTTGCCGAGGCCGCCAATGCGACAGTCAAGCGCGAATACTGCCACGAAATCAACGACGACGAACTGCGTGCCGACGTCGAGGCCAAATGCTACGACAAGGCTTACGCCATAGCCAAGGCCGGCAATGCCGACAAGCACTGGCGTGCCGAGCAGTTTGACGCCATCCGCGACGAATACATCGAGTCGCTTCCCGAAATGACCGAGGAGCAGCTCGAGAAATACAACGAAGACCAGCGTGTGGCAATGGTGAAACGCTATTACCACGACGTAGAGAAAGAGGCCATGCGCCGCTGCGTGCTCGACGAAGGCATCCGCCTCGACGGACGCACCACCACGCAGATACGCCCGATATGGTGCGAGGTAGACTATCTGCCCGGCCCTCACGGATCTGCCGTATTCACACGCGGCGAGACACAGGCCCTCGTTACGGCCACTCTCGGAACCACACTCGATGAGAAGATTATCGACGACGTGCTCAACCAGAGCAAAGAGCGTTTCCTGCTTCATTACAACTTCCCTCCCTTCTCCACAGGCGAGGCACGTCCGCAGCGCGGCGTAGGACGCCGTGAGATAGGCCATGGCAATCTGGCCCATCGTGCGCTCAAGCGTATGTTCCCCGACGGATTCCCTTACACCTGCCGTATCGTCAGCGACATCCTCGAGTCAAATGGCTCCTCGTCGATGGCTACCGTCTGCGCCGGCACGCTGGCCCTGATGGACGCCGGTGTGAAACTCAAAAAGCCCGTCTCGGGTATCGCCATGGGGCTGATTTCCGATTCGCAGAGCGGCAAGTGGGCCGTGCTGTCGGACATCCTGGGCGACGAAGACCACCTGGGCGACATGGACTTCAAGGTGACGGGTACCAAGGACGGTATCACCGCCACGCAGATGGATATCAAGGTCGACGGCCTCTCGTACGAGGTGCTGGCCGCAGCGCTGGAGCAGGCCCGCAAGGGACGCCTGCACATCCTCGACAAGATCACCGAGTGCATCGCCGAACCGCGCGAGGACTACAAGCCTTTCGTACCGCGCATCGTACAGATCACTATCCCGCAGGATATGATTGGTGCCGTGATCGGCCCCGGCGGCAAGGTCATCCAGGACATCCAGAAGACCACGGGTACGACCATCACGATCACCGAGGTCGACAATAAGGGTATCGTGGACATCTTCGGCCAGGACAAGACCGCACTCGACGGCGCGCTGAACCGCATCAAGGCCATCGTTGCGATCCCGGAGATCGGCGAGACGTACCACGGCAAGATCCGTTCGATCGTCACCTTCGGTGCGTTCGTCGAGATCATGCCCGGCAAGGACGCCCTGCTCCACATCTCGGAAATCGACTACAAGCGCTTCGAGACCATGGAGGAGACCGGCCTGAAAGAGGGCGATGAGATCGACGTGAAGCTGATCGGTATGGATCCGAAGACCAACAAGCTCAAATTGTCGCGCAAGGTGCTGCTGCCCAAGCCCGAGGGTTATGTGGAGCGGGAGCGTCGTCCGCGTGGCGAGCGTCCCGAGCGCGGCGAACGCCACGAACGCCACGGACGTCCTGAACGCAAAGAAGAGTAAAACGACTGTTAATGTGATATTTTCGGGCGGAAAAGTACTGAAATTCCGCCTGAAATATTGCACAATTACCAAGAGTTTTCTATATTTGCGTTGTTCTGGCTGGGGAGTTGGAAGATGCAATACCGCGAATTCCGTACGAACCGGGCCGAAAGACAGATAAAAAGGCAAACATTTAAAATAAACACATTAAATTAACCGATTATGAAAAATCTAATGAAATTGAGCGTTGTGCTCGTAGCTGCCGCACTGGTATTCTCGAGCTGTAATTGCTTCAAGAAGATGGCCAAGAACCGGGATGACATCAACCTGACGGTTACCCCCGAGATTCTGACGCTGAACAACGGTATCGTTGCCGCTGACATCAATGTTACGTTCCCGGTTAAGTATTTCAACGCGAAAGCCGTTATCAAAGTAACTCCCGTGATCGTATTCGACGGTGGCGAGGTTGCCGGTGCCGCCAAATATCTCCAGGGTTCGAAAGTCGACGAGAACTACACGGTCATCGACAAGAAGAACGGAGGCAATTTCACGCAGCACGTAGAGTTCCCCTACGACCCCCGTATGGACAAGTGCGCCCTGCAGCTCCGCGCCGAGATCAAATGCCCGGGCGGCAAGTGCAAGGAATTCACGCTCGTGAACCTGAACACCGGCGCCATCCCGACCAAGGAGCAGGCTGCCGTGCTGGCCGGTAACGACGAGGCTGCCAAGGCCGCTCTGGCCAAGGAATTCGGCCTGACCGTAGCTTATGGTCTGAACACGCTCCAGAAGGATCTGAAATACTCCGACCTGATGGCTCCGATGGCCAACAACTACAAGAAGGTGACCACCGTCGTCGACAAGACCGATCTGCTCTATGCGATCAACTCTTCGGTCGTAACCAAGAAGAACGAGAAGAAAGCCAACCTCGACGCGTTCAAGGCTGACGTAGATGCCAAACTGCAGAACGACCGTGCTACGCAGAACATCGCCGTGAAGGGTTATGCTTCGCCCGATGGCCCCGTGAAATTCAACGACAAACTGTCGAAGTCACGCAGCGAGTCCGGTAAGAAAGTCGTTGCCAAGCTGCTGAAGGATTCGGGCCTGGACATCGACGCTGCCGCCTACGGTGAGGACTGGGACGGTTTCAAGGAACTGGTCGAGAAGTCGAACATCAAGGACAAGAACCTCATTCTCCAGGTGCTGAGCCTCTACAACTCGCCCGCAGAGCGTGAGAGTGAAATCAAGAACATGTCTTCGGTATTCAACGAACTGAAAGAGGAGGTTCTTCCCGAACTGCGTCGCTCGCAGATCGTGAACAGCACCGACATCCAGGGCAAGACCGACGCCGAGATCATGGCTGCGTTCCGCAACGGCCAGGAGCTGACCGTAGAGGAGTACCTCTATGCTGCCGAGACGCTGGCTAACGGTGCCGAGGAGCAGGTTGCTATCCTGACCACCGCTTCGAAGAAATACAACGACGCCCGCGTTTACAACAACCTGGGTATCGCACAGGCCAAGGCAGGCGACAAGGCTGCTGCGCTCAAATCGTTCGAGAAGGCTGCTAAGATGGATTCGTCGAGCGAAATCACCAAGAACCTCATCCTGGGCAACCTGGCCAACGGCAACACCGCCGAGGCTAAGAAGTATGCCAAGGCTGCCGATGCACAGGCCAAGGCTGCTATCGCTGCTGCCGAAGGCGACTACAAGGCTGCTGCCCAGAACCTCGACGGTTACAACGAGGCCGTGGCTCAGGTGATGAGCAACAACCTTTCTGCCGCCAAGCAGGCCATCTCCAAGGACAACTCGGCCGACGCCGACTACCTGCGTGCAGTTATCGCTGCCAAGGAGGGTGACCTGAAGACCGCAGAGGCCCAGCTGAAGAGCGCCGTTTCGAAGAACCCGAAACTGGCTCAGAAGGCTGCCAACGACATCAACCTGAAGGCGCTGAACAAATAATAGCCGTCAACCGATAAAAAGAGCCTGAACCCGGTGGTTCAGGCTCTTTTTTTGCAGGATAGCCGGTATGACGGGAAAAATTTACGGACGGGAACCGCGCGTATGAATATTTTTTCCTAATTTTGTAAAAACAGCGATTATTATGGAATACGCCAACCATCTGAACGAATATGCTCCCGCGTGGAGCGAAGCCCAGGTAGACCAGGAGGTCGCCCGCATCCGCGAAGCCGCGAAACGCAACCACAATACCGACGTGTACAAAATGTGCTACTCGGCTATCGACCTCACGACCCTGTCGTGCAACGACTCGGTGACTTCGGTCACGGAGTTTGCCCGCAAGGCTGCCGAGTTCTACCAGAAATATCCCCATATCCCCAATGTCGCTTCGATCTGTATCTACCCGGCATTCGTCGAGACCGTGGGGCTGGCTGTCGATGGCACTCCGATGCGCATTACGAGTGTGGGCGGCGGGTTTCCTGCAGCCCAGACCTTCCTCGAAGTGAAGGCCCTCGAAGTGGCGATGGCCGTGGAAAACGGCGCCGATGAAATCGACATCGTGCTCAATGTGGGGCGTATGCTTACGGGCGAATACGATGAGGCGGCGAACGAGGTCGAGGTGATCCGTTCCGAGATGGACGGCGACATCGTACTGAAAGTCATCATCGAGTCCGGGGCGTTGAAAACCCCCGACCTGATCCGCAAGGCATCGTTGCTGTCGATGTTCGCAGGTGCCGATTTCGTGAAGACCTCGACGGGCAAGATCGACGTCGCAGCGACTCCCGAGGCGGCGGTCGTCATGTGCCAGGCCATCCGCGATTACTATGCGAAGACCGGACGCAAGGTCGGATTCAAGGCTGCCGGGGGAGTCCGCACGGCCGAAGACGGCGCACTTTACTATACCATCGTTGAGGAGATTCTCGGTAAGGAGTGGCTTACGACCGACCTGTTCCGCATCGGTGCATCGTCCGCCGCAAACAATATCCTTTCGGCGATCGAGGGCAGGGAGATCAAATATTTCTGATCTTCGGAAGAGCCCAGGCCGTATACAGCAGTCCCGCAGGGCTGCTGTATTTTTTTGACGAATGAGTGAGCGATACGGCGGGGAAAATCATGCTATACGCTTTCGACTGTACGGGATGAGGTTGTTCAAATTCCTCCACACACGGCTTGCGACATCTGCGAGGCATTCCCGATGGCCAAAACCACCCCATCCCGAGGAACAATATCCCCGGCCGTCGGTGCAGCCCGGATTATTCATGCAAACGGAGGATGTACTTTGGCTGCCCGCGGCCGGGATATGTGCAGACCTCGCAGTCGCGGCCGAAAGGGACGGACTACCTATATAAATGCGGGAAACCGCCCGATACTGCATGTCCGTGTAGGGAAAGATATGGAATACGGCAGTCCGGACTCTTTGCAGGATTTCAGGTATACGGCAGGCAGCAGCCCCTGCAAGGGCTGCTGCCTGTTATGTGAATCCCGATCCGAAGTGATTTCGATCCGTTTTCCCCGGGAAAATAAATATTTTCCAGCAGATATTATCCGGTGTCAGGAATCGGTTATTTACGAAAGCCCTCCCTCGGGAGGTATTTCCCGTATGCTTTCCGGACAGGTATTACCGAATCGAATCGACCACCTCGACGGTTACCGAATCCGTCACTTCGATTTCACCCGCTACGGGTGCCGCCGGCTGGTCGGTGTCGACTGGCCCCGGGAAGGTTTGGTTTTCGATCTCGTCGCGCAATAACATCGACTGGAAGTTGTCGCGCCGGATGGCCGCAATGACGACGATGACGATCACCGCCACGGCCACGATAATACCGATGAGTTTTTTAATCATTTTTCTGTGTATCGTTTAATATCCCGATGGCACGCACCACCACGTTGTCGACGGGATAGATGTTGGCGTAGAAGCCATTGTCCTCCAGCGCCGTGTTGCGGCCGATATAAGCCCTCAGCTGGGCCTCGATCAGCTTTCGCGAGCGGGCGATGTCCCGGTAATCGGGAGCGACGCCCTTGCGTGCCGCATAGCGGATGAAATCCTCCACGAGGCCCTTGTCGCTGTCCAGCAACGCCTGGAGTTCGGGGATCGTCCTGACCTTGTTCAGAGCTTCGCGGTGACGGTCGGCATATTCGATCGTATAGCGGTAGAGGATGTTGCGCCCCGCCACCTCGACAAAATATTTCGTTACGTCGGTCGTATCGGCCGGCACGAAGACGTCGGGCATGATACCCCCGCCGCCGTAGACCACCATTTCGCCCGCTGCAAACATGCCGTTCATCCTCTCTTTCGTTCTTTACCATATTATACCACTTTTTCTCCAAAAGGGTAAGTCTTTTTTTGACGAATTGACAAAATCCGCCGCCCGGGAGTATAATAGGGGCCACGAAAAGGAGGTGCCGCCTGTGGAAAACCCATTGGATCAGAAGCTGG
>OGXX01003185.1_pt1 | contig 13964 bp, 10 predicted proteins | sample 1576301 | NCBI WGS metagenome assembly OGXX01 (sample SAMEA3541469, study PRJEB24748) | human gut metagenome | biome: human gut; feature: human-associated habitat; material: faeces | place: China | collected 2012
CCCCGCCGGTCTTCCGTCCTGCCGCCGGGGATACGGGACGCGGGGAAGCCCCCTGATCGTCCGGGTGTCCCGCGCCGCCCACAGCCCTGTATCCGGCCATCCCCGCAGCTGCGGCCGGGCAGGTGGCCCGTTTGCCCAAAAGCTTCCCGGCTGCGGCGGACGGCCCATCCTGCGGGCTGCCGCCATCCGCGCAAGCCTCTCCCCCGCCGCCCTCGATAGGCCCGTCCTGCGGAGGCATGTCTCCCGGGGGCGCGGCCTCCCCCTTCCCGGCGCCGGCGATGGCTGTCCGGGGCCCCTGCCCGGCCTGCCCCGCAGGTACCGCCGGGGCCGCAGCGGAGGACTGCCCGGCCCAGGCCGCCATGATGGCCGCCATGTCCGGCACGGGCGGCGGCACCGGGGCCGCGGGCTCGTCCACAGGCCGGGGCGGCAGCAGTTCCGGCGGCGGACTGATGCGCAGGTCGGCGCACAGGGCCTCGCCCTCGGCATCCGCTCCGGGCGCCAGCAAATCTCGGATCAGGCGCAGGGCCCCGGCCTTGCTGATGGGCCGGTTGCCCGAACCGCACTTGGGCGAATGCACGCAGGAGGGGCAGCCGTCCTCGCAGGGGCAGGCCTCGATGACCGCCGCGCAGACCTCCAGCAGCTCGCGGGCATGGCCGAAGGCCTGGCGCGTCAGGCCCGCGCCGCCGGGCAGGCCGTCATAGATGAAGACGCAGGCCAGGCCGGTCTGGGGATGGAGCGGGATGGAGATGCCGCCGAAATCGTTGCGGTCGGCCATGACCAGCAGGGGCAGCATGCCGATGGCCGTATGCTCGCAAGCATGGATGGAGCCCATGAAGTGCACGAAATCCTCTTCCAGACGCCGGCGGCAGCTCTCGGGGATGACGTACCACAGGCCCTCGGTCTCGAAGATCTGCGGCGGCGCTTCCAGCGGCACGATGGTCAGCAGGCGGTTGTCGCGCGTGCTGCGCTTCTCGTAGCCGGTGATGGTGTCGATGATGCGCAGCCGCCCCCGGCAGACCACGCCGCGCCCCAGGGGACGGCGTTCCAGCTCTTCGAGGATGTCCGTGCTCTTGTGGCCGCGCACCCGCGTGAACCAGTCCACTTTGGCCTGACGGGCCCGCACCCGGCCCGCCGCCGGGTCCATCTCCTCGATGACATAGCTGCGGCCCCGGTGCAGGTAGACCGCGCCCGCATGGGTCTCGCGCCAGGCCCGGAAGCCGTCCACGGAACCGATGACCGTGCCCTCGCTGTCCTCGATGACGAAGCTCCGGCCCGTCCCGCGCAGGTCCACCAGCCGCTGCGGCCGCTTGCGGGCGGCCAGCCACTGGCTGCCGTCGGCGGAGAGCAGCAGGCGTCCCCGGGCCGCCAGATCACGCAGGGCCTCCTGCGCCGGGGCCGGGGCCAGCCAGGGATCGCGGGCGGACAGGGGCAGCTCGGCGGCCGCGCATTCCAGATGCCGGGCCAGGATGACCTCGTTCCAGGGATTGACCACGGCCTTTTCCGCCGGGCGGCTGAAAAAGTCTTCGGGATGGCTCATGAAATACTGGTCCAGCGCGTCCTCGCCCGCCACCAGCACCACGGCCGATTCCTGCTGTGCCCGGCCCACGCGCCCGCCCCGTTGCAGGGTGGACATGATGGTGCCCGGATAGCCCACCAGAATGCAGACATCCAGCCCGCCGATGTCGATGCCCAGCTCCAGGGCGCTGGTGCTGACCACGGCCAGCAGCTCGCCCGAGGCCATGCGGGCCTCGATCTGGCGGCGTTCCTCGGGCAAAAATCCCGCGCGATAGGCGGAGATGCGGCCCGCCCACGGCCCGGAAAGGCTCCCGGCCCACAGGCTGACCAGTTCGGTCATGCGGCGGGAACGGCAGTAGACGATGGTGCGCAGCTTGCGCGCCAGCGCGGCCCGCAGCAGGTCGATGGCCGCCGTGGCCGGGCTCTGGTCGGGATCGAGGAAGACGTAATGCCGTGCGCCCTGCGGCGCGCCGGACTGGTCCACCACCACGGGCGGCCGGCGGCCGGGCAGCAGGTCGAGACCGGAGAGCGATGCGGCCAGCTCGCCGGGATTGCCCACCGTGGCCGTGCAGAACACATAGGACGGCGCGGCGCCGTAATGGGCGGCCAGCCGGTTGAGGCGGCGGAACACGCCCGCCATGTGCGCGCCGAACACGCCGCGGTAGGTGTGGGCCTCGTCCACCACGATGTGGGAGAGCCCGGCCAGGAAGGGGGCCCACTGCTCATGGTGCGGCAGCAGGGCCAGATGCAGCATCTCGGGATTGCTGATGAGCACCGTGGGCGGGTCGCGGCGGATCTTGCGCCGGAAATGGTCGCTGGTGTCGCCGTCGTAGAGGGCGGCCGTGGGCCGGGCCTCTTCGGGCCAGCCGGAGACCAGGCGTTGCAGCCCGGCCAGCTGGTCCTGGGCCAGGGCCTTGAGCGGGAAAAGATAGAGGGCGCGGGCCTCGCTGTCACGCAGATGGCGTTCCAGCACCGGCAGGTTGTAGATCAGGCTCTTGCCGCTGGCCGTGGGCGTGGCCACCACCACGGAATGCCCGGCGCGGATGTGGTCCGTGGCCAGGGCCTGGTGGCTGTAAAGGCCGCTCAGGCCGCGTTCCTCCAGCGTGCGCCGGATGGCCGCGGGCCAGGGCAGGCGGCTTTCCGCGTACACGGCCGCATGCGCGGGCTCGCAGCGGTGGTGCCGCACCTGCGGCCCCAGCGTGTCCGAGGCCAGCAGGGCCCGGACATATTCAGCAACGCCCATGACGGGCCTCCCTTGCGATCACGGCCCCGGCCGCCATATCGTCTGCCGTCGGGAAGGGACGGGCACGGCGGGCCATTCCCCCGGAAGACACGAAGCCCCCCGCGGGCACCCCGGACGCGTCTCCGGCAGGCCGTGCCCGGCACCCTGTCCCTGCCGGCGGGAGGAACGGCACCCGGCCCCGGTGCCGGGGCCTCTCCTGTCCGCGCCCTGTTTGTGCGGCTCCGGGGCGGCAGGCATGGAGCCGCGCCTTCTGGGGCAGTCTTCCGGCCCAGCCCGGCCGCAGCGGCACCCGGCCGGGGAGAAAAGCGGGGACAGGGAGGGGCGCCGCCCCTCCCCGCCATGATCTGTCTTGGGCAACCAAGGCTACTTGCTGTCCTTGAGGGCTTCACGGATGCGGCATACGCCGCACATGTCGCCGGACGAGGTGGGATAGCCGCAGCTGGTGCAGGGCGCCAGTTCCACGCCCTCTTCGGCCTCGCGGCGGGCGAACACCGGCCGGGCGCGGGCCAGGAAGCCCTGGTAGAAGTCCAGCTTGCGGCCGGGCATGGCCGCTTCCAGACGCTGCAACAGGGCCTTGAGCGTGCTGAAGCTGGCGCCGGGGCTGTAGGGACAGGGGGCGTAGTGATGCTCGATGCCCATGAGGAAGGCATAGTTGGCGGTCTCGAACTCCGTCAGGCGCCACAGGGGCTTGACCTTGCGGGCAAAGCCGTCCTCGCCGTCCAGGCGCGGGCCCTGGTCCGAAAGATAGGCCGTGTCCCAGCGCAGGGTGTTGCTGAACAGGCGCGCCACCTCGTCGTCCAGGTTGTGGCCCGTGGCCAGGGCGTCGAAACCTTCGTCCAGGGCCACCTTGTTGAAGAAATGCCGCTTGATCTTGCCGCAGGCCGAGCAGACGGGACGGTTGAGGCGCTCCTTGACCAGCGGGATGGCCAGGCCCTCGGCGGCCAGTTCCTTGACCATGAGCTTCAGGCCGTGCCTGGCGCAGAAGCGCTCCACCACGCCGCGGGCCACGGGCGAGGATCCCGGGATGCCCAGGTCGATGTGCAGGCCGGTGACGTCATAGCCCTGCCGGGAAAGCTCCAGCATCAGGGCCAGCGAATCCTTGCCGCCCGACAGGGCCACCAGGATGCGTTCGTCACGGGTGAAGAGCTTCTGGCCTTCGATGCCCTTTTCCACCTGACGGGCAAAGAACTTGAGGTAACAGTCGGGGCAGAAGGCGGCGTTGTGGCTGCGCAGGGCCACCACGGCCGTCGCCTTGCAGATCTTGCATTTCAATGGCGTCTTCCTTGGAAAGAGTGGATGCCCCGGCGTGCTCCGGCGGCATGTCATGGCAAAAACAGGAAAAAAGCCCGCACGGGGCCTTTCCTGTATAAAAGACATCCCGCCCGCCGTCCAGACGACGGCGACGGAGCGGGTGGAGATGAGGGAGCATCCGGGGAGAAGGCCCCTTTGCTCGCGCCCAAAGGGGGCCTTCCCCCCGGGCCCCCCATCCCCCAAACGCGCTTCATCAGGAGACAGGAGCATGGTTCACGGACACGGCACAGGCATCAGGACATATGTCTGCGCGGGCCCGCTCCTGTCCCCGTACGGGCTGGGGAAAACTGAAAAGCCAATAGCGGAAGTTCTCCTGCCGTACTCCACCTGGCTGTCGCTGACCATGAGGGGACAGCCTCTCCCGGATAACATAGGCTGGGGAGAAGAATGGGAGTTGAGGGAAGGGCCCCTCGCGCACCAGCAGCGACCGGCGTCGAAGCAGCGCAAGGGGCCCCATTCCCTCCGCAGACGTCTTACGGGCGCTGGAACGGCGTGCCGGTGGCCAGCATGTGTTCCAGCAGGGCATCGCGCAGCCAGCGGGCCACGGGGCCGGGGCGACCGGCGTCGGGTCCCTGGCCGATGGGGCGGCCCTCGAAGTGGCTGATGCCCACGCACAGGCTGGCGCTGGTGAAGAGCAGCATCTCGCGGGCGGTGAAGATCTCTTCGCGACGGATGGGACGTTCCACCACGGGCAGGCGCTGCGGCGCGATTTTGCGGGCGGCCAGCATGGAGGTGCCGGGCAGGATGCGGCGGCCCTCGGGACAGCACAGGCGGCCTTCGGCATCCACGATGCCCACATTGGCGATGGCGGCCTCGCCCAGATGGCCGTCCTCGTCAAAGGTCACGGCCACGTCCATGCCCCGCTGCCGGGCCTCGGCGGCCATGAAGACATTGGGCAGATAGTTGGTGCTCTTGATGCGGGCCAGATAGTCCTGCTTGGGCGGGATGGCGCTGGCAAAGGCCGTGAGGCCCTTTTCGTAAAAGGCTTCCGTGGGCAGTTCCTTGCGCAGGGCCACGATGTAGAGGCTGGACCGCGGGCATTCCTCGGGCGAGATGCCGAAACCGCCGGGCCCGCGGCCCACCAGCACGCGGATGTCGCCATGATCGCTGCCCGAGGCGCGGGCCACGTCCAGGATGCGGGCGCGCAGCCCGTCCCACGAACAGGGCGGCAGCAGGGAAAGGGCGCGGCTGCCGTCGCGCAGGCGGGCCAGGTGTTCCTCCAGGGCAAAGAGGCGTCCCTCGCGGTAGCACAGGCTCTCGAACAGGGCATCGCCCCGGTGGCACATGTGGTCGTCCAGGGGCAGGAGCAGACAGCGCGCGTCACGGCAGACGGCGTCCACACGCGCATCGTAAAAGGCCAGGATCTTGTCGGCCCCGGGCCGGGGCGCGGCCATCAGGGCCGCCATCCAGGCATCGGCATCCAGAATCTTCATGGCATCCCCGCGAAAGGCCGTCCCGCGCGGGCGCGGCCTGTTGTGGTTGCTGATGGGGGCAGGGCCCCTGCCGGCGGCAGCCGCCGGTGAAACGTCCTTTTCTAGCACGAACGGCAGCGGCGGGGAATACCTTGCCCCGCTGCGGGAAAGCGCCCGTGCCCGCGCGACACGGCAAAAAACAGGGGGAAGGACCTGCCCCGCCACGGCGGGAACGGGCCCCTCCCCCTGCACTGTCCGTATCCCGTCGCGGCGGACTAGGACATGAAAACGTTCCTGTCGGGCACGCGCACCAGATCGCGCCTGAGCAGTTCCTCGGCGATCTGCACGGCATTGAGGGCCGCGCCCTTGCGCACGTTGTCGGCCACGATCCAGAGGTTCAGGCCGTTCTCGATGGTCTCGTCCTCGCGGATGCGGCCCACATAGGTCTCGTCGTCGCCCACGCAGTAGGCGGGCATGGGGTACATCTTCTCGCGGGGGTTGTCGAAGACGCGCACGCCGGGGGCCTGCGAGAGCAGGATGCGGCATTCCTTGGCGGTCATCTTCTTGTGCGTCTCGATGTTCACGGCTTCGGAATGGCAGTAGAACACGGGCACGCGCACGCAGGTGGCGGTCACCTTGACCGTGGGATCGTTGAAGATCTTCACGGTCTCGTTGACCATCTTCATCTCTTCCTTGGTGTAGTCGTTCTCCAGGAAGACGTCGATGTGCGGCAGCACGTTGAAGGCGATGCGGTACGGATAGACCTTGTTCTCGGGCTCGCGCATGTTGAACAGGTCGCGGGTCTGGCGTTCCAGTTCTTCCAGGCCCTTCTGGCCGGTACCGGACACGGCCTGATAGGTGGAGACCACGATGCGCTTGATGCCCACGGCGTCATGGATGGGCTTGAGGGCCACCAGCATCTGGATGGTGGAGCAGTTGGGGTTGGCGATGATGCCCTGATGGCCTTCCAGATGTTCGGGGTTCACTTCGGGGACCACCAGGGGGCAGCGGTCGTCCATGCGCCACTGGGAGGAGTTGTCCACCACCACGCAGCCGGCATGGGCGGCATGGGGAGCGAATTTTTCGGAAGTGCTGCCGCCGGCGGAGAAGATGGCGATGTCGATACCTTCGAAGACATCTTCCTTCAGTTCCTGCACCACCAGCTCGTCATCGCCGAAAGGCACCTTGGTCCCGGCGGAACGGGCCGAGGCGAAGGCACGCACTTCCGTGGCCGGGAACTGGCGATCGTGCAGGGTTTTCAGCATTTCACGGCCCACGGCGCCCGTGGCGCCCACAACGGCAACAGTCAACTTCTTGCTCATGCTCTTTTCTCCATGCAGGGCAAATCAAAGGCTATACGGGGTCTGCAGCAGCATCATTCCGGCCCGGCCCCTAAAGGAACCTGACTATAGCGGGCATCATGGCAAAAGGGAAGATGTGACGGCATGTCCGTACTGACAATTTTCGTGTGAAAAATGACACAGTTATCCTGCAATGCTTTGGCCGTGCATCCCCCTGTCCGCCGCCCGTCGCGGCATGGGACGGCGCAACACGCTGAAATCGAAACGATTTTCCACATCGCTCCCGCACCGCCGGGACAGGCGCCGGGAGCCATCCCCCGGCCGGACGGCCGCGGGGCGCCGGCTGTCCGCCGCGGGCCAGACGGGACGGCTGTTGCCGGAGGGGGCCGGGACGTGCCGGCGCAACGGGACCATGCCGGTACCGGGGACGCCCGCCCGCAAGGGGACCGGTCCCTTCCTCCCCGGGTATTCCCCGGCCCGCGGCACGGGCAGAAAAAAACGCTCCCCGCCCCTTCCGGCAGGCCCGGAATGTTGACCGTTCAGGCACAAGCTCCTATACTTGCGCGATGACACAACCTAGCTCCTGCCTACTTACGGTGCTGGATCTGGTCCCCTTCGGCCAGACCGGCCAGGAAAGCCGCTTCTTCGCCCTGCGCCTCACCCGCCCCGACTGGCCGTCGTGGCGTCCCGGCCAGTTCGTTATGGTGCGGCCCACGTCGTTCGGTCTTGAGATGCCCTGGGCCCGGCCCTTCGGCATCTGCCACATGACCTCCCGCCACCTGATCTGCTTCTTCCAGGTCGTGGGGCGCGGCACCCGCCGCATGGCCGAACTCAAGGCCGGCGACACCGTGCGCGTCTGGGGGCCCCTGGGCAACGGCTTCGCCATGGAGCCCGACACCCCCACCCTGCTGCTGGCCGGCGGCATGGGCATCGTGCCCTTCGTGGGCTATGTGAGCGAACATCCCAAGCCGTGGAACGTGACCATGCTCTTTGGCCATCGCGAGCCGCTGAGCTGCTATCCCGTGGACAGCATCAACGAGCATGTGCCCCTGGACAGCCTGCGCGAGACCGTACCCGGCGACCTGGACAACTTCATCTTCACCATCCAGGAACGCATGCGCGAATACGCCGAGCAGAAGGGCCTGATCCTGGCCTGCGGTCCCCTGCCCTTCCTCAAGACCGTGCACGGCTTCGCCCGTGAGCTCAACGCCCGCGTGCAGCTTTCGCTGGAGAACCGCATGGCCTGCGGCGTAGGCGCCTGCCTGGGCTGCGTGACCCGCACCACCGGGGAATGGCCCGTGGCCGACAAGCGCCACGGCCTTGTCCAGACCTGCAACCACGGCCCCGTGTTCTGGGCCAACCAGATCGAGCTCTAGGCCGGGGGACAGCATGAACCAGCACTCTATGGACCTTTCCGTCACCCTCAAGGGGCCCACGCAGAGCCTGCACCTCAAAAACCCGGTGCTCACGGCTTCCGGCACCTTCGGCTACGGCATGGAATTCGCCCCCTACGGCGACCTGACCAGCCTGGGCGGCATCATCGTCAAGGGCCTGTCCCTGCTGCCCCGCGACGGCAACCCCTGCCCGCGCATCGTGGAGACCACGGCCGGCATGCTCAATGCCGTGGGCCTGCAGAACGACGGCGTGGAAGCCTTCTGCAAGGAAAAGCTCCCCCGCCTGCCCTGGCAGCATCTGCCCGTCATCGCCAACCTCTACGCCACCTCCCCCGCCGAATTCGGCGAGCTGGCCGCCCGCCTTGATGCGGAGGAAGGCGTGGCCGCGCTGGAAGTGAACGTCTCCTGCCCCAACGTCAAGAGCGGCGGCATCCTTTTCGGGCAGGACCCCGGGCTGGCCGCGGCCGTCACCCGCGCCGTCCGTGACGCGGCCCCCAACAAGCCGCTCATCATCAAGCTTTCGCCCAATGTCACGGACATCGCCCTCATGGCCCGCAGCGTGCAGGACGCCGGCGCGGACATGATCTCGTGCATCAACACCCTTTCGGGCATGGCCGTGGACGTGGCCCGGCGCGCGCCCCGGCTGGCCAATGTCATCGGCGGCCTGTCCGGCCCGGCCATCAAGCCCGTGGCCCTGCGCTGCGTGTGGCAGGTCTGCCAGGCCGTGGACATCCCCGTCATCGGCCTGGGCGGCATCTGCTCGGCCGAAGACGTGCTGGAATTCATCCTGGTGGGCGCCCACGCCGTCCAGATCGGCACGGCCAACTTCATCAGCCCCGACCGCGCCTTCGAGATCGTCAAGGAACTGCCCGCCGTCTGCCGCCAGCTAGGCGTGACCAGCCTGGACGAGCTGCGCGGCTCCCTGAAAACGGCCTAACGCACGTCCGCTCCTTTTCCCGTGCGGGAGGGTACCGTAAGGCGCTCTCCCGCGCGGTGTTTTTTGTCCGGGCCCCTGTGCCCCGCCCCTGCCGGGACGCCCGGCCCCACAGCCAACCGCAACAGGGAACGGCAGCCCCTGCAAGTCTGCTCCATGGAGGCCCGCGTGGCAGAACTGAGCATCATCCCCGTCAACACTGCGGAAGACCTGGACCGCTTCGTGGAACTGCCCTGGAGCATCTACACGCCGGATTCCCTCTGGGTGCCCAACCTGAAAAAGCAGGACCGCGAGCTGCTCTCGCCCGGCGAGCACCCCTTCTGGAAGACCGCCCGGCGCGAACTGTTCCTGGCCCTGCGCGACGGCCGTCCCGTGGGCCGCATCGCGGCCATCGTGGACGAGAAATACAACGATTATGCCGGCGAGCGCTGCGGGGCCTTCGGCTTTTTCGAATGCCGGGACGACCGCGAGGCCGCCCATGCCCTGCTGCAGGCCGCCCACGACTGGCTGCGCCGCCAGGGCATGGCCTTCATGCGCGGGCCCCTCAACCCCTCCACCAACTACACCTGCGCCATGCTGGTGGACGGCTTCGACGAGGCCCCGGCGCTCATGATGCCCTGGAACCCGCCCTACTACCCCGCCCTGCTGGAATCCTGGCACATGCGCAAGGAGCAGGACCTGTTCGCCTACCTCATCGAGCGCGACAAGCTGCATGTGGAGGACTGGCTCAGGGACGAGATCCGCCACCTCAAGGAACAAAAGCGCTTCACCTGCCGCGTCTCCTCCAAGGCCACCCTGGCCGAGGACATCCGCATCATGCTGGACCTCTACCGCATCTCGTGGGCCGGAAACTGGGGCTTCGCGCCCCTTTCCGACGGTGAGGCCGACGTGCTGGTGAAGGAGCTCAAGGGCCTGCTCACCCCCGATTTCTTCGTCCTCTTCTTCCACGACGGCGAGCCCGCCGCGGGCATGGTGGCCCTGCCGGACTTCAACCCCCTGCTCAAGCGCCTTGACGGCAAACTGGGCCTGAGCGCCCTGTGGCACTACTGGCAGGCGCGCGGCGAGATGCGCGGCAAATACCGCATGATGCTCTTCGGCATCCGCGAGGAGTTCCGCCTGCTGGGCCTGCCCCTGCTCCTGCTGGACTACATGCTGGAACAGGCCCGCCGCCATCCCGAGTTCTGCCAGGTGGAAGGCTCGTGGGTGCTGGAAGACAACATGGCCGTCAATGACCTCATCGAAGACTTTTCCGGGCGGATCACCAAACGTTACCGCCTGTACCGCAAGGAGATCGTGTCATGACCCCCAGCGCCCATACGCCCCCGGACGCGCCCGCGCCCTGGCTGGACGGCAAAAAGGTCGTCGTCACCGGCGGCACCGGCTTCGTGGGCCGTCACCTGCTGCCCCAGCTGCTGGCCGCCGGGGCCCGCGTCACCTGCATCACCCGCGCCACGTCCCGCCGCGACCATCTGCCCGCCGGGGTGGAGGTGGTCCGCGCCGACCTGCGCGGCGGCGCCGGACTGGAAGAGGCCCTGCGCGGCCAGGACATCTGCATCCACATGGCCGCCCTGCTCTTCGGCCTGGGCTGGCAGGACTATCTGCGCGCCAACAGCGAGGCCGCCCGCGCCCTGGCCACGGCCTGGCAGCGTCTCGACGCGCAGGGCCAGGCCCCGCAGCGTCTGGTGCTGGTCTCCAGCCTGGCCGCCAGCGGCCCCTGCGACACTCCCGCCGGCAGGGGCGACGACGCGCCCGGCGCGCCCGTTTCCGCCTACGGCTGGTCCAAGCTCATGGTGGAACAGATCCTGGGCCGTGCCCTGGGCGACCGCATGGTCACCCTGCGGCCGCCCATCATCTACGGCTCCGGCGACCGCGGCCTGCTGCCCGTGTTCCAGGGCCTGCGCTACGGCGTGGCCGTCACGCCCGGCATGTTCCGCCGCTTCCCGGTCTCGGCCGTGCATGGCCGCGACGTGGGCCGCGCCATCGTCTGCTGCTGCCGCCCCGAAGCGCACGGCGTCTATCACGTCAATGACGGCGGCTGCTACGCCATGGCCGACTTTTACCGCGCCATGGCCCGGGCCATGGGCAAAAAGGCCTGCATCCTGCGCCTGCCCCTCTGCTTCCTGGGCCTGACCGCGCTGCTGTCCACCCTGGGCGGCAGTCTGCTGGCCGCGCTGGGACGCAAGGGCCGCGCCCCCAACTGGAATCTGGACAAATACCGCGAAGCCCGCCAGTCCGGCTGGACCTGCGACGCGTCGCGCCTGCGCGAGGAACTCGGCTATGCCCCCGCCCTCACGCTCGACCAGGGCATGCAAGAAGCCGTGGAAGGCTACAGGCGCGAGGGCCTGCTGTGAAAATAACCATCCAGGAACTGTCCAAGTCCTTCGGCGGACGGGACATCTTCAACAATTTCTCGCTGGAAGTGGATTCCGGCGTGCGGCTGTGCGTCTGCGGCCCCAACGGGACCGGCAAATCCACCCTCCTGCGCCTGCTGGCCGGCGTGGAGCCCCCCGACGGCGGCCGGGTCATCCTGCCCAGGGGCTGTCGCCTGGGCTTCGTGGAACAGGAACTTTCCGAAGAGGCCCTGGACACGCCCCTGCTGACCTATGTGCTGGACGTGCTCCACGACTGGAACGAATTCTGGGCCGAATGGGAAGACGCCGCCCGGCAGAAGGACGAGGCGCGCCTGACCCAGCTCATGCACCGCCAGGCAGAGCTGGAAGCCACCCACGGCTACAATCCCGAACACCGCGCCAAGGCCGTGCTCTCCGGTCTGGGCTTTGCCGAAAGCAAGTGGCTGCGCACCCTGCGCGAGCTCTCCGGCGGCTGGCGCGAACGCGCCAAGCTGGCCCGCGTGCTCACCGCCGGGGCCGACGTGCTGCTGCTGGACGAACCCACCAACCATCTGGACATGGAAGCCGTGGAATGGCTGGAGTCCTTCCTCATGGACTTCAAGGGCGCCCTGGTCTTCGTGGCCCACGACCGCGTGTTCATGGACCGCGTGGGCACGCACGTGCTCTATCTGGGCCTGTCCCGCCCGGTCTTCCGCAAGGCCACCTACACCCAGTTCCTCTCCCTCCAGGAGGAATACAACGCCCAGCGCGAGCGCGAGGCCAAGGCCCTGCAGGACGAACTGGCCCGCAAGATGGCCTTCGTGGAACGCTTCCGCGCCAAGGCCACCAAGGCCCGCCAGGCCGGTTCGCGCCAGAAGATGGCCAAAAAGCTGGAGAAGGAGCTGGAGGATTACCGGCCCGAGCCCAAGCGCAAGGAACTGAACTTCACCTGGCCCGAGGCCCCGCACATGGAAAAGGTGGCCCTGGCCGCCGCCGATCTGGCCTTCCACTTCCCGGACGGCAAGCAGATGTGGCCGCCGCTGACCTTCACCCTCTACAACGGCCAGCGCGTGGCCCTGGTGGGCCACAACGGCTGCGGCAAGTCCACCCTGCTCAAGCTGCTGGCCGGGACCCTGGAACGCTGCGGCGGCAACGTGGTCACCGCGCCCCAGATGCGCCTGGGCTACTACACCCAGCACCAGATGGACACCCTGCGCCCGGACACCACCGTGCTGGGCGAGATCCGGCGCCTGTCCGATCCCCGCACCACCGAAGAGGAACTCATGAGCGTGCTGGGCCTCTTCCTGCTGGGGCAGGAATACTTCGACCGGCAGGTGAGCAAGCTCTCCGGCGGCGAAAAGAGCCGCCTGGTGCTGGCCAGCCTGTTCCTCAAGCGCTGCAACTTCCTGCTGCTGGACGAACCCACCAACCATCTGGACCTCGAAAGCCGCGAGGCCCTGGGCACGGCCCTGCAAAAGTTCGACGGCACCCTGCTCATGGTGGCCCACGACCGCTGGCTGCTCTCGCAGGTGGGCGCCGAGGCCTGGGCCCTGGACGAGAAGGGCATCACCGTCTACCCCGACTTCACCAGCTACGACACGGCCCGCCGTGCCGCTCTGGAAAACGGCAGCGCCAGCCCCGGGCTCAACGCCTCCGGCAAGGCCGGGAAGCCCGACAACGCGCCCCGCGCCAACCTCTCCCGCGAGGAGCAGAAGCGCCTCAAGCGCGAGCAGGCCGAACGCCGCAACGCCCTGCACAAGGAGCTCAAGCCCCTGCAGCAGAAATACGCCGCGCTGGAAGGAGAGCTGGAGAAGGCCATGAACGAGCAGTCCGACGTGGAGGCCCAGCTGGCCGACCCGGCCGTCTACGCCGACGGCGCCCGCTCCACCGGGCTGCTCAAGCGCTTCAACGAGCTGCGCGACCTGACCGAGCACCTCATGGAAGACATGGCCGCCCTGGAAGAACAGATCGCCGCCATCGAAGCCAGGCGCGCCGCTATCGACAGCATGGGGGATCCGGCATGACCTCCATCGTCGTGGCCGGCGGCATCATCTGGCAGGACGACCACCTGCTGGCCGCCCTGCGCCCGCACGGCAAGCCCCTGGCCGGTTACTGGGAGTTCCCCGGCGGCAAGCTCGAACCCGGCGAGACCGCCGAGCAGGCCCTTTGCCGCGAGCTGCGCGAGGAGCTGGGCATCAGCGTGCGCGCCTGCCGGCTCTGGCAGATCGTGGAGCACGACTACGCCGAGCGCGACCTGCACGTGCAGCTGCACTTCTTCCACGTCACCGCCTTCGACGGCACGCCCTGCGCCCGGGAACGCCAGGAACTGCGCTGGGTCACGCCCGCCCAGGCCCGTGACCTGCCCTTCCTGCCCGCCGACGCCGACCTGGTGGCCGGCCTGCCCGCCCGCGCGCCGCGCTAGGCAGGACGATCGCGCAGGGATGTTTTTTGTCGAGGGGGGAAGGGAACCCCTTTGGCTAGCGCGCAAAGGCGGTTCCCTTCCCCCCTCGAGCTCCCCCCTTTC
>OGXX01003192.1_pt1 | contig 13941 bp, 13 predicted proteins | sample 1576301 | NCBI WGS metagenome assembly OGXX01 (sample SAMEA3541469, study PRJEB24748) | human gut metagenome | biome: human gut; feature: human-associated habitat; material: faeces | place: China | collected 2012
GACGGGGCGGCTCCACCTCACCCTTGAAATAGGGCTTCATGGGCGCCATGCCGGAATTGATGAGCAGCAGAGACGCATCATTCTGGGGGATCAGAGAAAAGCTGGGCAGGCGCAGGTGACCCTTGCTTTCAAAGAAAGAAAGGAACATCTCGCGCAGTTCATTTACGCCGTAAGGCTTGGGATTCATTGGTTTCTACCTCCATAAAAATTGTCGGAGCTGAAAGTGAATTCTCCACTTCCAACTAAAAACGCCGCCCCCACACAATAGGGGCGACGTAAATCGCGGTACCACCCTAATTCGCCTGAAAACCAGGCATCTTAGCTGCTCTGTAACGGGAGCGCCCGTCCCGGTCATCCCGGGCGACGCGGGAAATGGCTTGCGGGAGTTCATCCGGGGGCTTGCACCTTTTCCCCCTCGCTGAAGGACTACGTTTCCGCTTGGTTTCCGCAATGTCTTTCCATATCGTCGATATTTTATCACAAAAAGGGAAAAAGTCAAGGCTCATTTCCCATTTTTTCGGGCGGTTTCCCGGAAAAAGTCAAATTGTCTGTCCGGGAAGCCGAAAACCTGCGGAACCGGCGGCTGCCGATTCCGCAGAGGTTTCCGAATCAGATTTTCTCCTCCAGCCAGCGGCGCATTTCCTCCCGGCCTTCCTCGCTCATGGGGAAAGTGCATTCGCCCTCCATGGTGCTCTTTTCATAGCAGTAAAGGCCGTGCCAGTACTCCACATGGATGGCGCTCTGGGCGAAATCCACCTCTTTCGGGTTCGCCATGACCACCTTCGGCTCTGCCCGGAAACGGAACAGCCCCTTGGAGCCGGTAAAAATGTTGTTCATGGCGAAGGTGTGCAGGGTGTGCCAGAAGCAGGGCATCCAATGCGGAGCGGCCATCTTCCGGATGGATTGCCGCGTGCGCGCTCTTTCCGCGGTACTCCACAGCAAGCGTGCTTAACGCCAGCGTGCGCAGATCCACACCCGTGCCACTGGAACTTGCATGCATCATCATGGCAATATCGATATCGCGGAAGCATCCGTTTTCGAGCATGATGATCTTTCCGCCCTCCGTCTCCTCCGCCGGTGTGCCGTAAATGACAATCGTACAGGGCTGCTCCGGAGAGAGCGTTTCGCGTAACGCTACGGCCGCACCGGCAACCGAGGGGCCCTGCAGGTGATGTCCGCACCCATGGCCAATGCCTTCCAGTGCATCGTATTCACACAAAAATCCAATTGAGGGGCCTCCCGTACCGTTTTCCCATACGGCGCGGAAAGCCGTGTCCAAACCGCCGACGCCCAGCTCCACTGAAAACCCGTTCTGCCGCAGATATTCCGAAAGAAAAACGCTGGCTTTATATTCTTTGAGGCCCACCTCCGGGTTGTCACAGATATAATCTGCTATGCGCAGGAGTTCCTCTTTCCTCACATCTATGGCTTGGAACAGTTCTTTCTTCATTTCGGCCTCGCTCATTTCGCGCCTCCTGTATAAAGCGTGCATGCCACAAAATGACCGGGCTCCGCTTCTATGAGGTGCAGATCCTCCTCCTGGCAGCGGGCGCTTGCAAGCGGGCAGCGGGCGGCAAAGCGGCAGCCCGGCTTGGGATCGATGGGGTTGGAAACCTCCCCCTTGATAACGCCTGCGCCCCGCTCCCGCGGCATCAGCTTGGGAATCGGGATCGCTGAAAGCAGCGCCTTTGTATATGGGTGCAGCGGATTTTCAAACAACCGCTCAGATGCGACGCGTTCCACGCACTGCCCGAGATACATAACGGCGATTTCATTTGAAATGTGCTTGACTACGGACAGGTCGTGCGTAATGAACATATAGGTCAGTCCCATGTTCTCTTGCAGATCCATCAGCAGGTTCAAAATCTGCGCCTGAATGGAAACGTCCAACGCGCTCACCGGTTCATCGCATACAATGAATTTGGGTTCAACGGCTAACGCACGCGCAATGCCGATGCGCTGTCCAGTTCATGCGGGTATGCATTCTCAAAACGGCTCGCAAGACCAACGGTATCCATCAGCCTGTCGACCCGCTGGTTTATTTCAGCATTGCTGTGGCAAAGCTTGCAAACACGGATCGGCTCTGCAATAATATCGCGGACGCTCATGCGGGGGTTCAGGGAAGAGAACGGATCCTGAAAGATGATCTGCATCTCCTTGCGGATCGAGAGCATCTGCCTTGTATTATAGGCTGCGATGTTCTGCCCATTATACAGAATCTCGCCGCTTGTAGGTTCAATCAAGCGCAGGATGGTACGCCCCAGCGTTGATTTTCCGCAGCCGCTCTCGCCAACAACCCCCAGCGTACTGCCGGCACTGATGGAAAGGTTGACTCCGTCCACCGCATGGAGCATGCCTTTTGATGTCTTGAAATATTTTTTTAACTCGCGCGTTTCAATTAACGGCGTACTCATCGTATTGCTCCTCCTTCGCTGGTTTCCGCCATCAGATGGCAGCGGATCAGGTGGCTTTCTGTCTGCACTTCCGGCGGCACTGTGGTGCGGCAGATTTCCATGCAGTTTGGGCAGCGGTCATGGAACTTGCATCCTTTTGGAAGGTCGGTCGGGTCTGGCATCAGCCCTTCAATCGGGGAAAGGCGGCGCGTGCGTTTCGTCAAATCCGGAATGGAGCCGAATAAGCCTTCGGTGTACGGGTGCCTTTTCTCCCCATTGAAAATATCCTCCGCAGTTCCAAATTCAATGATCTCACCTGCATACATGATAGCAACCTTATCACAGGTCTGCGCCACGACACCCAAGTCATGCGTGATGAGGACCATGGAGGTGTTGAGCTTTTCCTTAAGCTCGCTCATCATATCGAGCACTTGTGCCTGAATGGTGACGTCGAGCGCTGTGGTGGGTTCATCCGCCAAAAGCAGCTTTGGCTCACAGGCAAGCGCAATTGCGATGACGATGCGCTGCTTCATCCCGCCGGAAAACTGGTGGGGGTAGTCTCCCTTTCGGCCGGCCGGGATGCCGACCATCTCCAATATTTTATCCACTCCGGCGGCAAGCTCTGCGCGGCTTATGTCCCTGCGGTGGAGATGCAGCACTTCGCCGATTTGGTCCCCCACGGGAATTGTAGGGTTCAGGCTCGTCATTGGGTCCTGGAAAATCATGGATACCGTGCTGCCCCGCAGCAGGCGCATATCAGCATCCGTTGCAGAGAGCACATCCGTACCATCCAAAACGATACTCCCCTCTGTCACCTTTCCAATTTTTTCCGGAAGCAGGCCCATAATGCTGAGCGCAGTCGTGGTCTTTCCTGCCCCGGTCTCTCCGACAAGGCCGAGCGTTTCGCCTGAAAAAAGCTCCAGGTTAAGTCCGTTCACCGCATAAACGGTGCTTTCATCCGTGCGGTAAACAACGTGAAGGTCTTGAATTTTCAGAATTGGTTCTTCCATGTTCATATCCTCCTCAGTTTTTCAGGCGGGGATCCAGCGCATCGCGCAAGCCGTCGCCGATCAGGTTGAGCGACATCACCGCAAGTGCGATGGCCGCGCCGGGGATCAAAATCAAGTGAGGATAATACCGCATCATGGTTTTGCCTTCGGAAAGCATGGAACCCCATTCCGGCGTTGGCGGAGAAATTCCAAGGCCAACAAAGCTAAGCGACGAAATGCCCAGAATTGTGCGCGCAATGTTCAGCGTAGCCTGCACGATGATGGGACCCATGGCATTAGGCAGGATGTGCCGCAGGATGACGCGGCCTCCGCGCGTCCCGCAGGCCCGGGCCGCTTCGATGTAGTCCTGCCCCTTTACCGTAAGGATTGCAGAGCGCACCACACGGGCAAACGCCGGAATTTGTGAAATGGCCGTCGCCAACAGCAAATTGAACATACCCTGTCCGAGTGCGGCCACAATGGAGATGGCAAGAAGTGTGCTGGGGATCGCCAGAAACACATCCATAATGCGCATGAGCAGGTTGTCCACCCGGCCGCCATAATACCCGGCAGCTGCGCCGATGAGCGAGCCCACAACAAGGGAAAGCACCATCGTAAGCAGGCCGACGGAAAGGGAGATGCGCGCGCCAAACATCATGCGCATCAGGATGTCACGGCCAAACTGGTCTGTGCCAAAAGGATGCGCAGCACTTGGCGTCTGCAGCTTGTTTGGCATGTCCATGGTGATTGCTCGTTCATAATCACCGAAAATACTGACATAAACCGCCATCAGAATCATCATCAGGAAAATGATAAGTCCAAGCATTGCAAGCTTGTTTTTGCGGAAGCGAAACCAGATCATTGAAAGTTGGCTGCGCTTGCGGTGGGTAACCGTTCCTGTGGTTTCCATTCTTTTTGCCTCCTATCCTTTGGTGTATTGCGTCTTGACCCGCGGATCAATATAGGTATAAAGAATGTCCACGAGAAGGTTCATAAGGCCGGCAACGATGGCCACGAAGATGATGGACGCCATAACAACCGGCGTATCCTTTTGGCGCACTGCAGTCACCATGTGGGAGCCCAGGCCAGGAATCGCAAAAACCGCTTCGATCATGACCGTTCCGCCGAGTTGATGTGCGAAGTTCATGCCGATGACCGTAACGATGGGCAGGAGCGCGTTGCGCAGGCAGTGGCGGAACACAATACGCGGCTTGCTTGCGCCCTTGGCTCTTGCGGTGCGGACATAGTCTTGGCGGATGACTTCAAGCATGGTGGAGCGCGTCATGCGAATGAAGGTTGCCATCGTAACGGAAGCCACCGCGAGCGAAGGCAGCACGAAATGCTTCCAGCTTGAAATGCCGGTGGCAGGCAGGATATTCAGCTTCAGGGCAAAAAGCAGAATCAGGAGCATGCCGACGAAGAAGCCCGGCATGGCCGTAAGCAGCATCGCGCCGACCGTGCTGATGGTGTCGATGATGCTGTATTGCTTCACCGCGGACAAAATGCCGATCGGAAGGCCGATGAATACCGCGATCAGAATGCCAAAGAAAGCAACTTTAAACGTGGTTGGGAATCGGTCAAAAATCTCATCAAAAACCGGTTTCTGGTTGCGGTACGAAGTGCCGAAATCACCCTGCACGGCATCTGAAATGTAGCGAACAAAGCGGACGAGGAACGGATCATCAAGCCCCAGCTCATTGCGCAATTCGGCAACGTCCTCAGGGGGAGCGTCTTCGCCGAGAATCAGCCTGGCAGGATCGCCCGGCGTGAAGCTCATAATGGCAAAAATGATGAAGGTAATTCCCAGAATTACGGGGATCATCATCAATAAACGTTTAAAGATATAGCGCAGCATGAAATCCTCCTAGGTAAAGCCGTGCAGGCAGGGTCTCCTGCCTGCACGAGGGATGCTGTTTTTCAGAGAAGTTATTCAGCCCAGGCGTAGTCAAAAACATAATGCTGTTCGCCTATGCTGGCACGCACGCCGGTCAGGGCGCTGTTCGCCGCAATGCATACATTGTCTGTCATCAAAGGAATGAATGGGACATCGTCGCGCACATATTCGCTGACCTTGTAATACAGGGACTTGCGCTCTGCTTCGTCGCTGGAGGCGCGGGCCTGGTCAAGCAGTGCATCCACTTCGGGATTGCTGTATTTAATGTAGTTGGTGCCGCCGATGTTGCTGCTGTGCATACGGCCGTAGAGCACGTAGTCAGCATCCGGATATCCGGCAGTAAACATGAACAGTGTGATGTCATAATTTGCATCGGTCGTAACGTCTGAGAGGAACGCTGCACGCTCCATGAGCTCAAACTCAAGATTGATGCCGATCTGGCGCAGCTGTGCCTGGACGATCTCCGCCGGGCGGGTATAGGTGGAAGACTGGTTGAGTTTGATGGTTACGGTCAGGCCATCCGCATAGCCGGCTTCCGCCATGAGCTGCTTGGCCTTTTCAAGATCATATTCATGGCCCTTAAATTCGGGATCATATCCAAACACGCTGGGCACAATGGGCATTTCAACCGCTTCGCCGAAGCCGTTAAGCGCACCGTCAACGATTTCATCGCGGTTGATCGCATAGCTGATCGCTTCGCGGACTCGCTTGTCAGAGAAAATTTCGCTTTCATTGTTGAAAGCAATGACCCACATGTAAACTGAGCCGTCTCCGGCAATAAACTGAACGTTTTCAAGCGATTCAAGGTGTTCACGGTCGGCAAGATCCGGCGAATAGAGCACATCGACTTCGTTGTTTTCAAGCGCAATGGCAGCGGTGTTACGGTCGGTCATAATCATGAACGTAAGGTCTTTGATTGTGGGAGCGCCGCGCCAGTATTCGTCAAACGCCTCAAGGACAATCTTTTCGCCGCTGCTCCATTCAACGAATTTATAAGGGCCGGTGCCGACAGGTGCCGCCGCGAACCCTTCATCGCCCAGCTCTTCCACAGCACGCTTGCTTACGATACCAAGACATGGTACGGAAAGACACTGGAGCACGGGGCCAAAGGCCTGCTTCATGCAAAGCTTGACGTGGGTGTCATCCACAACTTCTGCATGATCCATCGTGCCGCTGTAACTCGCGGTGAACGAGGAAGCAATCGCACGGTTGAGCGAGAATGCAACATCCTCGGCAGTCATGGTGTCGCCGTTATGAAACTTAACATTCTCACGCAGTTTGAAGGTAATTTCCGTATTGTCAGCTGAAAACTCCCAGCTTTCCGCAAGTGCCGGAACAAGACCTTCCCCGGGTTGGTCGCGCACCAGCGTCTCATAGATCTGATAGTGCACAATTCCTGTAACGGTATCGCGCGCCATGTGGCAGTCGGTAGTGACGATGTCCGCATTAATGCTAAATACCAATGAATCTTTTGTGGACTCACCGGCAGTTCCGGGCTGATCGCCGCAGCCGGCAAAGGCACCGGCGAGCATCAGCAGTGCGAGGATGAGGGACAGGGTTTTGAAACATCTGCGCATGGGTTTAGTCTCCTTGCTATGGTATTATTTTGTTTGATGCTTTGGAAAGCATATCATAGCCGTCTTGGTGGGTGGATCATTTTCCTGCTTCGTACAGCATTGCAATCGTAAACTTGATTCCATTCTTATAGTTTTCCAACAAAACATTCTCTTTTGCGGAATGATGCCCTGAATCAAGCGCCGCAACGCCACACGCACAAACAATTGGAAGCTCGGGGCGCACGGTGCGCAACAGGTAGGCAGGGCCGCTGCCCAGTTGGGTAATGGAAGCGGTCAGCGGCCTTTCGTAAACCGCTGCAGCAGCCCGGGTAAGCACGGTGCGCCAGGGAGTATCCACGGGGGTGCGTACCGGGAATCCATTTGGGTCGGCGATAACCTCAACATCCCCGAACCCCTTCTTGGAAAGGTGTCGCTTCAGCTTGCGCAGAATATCTTCGGCATGCTGCTGCGGCACCAGAATGATTGAGATCCGAGCCGAAGCAGTATGTGGTACGATATTGCGGAAGCCTTTCCACGGCTCACCGGATTCCAGCCCGTTAATGTTGAGAGACGGTTGCAAAAAAATCTTCTTTTTCAATTCAAGATCCCGCAACCCCAAAAGAAATTCCGGAATCTCCTTGCGGGCAAGCATGCCCTCTTGATCATAAGGATATTGGGAAAGCACTTCCAAATCCGCGTTTGTTGCGGGAAGTACGTCATCATAAAAGCCATCGATCAGCACGCGCTCGTTCATGTCCTTCAGGGAGGCCAGAGCCCAGCTTAGCCGCCATGCTGCGTTGGGCAGTTCAGCGCCCATGCGCCCATGTTCGTCGCCGTTGGACGTTTTAACTTTCAATTCCACGGTGAGGGTAGAGCGCACGCCAAACGCCGCTTCCGGGCTGCCGTCCGGCAGGGTCCGGCCGTTTTCCCAAATGCAGAGATCCGCATCCGTCAACGCTCGCAGCGCCCCAGGTTCCTCCTCCGCCATGCGGCTGATCGCCGCACTTCCGGTTTCTTCATCTCCGTCAAAAAGGAATGCAACGCCTGTGGGCAGCTCGCCTTTCACAGCCAAGATCGCTTCAACGGCCTGAAGCCTTGCCAACAGCGCGCCCTTATTGTCGGAAATGCCTCTGCCCCAAAGGCGGCCGTTTTCGGAAACAATCTCAAAAGGCGAGGTTGTCCAAGCGCTGCTTGGGCCTTCCGGAACCACGTCATAATGGTTGTAAAACAGCAACGTTTTTTTACCAGCTACTCCCCGGTATCCGTGCAGCAACGCCGCTTCCTGCATCCCGCCGTATTCTCCGGGACAGAAGCCAAGGGCATCAAGCTTTTTCTTCAGTAAGTTTCGGCACGCCTGCAGCCCTGCGCTGTCCCCTTTCACACTGCGGAAGGAGCACAGCGTTGCCACCTCCTTTACATACTGTTCGAACATCTGGTCGACATATTGAAAGACCTGTTCCATACTCGTTCTTTCCTTCATCAAAATCATGGATATCGTACGCATATAGTATACATACAGGATTGATAAAAATAAAATATTATTTTATAATAAAATTCATAACTTAAAGTTAACAAAACTTGATATGAGGTATGCTATGCAATTGCGGGATATTGAATATATGGTTACCATAGCCGATAAGCAGAGCTTTTCTCAAGCTGCGGAAGCGCTTTTCATCAGCCAGCCGGCGCTTAGCCAATCCATCAAAAGGCTGGAAGAGGAAATTGGCGTAGCACTATTTGCCCGAAAGCGGAAAAAGGTGCTTTTAACAAGAGCCGGCGAGCTGTTTTTGCAGGATGCCCGGCAAATTTTGCAGCTCAGCAGCCATCTGCGCACGCAAATGGAAAACGTCCAGTCCCTTAAGCAAGGTAGTCTCTGCATTGGAATGACGCCTTTGTTTGGAAGGTTTTATTTTGCACAAGCATACAACACCTTCCATGCGCTTTACCCCAATGTAGTGATTACCGTTCAGGAACAGACTTCTATTGCGCTCGAACACCTTTTAGCAGCAGGAAAGATTGATCTGGCGCTGATGCCCTTGCCTTTTGTCAGCAATAAATTTCAATATGAAGAGATGGTTTCAGAAGAAACGTTTCTTGCAGTTCCCAGTGACCACCGGATTAACCGGATAATGCCGCACATTCCTGCAGGGGAGTTCGGGCGAGTTGATATGGCCTTTTTTCGAGAAGATGCCTTTATTATGCTTTATCCCGGTCAGCGCTTGCGGGAACTGGGAATGGATGCCTGCAGGGCCGCAGGCTTTGAACCAAACATTGTGTTTGAAACCTCTTATGTAGATTCTGCAAATGCGCTTGTGGCAGCAGGGATTGGCATCAGCTTCATTCCCTACATGATTTTTGCAACGCGTTCCGATAATGGCGGTGCAGTTTATTATCATATCAACGGGCTTAATGCCACGCGCAACCTCGTTGCCGCTTATGAAGACCTCCATCAGCTTTCCCCCGCAGCCAAGGCTTTTATCCGGATTGCACGCGATCTATTGCGCTGACCGGTGCCGGCTAACTTAGAATTAATCTTTGTGTTTCTCTTTTTCAACAAAAAACCACCGGCGTGAGGCCGATGGTTTGAAGCATTCTCTTCAACGGTTATTACAGGCTTTTTACCCAAAGACCGTGGAGGTTGCAGTAAGCGAACACGGCAATGGGTTTGTCCCCATCCGTCACAGCAAACTCCGCTCTTGGCTCAGCCAGCGGATCCAACTTTTTGAACTGGCCTCCCTGTTCCGTTTGCAAATACAGCCATTCGATGTGATGCTCCATAGTTGCGGGATGCAGCGTGCTGCCAACGACTGCCGCTACCACATTGCCTGTGACGGTCACGGCCGGCACGTGCTTTTCTACGGCCGCATCGGTGCTATTTGCCGTTAAAAGCTGCATTTTCTCTCCACAGCATACTACAGGAACCCCGGACGCCGTAAGAAATTCCACAATATTGCCGCAGTGTGCACAACGATAAAACTTTGTAAGTTCCATATGAATACCTCCTAAGTGAAATGATGGGGAAACGAAAAGGTTCAATCTCGCAAGTATCTTTTCCACTACTTAATTCTATTATACCCGAGCCTTTTTGGAAGTCAATGGGAATAGTATAATTTAATATTTTGTTTCCATGTATTAACTTGTAATAAATTGCACCCTGTTTCCGTGCCTGCACAGCACATTTATCCTGCTGAAAGCCCGCAGCCCTGAAAGGCTGCGGGCATCGGCGCACACCGTTTTCAGATCATGCTAAAGCCCGTAATTCAAAGCACTATGTTGCAGCATTCAAAATCGTTGTCAATATAGTGTGCCACAAATCTGGCTTTGAACTTACGGTTGTTGCAAATCGCAGTGCTCGAGCCGCCGGAAACATCCAAGTCTTCAGGCAGCACGAATTTAATGCACCGCACAGTCACATCGTGGCAGGTTGCCCCTGTATGGGCTGGAATGGTCATCGTTTTCATGCCGCGCTTATGCTCAATGCCATAGGCATCAACCTCCGTCACGATCGCAGCAAGCGCAACGCGTTTTTGCGGGCAAACATTTTTCAGCGTAACATCAAGTTGGACAACGCGTCCAAGGGACTCCATGCCAAGGGTGCCGGCATCGAATTCCACTGTGTCTTCGCAGCCGCCGATGGTGATGTCCACAGGCTGCGGGCATTCCTCCGGAAAAACAGTGGTTCCGCAATCGACTTCAATTTCAGGCGAAGGGAAAGCGACCTGGTTCCCGTCTTTGTCACTGTAAACGATGCTTTCGTTTACTTCCACCATGCCGCTGCAGGCTCCGACGTGTTGGACTGTGAATTCCAGCACAGCGCCTTCGCTGCCATTTACGCCCAACTCATCAATTTTCCATTGCAGCGAAGTATTTCCCGTAAGGCTGGCCGTACCTTTCGTGGGGTTTGATACTGCTGTAATTTTGAAGCAGCTGTTCACCTTTTCATCGATTACAATATTCTTTGCGCCAGGCTTTACAATGTTCTGCGCAAGGTCTTCAAACAGCCTCTCCAGTTCCTCATCATCCGGCGTAATTGCCACATAAGAGGAAGGCGGAGCAGATGCCCATGCGTTCAGCGCCTGCTCATCGATGCCGCCGTTGCCGGAAAGCCCGATGCAGTAAATTGTGATTCCCTGTGCCTTCGCGGCAGCTGCAATCGGCGTTGGGTTTCCTCCAGCCGTTGTCCGCCCGTCCGTAAACAAAACGATTACGCGGTCGTTTGAAGAGGCTGGATTAAAGATCTGTGTTGCCTTCGTAAATGCATCGGCATGATTGGTGCTGCCACCGGCCGTCAAAGCGTTCACTGCGGCTTTCAGGTCATTTACTGAGGTAATAAGCTGTGTGTCTTGCATTGCCGTATCGGAAAAGCTGACAATCCCAATATGACTGCCATACCCAATCTGTCCATCCTGCGTTCCATCAGTCGCTTCCGCAATAATATCGATGAACTTCTTTGCGCCGTTCTTCAAATTTGCGAGCGGGCTCCCCGACATGCTGCCGGAGCGGTCCAAGACGAGGACGATATCCGTCGGATTGGTCAAAATATTCGGCTCCGCAGTCAAAGAAAGTTTGACTCTGAACGTTCCTCCGCAATCGATGCTGGAGACGTTTAACTCTTTATTTGAATTGGTTATTCCCATTGAACTCACATATCCTTTCTGAGCCTGTTCAGGCTCAGTACAGTATATGCGGCTGTAGGGTTTATGGGAATGCGTTCCTTGTCCGCCGCAGTTTTCAGTTTCGCGGCAGAAAAATCAGTTTGGCGCAGCCCCCACCATATTTTAGAATTAATATATCAATTCCCTGAGCGCCGCCTTGTTCGCTTCCAGGTCAACCGCAAGGCAGCGCGCGTCCCCCTGCTCCAGCCATTCAAAGCTGCCCTCGCATGGGACAGGCAGGCTGTGAATGCTGAATTCTTCAGCTTTCAGTATTTCATAGGCAAAGCCGCGAACCGTCTCTATATCCAAATCGGTATTTATGCTGCCCATAACCTTTACAAGCAGCGGCAGCATTGTTTCTTTTGTAGCGGTACGCCGCATATTGAGCACAGCAGAATCCACCAGCTTGAGGCTGCGTTGCAGCCCGCCAAAGGCAAATTCTCCGCTTATTTCATCCATAGCATGCACCATACTTTGGGTCCCGGTAAGCATAGCCTCCCCTGCCCTTAGCTCAGAACTGCCCAGGGCACGGTTTAAGTACTCCGCTTCCTCTGCGGTCAGTTCAGCGTTTATCCCTCCCAACAGGTCTATCATTGCCGCAAGAGAAGAAGTATCCGTGCAGGCATAGCTTGCGATATTAAGGCCGAATGTAGTATTTATGGCATCTAAAAGGGCTGCAGGCCCCTCGGATGCATATAGTTCGCCTACAGTTACCGTTCGATCGTCTTCAAGCTTGAGCTCCAAGCCATGCCAAAGCGCCGCAGTGGTAAGCTCCTGATCCAGAGCATTGAACGAAACGATAAAACCCATGTCCGCAAATGCATTTTCGGTGGAAAGCGGAGCGTTTTGCACCACCACCAGCAGGCTGCTGATATATTTGTCCGTTTGCGCGCCGTCTGTGATTGGGGCGTTCGGAGCCGATGGTTGCGACTGCCTCAAGTTCCAGCCGGAAAGATCGTATATGCGGTTTAGCAATATAGCCCCTGTGGCAATCCCCAACAGTATGACTCCACAAAAAAAACAAATCGCTTTAATCAGCCATTTATGCAGCTTTCCTTTTGAACTCTCCAAAACGCAGTCCTCTCTTTACTATGCGGCGGGCGTTTCATTCGGAGCAGGCGAAGGAGCAAAGATCTCCAGATGCTCCTCGTCCAAATATTCCCCTATAACGATCATGTCGCTCAACCTGCGGGCCTCGCCTTTGCCGGACGGGGAGCTGATTATCTCACCGTTGAACGTCATCACTGCACTGCCGCCTCCATCCAGATTATATGCCTCTTTGAGGCCGAGGCTCATTGCCAAATCCGTCATTTCTTTAAAGTTCATTCCAACGGAATACCCCTTTTGCCTTCCGTCTATAACCACAAGACAATAATGCCCCGGTTCGTAGTAACCTATCATGCAGCGGGGATTGCGGCTCTGCTTTTTCACATCTTCCGCAGGCTTTCCGTCCCTGACGAGAGTGGGGCCAAATTGCCATCCCTGCCAAGCGCCGTCTTTCATTGCCCGCGTGGTGCGAAACGTCTCGTATTCTTCCGTCACAATGCGCCCATCCCGGTACAACACGCAAGTGGATCGCTCCGGCCTCAGCTTAGGAGTCGGGGAGGCGCTCGCTTCAGCGGTAGGCGTTGGCGTCGGTGATGGCGTTGGCGTCGGTGTGGGCGTTGGCGTGGGTGTGGGTGTGGGCGTTGGCGTTGGCGTGGGTTCAACCGCCCGCTCGGTAGCAACACTGTACTTCACCCCGTTGCGTATGGCAAGCCCACCGAGAAAATCCCCGTTTACCGCCAGCACAGCGCCATTATCCCGGGATATCTTTTCCGGCGATTCCCGCTTTCCGCGGTATTTTCCGCTGGAAAAGGCGGTGCGGAAGCAGCTGATGTTGCGCATCCAGATGTCCGCAACGTAATAAGTAACGCCAAACTCCTGAACCTTGTTAACAGCAATGCGAAGCTCATCGCTCTGATAGCTGTAATCCGCGCCTGCCCCCGTGTCCTCTTCGGGAAAACTAACATTCTGAATATCTCCGAAAACCGGCGCGCGCGTGGGCTCCGGCGCGGGGGTAAGATCGGCAGTCGGGGCGGAAGTAAGGCCGGGCGTATGCGTAGCGCGCAGCACAGGCAGCGGGAGGGCTCCCGCTGAATCGTCCTTGCTTTGCTTTTGCTGCGCATACAGGGTATACAAAAGCACATCACCGGTTATCACTGCCACCGATACAAGCGCGAGTATGCTGGCAATGGCACACAGCCATGCCGTTTTTACCGTCCTTTTTTTGTTTCCCATTCAGCCTGCTTCCGTCCTTCATTAAGGTTTGGAAAGGAACCGCCCCCGGCCTTTTCCCTTCCCGCCCCCCCTTTGCGTAATATCGCGCCGCATTTAATGCTTATTATAACACCAACAGGCCGGCCAATCACTACATTTATCAATTTGCCAATCATTGCATTCCGCTCTGTTATT
>OGXX01003211.1_pt1 | contig 13886 bp, 9 predicted proteins | sample 1576301 | NCBI WGS metagenome assembly OGXX01 (sample SAMEA3541469, study PRJEB24748) | human gut metagenome | biome: human gut; feature: human-associated habitat; material: faeces | place: China | collected 2012
GTGACCGCAAGATGACCATTCTGCTTACGCCGTATATGAGCTGCTCGGCAAAAATATCAATATACGCGTTCTTCACCGCGGCCTTTTTCCCAAAATACCGCGCGCTGGTTATGATATCGCTCTATCTGCTGGGCATCCTTGTCGGCATTGCGGCGGCGCTAATTATGAACAAAACAGTCTTTCGCGGTAAGCCCGTACCATTTGTAATAGAGCTGCCGAATTACCGTATGCCAAGTCTGAAAAGTGTCGCACTGCTGCTGTGGGAAAAGGCGCGCGACTTCCTGCAGCGTGCGTTTACGGTAATCTTCCTTGCAACTATCATAATCTGGTTCCTCCAGAGCTTTGACACACGGCTGAACGTTGTGGCGGACAGCTCGGCAAGCCTGCTGGCGCTCATAGGCCGCTGGATAGCCCCGCTGTTTGCACCGCTGGGCTTTGCGGATTGGCGCTGCGCAACCGCGCTCATTTCCGGTTTGATTGCAAAGGAGTCGGTTGTGAGTACGCTTGAAGTTCTGCTTGGCGGTGCCGCCATATCGTCCATGCTCTCAACGCGCGCGGCCATCGGCTTCCTCGTCTTTACGCTGCTGTATACTCCCTGCGTCGCCGCCATGGCGACGATACGCCGTGAGCTTAACTCGACAGTGAAAACGGCTGGTGTTGTGCTGATGCAGTGCGCGGTGGCGTGGTGCGCGGCGTTCATCGCCTACGCTGCGGCAGGGGGATTCGTGTGATGAGCTGGCCGGATTATGTGCTGCTGGCGCTGGTTGCCATATGCGCCGCGCGGGCGTTTGGAGTCTGGCGACGCTCAATGAAGAGCGGAAACTGCTGCGGATGCAGCGGAGACTGCACACATTGTACCGCGCGGTGCGGCCGCTGCGAGGACAAAAACAAACCGGAACACCAATAGGTGTTCCGGTTTGTTTTTGCAGACTCAGACCTTGACTCCGAAGGCTTTCATTTCGCCGCGAAGCTCGTCCGCGTCGCCGTGAAAAACTATGCCCGGCATACCGGTGCGCTCCGCGCCTTCGATGTTCTGGGCGGAATCGTCGATAAACAGACATTCCCGGGGAACAAGACGGAACGTCTTGTACAGAGTATCGTAGATTTCCGCGCAGGGCTTGATCTGCTTGACGTCGGCGGAAATAAGCGTCCCGTCAAAATACTGACTGCCGGGAACCCGCGGCCAGTATTCGTGCTGGCGGTAGCTGGCGTTGGACAGCAGATATACGCCGTATCCCGCCTTTTTCAGGTCGCTTACCAGCTGCTCCATACCGGCGACGGGGAGGATGGGACGATCCCACCGGTCAACCAGCAGGTGCGCCTTCTCGTGAAGCCGCTGGGGAAGACGGCGGCACATGCTCTCGGCTGCTTCGGCCTCGGTCATGGAGCCGCGATCCATCTTCGCCCATTCCAGCGAGAGGTAGACGTTGTTCAGCAGCAGCTTTCTGTCCGCGCCCTGAACGCCCACGGCGTCCAGAAAATAGTCCCGGTCAAAGCGCAGCAGAACGTTGCCCATGTCGAAAATAACGTTTTTGATCATCAGACGATCTTAACCTTTCCCTTGGTAGCCCGGAACACGATGACCAGCGAAACAATCGTCGTCAGGGTCAGGATAGTTGCCAGAGCCGCGGCGGTGCCGTCGCTCATGCGGACGACTTCCTGATAAATGGCAACGGCGATGGTGGATGTCTTGCCGGAATAGAGCATGATGGAGCTGCTCAGCTCGTTGATGCAGGTGATCCAGCTGAGGACCGCGCCGGACATAATGCCGGGCAGCATCATCCGCGCCGTGACCGTGAAGAAGGTCTTCATAGGCGATACGCCCAGATTGATGGACGCTTCCTCAACGAACGGGTCCATCTGATACAGGAACGCACTGCCCGACCGGACGGTGTAGGGGAGCTTCCGGATGACGTAGGAGATAATCATGATAGCGGCAGTGCCGACCAGAATCAGAGGTTTGCGGTTGAACGCCACGATCAGGCCGATACCCAGAACGGAACCGGGGATGACGTAGGGGAACATGATCAGCGTGTCGATCAGGCTGGCGATCTTGCCCTTCTTCCGGACGAGAACGTAGGACACCAGAATGCCGATGAAGATGATGAACACGATGGCCACGATGGAGAACACATAGGTGTTGCGGATGTTCCGGCCAAGGCGGGACATGATGGTGCGGTAGTTGTTCAGGTTGACGCCCTTGATGACGCCGGAGAAGCTCCGCTCGATGAAGGACTGGCACACCACAACGATCTGAGGCAGGAATGCAAGACCCACCACAATGTAGATGGGCAGGGAAGCGAGGAAGCGCTTGAACCCGTGGAGCTTGGTCTCCTGAGGGGGACGCAGAGAACTCATGGTGTAATTCCGCTTGTCCACCACCAGTTTCTGGAAGCTCAGCATGACCAGCGAGCAGAACACGATGATGACGGACAGCGCCGAAGCCATATAGGGGTCGGTGGCACTTTCGGACATGTATTCGTTATACACGAGAACCGGCAGCACGGTATAACCCTCGCCCAGCAGCATGGGGGTGCCGAAGTCAGCCAGACAAGTCATGAACACCATGATGCAGCCTGCCAGAATGGAGGGCAGGATAACGGGCAGCGTCACCGTCCAGATGCGCCGGATTTTGTTCATGCCCAGATTCTCGGAGGCTTCCTCCAAGGAACTGTCGATGCTGTTCATGGCGCCGGAGGTGTACAGATAAATGTAGGGGAACAGGTGCAGGGTAAACACGAAGATAATACCGCCGCGACCATAAATTGTAGGCGCGGTCATGCCGATCTTCGCCAGCGCCCGTGCTACCAGACCGTTACGGCCCAGCAGGATGATCCAGGAATAAGCGCCGATGAAGGGAGGGCTCATCAGGCTCATGATGATGAAGATGTGCAGAATTTTCTTGCCCGGAATGTTGTAGCGGGTGATCAGATAAGCGATGGGAACGCCCACCAGTGTCGTGGTAAGTACCGTGGAGAAGCACACGACCATGGAGCGAAGCAGCGTCTGATAATAGTAGGGCTTGGTGAAGAAACGCTTGAAGTTATACAGCGTCACGCCCTCTACCTTGCTGGAAAACACGCTCTTCGTGATGATGGTGTAGAAGGGGTAGACAATGAACAGGCACATTGCCAGAATCACGAACAGCTTTGTGAAGAACCAGAAATCCGGTTTCCAGCGGGAATTAAGCCGTTTGTTCACAGGCTCAGCACCTCCTCGCTCTTGTCGTACAGACTGATGCGCATGGGGTCAAAGCTCAGGTGAACCTGCTCGCCGTCGCTGTGGATCTCGGTGGTGTCCTTGGTGTACTCGTTGACGATCAGGTTCTGGCCGTCGTTCAGCTGCACCTCGTACTCGATGAAATCGCCAAGGAAGGTGGAGAACAGGATGGTGCCGGGCATACCGCTCTCGGAGAAGAAAAGCTGCTCGGGACGGGCGGAAATTTTGCCGCTTCCTGTGTAGGCGCGGGAGACGGGGACGGTGATGTCCAGCTCGCCCTTGATGCTCACGGCGGCGTTTCCGGGAGCGGGGGCGTTCACCTCGCAGTCAAGGAAGTTGCTCACGCCGATGAAGCCCGCGACAAAGGGATTCTGGGGCTTGGCGTAGATGTCACGGGGGGTGCCGATCTGCATGATGTGGCCGTCCTTCATAACGGCGATACGGTCGGAGATGGCGAGTGCCTCCTCCTGATCGTGCGTGACGTATATGGTGGTGATGCCGAGGCGGCGCTGGAGCTTCTTGATGACGGAGCGCATCTGCACGCGCAGCTTCGCGTCAAGGTTGCTCAGCGGCTCGTCCATCAGCAGGACGCTCGGCTCAATGACGAATGCGCGCGCCAGCGCGACGCGCTGCTGCTGACCGCCGGACAGCTCGTTCGGCTTGCGGTCGGCAAGGTGGGATATCTGCACCAGCTCCAGCGCCTCGTCCACACGGGGCTTTATCTCTCTGGCCGGAACCTTGCGCGCCTTGAGACCGTAGGCGACGTTATCGCGCACGCTCAGGTGCGGGAAGATGGCGTAGTTCTGGAACACCATGCCGATGTCGCGCTTATGAGCGGGCACGTCGTTGATGCGCTTGTCGCCGAAATAGAAGTCGCCGCCCTCGATGGAGTTAAAGCCCGCTATCATGCGCAGAAGCGTGGTCTTGCCGCAGCCGGACGGGCCGAGCAGCGTGAAGAATTCGCCCTCGCGGATGTCCAGCGAAACGCCGTTGAGTGCGGTGAAGTCGCCGTAGCGCTTGACGGCGTCCTTGATGATTACCTGATTGCTCATGTGGTCTCCTCCGTATATGTGTAAAGTTTTATATTACGCAGACTCAAAAATATTCCGGAGCCGTGCCGTAGCATTTTTCAGTCCGCGCATAATACCGCAAGAGGGCACCATTGGAAGGTGCCCTCCGGGTAAGCTTGGATCAAAGAAAATCAGCCTGCAATGAGGTCGTTGAACTTCTCCTTGATGGAATCTCTGTTGGCGGCGGCGTAGTCAAAGTCGTAGTTGCCGACGTTGCAGTCGTCGAGAGAGCAGAGACCCTGAGGAGCGACGTCAGAGCGGACGGGGCGGCGTGCCCAGTCGGCGTTCTGAGCGGTCTGGCACTCAGCGCTGGTGACGAAGTCGATGAACAGCTTGGCGTTCTCTTCATTGGGGCAGCCCTTGATGAGAGCAACACCGTCGGGAACGGCGGAGTTCTTCTCAGGATAGACATAGCCGATGTCGGGGTTGTCGTTGTAGAGGACTGCGGACTTCTCGATGGTCACGCCGAGGGCGTACTCACCGGAAGCAACGAGCTTGTGGCAGTTGCCGGAGCTGTCCTGAAGCTTGCCGTCGAGGTTGGCGATGAACTTCTCAACGAGCGCCCAGCCTTCATCGATGGTGGGCTGGCTGAACAGCATGGTGCACAGCTGTGTGTAAGCGGAGCCGGACTTGGAGGGAGAGCAGTAAGCGATCTTGCCCTTCAGGTTCTCGTTGCACAGGCCTTCCCAGGTGGTGGGGACGTCGGCCTCGTCCAGCATGGTCTTGTTGTAGATGAAGACCATGGGCAGGGGGGACTCGCCGATCCAGTAGCCGTCGGGATCCTTGTAGGCATCGCCGATGAACTCGTCGTTGGCGCAGACATAGGGCTGGAAGTAGTCGTTGTAAGCGGCCAGGGTGTCGGCTCCGCCGCCCCACAGCACGTCGCCCTGGGGATTGGCGGCCTCAGCGACGATACGCTGGCACAGCTCACCGGTACCGGCAGCGATGACTTCCACATCGATGTTGGGGTACTTGGCCTCGAACTGGGCAACGCCCGCGTTCAGAGGATCGGCATCATGGGGAGAGTAGACGACCAGCTTGCCGGTGTAGTCCTCGGGAGCCTTCTCGGCGGGAGCGGCCTCGGTTGCCGGGGCGGCTTCGGTCTCGGTCTTGGAAACGTCGGCGGTGGTCACGGCGGGGGTGGTGCTCGTGCCACAGGCGCACAGGGCGAAGACCATGCTTAGAACCAAAAGCAGTGCAAAAACCTTTTTCATCATTGTTCCTCCAGTTAAATGTATTTCAGCGGGGTCAGCGCATTCCGCGCGGACGCCCTCCTCACAGGACGAATTGTAGCACATGTTCCGTGATTTTGCAATAAAAAAATAGTTACAATCCGGAAAAAATGAGCAATTTGAACGTACGCACCAAGCAAATACCGGTCATGTGGGATATTCTGCGAAAAAAATACCGGGACTTTCTGCTGAAAGTCCCGGTATTATATCAATTTTTAGCCTTCCAGGCTGACGTACTTCAGAGAGACCCAGCCCTGCTTGGTGCAGCCCCAGGTGGTTTCGCCCACGGTGACCTGATAGAAGATCTTGATGACCTCGTCCGTATACAGCTTGCCCACGGAATCGTAGCCCGTGCCGGGGCCGCTGCGGATGTTCAGCTCGTCGGTGGTGACGATGCCTTCCACGGTCTTGCCCACATCGGTGCCGTCCTGATAGACGTAGCCCATGGAGATCCAGCCCTTGTCGGTGCAGCCCCAGGTGGTGTCGCCGTAGGTGAACTGCTCCAGAACCTTTACCCGGTCGCCGCTGTTGTAGGAGCCGACGGATTCATAGGTGGTGCCGGGGCCGCTGCGGATGCGCAGACCGTCGGTGGTGACGATGCCCTTGGCGGACTTGGCGCCGGTGGTGCCGTCCTGATAGACGTAGTTCAGGGAAATCCAGCCCTTGGAGATACGACCCCAATCGCCGCTCTTTTCCAGAATCTCCACCCGATCGCCGTATTTCAGGCTGCCGACCCGGTCGCCGTCAGTACCGGCAGAGCTGCGGATGTTCAGCTCTTGGGTGTTGACGATGCCCTTGGCGACGGTAGTGGTGCTGCCGTTGCCGGCAGTGTTGTTATTGTTGCCGGTGGTGGTCGTCGTAGTGTTGCCGCCGGTGGTAGTGCCGGTGGTGTTGACGTACTCCATCTTGATCCAGCCCTTGTCGGTGCGGCCCCAGCCGTCTTTAGTCTCGAGGATAGTTACAACGTCGCCCTTGAAGTAGGAGCCGACGATCTTGCCGGAGGCGCTGGCCTCGTCACGGACGTTCAGACTGCGGGCACTGATGACGCCCTTGGTGTTGTGAGTACCGCTATTGTTGGTGGTATTGCCCGTATTGTCGGACGGTGCGGGGGTGGTGGGCTGAGAAGCATTGGGATCGGTCTCGCTGCTGGCGGAGCCGTTCTGAGAAGAATACATCTTCACATAGTCCATGCAGATCCAGCCGCTGACAGGGGTGCTGATCATGCCCCATGTGATGTCGGCGATGGTTTCCTGACGCAGAATCTCCACCACGGTGCCGGCGTCCAGTGTGCCGGTAACGTTGGCGTCCTTGCTGGGGATAACGCGGACACTGATCTGGTTGGTGACGGTGCCCATATTCTCGTTATACACGATGGGTTCCGTCGTGGTGGGGGGGACCGTCTCCTGCGTTGGAGCGGAGGTGTCCGACATATCCAGATTGAGGGAGGGAGTCGTGTTTGGCTCGGTCTCGGAGTTGTTTTTCTTACAGCCGGAGAACATACCGACTACCATAAGTACGATCAGAATCAGGCTCAAACCTTTTTTAAGCCTGCAAGCGTTGGAGAAATTCATGGCGTAACCTCACTTTCGTCTCATTTCTCTAACATATTATAACGGGAAAGGGGGGAAGTGTCAATAGGATAAGAATTTCTTAATGTGATTTCCAGCGTTTTCCACGGTTTTGCAGGGTGAAAAGGGGTAAATGAATTCGGTAAATTTCCTGCCAAGGCTTGACAATCGTGCCTGTTCAATGGTAAAATACACGGGAATTCAATATCGCGATGAACGGAAAGAGTACCGTGCTTCGCACCCAAAGAGAGTCTGGGTCGGCGGCTGAAAGCCCGGGCGGTGTCGTGCGCGGGAAAGTGCGTCCGGGAGCGAAAGCGTCAGCAAAAAGTGATAAATGAGAGTGGAACCGCGAGCTTTGCCCGCCTCTTGTATGCAGTTACAAGGGGCGTTTTCTTTTTGCAACGGTATAAAACAAATCAGTACGCGCTACATTATAATAAATGGAGGAAAGAAACATGTATCTGTACAATTCCCTGACCCATAAAAAGGAGCTGTTCGTTCCCAACGACCCTGATCTGGTGAAAATGTACACCTGCGGCCCCACGGTGTACCATTACGCCCACATCGGCAACCTGCGCACCTACATTATGGAAGATGTGCTGGAAAAGTCCCTGCGGTATCTGGGCTATAACGTCAAGCGGGTCATGAACATCACCGACGTCGGCCATCTGGCTTCCGACGCCGACACCGGCGAGGACAAGATGCTCAAGGGCGCCCGGCGGGAGCACAAGACCGTCATGGAAATCGCGAAATACTATACCGACGCCTTTTTTGCCGACTGCGACAAGCTGAACATCAAGCGTCCCGACGTGGTGGAGCCTGCCACCAACTGCATCAGCGAGTATATCCACATGGTGCAGACCCTGCTGGACAAAGGCTGTGCCTATCTCGCCGGGGGCAACGTGTACTTTGACACCTCCACTTTGAAGCAGTATTACGTCTTCAACGACCATGACGAGGAAGATCTCGCGGTAGGCGTCCGGGAGGGCGTGGAAGAGGACACCAATAAGAAAAACAAGAACGACTTCGTTCTCTGGTTCACCAAGAGCAAGTTTGAGGATCAGGCGCTGAAATGGGACTCTCCCTGGGGCGTGGGCTATCCCGGCTGGCATATCGAATGCTCCTGCATTTCCATCAAGCATCTGGGGGAGTATCTGGATATCCACGCCGGCGGCATCGACAACGCCTTCCCTCACCACACAAATGAGATCGCCCAGTCTGAAAGCTATCTGGGTCACAAGTGGTGCAATTACTGGTTCCATGTCCACCATCTGAATACGAACAATGGCAAAATGAGCAAATCAAAAGGGGAATTTCTCACCGTGAGCCTGCTGGAGCAGAAGGGCTACGACCCCATGGCCTACCGGCTGTTCTGCCTGCAAAGCCACTATCGCCGGAATCTGGTATTCAGCTGGGAAAATCTGGATAACGCCGTCGCGGCCTATGACAAGCTGATTGCCAAGATTGCCGCCCTCAAGGATGACGGCGAGGTGGATGCCGACGTGTTCAACAAGCTGAAGGAACGCTTTGTGGGCGCGCTGAACGGCGACCTCAACACCTCCGTAGCCGTCACCGCCCTGTACGATGTGCTGAAGGCCAAATGCAATGACGCCACCAAGCTGGCGGCCATTGCCGACTTTGATCAGGTGCTGTCCCTGAATCTGCTGTCCGCCGCCAAGACGCTGCGGGAGAAGCAGACGCAGGAGGAGCAGGCATCCGCCGACCCGGAGATCGACGCGCTGGTCGCCGCCAGAACCGAAGCGAAGAAAGCGAAGAACTTCGCTGAGGCGGACCGCATCCGGGACGAGCTGAAAGCCCGGGGCATTGAGATCATCGATACGCCTCAGGGCGCGAAGTGGAGAAAAGTATGAAGCTGCTGATTCTGGACGGCAACAGTGTCATTAACCGCGCCTATTTCGGCGTCAAGCCCCTGACCACACGGGACGGGCTGTACACCCACGCCATTTACGGATTCCTCAACATTCTGGAACGGATGGAGAAGGAGGAGCAGCCCGAGGCGGTGTGCGTGGCTTTCGACCTCCACGGCCCCACCTTCCGGCACTTAAAATACGACGGCTACAAGGCCACCCGCCATGCCATGCCCGAGGAACTGGCGCAGCAGATGCCCATTATGAAGGACGTTCTGCGGGCGATGAATATTCCCATCTATGAGTGTCAGGGCTGGGAGGCCGATGACGTCATCGGCACCGTGGGCAAGATCTGCTCTCAGCAGGACTGGGAGTGCGTGATCGTCACCGGCGACCGGGATTCCTTGCAGCTGATCGACGAAAATGTCCATGTCAAGCTGGTGATCTCCAAGCCGGGGCAGACCACGACGACACTGTTCGACGAAGAAAAATTCCGGGAGGAATACGGCTTTGAGCCGAAAAAGCTCATCGACCTGAAAGCCCTCATGGGGGATTCCTCCGACAATATTCCGGGCGTGGCCGGCGTCGGCCCCAAGACCGCAAAGGAGCTGCTGGCGAAATTTGGCAGTCTGGACGGGGTTTACGCCCATCTGGACGACCCCTCCATCCGCCCCAAGCTCCGGGAAAAGCTGGAAGCGGGGAAGGAGAACGCCTATCTTTCCTTCGACCTTGCCACCATCCGCCCGGAAGCGCCCATCGATTTTGCGCCGAAGGATGCCATTGTTCAGCCCTATAACCGGCTGGAGCTGTATCAGCTGTTCCAGAAACTGGAATTTGTGCGGCTGATCGACAAATACGGCCTGCGGGGCGCGGCGGCGGACGCCCCCAAACCGGAGCAGAAGGTGCAGTCCATCCCCCGGCGGGAGGAAATGCCCGCCGATGTGGACAGCTGCGCCGTTTACCTTGCGGGGGACGGCAGTGTGGGCCTTGCATGGGCGGAGGGCGTCTGCGCCCTGACCCCCATGGAAGCCCAGATGGGGCAGCTGTCCCTTGCCGGGAAAAATCTGATTTTCCACGACAGCAAAACCACCATGCACCGGCTGGACGAGCTGGGGATACAGGCGGGGGAGTGCGTCTTTGATACGGCGCTGGCGGCCTATGATCTGAACCCCTCGTCCTCCGACTATACTGTATCCAAGCTTGCGACCAACTATCTGGGGCTGAGCGTGGAGGACGCCGACGCGGCGGCCTGTGCCGAAGCTCTGTGGCACCTGCGCCCGGTGCTTGCCGGGGAGCTGGAAAAGAACGGCATGGAAAGGCTTTACCGGGAGATCGAATTCCCCTTGTGCCGGGTGCTTTACCGCATGGAAAACCGGGGCATCTGCATCGACCGGGAACAGCTGAGGCAGTTCGGCGATATGCTTTCCCGGCGGATTTCCGATTGCGAGACCCTGATTTTCTCCTATTCCGGCGGGGAATTCAACATCAATTCCACCCGCCAGCTGGGAGAACTGCTGTTTGAAAAACTGGGACTTCCCCCGGTGAAAAAGACGAAAACCGGCTATTCCACCAATGCGGAAGTTCTGGAAAAGCTGAAAAACAAGCACCCCATCATCCCGGCCATCATGGACTACCGGATGCTGACCAAGCTGAAATCCACCTACGCCGACGGCCTGATGAAGGAAATCCGGGAGGATGGGCGGATTCACACCACCTTCCAGAATCTGGTAACGGCGACGGGGCGGCTGTCCTCTACGGAACCCAATCTCCAGAATATCCCAGTCCGCACGGATCTGGGCGCGGAGATACGGAAAATGTTCATTCCCAAGCCCGGCTGCGTGCTGGTGGACGCGGACTACAGCCAGATCGAGCTGCGGGTGCTTGCGCATATTGCCGGTGACGACGCCATGCGCAAGGCTTTCTGCGACCACGTGGACATCCACACGGCTACGGCCGCCCAGGTGTTCGGCGTACCGGTGGAGGAGATCACGCCCTTGCAGCGCCGCCATGCCAAGGCTGTCAATTTCGGCATTGTCTACGGCATTTCCGAGTTTTCTCTGGCGGAGGATATCGGGGTTTCCCGCTATGAAGCCCGGGCGTATATCGACAATTATCTGAACAACTACCGGGGTGTGAAGGAATACATGCACAAGGTGGTGGCGGATGCCCGGGAAATCGGCTACACCGAGACGCTGTACGGCCGCCGCCGGTATATTCCGGAGCTGAAAAGCAGCAATTTCAACGTCCGCAGCGGGGCGGAGCGCATTGCGCTGAACACGCCCATTCAGGGAACGGCGGCGGATCTGATCAAGCTGGCCATGATTCGGGTAGAAAACGCCCTGAACGAAAAATACCCAGACGCAAAGCTCCTTTTGCAGGTACACGACGAGCTGATCGTGGAATGCCCGGAGGGCATTGCCCAAGAGGTCGCGGCGCTGGTCAGCCGGGAGATGGAAAACGTGGCGTCTCTCAGTGTGCCGCTGACGGCGGAAGCAAAATTCGGAAAGAGCTGGTACGAGGCAAAATGAGAATTGCGCACATGACGGCGGAGCATGTCCCTCAGGTCACAGCACTGGAAAAAGTTTGCTTTTCCGACCCGTGGAGCGAAAAAAGCGTCGCTTCCGAGCTGGAAAATCCCCTTTCCTGCTGGCTGGTGGCGCTGGACGGCGAGACGGTGGCGGGCTACGTCGGCTCCCAGACGGTGATGGACGAGACGGATATGATGAATATTGCTGTCCACCCGGACTTCCGGCGGCAGGGCGTCGCCCGGGCGCTGATTCTGGCGCTGATCGGGGAACTGAAGAAACGGGGAAGCCGCTGCCTGACCTTGGAGGTTCGCGCATCCAATGACCCTGCCCGCGCCCTTTATGAATCGCTGGGCTTTGCCCATGTGGGAACCCGCCGGAATTACTACCAAAATCCCAAAGAAGACGCTCTCATTCTGAGAAAGGAGTGGGAAATTTGAACATTTTAGCTGTGGAGTCCTCCTGTGACGAAACCGCCGTGGCCATTGTCCGGGACGGACGGGAGGTTCTGACGGACTGCATCGCGTCTCAGGTCGATCTGCACCGCATTTATGGCGGCGTGGTGCCGGAGATCGCGTCCCGGAAGCACATTGAAGCCATCTACGGTCTGGCAGATCAGGCGCTGACACGGACGGGTCTATTAAGAAGCGACATCGATGCCGTGGCCGTGACCTATGCCCCCGGTCTGATCGGCGCGGTGCTGGTGGGTGTGAACTTCGCCAAGGCGGCGGCGCTGGCACTGGGGAAACCCCTGATTCCGGTTCACCACATCCGCGGACATATTGCAGCAAATTATCTGACCCATCCAGACCTGAAACCTCCGTTCCTGTGCCTGGTAGCCTCCGGCGGACACAGCCATATCATCAAGGTAAACGACTATACCGATTTTGAAATCATCGGACGTACCCGTGATGATGCCGCAGGAGAAGCCTTTGACAAGGCTGCCCGTGTTCTGGGATTTCCATATCCGGGCGGCATCTATATCGACAAGGCTGCTGCTCAGGGCAAGCGCGGGGAATACAAGCTGCCAAAACCGAAGGTAAACGGCTCGGACTTTGATTTCAGCTTTTCCGGTTTAAAGACAGCGGTCATCAACATTTCTCACCATGCACAGCAAAAAGGCGAAAGCATTGACGTAAACAATCTGGCAGCAGATTTTCAGGGTACCGTAGCGGATATTCTGACCGATCACCTGATGCGTGCGGCAGAGTATACAAACAGCAAAAAAATCGTGGTTGCAGGCGGTGTCAGTGCAAACAGCGGTCTGCGCTCTGCACTGGAAGCGGCATGCAAAAAGCATGGATATGAGCTGTATCTGCCAAAGCTTAGCCTGTGCGGCGACAACGCTGCAATGATTGGTTCACAGGCATATTATGAGTACTTGGCAGGAGTAAGAGCAGATTTGTCCTTAAATGGTGTTGCGTCCATGCCTGTCGACCAGGCTGAGCCTGGACGCTGTATCGCGCTTTAGTTTTGTATGAATTTGTAGTTTCAGCACGCGGCGCTCGCTCGCGTTAACACACTCGCTCGGCAGGCTGAGCCTGCACCCAGTTTGCCTACGGCACAAGGATGGTGGAAGAGGACAAAAACTAAAGTTTTTGGTCGAGCTTTTTACAAAAAGCTCGTGGTTTCCAGAGACAAAGCCTTTGGAAACTGCAATTTTTTGAAAAAAATTGAGTAAAACTTTTATTTTTTCCTTTTGCGGCGCATAAATATCAGCAGAACAAAGAATGGAGGTGCCCAAGATGCGGGTTGTTACCATCAATGGACAAAACCACAAGGGATCTACCTATCATATCGGGCGAATGCTCGCCGAAAAACTCTGCGATGGGGACGAGATTGAAGAAATATTCCTTCCACGCGATTTTCCTTATTTCTGCACTGGATGCAGTCAATGTTTTTTAAAGAGTGAGACTTTATGTCCGCATTATGAGGCGCTCAAACCGTTGGTTGAAAAGCTAGACCGCGCACAGGTTATGATTTTTACCACACCGGTCTATGTCTATCACGCCACAGGCTCCATGAAAGCATTTCTGGATCACTTTGGCTATCGCTGGATGATTCACCGACCAGAAGAATCGATGTTTCATAAACAGGCGGTTTGCCTTTCCACTGCAGCGGGTGCAGGGATGAGCAAGGCAAACAAGGATATTAAGGATAGCCTGGATTTCTGGGGCGTTGCCAAAACCTACTGCTGGGGAATCGCTGTCGCTGCGACAAACTGGCAGAGTGTGTCCGAGCAAAAACGCCAGAAAATTGAGCGTGCAGTAGCTGTTCTGGAAAGAAAGATTCGCGCCCACGAAGGCAGAGTCAAACCTTCACCTAAAACAAAAGCGATGTTTTATCTGTTTCGCTCCTTTGCAAAGCGTCCCGGATGGAATCAGGCAGATGCTGATTATTGGAA
>OGXX01003223.1_pt1 | contig 13847 bp, 9 predicted proteins | sample 1576301 | NCBI WGS metagenome assembly OGXX01 (sample SAMEA3541469, study PRJEB24748) | human gut metagenome | biome: human gut; feature: human-associated habitat; material: faeces | place: China | collected 2012
GACGGGTCTTTATACGTCGCCCTATATTCTCCGCTTCAACGAGCGCATCCAAGTCAACGGGCAGCAGATTCCCGACGAGGCAATCTGCGAGCTGACCGAGTACATCAAGCCCTTTGCCGACTCGATTTTCGAGCAGCCGACCGAATTTGAAATGGTTACGGCGCTGGGCTTTGAATACTTCAAGCGCGAAAAATGCGACATCGTAATCTGCGAGGTCGGCATGGGCGGCGAATTTGACGCGACAAACGTGATCCTACCCCCCGAGGCGGCGGTCCTGTGCAACATCGGGCTTGACCACACCGAGGTTCTGGGCGATACGCTCGAGAAAATCGCGGCGACCAAGTCCGGTATCATCAAGCCCGGCTGCGACGCTGTCATTTACCGCGAGCAGCCGTCGGTGGAGGCGGTGTTTGAAGCGCGCTGCAAAGCGGTCGGCGCACGGCTTCACAAGGCGGACTTCGATTCTATCCGCCTGGAGTCTCACGGTCTTTCCGGTCAGGTCTTCTCCTGCGGAAGATTCCAGCACCTGAAGCTGCCGCTGCTCGGCGAACATCAGCTGCACAACGCGGCGGTCGTTCTCGCGGCGGTCGACGCGCTGAAATCGCGCGGCTGGAACCTCACCGACGAGGCGGTCCGCACGGGTCTGGAAACCGTGCAGTGGCCCGGCCGGTTCCAGCTCATGCGCGAAAAGCCGCTGTTCATCGTCGACGGCGGGCACAATCCGCAGTGCATCGAAGCGCTTGTCAAGAACATCGACGACTACCTGCAGGGCAAAGATCTGACGGTTCTCACCGGCGTTCTGGGCGACAAGGACTACCACTGCATGTACAAAAACGTCGCGCCCTATGCCAAAGAGTTCATCACCATCACCCCGGATAATCCCCGCGCCATGCAGGCAGCCGATCTTGCCGCCTACCTGCGCGGCTTCGGAAAGCCCGTGACGGCTTGCGGCGTCGTCGAAGACGGCGTGAAGCTTGCCATCGAGCATGCGGGTGAAAACGGCGTGGTTCTGTGCTACGGCTCTTTGTACATGATCGGCGACATTGACGCCGCGCTCAAAAAACTCTCCTGAACGCAGACGGCTCCCCGGAGGATTCCGGGGAGCCGTTTTTCGTATCATGCAAAAGAAGCCCTGAAACAAATGACCAGTTTGTTTCAGGGCTTCTCTTTTCAAAATATATGAGGGGAAAATGAAAAAGTGTATATCGCTTCTTGCATGATTATCATACCAATGGGTTATTAAAAAACTTAGAGGGAAGTTATTAAATATGTATGAAATTCAAATTTTTTTTGTTTTTTGATAAACAGGTAAGAATTCACAAAAACGTTACAAACTTTTTGTGCAGCCCCATTGACAAATCCGGAGCTCGGGGTTACACTGTAGAAAATTGAGTTAGCACTCGAATGCAGAGAGTGCTAAAAGGAGTGGAATCTATGAATGCACAGAAGTATACGCAGAAGTCTTTGGAAGCGATTCAGGCTGCGCAGCAGCTGACGATTGAAAATCAGAACCAGCAGATCGAGCAGGTCCACCTGCTTGCAAGTCTCATCCGGCAGGAGAACGGTCTTGCGCCGCAGCTGCTCCGGAAAATGGGCGTGACGGTGGAAAGTCTCGACGCTGCCGTTTTACAGGAGCTGGGAAAGCTCCCGCGCGTAACCGGCTCCGGCAGAGAAGCCGACCGCTACTATGTGGCAAGACCGGTCGACGAGGCGCTCAGCCGCGCCGAAAAGCTTGCCGACGAGATGAAGGACGACTTCGTCTCCGTCGAGCATCTGCTGCTCGCCCTGATTGAGACGGCGGACTCGACCTTAAAGCGCCTGTTCTCCGCCTATAACATTACAAAAGAGCGTTTTTTGCAGGCGCTGCAGTCCGTCCGCGGCAACCAGCGCGTGACCTCCGATTCCCCGGAGGACACCTATGAGGCGCTGGAGAAATACGGCACCGATCTTGTCAAGCGCGCACGCGAGCAGAAGATGGACCCCGTCATCGGTCGTGATGAGGAAATCCGAAACGTGATCCGCATTTTGTCCCGGAAAACGAAAAATAACCCCGTTCTCATCGGCGAGCCGGGCGTCGGCAAGACGGCGGTGGCGGAGGGGCTCGCACAGAAGATTGCGGCGGCGGAGGTGCCCGACGAGCTGATGGACAAGCGTCTGCTATCGCTCGACCTCTCCGCGATGGTCGCGGGGACGAAGTACCGCGGCGAGTTTGAGGAGCGCGTGAAGGCACTGCTTGACGAGGTGCGGCGCGAGGGCAATGTCATTCTGTTCCTTGACGAGCTGCACACCATCGTCGGCGCGGGCAGCGCCGAGGGCGCGGTGGACGCGGCGAACATCCTCAAGCCCGCGCTGGGGCGCGGAGAGCTCCGCGTGGTCGGCGCGACGACGCTTGCCGAGTACCGGAGGTATATCGAAAAGGACGCGGCGCTCGAGCGCCGCTTTCAGCCCATCACGGTCGGCGAGCCGACGGAGGAGCAGGCGCTTGCGATCCTGCGCGCGCTGCGCCCACGCTACGAGAGCCATCACCGTCTGAAGATATCCGACGAGGCGCTTGCCGCCGCGGTGACGCTCTCGCGCCGCTACATCACAGGGCGCTTTCTGCCGGACAAGGCGGTGGATCTGATGGACGAGGCGGCGTCCCGCGTGCGGATGGGCACGCGTCCCGACTCACCGGAGCTGCGGGCGATGGAGGCCAAGGCCGCCGAGGCGGAGCGCGACCGCGCGGCAGCAGTCGCGGAGCAGAACTATGAGCGGGCGGCCATGCTGCGCGATGTGGAGCACAGCTGCCGCGAGCAGGCGGAGCAGGAGCGCGAGGCGCTGCGCCGCGCGCAGCGGGAAAAGCAGAGGACCGTCGGCGAGGAGGACGTGGCCGCGGTGGTCTCCGCCTGGACGGGCGTGCCTGTCACGCGCCTGACGGAGGACGAGGGCGAGCGTCTGCTGCGGCTGGAGGACACGCTCCACGCGCGCGTGGTGGGGCAGGATGAGGCGGTGCGGGAGGTCGCCCGCGCGCTGCGCCGCGCCCGCGCGGGACTGCGCGATCCGAAGCGGCCCGTCGGCTCGTTTCTCTTTCTCGGTCCCACGGGCGTGGGCAAAACGGAGCTGTGCCGCGCGCTCGCCGACGCGGTGTTCGGCGACGAGGAGGCGCTGGTGCGCCTGGATATGTCGGAGTATATGGAGCGGCATACCGTCTCGCGGCTCGTCGGCGCGCCGCCGGGCTACGTCGGCTATGACGAGGGCGGGCAGCTGACCGAGAAGGTGCGCCGCCGCCCGTGGTCGGTGGTGCTCTTCGACGAGATCGAAAAGGCGCACGAGGACGTGTGGAATCTGCTGCTGCAAATTTTGGAGGACGGTGTGCTGACCGACGCGCAGGGGCGGCGCGTGGACTTCCGCAATACGGTGCTCGTCATGACCTCGAACGTGGGCGCGAAGGCCATCACGTCGAGCGCGGCGAAGCTCGGCTTCGCGCAGGCCGAGGACAGCGACGGCGGTTTTGCGCGTGTGAAGGAAACGGTCATGGCTGAGCTGCGGGCGACCTTCAAGCCGGAATTTCTCAACCGCATCGATTCGACCGTGGTGTTCCGCCGTCTGAGCCGCGCGGACGTTTCGGCCATCGCGCGGCGGATGCTCAAGGCCACCGTGCAGCGCGCCGCGGCGCTCGGCGTCACGCTGACGGTCGAGGACGCGGCGGTCGAGCGCATCGCGGACGAGGGCTTCGACCCGCTCTACGGCGCGCGGCCCCTGCGCCGCGTGATCCGCGCCGAGGTGGAGGACGCCGTGGCCGAGCTGCTGCTCAGCGGGGCGCTCCACGCGGGCGGCGCCGCCCGCATCGCGGCGGAGGACGGAACGCTCCGCGTTCGGCGGGAGGAGCCGTCGATCCCCGCCGCGGCGGAGACATAAGAAAAGGGCCAGCCGACGGCTGACCCTTTTCGATGTTCCTTTTTCAGCGCTCAAAGAGAAGATGCAGCAGCTCGCAGCCGTGCGCGACGAAGGGACCGTTCTCGCCGGCCTTTTCGGTGTACACGCCGCCGCGCCCGCTGTCGATGCGGCTGTCGTAGAGCAGATACGGCACGGGATCGCCGTCGTGCCCGCGCGTCGCGGTGAGCGTTTTGTGGTCGGAGAGGAGCAGCAGGCGGTAGTCCATGTGCGCCGCGTCCAGACGCTCGGTGAGGGGCTTGACGAGCCGGCTGTCGAGCCATTCGATAGCCTGCACCTTGCCCTTGAGGTCGCCGTTGTGGGTGCATTCATCGGGCGCCTCGAGGTGCAGGCAGACGAAGTCGTACTTCTGAAGGCTCGCCCATGTGGCCTCTAACTTGCCCTCAAAGTTGGTGTCGATCTCGCCGGTCGCGCCCTCGACCTCGACCATCTCGAGCCCGCGCAGCACGCCGATGCCGTGGCACAGGGGCACCGCGCTGATGACCGCGCCGCCGCAGCCGTACTCCTCGCGGAAGTCGGGCAGCTGCATCGCCGTGCCCGCTGCCCAGAACCAGATGCCGTTCGCGCCGAGCTTGCCCTCCGCGCGGCGCTTCTCGGTGACGGGGTGGTGCTCCAGCACGCGGTTGGCAAGGCGCATAAGGTCGGCAAAGACCTTGGCGAGCGCCGCGTCCTTCCCGCTCGGGAGCAGCGGGCCGATGACCTCGCCGAGGTGGTCGTGCGGCGGGATAAAGCACACGCCGCTCGGGTCGCAATGGTGCTTCACCGCCAGCGGACGGAACGAGGGGCTGGGGTCGATGTACATATCCGCCGCACGGAGCGCGGCGGAAAATTCGGGATCGCTGTTGAGCGCGGCGACGACGTCGAGCGCGTCCTGTCCGGCGATGGAGCCGGCGGAGTGGGAGAGGATGCGCTTTTCCTCATAGGGCTGATCGCCCGGCTCGAGCGCGACGAGGTTGCAGCGGAACGCCGCGTCGCCGGGAACGAGCCTGAGCCCGATGGCGGCGGCCTCCATCGGCGAGCGGCCGGAGAAATGCTTGAGCGGGTCGCAGCCGAAGATGGAGAGGATCGCGGTCTCACTGCCCGCGGGCAGCGGCTTGGGGCAGTTCACAACGCTGCCGACCGTGCCGCGCGCGGCAAGGAAATCAATGGTGGGGATGTCGGCGTACTCGAGCGGCGTTTTGCCGCCGAGGGCCTCGACGGGGTTGTCCGCCATGCCGTCGCCGATGACAACAAGATATTTCATAGGAGTGCCTCCTTATCTGACGATGAATGCAGTATAGCAGGGGAATGGGCAAAAATCAAGGACAAAAGTCCGCGTGTCGCGGAAATTTCCCTGCTGAACGGAAAACGGACGGGATACCCCGTCCGTTTTGTGCGGTTTGATGACCTTAACAGTTTGCCTTCCCCGATGCTCAGCGCCTGCGGCCGCGATAACCGGCGGGAGCGGCGCGTCCGCTGCTGCGCTTGCCGTAGCGCCGTCCGCGCCCGTTCCCGCGCAGGAAAAGGAATGCGAGAATGAGCAGGAGAAGGACGACGAGAACGATCCTGACGACGGTACGGGAGAAGAAGTCCGCCACGTCGCGCCTGGCGACCAGCAGCCACGAGGCTGACACATCGCTGAGCGCGAGCAGCTTGACCGTGCCGTAGACGGTGCCGTTGTAGGAGACGGTCATTTCGCCCAGCTCGTCGCCGGCGGCAATGGGGGCGTCCACGCTGTCCGGCAGCGTGATGTCGCGCGTGAGCTCGCTGAGGTCCAGCTCCGTGGGCAGCATCCGCGTGATGCTCTCGGCGGGGTGGGCGACGACGTAGTTCGCCTCGCTCGAAAGGGCGACCGGGACCTCGCGCACCAGCTCGTCGGCGGAGACGACCTCGCGGCGGGAGAAGCAGTCAAAGCCGTAGTCAAAGAGGCGGATGGTCTCGGAAAAGCTCTTGGTGAGGGTGCTCTTGCCGTCGGCAAGGGTGATCTTTTCCGCGCCGAGCACCACGCTCACAAGCTGACGGTCGCCGCGCACGGCGGAGGAAACGAGGCAGTGACCGGCCTCCTCGGTCGAGCCGGTCTTGATGCCCTGCGCGTCGCGGTAGAGGTAGCCGAGCTCGCGCCAGTTGGAAATGAGGCGGTTGGTGGAGTGGAGCACATGGCGCTGGTTGTGGTCGGTCTCGGCGATCTCCGCGGACTTGGAGTTGCAGATCTCCATGAATTTCTCGTAGGGCATCAGCGCGCGCGTGATGAGATAGATGTCCCACGCGGTGGTGTAGTGGTCGGGATCGTGCAGGCCGGAGGTGTTGACGTAGTGCGTGTTTTCGCAGCCGAGCGCGGCAGCGCGCTCGTTCATCCTCTGCACGAACTGGGAGATGTTCCCCTCGCCGCACACGGCCTCGGCGAGAATGTTGCACGCCTCGTTCGCCGAGACGATGAGCATACATTGCAGAAGCTGCTCGACCGTCAGCACCTCGCCGACCTTGATGCCGGCGGTGCTGCCGTAGATGCTCAGACCCTCGAAGGCGCTCTCGTGCGCCGTGATGGGCTGGTCGAGCGAGAGCTGCCCCGCGTCGATCGCCTCGAACACCAGCAGCGCCACCGTCAGCTTGGTGATGCTTGCGGGGTAGTTCTTCTCGTGGGCGTTCTTTTCGTAGAGGATCTCGCCCGTTTCCTTCTCAACGAGCAGGGCGGCGCGGGCGTCGACGTCGATCTCCTCAAAGGCGGAGGCCGGTACGCTCAGCAGGGAGACGAGCAGGCCGAGGACCAAAAAAAGAGCAAAAAAGCGGCGTTTTTTCATGGAAATGTACCTCGCAGTATGTTACAATAAAATTTGATCGGACGATCGGCGGGCGACTTGCCCGCGCTCGACGGTATTCGACATTCAGTATAACAAAAAACGGGAGGGAGTTCAACCGTGGAACGGCAGGAAAAAGGCGGAAGCACATATTTCTTTCTGGCGCTCGTGACGCTGGCCTTCCTCGCCGCCGTGCTGTATCTGACCTTCGGCGCGAACCGCACCGAGCAGGAGGGCTATACGGTGCAGACCGAGCGGCCCGCGCGGGAGGAGGTCGCGCCCGAGCGCGTGCTTGTAAACATCAACACCGCGACCGCCGAGGAGCTGGAGACCGTTACCGGCATCGGGCCGGTGCTGGCGCAGGCGATCCTCGACTACCGCGCCGAGCACGGAGACTTTCAGACGCTCGACGAGCTGCTGGAGGTGCGCGGCATCGGCAGCGCGAAGCTCGACGCCATGCGCGATGAAATTACGACAGGAGGCGATGCGCCGTGAAAATTTTAGTGGTGGACGACGAGAAGCTGCTCGTCAAGGGCATCAAATTCAACCTTGAGAACGAGGGCTATCAGGTCGAGACCGCCTTCGACGGCGCGGCCGCCGTCGAGCTGGCCAGGAGCGAGAGCTTCGACCTCATCATCCTGGACCTGATGATGCCGGAGGTGGACGGGCTGACCGCCTGTATGCGCATCCGCGAATTCTCCGCGGTGCCCATCATCATGCTCACCGCCCGCAGCGAGGACGCGGACAAGATCATCGGCCTCGAGTCCGGCGCGGACGATTACGTCACCAAGCCCTTCAACATTTTAGAGCTCAAGGCGCGTATCCGCGCCCTGCTGCGCCGTGCGGGTCAGACCGCGCAGAAGCGCACGGAGCTGCTGACCGCCGGCGGCATCGCGCTCGACACCGAGCGTCGCATCGCGCTGCGCGACGGCGTGCCGGTCGATCTGACGGCGAAGGAATACGACATTTTGGAGCTGCTCATCAAGAACCCCCACCGCGTATACTCGCGCGAGAATCTGATGGATCTCGTCTGGGGCTTCACCTACGCCGGCGACTACCGCACGGTGGATGTCCACATCCGCCGCCTGCGCGAAAAGCTGGAGCATGACCCCGCCGAGCCGAAGCACATCATGACCAAGTGGGGCGTGGGCTACTACCTCAAGGACTGAGCGGCGCACAGAAGGAAAACGAATGGGAGGAGGGGAGCGCCGTGCGGCGTGCGAGCTTACAGGTCAAATTCGGCCTGAGTTATATTCTGGTCATTGCGGCAGTGCTCGTTTTCATGAACACCTACCCTCTGATCGTGTCGGAAAATCTGGTCGTGCGCTCCAAGCAGACGACGCTGCAAAGCAGCGTGAGCGTGATGGTGACGGCGCTGAGCGGTCTGGAGGAGCTGAGCGAGGAGAACGTCGCCTCCGCGATGACGCTGGTGGAGGATACCGGCATTTCCCGCATTCTCGTCACGGACGCCGCGGGGCGCATCCTCTACGACACCCGCGAGACGGACGGCGCGGTGGGCCGCTACGGGCTTTACACCGAGATCGTGCAGGCGCTGCGGGGCTACGACGCCTTCTATGCCGACTTTACCGACGGCGCGTTCCGCAGCCGCGCGGCCTCGCCGGTCATCTACCGCAGCCAGACCATCGGCGCGGTCTATGCCTATGAGTACGACGTGGAGCAGGCGACGCTGCTGCTGACGCTGCAGAAGAATCTGCTGCGCATCTCGGCGGCAGTCGCGGGCTTTGTCGTGCTGCTGAGCCTGCTGCTCTCGCGGATACTCACGCGCCGCTTCGGCGTGCTGCTCGAGGCCATCCGCCGCGTGCGCGAGGGCGCGTACAGCTACCACGCCGAGATTGGCGGTCGCGACGAGATCAGCGAGATCGCCGAGGAGTTCAACAGCCTCTCCGACCGCTTGCAGACGACGGAGGAGGCGCGCCGCCGCTTTGTCTCCGACGCGAGCCACGAGCTGAAAACGCCGCTGGCCGGTATCCGCCTGCTCTCCGACTCGATTTTGCAGACCGAGGACATCGACGCTGCCACGGTGCGCGAGTTCGTCGGCGACATCGTGCAGGAGACCGACCGCCTGACGCGCATCACGGAAAATCTGCTGCGGCTCACGCGGCTCGACAGCGGCATCGTCGAGCCGGCGCAGAGCGTCGCGGTCGCGCCGGTCATCGAGCGCGTGGTGCGGATGCTGCGGCTGGTCGCCGACGAGAAGCGGGTCGAGCTGACCTATCTCGTCGAGCGGGAGCAGAGCGTGCGGGCCGGCGTGGACGACCTGCACCAGATCATTTATAACCTCACCGAGAACGCCATCAAATACAACCGCCCCGGCGGCTTCGTGCGCGTGACGCTCGGCGGCACGGAGGACGAGTGCGTGCTGCGCGTGGAGGACAACGGCATCGGCATTCCCGAGGAGGATATGCCGCGCGTGTTCGACCGCTTCTACCGCGTGGACAAGATGCGCTCACGCGCCGCGGGCGGCACGGGCCTTGGACTTTCCATTGTGGCGGACACCGTGCGCCGCCGCGGCGGCAGCATCGCCGTCAGCGCCCGCGCGGGCGGCGGCACCTGCTTCACGGTGCGGCTTCCTGCCGTGCGGAGGGAGGGGGAGACATGAGAAGAAAGGCTTTCCTGTTCACGTTTCTCGTTCTTTCGCTGCTGCTCGCCGCCTGTGTGCGCAGCGGCGGGACGGAGGGAGAAAACAGCTATACGATCTACTACCCCGCCGCCGAGCTGCGCGACGTGCCGGGCGAGGACGCCATCGTTGCCCGCACCGTGCAGCTCCCGGACGCCGACACGCTCACGCAGGAGGAGCTGGCGCAGCGATTGCTGGAGCGGCTTCTTGCCGACGCGCCGGATGCGGGCGTCCGCGCGCCGATGCCGGGCGGGACGACGCTTCTGAGCCTGTCGGTCCTCGGCAACTGGGCGCGGGTGGACTTCTCGCGGCAGTATGCGCGCCTTGCGGGCATTGATCTGACGCTCGCCGATTACTGCGTGACGCTCACGCTCACGCAGCTCGACGGCGTGAACGCGGTGTCCATCACCTCGGGCGGGCGGGAGCTGCCGTACCGCGAGACGCAGACGCTTACGGCGGCGGATCCGCTGCTGTCGATGCGCGAGGACGCGCTGCGCCCCATCACCGTATCGCTCTACTTCCTCGACCCGACGAGCGGCGCGCTGCGCGCGGAAAAGCGCGCGCTGGCGCTCTACGAGGGGCAGACGCGCGTGAACGCGCTGCTGGAGGCGCTCGCGCAGGGCCCTGAGAGCGACGCGCTCGCAGCGCTGCTGCCGGAGGAGTTCACCGTGCTCTCCGCCCGCGTGGAGGAGGGGACGTGCTACCTCAATCTGCCCTCCGACGCCGATCTCGGCATCTCGCCGCGGCAGACGGTGGAGTCGCTGGTGCTCTCGCTCTGCTCGCTCGACACCGTCGAGCGCGTGCAGATCGTTGTGGACGGCGAGATCGCGGCGCAGCTGAACGGTGTGAACGTCGGCGAGCCGCTGACGCCATGAGAAAAAAGAATGCCGCACGGCCTGTGAGCCGTGCGGCGTTTTCTTATCATCGGGAGTCCTCCCGCGTGGAGAGGCAGAAGGTCAGCAGCGAGGCCGCCGCGCTCACCGTGCCGAGCAGCAGCGCGGCCTGTATGCCGCTGCGGTCGAGGAGCCGTCCGCCGAGGAGATTGCCCAGCGCACCGCCAAGTCCGCTGCCGGCGACGTAGATGAGCGACTGTCCCTTGAGCTGGTCGCGTTCGGGGAGCGCCGCGGCGACGTAGTAGACCGTCGCGGGCGCGTAAACGGCGAACTGGAAGAACTGCATACACTGCCCGAGGTAGATGAGGGGCATTGAGCGGGCAAGGTAGAAAATAAGGAATTTCACGACCTCGGCTCCCGCCGCGAAGCGCAGGAAGAAGCCGGGCGAGAAGCGCTTTTGCAGCCGGGAGACCAGCGTCATCGCGGGCAGCTCCAGCACGGCGGAGATGGCAAGGCTCGTGCCCACGGCGCTCGCGGTCCCGCCGGCCTTGGCGACGAGGGCGTTCATATAGGTGTTGGAGATGGTGTGGGTGAGGAAAAAGAACATACAGCCGAGCAGGGTGAGCGCGAAGCGCGGGTGGCTGCGCAGCACGGCGGCGATGCTCCGGTGCTCCGCAGGGCGGTCCGCCGCTTCATCGGGGCGCTCGGGCAGGCGGAAGCCGGACATGGCGAGGAGTCCGCAGGCGGTCAGCGCGGCAAAGACCGGCAGGAGCAGCGTCGGCGCGTGGCGCTCGAGCACAAAGCCGAGGAGCAGCACCGCGGCGGCGTAGGAGACCGAGCCGACGCCGCGGCAGAAGCCGTAGACCACCGGGATGCCGCAGCGGTTCGCGTCCATCGCCATGGCGTTTTGAAACGGCGGGGTGGAGGAGAGGAACGCGCCGATGAGCGCAAAGCACGCGCCCAGCACGAACGGGCGCGGCAGCGGCACGAGCCATACGAGCAGGCACAGCGCCGCGGCGAGCGTGAGCAGCGCCATCGCGCCGTGGCGGTTTTCGAGGCCGGGCCGCGCGTCGAGAAACGAGGAGACCGCGGGGGAGAGGAACACCGAGAGCAGCGTCGCGCACGAGGTCACGACGCCGACCTGCGCGCTCGCAAAGCCGTTGTATTCGAGCACGAGCGCGATAAAGGCCCAGAGCGAGCCGTAGGCGCCCCAGAACGAGGCGTGGATCACGGCGTAGCGCGTATTCATGGAAAGCCGCACGGCGGCGCCTCCTTTCCCAACAAAGCGGAATACAAGAAGTTTAACACTTTGTGATGCATTGTCAACGGTTTTTGTTGAGTTTTGCGCGCGCATGGGCTATACTGTAACATGAAAAAGAATGCGAACACGGAGGTTTTTGACGATGAAGCTGATGGTGCTGGACGGCAACTCGATCCTCAATCGCTCCTATTACGGCATCCGTCCCCTGACGACGAAGGACGGGTTTTACACGCAGGCCATTTACGGCTTTCTGGTCACGATGGCGCGGCTGGAGGACGAGGAGCGGCCCGACGCGGTGTGCGTGACCTTCGACCGGCGCGAGCCGACCTTCCGCCATCTGGAGTACGAGGGCTACAAGGCCCAGCGCAAGGGGATGCCCGAGGAGCTGGCGATGCAGCTTCCGGTGATGAAGGAGGTACTCGACGCGATGAACATCCCGCGCTACGAGCTGGCGGGCTACGAGGCGGACGACCTCATCGGCACCATCTCGCGCAGATGCGAGGCGGCGGGCTGGGACTGCGTGGCAGCGACGGGTGACAAGGATTCGCTTCAGCTCATCACGGAGCACACGACCGTCAAGCTCATCTCCACCCGCATGGGGCAGACCACCACGAAGCGCATGACGCCCGAGAGCTTTGCCGAGGAGTACGGCTTTGAGCCGATCCACATCATTGACCTCAAGGCGCTCATGGGCGACGCGAGCGACAACATCCCGGGCGTTCCCGGCATCGGCGAAAAGACGGCGATGGCGCTCGTTCAAAAATACCGCAGCATCGACGAAATTTACCGTCTCCTGCCGGAGCTTGACGCCAAGCCCGGCGTCATCAAAAAACTGACTGAGGGCGAGGAAAGCGCACGGCAGAGCTATCACCTCGCGACGATCCTCACCGATGCGCCGTTGGAGTTCACGCCGCAGGACAACCTGCGCAAAGCGCCGTCGGACGCGCTCTATCCGCTGCTCATGCGTCTGGAGTTCCACAAGCTCATCGAGAGGATGGGGCTCAAACCCGCGGCGGAGCCGCTCAGCGCCGCAGAAACGGTCGAATGCACCGTGACGGCCGAGGCCGTGACGAGCGCGGAAAGAGCGGAGGAATGCCTTGCACGCCTCCGCGCGGCGGACCATGTGACGGTGCTCGCGCTGCCCGACCTCTCCGGCGTGATCGTGGAGTGGGAGAAGAGCGAAAAGGAGACGCTGAGCGCGGAGTTTTTCTTCGACCGCTATTCCGGCGACTGGAACGCGCTGCTGCGTGCGCTGTTCTCTGCCGACATCAAAAAGGTCAGCCACAACGTCAAGGACCTCATGCACACGCTGCTGGAAAACGGTTTGCCCGCCGAGGGCTTTGTGTTCGACACCGCGCTCGCCGCCTACCTCCTCGACGCGACGGCGGGGAAGTACGACATTGCCTCGCTCTTTGCCGTCTACTTTCACACGCAGCTTGCCGCGCCGGCGCATCTGGAGCCGGGGGCGTTCGATTTGCTCGGCGACGCGGGAACGGCGGAAACGGCGTTTCATATCTATACCTCCGCCGTCGGCGCGCTTTATAAGGAGCTTGTGCCGCGCATCGAGGAGAGGCAGCTCCGTGCGCTTTATTACGAGGTCGAGTTACCGCTCTGCCGCGTGCTCGCGGAGATGGAGCTTGCGGGCGTGCGCGTGGACGCGAAGGCGCTCGCGGACTTCGGCGCGGCAATGGACGCGGAGCTGAAAACGCTGGGGTTTACCGGGCTTTCACTGCCCAATACCACCGCCAGCGCGGCGACCTTCCAGCTGGGGAAGGGGCATTCGGTGTGGGAGGCCTTCTGTATCCTGTGCTTCCGGCTGTATGGCCGGGAGCCGCACATCACCGCCGGGAACACCGTGGTGGTGGAGACGCTGACCGGCGATGATCCCATTATCATCAGCAACGCGGTGAACGAGACCGGGGTGCTGCGGTACTGCTCGCTGGAGTACATCACCCGGCGGAGCAGCCCGCTTTCTACCATTGTTTACCGGGATGCGGGCGGGGCCTATTCCCAGCTATACAACAATCCCTTTGGCAACGAGCAGCAGGTGCGGCGCAACCGGTATATCATCCCGGCCGGGGAATACACCGGCAATCCGGCGCTGGACGCCTACCGGCGGGTGATGAAAGGCCAGCTGGGGCTGCACAGCGCCAGGGTAACGGTGCCGGGGCTGCACAACATCGCCCCCGGGCAGGCCATTTATCTGAAATCCGGGACGAGCGGCAACCGGCTGATGGCGGCCTATCAAGTGAAGATCATCTACACCGAGAGCGGCTGCCTGACCCGGCTGGTGCTGGCCGACCCGGCCTACATGTAAGGTGGGGGCAAAGGGTAGAGGGTTTGCATCGGGCGCAGCCCCGGCGGCGAAGCCGCCGAAAGCAGGCTCCGCCTGCTTTGTTCAGCCGAAG
>OGXX01003224.1_pt1 | contig 13846 bp, 9 predicted proteins | sample 1576301 | NCBI WGS metagenome assembly OGXX01 (sample SAMEA3541469, study PRJEB24748) | human gut metagenome | biome: human gut; feature: human-associated habitat; material: faeces | place: China | collected 2012
CCATGCATCGTATAGACACGAAAACCGCGCAGAAGGATAAGTTCGGCGCGGGTAAGAACGGTTTTACCCGTGGTAACCCCCAGACCGGCACACCTGCCACCGATCTGGATGATGACTACTTTGACATGTTGCAGGAGGAACTTTGCAGTGTTGTGGAGGCATCCGGTGCCAGCCTGGAGAAAGGGCGGCACGACCAGTTGCTTACCGCGCTTCGTGCGCTGCTGTTAAGCCGCAAAAATCCGTTTGGCGATATCAAATCGGATGGTACTGTGCAAACGGCTCTCGAAAACCTTGCTTTGAAAGAAGCGGCTCAAAGGGATGTTGGGACAGGCACCAACCAGATCCCGGATATGTCAGCGTGGACTTCTGGTTCTAACTGGAGGTCCACTCCGGATGGTTTTATAGAAGTGTGGGGGGAATCAACTGTTGCAAATTCATCAACAGGGGTTGCAGTCGCAACATTTCCTCTTCCATTTCCTAATGAGTGCGTTAGCGTCATTATTAATGAAGTTACTAATATTCCATCTGGTGTTTCTGGCGTTAAATCGTGGGGGTTAGCACGTGACACAATATCAAAAACAGGCGTATCAGCGATATTGAATGTCACAGGCAGTCCGGCAGTTGGCGAGTATTTTGTTTATCATGCAATCGGGAGATGATATGAGTAATTATCTTTGGTCAGCAAGATATAATGCATTTTTCCCCGTCGTACTGAAGCATCTATATCTTAATGCGGGGTGGGATTTATCTGATACCATCCCTATTGATGATGACGTTGCCGAAGAATTTATGGGAAACCCACCGGAAGGGAAAATAAGAGGCGTTGGAGAGGATGGGCTTCCTTGCTGGTTAGATGTTAATCCGCCGGGTCAGGAGGAACAGGCCAGTTAATATCTGGTGCGCTGGATACGTCCACCGCTTCCAGCGCATCAAGATAATCCAGCCATAAATTGTACTGCGTTAATTCATCATCCTTCAGGCGTCCAAGCACCGATTTGCCAGGCCACTGCTTACTGTTCATATAGGCATTGGCCTGGTCAATTAGATCCTGCTTTTTCATCTCAGCTGCAGCCACGTCGTATGCAAGAACGTGCTGCGGCTGGCTGGTGAACTTCCGATAGTGCGAGTATTGAATGATTTCCAGCCGTTACCGATTTTACTATGTTTTTAGTAGAACACTTAGACAAAACTGAGACACACAAGGCTTTGCACTGTATTGCAAGGCTTTGTGCTCTCCTGTGGATGTGTGTCTACATATTTGAAGATTGTTGTGCCGTATTTGTGACATACGCATGACAACATCATGCATCAACTTTCTGTTTGTGCCATCAACTATAGCTTAGTGAATGCGGTTAATGCTTGCTAAAACAGATAGTTATGATTGGTGCTACAGATTCGTAATGCGAAGGTCGTAGGTTCGACTCCTATTATCGGCACCATTTAAATCAATAAGTTACCTCACATTTAAGTAAACCACGTTCTCCTCTTGTGCCGTATTTGTGCCATTGCGACTTATAATCGCATCGATTTTGCTCGCGTGCTCGGTGAGATGCCCGGCTGAAAGGTGAGCGTATCTTTGAACCATTTCGAGAGTTTCCCATCCTCCCATCTCTTTAAGTGCAAGAAGAGAGACTCCGGACTGAACCAGCCAGCTTGCCTTTGCTATCAAAGTACCTTGAGGACCAGATGATTTCTGGCGATATTTACAGCGCTTCCGCAATGAGTTTTTCTCTGTGCCGCCAGAGGCGTTCCCCGCTTTTTCAGCACCGCAATAATGTCGGCGGAATGTCAGTCCTGTTGCATCATGCGGCCACCTCACTGATAAATTTTACGCCGTCGGCGGTACGCAGCCAGCGCGGGGATTTGAGTCCTTCCGTGAAATTCCAGACCAGCTCACACAGAAGCCCGGTCAGGGTTTGTTCCGTTTTTGGCTCTGCTGGACGTTCCAGCAGTAGCTGGAGCAGCGCGAGGCAGTATTCGCACAAGGAATCTGGTTCGGAAATAAAGTGCTCTGGTGTGGCGGGAAGGGTATCAACGGTCAGGCTTTCAATCAGATGCGGCGGGATGGGGTCGTGCAGCGTGGGTTGCAATAGCGCAAGAGCCGCGTGAAGCCGTCCGCAGAGCGCCAGCCGCAGCGCCGGATCGTCGGTTTCTATCAGGGTTTCGGCGAAGCGGGCGCAGTAGTCGGCCAGGACGGTGAAATCCGTGGTGGCATTGAAGGGAGCGGACAATAGATCGAGTAAATCGCAGTCAGAGATGAGGATTGTAGCCATAGGGCGTCTCCTGTAACGGTTTATTATGTCCGCCACTAGAGAGGCTAATCTCATGGGGGCGGAACCGGACGGGGTTAGCCTTACCGGCGTTACAGGAAACCGGCGCGTCTTGCGACGCCCCCGCCCGGCCCGCCATTGAGGTGTAGCCGAACGCACGACACAAAAAAGACGCTGGTGCGTCAAGTGTCGCCTGTAACGGTTTTCAGGAGGCTAATCCCGACGCCTGATTTTGCAGGCGCGGGAGAAAGATACTGCGATCGGTTATGAACGGCAAGCGGTTTTGCTGCGGTGAGTGCGGCGCAATGCGGATCTGGAATGCGCCTCGCAAAACCACGCCGGGGATTATTTGACCGTGACCTGTCCGTTCATAAGTAGAGGGAGGAGCCAGTCGCGGAGTTGGATTAAATGACTATTCTCTTGAGTGTTTGATGCCAGTTTATTATAAATTGGCATCATTTTATTCTCGAATAACGCCACAACATCAGGAGTGGGGCATATGATTTCACAATTAGTGATATGCGTATTGGTCAGGTTATTAATATTAGTTCCCAAGCACTGATTGTTTATATAAGACTTAAACCATTTCGATTGCAGGAATGTATTTATAAAATATCTGTATTTTCTGACGGGTGTAATTTTTGAACAAAATGCGCCAAATGCATGTTTTTTTTCGAAATAATACACGCCATTCTTCCCTACATGCTCCTTACTACCACTTGACATCACGATCAATATGTCAAATTTATTTAGCATTTGATTAACGTTTACTCTACTAGAAGGAATGAAGACTAAATCATCAATATCAACATTATTTCCCGTCACATTTGTAGCGCGAAGAATGCCTATCGTATCTTTATCATCCTGAGTTCGAACATCCTCTTTGCTATAAGTAACGCCACGATCTAACTCAATAAACTTACCAAGAATGGAGTCATTCCAACCTGCCGGAATTTCCCGTTTCAGCGTGGCGTTATACTCCATCTTCCCGCCGGAGGTTTTATACGGTTTTCCGTTGGCATCAGGGAAATCAAACTGTACAAACCAGTAGTCATACAGTGTTTTCGCCATCGCTTCCAGTTCCGTGTTGATGCGGTTGTTGAGGGCGATTTTTTTATCAATAACACTAAGAATAGTCACCAATTTTTCTTGACATTCAATTTCTTCAGGTATCCTGACTGGATATTCTTTTAAAGAAACTAGATCAACTCCAGTTTGTCCTCCGGTTCTGGCAGATAATTTATCAACATATTGGAAAACAGAGTCTTGCTTCAAAAAATAGTATAAAAAATCACGACTTACACCTTCTTTAGGTATAACCTTCAGCAAGGCAACGTTATATGCTCCTTTCAATCCGCGACATATTTGAAAAATTGGGGGACCATACCTACCAATCATAATATCGAATTCATCACAAAATTTCTTCGTCGACGATATTGGTATATACGTGGGAAATGCATCCGTTTTGTAATCACGCGTCTGGATCAACCTGACATATCCAGGTTTAGATACATAAATAAATTGAGATTTTGGAGGTTGACTTCCTCCGACAAAATCACATACATCTTTAATTTTCAGATAATTAAATTTCATATTTGATATCTGCCATCTGCATTTTTATTTGCACTTCTAACTCGCGCGACTGTTCAAAGAGATTATTCAGATTCTCCGTAAATCCTTTCATCTTCGCGGCAAACTGTTCCGGCGTCATGTCGGTGTATTCGATTTTCACATCAAAATACTGTCCGGCGCTGAACGAGTAATTTTTCGCGGCGATGTCGTCATAGCTGACCACCACCGAGAAATCCTCTTCGCTCCACTTGTTGTTAAACGCTTCGCAGATCCGTTTTTCTTCGCACTCCGTCAGCACCGTTTTCTGGTTTTTGCCGTCTTTGACCTTTTCACCTAAATTCGAGGCGTCGATCAGCACCACTTTCTCTTTGTTGCTGGCGTCAATAAACAGGATCGACACGTTGGTACCGGTGGTGGCGAAGATATTCGACGGCATGGAAACCACGCCCGCCAGCATCTTGTTTTGCACCAGATGTTCGCGAATGCCTTTATCAATGCCCGATTGCGCGGTGATAAACCCGGTCGGCACGACGACCGCCGCCTTGCCACCCGGTTTCAGCGAGAAAATGATGTGTTGCAGGAACAACTGGTAAATCTCCATTTTGTCCCTGGCTTTGGCTTTGATTTTCGGTATCCCGGCAAAGAAACGTTGCTGGTTTTCCTTGCTGTCCAGCGCGTCACGAAAGTCGCTGAAATCCATCTTAAACGGCGGGTTGGAGACGATGTAGTCAAAGCGTTTCAGCGCGCCGCCGTCCTTGTGGAACGGATGCAGAATAGTGTTGCCCTGGATAACGTTAGGGATCGAATGCACCAGGTTGTTGAGGATCAGGTTCAGACGCAGCAGGCTGGAGGATTTCTGCGAGATATCCTGGGCAAAGATGCTGCAACGATCTTCCCCAATGGCGTGCGCCACGTTCATCAGCAGCGTGCCGGAACCGGCGGACGGGTCGTAACAGCTTACGTTGCGCACCACGCCCTGCTGCGCTTTCGGCACCAGGATTTCCGCCATGATGCGCGCCACGGCGTGGGGCGTGTAGTATTCCGCGTATTTGCCGCCGGAGTTGCTGTTGTAGTCTTTGATCAGGTATTCAAAGATGGTGGCGTAGAAGTCGAATTTCTGCGTGAAGATGCGTTCGAAGCTGAAATCGGCCAGCTTGTTGATGATGGCGCGGCAGAAATCATCGCGCTTTGATTCGTCGGCGATGTACTGGCTGAGGCGCTCAAACAGCACCACTTTCGCGCCGCCGTCGGTTTTGACCGCGAAGACGTCGTTGTTGGTGGCGGCGATGTCCATCAGGGTGTCGTCAAAAGTTCTGGCAAAGTCCGCTGCGTTTTGTCGGTTATACAAGTAACGAATAAAATGGTGCGGCTTCAGGCGGGCGGTATCCGGGGCCATCCGCTGTTGCAGCTTTTTCAGTTGATCTTCGCTCATTGCGCTGAGCGCATCTTCCCAGCTTTCGGCGCTGGCGATACTTTTATCTTTCTGTTTGGCCTCAAAAGCGAATTTGTCGTTCAGGAATTTGTACAGGAATGCCTGAGTGATAATTTTGAATTCGTTACCGTCGTTGCCCAGGCCGTAGTTCGCACAGATGCTTTTCAGGCTGTCGATCAGGGCTTTGGTTTTGTCTCTAAATTCCAGTTCTACCACGTTCGTGCTCCGGTATTAAATTCGTTCAGGTATTCCGCCACAATCAGGCGGTTGATGTCGCTTACCGCACTGGAGGTCAGAGTGATATGGTGCTCATCCTCAAAGTGCGTGATGACGCATGACTCCATATGCCGCTCAAAATAGCTTTCATTGTTCAGTATCTGGCTGTTGTTCAGCACTTTTTCATCTGCATCCAGCTTAACGCTAAGCAGTGCTTCGAAGATTTTACGCTCCGGCTCGCTCAGGCCGCCGCGCTCGCGCAGGCGTTTGTGGGTACGCGCGTATTTCACGTCGCCCCGGTATTTCTGGCGCAGCAGGTTGTTTTGGCGGTTTAGCTCTTTGATGCGGCCATGAATTTTATTGAGTGTGCCGATATTCGCAACCATTTCTTGCTGGGTGACTTCGCTGAGTTTCTTTTTCTTAAACAGACGCTCCAGTTCGTCTTTCAGGCTGACGAACTGCGGGTCCTGCTGGTCGAAGTTGGCGGCCAGCGCTTCGCGGGTGCGGCGCAGCGTCTCTTTCAGCTCGTCGGCCAGTACCAGCTCTTCTTCACCCACTTTATGGAATTCAAAGATCACCTCTTCCAGCGCCCGGTTCAGCAGGCCGGAGAGGTCAACGCCCTGTTCCAGATCCGCTTTTAGGTTGAGTAAGTCGAGGCGGCGGCTGGCTTCGCGATAAAGGATGTTGAGTTTGTTGAAATCCAGCGCCTGGAGAAACTCAGTGTTGCCCTGGAGGCGGATGAGGTTGTACAGGCTGCGGGCGTCGGCCAGCGCGTTTTTTAGCGCCAGCGCGGTTTCCCGGTCCTGGATCTGGTTTATCTGGTCAGTGAAGATTTCCGCGTTTTCGGTATCGAAGCTAAACAGAACGTCTTTGATGTGTTCGATTTCTTCGCGGATCTCTTCCGCCGATTTGAACAGGCGGGAGTAGTGCTCCATTTCGTCGCCAAGTTCAGCCTGTAGCTCTTCGAAGTAGGCTTTGTTGGTAGCGTCAAATTCCTGGCGGATGTCGGCGAAGTCCACCACGTAGCCGTAGCGGAAGTGGTTGTACGTACGGTTGACGCGGGTCAGCGCCTGGAGCAGGTTGTGCTTTCTGATCACCCGCCCGAGGTAGAGTTTTTTCAGCCGTTTGGCGTCGAAGCCGGTGAGCAACATGTTGTAAACGAACAGCAGGTCAATCTTGCCCGCTTTGAATTGCTCCACCCATTCTTTGCGCTCCTGCTTGCTGCCGATGTCGTGCAAGATCAGGGCGGCGCGTTTGATTTTCCGCGTTTCTTTGGCGTGGAGGTGGTAAACGGCGGCAGGTTCTGCGGCCTGTAATACCGGCATTTCTTCGGAGACTTCATCGGCGGCGGTGGGCGATTCGGCGTAGTCAGTGTTGAATATCTCAAACATCTGCTTGGCCTGTTCAGAGCTGTCGCAAATCACCATGCCGCCGATGGTGTCATCATTCAGCGCGCCCCGGCTTTTGGCAAAGTCGGTGACGATGTAGTTCAGCATCGGTTTAACAAAGCTGGGATGGGCGTAGATGTATTTGCGATCCACATCGCCCATTCTGACTTCCACCTCTTTTAGCGCCTGTTGCAGGATCATTCGGTAGTTGGTGGCGATCTCTTCGCGGATCAGGCGCAGCGTGTAGCCGTCGGCGATGGAGGCGTTGTAGTAGTATTTGTGGATGTAGTCGCCGAAGAGGTCGCGGGAGTTGTAGTCTGTGCCCAGCAGAGGCGTACCGGTCAGGCCAATTTTGATGGCGTTGGTGTCCGACTGGCTTAAATTCGCCAGGAAGCTCCCTTTGGGGTTGTAGCTGCGGTGGACTTCATCGAGGAAGTACACGCGTTGGATGTTGATGTCGTAGTCTTTGGTGGTGACGACATCCGGGTCATCGCGGAATTTCTGGATGTTGACGACGGTGATTTCCGCTTTGCCGTGGTGGTTGTGCAGCGCCTGCGTTGCTTTGATATCGCGAGTGAAGGCTTCGCGGGAGTCGATAAGGTGAACGATTAAGCCACGGGCGGTGAATTCACGCTGCGCCTGCTGGAGCAGATCAAGACGATCGACAATAAAGTAGAATTTCGGGATCACCTGCTGATTCTGGAAGTAATCTGTCAGGAAGCGCACGTTGTAGTATGCCAATGCGGTTTTCCCACTGCCCTGGGTGTGCCAGATAATGCCTTTTTTCACACCCGCGTTCAGCTTGCGCTCAATCGCTTTGGTGGCGAAGAGCTGCGGGTAGCGCATGATGTGTTTTTGGATGCCGCCCGGTTCGGCTACATACACCAGCGCATAGCGCAGGATAAATGCCAGCCGATCCCGGCTCAACAGCGCGGTGCAGAGGCGGTTTGTCGGGCGGTTGTGATCTTTGTTGGTCTGAAATTCCGGGTTGGTGCGGATCACTTCCAGGTTGTTGTCTTTCAGGACGGCGATTTCGGTTTCTTCTGACAGCGGTTTCAGTAAGTTGGTCAGGTTGAAGAGTTCTTCTTCGCGGAAGTAGTTGAATACCGGGTTGCTGTAAGAGCTGCTGGCGTAGAATGCCCCTTGAATCGGCTCCGGGTCGCTGTCGTCATACTCCATGTTATTGGAGAAGATCATGAACTGGGTGATGTTGGCGAAGCGTTTGAATTTGGGGTTTTTAAAGCGTTCGTTGATGCGGTTGCGTTCTGCGACGATGCCTTCCCGATTGTTGGGTTTTTTCACTTCGATAAAGATTAGCGGCATGCCGTTGATCAGCAGCGTGATGTCCGGGCGGAATTCTTCATCACCGTTTTCGCATGTCAGTTCGGTGACGACATGGAAACTGTTGTTGTTGAAGTTATCAAAGTCGATCAGTTTGATACCGGAACGGTCACTGAGTTTTTCGAAGAAGGCGCGGCCCAGATCATCGTTGTCGAGAAGCAGCGTGAGGTCTTTTAACAGGCGTCCGATGTCGTCTGGCGCAAGTCCGGGATTTATTCTGCCAATCGCAGCGGTGAAGAGGTCAGGGAAGATATTGGTTTCTTTGTCCCAGCGTTGTTCTTTAAGGGACAGGTAGTGGTAGCCCAGCCGTATCAGGTGGAGGATGACGGGGATTTTTACTCGGGTATCTTCAGTGAATTTCATTGTGTTCCCTGTATTTATCACGTCTCAGGCCATGCAGCGCCCCACAACCTTGGAACGGCTGGCAACAATGTCTGTTCGATTTGCATCTATGTTACACGTTCTCTTTAAACCGACCGAGTCTATTTGTCGCACTTTGCCTGAATGTAGGTAAGTTTGTATTTTTTGCTCAATGTCGATTTTAAGTGGACGAAATGAGGAATCATTAAACTATTTCTTGCTGTGGCGTATCCCTGAACCTACACTGGTTTAAATATTTCTACTAATGTCTATTCAGGAGCGACATTTGCCAAACTATCTAAACTGGTTGATGCAAAACACGCTACCCGGTCAGGTGCTGCTCCAGTCATGGCTTACCCGCAATGGCGTAGATCGTAAGCTTTCTTATCTCTATGTTCAGAATGGCTGGCTCAGGCGCATCGCTCACGGTGTGTACTGCCGGACGGGCCGTGAGCCGGATTGGGTAGACGCGGTTTACTGCCTTCAAACACAGTGGGAAAAGCCTGTTCGGGTGGCGGGGCTAACCAGCCTTGCGCTTCAGGGCCATGCGCACTATACCGAACCGGGTAAGCCGCAGGTCTGGCTCGCGCTTCCGGCTTACGTCAAACTGCCGGGATGGTTTGCTGCCTTCGAACAATCAGCAACATTTATCACGCTGTATACATCGGGCCTTACCGTTGATGTCTCGTCATTTACTACGGAACTGAAAATTGGCGACCGGCAGTTAGCAGGCAGTGCACCGGAACTGGCCGCGTATGAGATCGCCTGCGGCGTTCCTTCGTTGATCTCGTTCGAACATGCCGATGCTCTGTTTCAGGGGGGGAATCTTCTCAGCCCACGCAAATTGCAGGCACTGCTTCGCGCCAGTCATTCGATTAAAACCAACCGGGTGATGCTTTACCTTGCCCGGCGTAATGGACACCCTTATTTTCAGTATCTTGATCAAAGCGGTATAGAAACAGGTACGGGAAAGCGGCAAATCATACCTGGTGGCTGGCTGGAGCCGGATTATCAAATTACTGTTCCCCGCACATTTAAACCGGAAGGAGTCGAAGATGGATCTGCGTGATAGCTATGCCAGGCAGGTTAAACTGTTGATGGCCGCTCTGCCGCATGTGGCGAAGGAATCCTGTTTCGCGTTGAAAGGCGGCACAGCAATCAATTTATTTGTGCAGGATTTCCCCCGTCTATCGGTGGATATCGATCTGGCGTATAAGAGCTTTGCGGATCGCGATACCGATCTGGCGGCGATCAACGACGCTTTGAAGAGAATTACTGCATCGCTGAACGGCAGACCGGGGATCACCGCGATTCGGCAGGAAAATAAAGCGGATGAAAAGCGCATCATTGTGAATACCGCTGATGCAAAGATTAAGATCGAGGTTAGCCCGGTCTGGCGCGGGCTGTTGTTGCCTCCGGCAGAAATGCCTGTGTGCGAACGTGTGGAAATGGAGTATGGCTTCACCACCATGAGTGTCGTCTCGCTGGCGGATCTTTATGGCGGTAAAATATGTGCTGCGCTTGATCGTCAGCATCCGCGCGATCTGTTTGATGTGTTGAATATGCTGGGGAGACCGGGCCTGACGCGCGAAATTTTTGACGGTTTTCTTTGTTATCTGGCAGGCCATCCCCGTCCCATTGCCGAGTTGCTGGCTTCAAACTGGGATACAGATCGGATTGCCACGTTATACGCTCAGGAATTTTCGGGGATGACTCAGCAGGAAACGTCGCTGGAATCGCTTCTGTCAGTAACGACTTTGCTGCCGCAGGCGTTGAAGTCACATTTTACGGATCTGGATCGCGAGTTCTTGCTCAGTTTTAAGCAAAACAGCCCTGACTGGTCGCGGTATCGCTATCCTGAAATTCAGCATCTTCCGGCTATTCGCTGGAAGCAACGCAATCTGGCGATGCTTAAAGATAAAAATCCGGCGAAGTATGTGGCGGCGGTGAATAAGCTAGAGAGGGTGCTGGAGTAATATTCTTAGCGCTGTTCAGGGACTCTGAATTGGGCCATGATGCTTTGGTTATATGAATAACTTCGTGGCAATAACTCAAACATATTCATTTAATTCAATACATAGCACCATCGAGTAAGAGATCGCTGAGTTATCAGACGATCTCTACTCATGAAAATACGAAACTATCTCTTTCCAAAGCTGATCTGAATAACATTATCTGGAGTACCATTATCAGACTCAATGATCTCATGCTCAATAAAATCCCCCCATTTCAGAAACAGATTCCGTAATTTTTCCGCTTGCTGCCCGACCTGGTAGGTTCTGATTAACCTGTCTTTGGGCACATGATTTAACAGAAGTTCTATAAGCCGTTCTGGTGCGTCCAGATATTCAGCGCAGCCTGTAGCAATGCTGCGGCGTAAATCATGTGGTGAGAAAGGAGCGACTTCTGCCATATATTTTGTTTTCAGGCGTTCAAGAGCACGAGTTATTGCGTCACCGGTGACAGGAAAACTTGGCTTACTGAGCGACTCGAATACCCAGCCGCCTTCTGAAATAATGCGCTGAGTCTTCAATAGAGAAAGCGCCAGAGGATGTAGCGTCACGATATGACTTTTACCGTTTTTGGTTTCAGGTATTGTCCAGCGGTTGCCATTAATCTGCTCCCAACGCATATTCACCGCTTCGGAACGTCGCACCCCCGTCAGGATGATGAGGCGTAATGCGTTAGCAATCGCTTGTGAAAGAATAACGCTGGACGCGATGCCTCGCCCTCCGGTTGCGACAGATCCGCCGCCGAACCCCGCTTCATCCAGTGCCTTCCATAACATTTGCAACTCGTCTTGTGGCAACCAACGCTCACGCGGTTTTCCCATTGAGGCACCAAACATTGCGGGTTTAAGCAAGCGAGCAGGGTTGTGATCGATCAATCCCTGCAAAGCGGCATGGTCAAGCGTCATATTGAGAAGAATAAGTCCCTTGCGGACACCTTCGGCGCTGGTCTTTCTGATCCGTATGAGATGTTCATAAATGTAGGCTCTGGACAGGTCGCAGACGCGTACTGAACCTAAACCTTTCTCCAGATGGCGGCGATATGTTCCCTCATAATCAGCCAGAGTACGCGCCCCAATGGGTTTATTGGTTTCACGGAATGCCAGCCAGTTTTTTCATAATTGTGAAAAAATCGGCATTTGTTCATTTTGCTGTTTTTCCGTTTTTCGCGCATAACGCGGATCAATACCTTGTTTAACCAGCGCCAGCGCGTCTGCATGTGCTTCACGCGCCTGAGACAATGTCATTGCAGGGTAGGAGCCTAACGTTATTTTAATCTGTTTTCCGTTGAGGTAAGGGCGGTAAATCCAGCTCTTCGTTTGACTCCCGGAACGGGATTCGACAGACAGGCCGGAACCTACTTTTGATTTGACGCTGACGGTTATCCGACTTTTTCCTTCAGGGGGAGTCAGGTTTGCGACTTGCCTGTCCTGGGTTATCAATATTGCCATTTTTGGCCTCATCTCGCGTACTTGCTGGCGTACTTGTTTAGCATTGTATAGAGCGAAATTCGATGGAACAATATAAGATGGGTTTTTTGTTTAATTATATGATTTTTAATATTTTTATGAGATTTATAGAGACGTGTAGATATGCGGAAAAATAGATGCTTTTTGGTTTCGTAATGCGAAGGTCGTAGGTTCGACTCCTATTATCGGCACCATTTAAATCAATAAGTTACCTCACATTTAAGTAAACCACGTTCTCCTCTTGTGCCGTATTTGTGCCATTGCGACTTATAATCGCATCGATTTTGCTCGCGTGCTCGGTGAGATGCCCGGCTGAAAGGTGAGCGTATCTTTGAACCATTTCGAGAGTTTCCCATCCTCCCATCTCTTTAAGTGCAAGAAGAGAGACACCGGACTGAACCAGCCAGCTTGCCCAGGTATGCCTCAGGTCATGGAAGCGGAAGTTGCTAATGCCTGCCCGCTTTAACGCTCCCTTCCATGCCTTGTTGCTGTCGGTTCTCATCTTCCTTACCGCTGCTGTTTTTGTTCCGTCGCTTCGGTAGGCAGGTTTGGTGTGGACAAATACCCATCTCTTATGGAGCCCCTGCTGTTTTCTTAATATCTGGCATGCGGTTTCGTTAAGAGGAACTCCGATCGCATTGCCAGCTTTTGTTTCATCAGGGTGCATCCATGCCATTTTCTTATCCAGATCGACCTGTGACCACTCAAGGTCTGTAACGTTGGAACGGCGAAGGCCTGTTGTGATTGCAAACATGACCACAGGGAAGAAATGAGGAGCAATTTCTGCAAACAGGCGCTTCGATTCCTCCTCTGTAAGCCATCTGATTCGTCCATTCTTAACGCGTGGTGTTGATATTTTGGGCGCCCTGTCAAGCCATCCCCATTCAACAGCCATATTGAGAATAGCGCGAAGTATTGCCAGATGCCGCGTCTTCGTTCCTTTGCTTGCCAGCTTTGGTTTATACTCCGGCACTGGCTTGCCAAGCCGCAAACACCTGTCCCGGCTCATCTCCCAGTTCAGGCGATGGCGGCGGTTTTCCATCCCGTCTACCGCCTCCATTATTTTTTCTGTTGTTATGTCAGAGAGAATGGCTTCTCTGAAGTGCAACATCCAGAACGATATAATGCTCTTGTCATCATCAATGGACTTCTTATCCGATTTCTCACGCAGCCACCGTATGCAGGCTTCCTTGAATAGCTTTTTCGGTGATTCCCCGAGATTTTTTACTCTCCACGCTTCTGCTTTCAGACGATCGTGAAGTTCTTGCGCTTGCCTTTTGTCCGATGTTTCAAGAGAGCGTCTAACTCTTGATCCATCTGGCGCGACGAAATCACAGTGCCACGTGCCACCGCGTAGTTTGATTGACATGCTTTAACCTCCTGCACCTCAACCGCATTCACCGCGCTATTGTGTCTTACAGACTTAAGCGCCGCAATGCAGTCTGACTTGCAAATGCGATATGGGCTTTTAGGTTTATCTGGATTTATCTTTGTGGCCTGAAGTCGTCCACTTCGTATCCACTGCGTGATAGTGCCTTTGTCTACCTTCAGATACGATGCTGCCTCTTCACGAGTGAAGATTTCTTCTTCCACTTGGAATCTCCATTTATTGAGTTGGTATTATTGCGGTAGGTCTGGATATCTTGAGAAATGAACAGGCCTCATCGAGTGTGAGGCGGGTTAGTCCTTGCGTAGCTCGCTAATTCTTCTGTAAGTCTCTGGTGCTTTGCTATCTCACGCAGTGCCTGATAGTCAATCTTGCTCATGTCACATCACCCTGAATCCGTTG
>OGXX01003230.1_pt1 | contig 13829 bp, 9 predicted proteins | sample 1576301 | NCBI WGS metagenome assembly OGXX01 (sample SAMEA3541469, study PRJEB24748) | human gut metagenome | biome: human gut; feature: human-associated habitat; material: faeces | place: China | collected 2012
CGCGAAAGGGTCAAGGGACGAAGTCCCTTGCGGAGTCCAGAGGCAGAGCCTCTGGCAGGAGAGTGGTTATGAAAAGAAAGGTGTTCCTGTTTGGAGGAAGCGGCGGACGGATGCTCGAAGCGCTGCTGTTTATGGCGTTCGCGGGCATTACGCCGGAGGAAACGCTGGATTTGGTGCTGTGCGACCCTGATGGCGACGGGATGCACGGCGCTGTTCAGCTGCGTCAGGAATTGGCGGATTATCAGCGCATCTGGGCGTCCCGGACGTATATCGGCACGGAGAACCCTGCCTTCCAGACCGAAATCAACCTCCGCACATGGTGCGATCCGCTGCCCATGAACGCGAAAACGCTCGCGGACTGGACGCAGGACGAAAAGCAGGATGCCCTGCTCTGTCAGGCGCTTTTTCCGGCGGATACCGCGTCTCTTGACCTCAGGCAGGGCTTCCATGACCACCCCGAACTCGCGCGCGTGGCGTTCGCGGCGATGCTCAGCGAATGCGAAAACGACCCCGATGATGCCATGCACTGCACGCTTGATGAGATTCAGTCCGCCTTGAATGCGGGTGAGGAAGTCCGCGTTGTACTGGCTGGTTCGCTCTGCGGCGGCACGGGCGCGGCGGGCATTGAAAGTGTCGCCGCTCTCATCCAAAATCGCTTCGGGCAGAAAGACAACTTCCGCATGGGCGCGGTGCTGATGCTTCCTTGCGCCGACGGGGAATCGCCCGCGCGCGCACAGGCGGCGTTGGAGAGAATCAGCATAGAAAACGCCCTCCAAACCGTCTGCCTGATTGGACTTCCGCAGAGTGCGCAGTCCTCCGGCGGCAACGATTTGCCCCGCCTGACCGACTGGCTTGGTGCGTACTGCATGGATGTGCTGCTGCACCGCCCGACGTGGCTGACGGGCACGTTCACGGTACAGACCGCAGACGGCGCGGCGAATTGGGCGCTGTTCGGCAAGGGTGATGAACGTTATCGCGTGGCGTTTGGCGGATTGCTCAAAGGCGCGCTGCTCTGGCAGCGAAAGATTCTTCCGACGCTGGAAAAACGACTTGCGAAGGGCAATGCGCTCAAAAGCGGGTGGATTGGCTGGTATCCGCATTATTTCCGCGGCGCGGCGGAGGATATCGAGGATGTTCGCGCCGATGCACAGGCCATTGACCGCCTGACGCAGGTCGCGCTGCTGTATCTTGCGGGCATCATCCGTTCGCTGCCGCTGGATCTGCGCTATGCGTCCATGCTGGAAATGGCGCGGGAGCAGGGCAGGGAGCATTATGATATGCAGATTCGCCGCGCGGGGGAACTGGCTGTTCTGCGCTACGATGCCGAGCAGAACGGAATGCAGGAGGACAACGACGTCCACCGCGAAAACGCCGACACCGACCCGGAAGCGGCGGCGGCGCTGGAACGCATTGCGCGGATGGCGGAGAGCATCCAGAACGAGGACTCCGTGCAGAAAACGTTCAATCGGCAAATGGGCGGTCAGGCGGCAATGAAAATGGTGCTGGATGCGCTGGAAAAGGCGGAGAGCGAGAATGACCGTCTGATTCGCGACTACGCCGAGGCGATTCACCGCATTGCGCAGGCGGAAGCTGTCGTCAAGCCGTCCGAGCGCTTCCGCATTGACGACGCGAAGACGAAGCTCAAGCGCATGGAACGCCACAAGCAGATGGCGGCGGGCATGTGCGAGATGCTGCGCCACGACGCGCAGGAGATGCGCGATGGTCAGCTGCGGTTCGAGAAGCCGACGCTGATCTCCGCCGCGCCGGAGAACGGGCTGTTTTTGCAGGAAGCGATGGATCGGCTGCTGCGCGGCGAAAAAGAAGGGCGGAAGGAACTCGCAGCGTGGTTCCCCGTCTTGGTTCAGGGCGGCAAAACGGCGGATTTGCGCAGGACGATGAAGCAGCTGGGGCGCGGGGCGAAGGAAAAGGATGCGCCCGCTGTGCAGCTGCTGCTTGTTGCCATGGAAACCGCCATGCAGGAGGAAAACGCATGAGCAAACTGCTTTTTCTGCCCGATCGAAACGGCAGGGAGAAGGAATCGGAGGGCGCAGGGCTTGTCCGGCTGAGCGCCGATACGTCGGAAATGGCGGCGCTGGCGAAACGGATGGTCATCCGGCAGGAAACGGACGAAATCACCCCCGACGCGGCATATCAGGGCGCAATGGCGCTGGCGCTGCTGCTGGACAGCTGGCAGGGGACGGATGTGCGCCTTGCAGTGCGGACGATTGACGCGCAAAAGTCGCGCTTTGCATCGTGGGTGATGGCGGCGCGCCCGATGGAGCAGCGCAATCAGCCGATTCGCCTGCTGATGCTTGTCAAAGATCAGCAGGAAGCGCTGCTGGGGCTTGTGGACGCGGAAAACGGCTTGACGCTCGCAGCGCAGATGGGCGATATCTGGAACATGCTGCCGGAACGCGCAACATGGGTGAACCGGGAGGATAAGTGCTTCCGCAGCCCGCTGCCGCTGCTCAACGAGGCGGACTGCGACCTGCTGCTCCGCCGTCTGCACCGGATGAATCTGCCGGGCGACCGCGCGAAGTCCTTCCGGGCGGCGCTGAATCAGCGGCTGACGCAGGAGCGCGAGATGCTCTCCCATAGCGAGGAAGAAACGCTGGCACGGCTGGCGATTCGCGCACAGGCAGCGCTGGGGATGATGAAAGTGCCGGGTTTTGCGGTGCTGGAAGAAAATTCGCTGACGGACACGGAAAACTCGCTGATGCAGTGCTTCACGTCGGAGACGGTCGGGGCGAGCGAGGGGCTTAAACGTCAGCAGGTGCTTCTGTGGCACGGCAAGGCGTTCGGGCGCAGCAGCAAGGTACTGGGCTGGACGGACACAAACTGGCCGGATGAAGCGGAAACGCTGAATGGCGTGGAGCAGGAAATTGCCCTGATGGCGGACGGTTCAGTTTGGTGGAACAAGAAGCTGGCGGATGCGCTGAATGCGTACCTGCGCGAGCGGAGCGACAAGGCGCTGCTGCCCGCGGCGCGCGAATACCTGACGCTGGTCAAGGGGCAGGCGGAGCAGAATGCGCGGCAGGTGCAGGGCACAGTGACGCTGCAATTCCCGTGGCGGGCGGACAGCGGCGCGGTGCAGTCGCTCTTGCAGGAAGCATTGGGCGACGGCTGGCAGGAAGTCGCGAAGCAGCCGTTTTCGCAGCGCCTGACGTGCCTGACCGGGGTGCAGCTCGGCGACCAGGCATTGCGCACCTGCTGCATCCTCGAAAACGCGACGATGCTGCCGCCGCTGTCTATGGAAATGGCGAAAACGGTGGCGGAGAACCCGACCGCGCTGGCGCTGGATGCTTTCCGCTATCAGGTGGAGGAGGACGGCAGCGTCACTGCGTCGTATCTGCTCAGGGCGCGGGGCGAAGTGCGGTTTGTGCGCACCTACGCGCCGGACGAGCAGCTGTACCTGGAAAACCCGCCGATGGTGGCGGTGTACCCGTGTGCGCCGATGGCGTTCTGGCATCAGTATCAGGTGCTGGTGAAGGGCGGCGACGCGAAGGTGTACGCGCTGTCCGACGGGCAGTGGCAGGGCGTGGAGAATCGGGAGAACTGGACGGCGCTGCTGACGGCGCAGTACCCATCCTGCCTGACGCTGGAAAAGGACGGCGAGAGCCTCGGCGCACTGCCGAATATCCTCGATAAAGAGCCGGGCGCGGGCGGAAATCAGCCTGCGATTGCGTCCATTGACCTCGGTACGGCGGTCACGGCGGTGACGCTGACCATCGGCGGACGGGAGATTCCGGCGACGCACCGTCCGCTGCTGCGGATGCTGCTGACCCTATCCGACACGCCGATGGACGACATGATGACGAGCCTGACGATGGCGGCGAACCTCATCCCGACGGCAGTGGTGCTGACGGGCGCGGGCGATGTGCCGGGACGGGACGGTTATGTGTACCGCCCGGCGGACATGGCTGCGCTGGCGGCGAAGGAGGAAAATCGTCTGCTGACCGGCTTCAAATGGCGCAGCGACGCGGCGGGCGTTCGGGCGCGGACACTGCTGATTCAGCAGCTGATGCTGGACACGGCGCTAAGTGCCGTCCTGCAAGGCGCGGGAAGCCTGTCGTGGCGCATTGCCATGGAGGATGACATGGGCGACGGCGGACGGCGCGCGGTGCTGGACGCGGTGGAAAACGGCGCGGCGGCGGCGACGATTGCCTCGGGGCTTGCGCCTGTCCCCGGCACGGAGCGCGTTTCGTGGACGCCGGAGACAGCGGCGCTGGGCGCGTACCTGCGCGGCGAGGGCGGAATCCACGGCGGATGTGCGGCACTGGACATTGGCGCGGGCAGCATCCGCGCGGCGATCTATCTGCAGAACCGCACGACCCCGGAGCGCAGCGCGAACATCCCATATGGCACGCAGCTGACGCTCTACGAGACGTACGCGAATCACCCGGAACGTATCGAATACGATTTTGGCGGCTGCTCAATGGGGAGCTTATCGCTGGCGAAAGATGCGCTGATGGCGGCGTTCTCCGTTGCATCGGATACGCAGGCGCACGTCGGCAAAACGTGCATGATGCTCGACCTCCTGCTGACTGAGAACGCCGCGCCGCTGGCGATGCACTTGAACGCGCGCGCAAACGCCGGGCAGGTGACATTCTTACAGAGCGTAGCGGCGGAATATCTGGCGGGGACCCTGTTCGCTGCGGGCCTGCTGACGGCGGACGTGCAGGCGGATTCGATGCAGAATCACTATCTGCCCGCGTCGCTGCCGGTAGCGCTGACGGGCGGAGGAGCGCTGCTTGTGAACCTGCTTCCATCTGGGATGGTGGGCAATCTGAACCAGTTCGTATCCGTCGCGACGGGGCGGACGTATGCGGCGGGAAACATCCAAGTGCAGCTGATGCGCGAAGGCAAATGGGCGATGAGCCGGGGGCTAAGTGCGCTGAAAACGCTGGAAATTCCGCCGGAAACGCCGGATTTGACGCGGCATCAGTCCTTCTCCGAGCAAATGCTGCACCTGATGCAGACGCTCTGCACAGTCTGTCCGGCGCACATGTGGCTGCTGCATCCGGGACTGTTTGACAGCATGGGGCGGATGACGCCCGCGGGCATTGACACAGTGCGGCGTGTTTCCGCGCGCACCTTCGGCGAAGATGACGATATGCCCGCGTCGGTGATGCAGTTCCTTTCGGAGCTGCGAAGGTCGCCGATTGTCGCGGATCAACTGACACCGCCGGGAAACTGATACTAATTCTCATCGAAACCATGTCATTCGCACAGCATCCTTTCCGCCCTGGCTTTGCTTCGTTCCGCTCGCGCGTACCTCCAGTACGCCTCGCTTCACTCAGCTTTGCCAGAACGAAAAATCTGCTATGCTCGATGCCATGTTTTAGAATCGAATTAGTATGATTTTTGCACAACAAAACCCGCGCTTCGGCAGGAATGCCTCCTGTCAAAGGCGGGTTTTTTGATTCGTCTTATTCCACCAGTTTGAACCCTTGTTCCGTTAACTTTGCTTTAATTTCCTCAATCTGCGCAAAATCACGCGTTTCCATACTAATCCGCAGCAAACAGCTCGTCACCGCATATGACGCGTCCGACCGTTCATGCGTCACGCCCACAATGTTCGCGCCGCACTCCGAAATTACCTGTGTCACGCCCAGCAGCTGCCCCGGCTTATCGTCCAGCGCAATCGTCAGCAGGCAGTTGCGCCCTTCGCGCTGCAAACCGCGCGTGATGACGCGGCTCAAAATGTTCACGTCAATGTTGCCGCCGGAAATCAGGCAGCAGACCTTTTTGCCGGCAATCGGCAGCTTGCCGAACATGGCTGCAGCGACCGTGACTGCGCCCGCGCCTTCCGCGACCAGCTTCTGCTTTTCCATCAGCGCCAGAATCGCCGCGGCGATTTCGTCCTCGCTGACCGTGACAACCTCGTCGACGTACTTGCGCACCATGTCAAGCGTGATATCGCCGGGGTGCTTGACCGCGATGCCGTCGGCAAATGTGCGTACGCTGTCAAGCGTGATGGCTTCTCCGGCTTCCAGCGAGCGCTTCATGCTGGGGGCGTTCTCTGCCTGCACGCCGTAGACTTTTACCTTGGGGTTCAGCGATTTGATGGCGCACGCGACGCCGGAAATCAGCCCGCCGCCGCCGATGGAGCAGACGACCGCGTCCACATCAGGCAGCTGATCGAGAATTTCCAGACCGATTGTACCCTGACCGGCGATAACCTCCTCATCGTTGAAGGGGTGGATGAAGGTCATGCCTGTTTCCTGCTGCAGCTGGCAGGCGTAGTTGTAGGCGTCGTCATACGCACCCTTGACGAGGCAGACCTCCGCGCCGAGGGCTTTGGTGGCTTCAACCTTGCTGATAGGCGCGCCGTCGGGCATACAGACAATCGCCTTGATGCCCATGCGGGACGCGGCGAGCGCGACACCCTGCGCATGGTTGCCCGCGGAGCAGGCAATAATGCCGGCCTTGCGCTGTTCCTCGTTCAGCTGGCTGATTTTATAATATGCGCCGCGCAGTTTGAACGAACCGGTTAACTGGAGGTTTTCGGTCTTGAGGTAGAGGTCGTAGCCCTGCGAGAGCTTCGCGGCGTAGATGACGTCAGTCTTGCGGGCGACAGGCTTCAGGACGTAGGCTGCATGGTAGATTTTATCGAGCGTCAGCATGGTGGTGAAATCTCCTTTGTGAAAGGATATTGATGAGGAAAGGTTGCTTTGCTTGATTGACTTGGAAAAGGAAATGTGCTTTTTTGTGGCAGGGGGAATCGCCTCTGCGGAGGCGACAAAGGGGCTTTCCGATCGCCCACTTGACCCCTTCGGCGCGCATACTCCCATGTTTCTTAGTTTTTATCGTTGCAGGGGGACGCGCCTGCGGGCGCGCAAGGGGGCTTTCCGGTCGCCCCCTTGACCCCTTCGGGCATCCCTGCAATATAATTGATGAACTGCTGTGCGGTACGACCAGAAACACCGCCGTGGCGGATTTCCCAGCGGTTCGCGGCTTGCAGAAGCTCGTCTTCGGTCAGGGTCAAACCGTCGGGCAGGCGCGCGGCGATGCCTTTCACGATGTCGTGGTACTGCTGGCGGTTCGGGCTGACGTAGCAGATGGCGCAGCCGAAACGCGCCGCCAGCGACAGCTTCTCTTCCATCGTGTCCGAACGGTGGATATCGCCGTTGTGTTCCATGTCGTCGCGGTCCTTCCACGTCTCTTGGACGAGGTGACGGCGGTTGGACGTCGCGACAATCAGCACATTCGCCGGGCGCGTCTCCACGCCGCCCTCAATGACGGCTTTCAGGAACTTGTATTCCACTTCGTGTTCCTCGAACGACAAATCGTCGATGAAAATCATGAAGCGGTAGTTGCGGTTCTTGATTTTCGCAATCACCTGCGATAAAAGCCCAAACTGGTGCTTGTAGATTTCAATCATCCGCAAGCCGCGGTCAGCGTATTCGTTCAGAATCGCCTTGACGGAGGTGGATTTGCCTGTGCCCGCGTCGCCATAGAGCAGCACGTTGTTCGCCGCGCGCCCCGACACGAACGCTTCCGTGTTCTGCCGAAGCTCCTTCTTCTGCGGCTCGTAGCCAATCAGGTCGGAGAGCAGGACAGAATCAATGTTGTTGATGGCGTTGAGCGTAAACGAGCCGTTTTCATCCTCCTGAATGCGGAATGCCCTGTTCAAGCCGAACATGCCCACGCCGCAGTCACGGTAGTGCGCCGTTACGAGGTCGAAAATCTCGTTCTCGTCCTTTGCGCCCGCGATGGCGGCGGACAGCGCCCGCACCTTTTCTGATACCGTGCGGTAGTACATCTGCGCCTTTTTCGGGATGGCGGTGTAATTCTCCAGCACGGTAAAGCAGTCGATGCCCAAATCCTGCTCGATGGGCGCGAAATCGAAGTGAAACAGGCGCTTGAAAACGGCAAAATCCGCCTTGGCGAAGTGGTTGACGCTGCCGTCGCTTGCGCCGACCCGCTCACAGGTCAGCGAGAAGCTGTTCTCGTTCATCATCAGCACGAACGTCAGGTAGTCATGCCACAGATTGCAGTTGAAGCCGTAGCGCGTCGCTAAATCCAGCAGACGCTTGACCTGCTGATAAATGCGCGACACCAGCACCGGCTTTTCGCATTCGCCGTGCGCCCAGTCGGAGAAAATGCCGGACAGTTGGCGCAGGATGCTGTCCTCGCCCAGATTGGAGTAGAGCAGCAGCTGCGATACCTCTCGATACATAGATTATCCTCTTACAGGCGCGCAAGAATTGCGTCCGTCATTTCGGTGCAGGTCAGCGGCTGAATGTCCGACTGCCCGACGATATCCGCCGTGCGCAGCCCGTCGTTCAGAGCGGCGTCCACTGCGTGCTCGATGCAGTCCGCCTCGTCCGCCATGTCGAAGGCGTAGCGCAGCATCATGGCGGCGGAGAGAATGGTGGCAATAGGGTTCGCTTTGTTCTGCCCGGCAATATCCGGCGCAGAGCCGTGAATCGGCTCATACAGTCCGCGCTTCGTCGCGCCCAGAGACGCGCTCGGCAGCATCCCGATGGAGCCGGTAATCTGGCTCGCTTCGTCGGAGAGAATGTCACCGAACATGTTGCTCGTCACGACGACATCGAACTGGCTCGGACGACGGACAAGCTGCATGGCGGCGTTGTCCACCAGCATATCGCTGACGGTCACGTCCGGGTACTCCTGCGCAATCCGATGCACCGTCTCGCGCCACAGCCGGGATGTTTCCAGCACGTTCGCCTTGTCGATGGAAATCACGTTCTTGCGGCGCTTGCGGGCGGCGTCAAACGCGGCGCGGGCAATGCGCTCAATCTCCATGACGCTGTACCGCTCGGTGTCGTAAGCCTCCGCGCCATACTGCCCCTCGCGGCGGCCACGTTCGCCAAAGTAAATGCCGCCGGTCAGCTCGCGCACCATCATCAGGTCAAAGCCCTGCGCGACAATGTCTGAACGCAGGGGGCATTCGTCCTTCAAGGCGGGATACAGCTTCGCCGGGCGCAGGTTCGTGTACAGCCCCATGGCGGCGCGGATGCCGAGAAGCCCTTTTTCCGGGCGCAGATTCGCAGGTTGACTGTCCCACTTCGGGCCGCCGACCGCGCCAAGCAGCACGGAATCCGACGACAGGCAGCCGTCAATCGTCTCCTGCGGCAGGGGATTGCCCGTTTCGTCAATCGCCGCGCCGCCAATCAGATAGCGGGTGAAGGTGAACGTATGCCCGAACTTTTCCGCAACGGCTTCCAGCACTTTCACGGCGCTGTCCACGATTTCCGGGCCGATGCCGTCGCCGCGCAGCAGTGCAATGTGCTTTTCCATTTTATTCCGCCTCCATATTCTGCTGACGTGCCTTCAAATAGGAGAGAAGCCCACCGTGCGCAATAATCTTCTGGATAAAGGGCGGGAAAGCCGTCGCGTGGTATGTTTTCCCGGTCGTTTCATCGGTGATGGTGCCGGTCGCAAAATCAACCGATACTTGGTCGCCGTTTGCAATCTCCGCCGCCGCTTTGGGGCATTCCAGAATCGGGAAGCCGATGTTGATGGCGTTGCGGTAGAAAATGCGCGCGAAGCTCGGCGCAATGACGCAGGAGACGCCGCACGCGCGGATGGCAATCGGCGCATGTTCGCGGGAGGAGCCGCAGCCGAAGTTCGCGCCGCCGACGATGATGTCCCCCGGCTGCACCTTCTGCGCAAAGGTTGCGTCAATGTCCTCCATGCAGTGCTTCGCAAGCTCATCGGGCGAGGGGGCGTTCAGGTAGCGCGCGGGGATAATCACATCCGTATCCACGTTGTCGCCGTATTTGTAAACCTTGCCGCTGGGCATGTTACTGCGCCTCCTTTGCAATGTCACCCGGGTCTGCGACGCAGCCCATGATGGCGGATGCCGCCGCAACCGCGGGGGATGCCAGAATCACTTCGCTCTTGACGTGTCCCATGCGCCCGACGAAGTTGCGGTTCGTCGTCGCGACGGCGCGTTCGCCCTCGCACATGCAGCCCATATGTCCGCCGAGGCAAGGACCGCACGTCGGCGTGGACACGGCGCAGCCCGCTTCGATGAAGATTTCGGTCAAGCCTTCCTTGATGCAGTCCAGTGACACCTGCTGCGTCGCCGGAATGACGATGCAGCGCACGCCGTCATGCACATGATGTCCCTGGAGGATTTCCGCCGCCTGCCGCAAATCGCTGATGCGCCCATTGGTGCAGCTGCCGATGAGGACCTGCTGAATCGGCAGCCCCTTCACTTCGCTGACGACCTTGGTGTTGCTGGGCAGGTGGGGCAGGGAGACGGTCGGTTCAAGCGCGGAGAGGTCAATCTCCACCGTGCGCTCGTATTCCGCGTCGGGGTCGGCTTCATATGCCGTCCACGGACGGTCAACGCGCCCGAAAACGTACTCAACCGTCTTTTCGTCCACCGGGAAAACCGGGTCGCTGCTTAAGATTTCTTCTTTGGCTGTGAGTGTGTACCATTTTTTGCCAAGATACATTCCGAATTCACCTTTCTTAGAAGGTGCAACCTGTGTGCTGCTCTCGCTTACAGTGAATTTATCTTTAATCTTTGCCATGAACTCTTCTTCACTTAAACCATTCAGGTCCTTTACAACTCTGTTATATGGCATTATCATAAGTTCTTCGTCTGGGAATAATACTGACAGGAAATAATTGAACTCTTCTTTGCCTGTATATCCCGGATTAGCTTCTCTTCTGCGTAAACCTACCTTTACAGCAGAAGCTGCCCTGTGGTGTCCGTCCGCAATATATATCTGGTTAATTCCTGCAAATGCGTTCTCTATAGCCTCTACAGATTCTTTACTGCTTATTTTCCAGACCTGATGTCTTATTCCATCAACCGCTGTAAAACTGTATACAGGCTTCTCCTGCTTGGCTTTGGCAACCTCTGCACTTATTACTGCATTAGCTCTGTATGCCAGGAATATAGGACCAGTCTGGGCACTGCAGGTATCAACATGGTTAATTCTGTCTAATTCTTTGTCAGCTCTTGTGTTCTCATGCTTCTTAATAACATTGTTAAGATAATCATCAATAGAAGCACATGCTACAATTCCTGTCTGTGTTCTTCCATCCATTGTAAGCTCATACACATAATATGCCTTGTCCTTATCTGTTATAAATGTTCCATCATCTATAGCTTCCAAAAGCATATCATGGGCTTTCTTATATACATGCTCACTATACATATCAACCGATTCATCAAACTGGGTCTCTGCCCTGTCAATCTTAAGAAATGATAATGGTTCTCTTTCCACCTCTGCTCTTGCTTCCTTTGAATCATACACATCATAAGGAAGAGCTGCTACTCTGTCTGCCACTTTCTCAGCCGGTCTGACACATTCAAATGGTCTTATTACTGCCATACTAACCTCCATCCGCACTATTTAACTTAAGTACTATACTTTCATATATTAGATATATTTTAACATTCAGACAACCTTAATACAAGAAAGACCAGCCAAATGTTACAACAAATGACTGGTCTTTGATATTATTATCATTTTATATGATTACTTAATAACTCTTACCTTGATAACACCTTCAATTGCTGAAAGCTCTTCTACTACTGCCTCTGGTGCAGATGCTTCAATATCTAAGAGAGAATATGCATAATCACCTCTTGACTGGTTAGCCATAGATGATATATTGATGCCTGCAGCACCAAGAACTGTTGTTATCTTACTGATAACCGCTGGAACATTCTTGTGGCATACAGTAATTCTTCCTTTAGTTGCACATACTCCGCAATCACAGTTAGGGTAATTAACTGAATTGACAATATTACCGTTCTCGATAAAGTTTCTAAGCTCATTAACTGCCATAATAGCACAGTTATCTTCAGCTTCTGCTGTTGAAGCTCCAAGATGAGGAAGAACAATTGCTCCTTCCATCTTAGCTGTTGTTGGGTTAGGGAAATCTGAAACATAAGTCTTAACTCTTCCAGACTTAAGTGCCTCACCGATAGCAGCTTCATCAACAAGTACATCTCTTGCACAGTTGATAATTACTGTTCCATCCTGCATAAGGTCAAATGCTTCCTTATTAATCATTCCCTTAGTGCTGTCAAGTGCAGGAACATGAACTGTAATATAGTTACATTCCTTATAGATATCCTTAACATCAGATATGTACTTAACTTCACTTGAAAGATTCCATGCAGCCTTAACTGAAACATATGGGTCATATCCGTATACTTCCATTCCAAGTGCTATAGCTGCATTGGCAACTAACTGTCCAATTGCTCCAAGACCGATAACACCAAGCTTCTTGCCCTTGATTTCCTGTCCTGCAAATGCTTTCTTAGCCTTCTCAGTTGCCTTGGCAATATCAGGGTCTTCTGCATTATCTGCAACCCACTTGTTACCACCGATTAAATCTCTTGATGCTAAAAGCATAGCTGCAATAACCTGTTCCTTAACTGCGTTAGCATTAGCTCCTGGTGTGTTGAATACAACAATACCTTCCTCTGCACATTTGTCAAGAGGAATATTATTAACGCCAGCTCCTGCTCTTGCAATTGCAAGAAGATTATCACTGAGCTCCATATCATGCATCTTGGCACTTCTTACAAGTACAGCCTGCGCATCTTCAAATGAGCTTTCTGTATTATACTCATCAGAAAAAAGCTTCAAACCACATGCCGCTATATTATTAAGACAATTAACATTAATCATTATGCATTCTCCTTCTCGAACTTCTTCATGAATTCAACAAGCTTCTCTACACCTTCGATTGGCATAGCATTGTAGATAGATGCTCTCATACCGCCAACTGTTCTGTGTCCCTTAAGGTTAACAAATCCTGCAGCTGCAGCTTCCTTAATGAACTTAGCTTCCATAGCATCCTTAGCTTCTTTATCTTCAATGTTGCATACAAAAGGTACATTCATAAGTGAACGGTCTTCCTTAACAACTGTTCCCATGAATAACTTGCTCTCATCAAGGAAATCATAAAGAATCTTAGCCTTCTTCTCATTGTGTTCCTTCATTGCTGAAAGTCCACCCATTTTCTTAATCCACTTGAACACCTTGCCACAGATATAGATATTGTAGCATGGTGGTGTATTATAAAGAGAATCTGCATCTGCCTGTGTCTTCCACTTAAGCATTGTAGGAGTTCCTGGAAGAACGTCATCTGTTATAAGGTCTTCTCTGATAATAGCAATTACAACGCCTGCTGGTCCGATGTTCTTCTGGACACCGCCGTATACAACGCCGTACTTAGTTACATCCATAGGCTCTGATAAGAAGCATGATGAAACATCTGATACAAGAATATGACCCTTAGTGTTAGGTAATGTCTTATACTTTGTTCCGTAAATTGTGTTGTTCTCACAGATATATACATAGTCAAGATCCTCTGGAATATCAAGATCTGAGCAGTCTGGAATATATGAAAATGTCTTGTCTGCTGATGAAGCAAGCTCAACAGCCTCTCCATATATCTTAGCTTCTGCAAATGCTTTCTTAGCCCACTGTCCTGTAAGGATATAACCTGCTTTCTTATTCTTCATAAGGTTCATAGGCACTTCAGCGAAGAACTGCGATGCACCACCCTGTAAAAATAACACCTTATAGTTATCTGGGATGTTAAGAAGGTCTCTTAAATCCTTCTCTGCCTCTTTGATGATGTTGTCATAAACCTTGGATCTGTGGCTCATTTCCATTACCGACTGACCGCTTCCCTGGTAATCTAACATTTCATCTGCTGCTTCTTTGAGTACTTCCTCTGGTAAAACAGCTGGACCAGCGCTAAAGTTATAAACTCTACTCACCTTTTCTTCCTCCTAAAATATAAATTATTAAAAACTATTTTAGTCCTTTATCACATTAAAGTCAATATATGAATTATTTCTTGTTATTAAGGTCTTC
>OGXX01003233.1_pt1 | contig 13814 bp, 10 predicted proteins | sample 1576301 | NCBI WGS metagenome assembly OGXX01 (sample SAMEA3541469, study PRJEB24748) | human gut metagenome | biome: human gut; feature: human-associated habitat; material: faeces | place: China | collected 2012
GGAGGGGGACCCCTCTCGCGCCAGGCGAGGGGGCCTCCCTCCCCTCAAGAAAAACCTACGACAGCAGCTCCACGCGCACCCGTTCCCCGGCGGTGAGGCCCTCGCGGTTCTCGGCGCAGATGACGAGGCCGTCGGCCTCCACCAGGCCGGAGACCACGCCGGAAGGCTTCATGAGCGGCTGGGCCAGCCAGTCCACATCGGAGCAGTCCAGGCCCCGGGGCAGCCAGGCGGCCTCGATGGCCGCGGCGCTGACGGGCACCAGTCTGACGCGGATGTAGTCGCGGCGGCCCTGGGCCGAGGCCACGGCGCGGGCCAGGCGGGCGGTGAGGGAGGGGGCGGGCCCGTCCCCGGCGCTGCCCTGCAGATGCTCCAGCAGGGGCACGAGGAAGGCGCGGGCGCAGACCAGGGCGCTGCTCACATGGCCGGGCAGGCCCATGAGGCATTTGCCGCCGCTGCGGGCCAGGATGAAGGGCTTGCCGGGGCTGATGGCCACGCCGTGGGTCAGCAGCTCGCTGCCGGGCACGGAGGTAAAGACGTCCACGGTATGGTCGCGCATGCCGGCGGAGGAACCGCCGGAGACCACCACCACGTCGGCACCGTCCAGCGCGGCCAGCACGGTGCGGCGCAGGGCCTCGGCATCGTCGCGCACCAGACCGGCCAGCGTGGGCTCGGCACCGGCACTGCGGCAGAGGGCGGCAAGGCTGTAGGAATTGACGTCCCGCACCTGGCCGGGGCGGGGCTCGCTTTCGATGGGCACCACCTCGTCACCGGTGGAGATGACGGCCACCCGGGGCGCACGGCGCACGGCCACGTCCCGCTGCCCAAAGGAGGCCAGCAGGCCGATCTCCTGCGGGCGCAGCCTGCGGCCCGCAGGGATGATGCAGTCACCGGCGGCGGCGTCCTCGTCGCGCATGACCACATGGTCGCCGGGGGCCTGGGTGCGGGTGAGCTCCACCATATTCCCGCCGGCCGGGCGGGAATATTCCACCATGACCACGCAATCCGCGCCCTCGGGCAGCATGCCGCCCGTGAGGATGCGCGCGCACTGGCCGGGCTGGAGGCGGATGTCCGGCACGGCGCCCATGGGGCAGTCGCCCACGCATTCCAGCAGGGCGGGGGAACCTTCCTGCGCGCCGAAGACATCACGGGCGCGCACGGCGAAACCGTCCACGGTGGAACGGTCGAAACCGGGCAGGTCGGCAGGGGCGTGCAGGGCTTCCGCCAGGCGGCGGCCCAGGGCTTCCGTCAGGGGGACGGTCTCCGCGGGCAGGACGGGCAGGGCGCGCAGGTGCCCCAGCACGGTCTCCACGGATTGCAGGGTCAAAAAGTTCTTCATGGCGTCTCCTTGTGCGTCCGGCGGTACGGGCCGGACGGCAGGAAAGCATACCGCAATGCCCGCCGGGTGCAAAGCCTTTGCTGCCTGCGCCACGGAGGAAAGGAGCGGCCAGGGGCGCGCGGCCATCCTTGCGGGAAGATGTCCCGGTGCGGGCATCAGCGGCCAGGGGGCGCGGGCACGCGGGCCGTTGCGGGACGGGGCCCCGAAGATGCGGCATGACGCGGGCGGTGTGGGGAAAAGTCGGCCCTTCGGGGAAGTCCGGCCGCCGGCGCCGGTGCGGGCGCCTTTCCCGCCGGTGCCGCCCGGCAGCCGGGCTACAGGCTCTCCGTCTCCATGGCCGAACGGTAAAGGCACAGGCGGGCGCACAGGCCGCCTTCGGGCCGGTTGTGCAGGCTCAGTTCCCCGCCGTTGCGGCAGGCCATGCTGCGGGCGATGCTCAGGCCCAGGCCGCTGCCGCCGGTATGGGGGCTGCGGGCCTCGTCCAGGCGGAAGAAGGGCTCGAAGACCTGCTCCAGCATCTCGGGAGGGATGCCGGGGCCGTCGTCCAGCACGTCGATCTGCAGGACATCGGCCTTTTCGAGGAGACGGATGCGCACACGGGCGGAATAGCGCAGGGCATTGTCCAGCAGGTTGGAGAGGCAGCGGCGGAGGCTGTTGGGGCGCACCGTCCAGGGCTGGCGGCAATGGCCTTCGAGCATGACGTCCTGCCCCATGTCCTGCCGGTCGGAGACCAGGCTGTCCAGCAGGGCGTTCATGTCCATGCGCACGGCGGCCTCGTCGCGGGCGCTGCCGCGGGTGAGCTCGGCGCTGTTGGCCATGATGCCGCCCAGGATGTCGATGTCGCCCAGCAGCTTGGCCCGCAGGGGGGAGGCGGGGTCCATGCCCTCCACGCGCAGGCGGATGCGGGTCAGGGGGGTGCGCAGGTCGTGGGCCACGGCGGCCAGGATGCGTTCGTGCTGGCCCACACCGGCGCGGATGCGTTCCTGCATCTTGTTGAAGGCCCGGGCGGCCTCGCGCACTTCGGTGGGCCCGTCTTCGGGCAGGGGCGCGGTGTAGAGGTTGCGGCCAAAGCTCTCGGCCTTGCCGGAGAGCACCCGCAGGGGCCGCACCATGCGATGCACCACCACGAGGATGAGCAGGATCAGCAGGCCCGCTTCCAGCAGCAGCATGGCCAAGGAGGCCTGGCTGGGGGAGAAGTCATAGGCATCGCCGCTGCTGATGACCACGCACAGCCATTTGCCGTCGTCCAGGCGCACGCTCACCCGGCTTTCGTACACATGGGTCCAGGGCACATGACGGCGCAGGGTGGGGTTCATGCTGTCGGCCACATGCACGCGCTGGACCTCGGTCAGCATCTCGCGGGTATCCAGATCGGTCTCGATGCTGTTCAGGTTCTTGCGCAGGCGGTCGCGCAGGTACAGGGCGCGTTCGTCTTGCGCCTGCCGGGCCGGATTGGGGGCATCGCCCAGGCTCAGATGGACCACGTCCAGCCGCTCCAGCCGTTCCAGCAGGGAGCGCTTGTACTCGAAGGGCTCGGAATGCAGGAGCTGCAGGGAAAGGGCCAGGCTGTTGGCCTGCTCCAGCAGGGCGGACCGGGCCGCCTGCCGCTCCTCCACCCGCTGGACCGTGACAGTGGCCACGCCGTGCAGCAAAAGGATGCCGCCGATGAGCATGCCCGCCAGCTGTGCGGAAAGCGTGGTGGGCGTCAGTCTGCGCAGCAGACGGGCAAGAAAGGCCGGCATGCCGCTACTTCCCGGGCATGATGGGGGCATCCACGGGCAGGGCCGGACGCACGAACTGCGGGCGCACGTCCGTGGCCAGCACGTAACCGTCGCCGCGGACGGTCTTGATGAGCTGGGGCTCGCGGCCGTTGTCGCGCAGGCGGGTGCGCAGGCGGCTGATCTGCACGTCGATGCTGCGGTCATAGGGCACGGCATTGCGGCCCTGGGTGCGTTCCAGCAGCTCGTCGCGGCTGAGTACCCGCTGGGGGTTCTGCAAAAAGATCTCCAGCAGGCGGTATTCCGTGCCGCTCAGGGAGACCACCACCCCGTCGGGCGCCACCAGATGGCGGGCGCTGCGGTCCAGCAGCCAGCCCGCGAACTGCAGGGGCGTGGTCTCTGGCTGGTCGCGGCGGGCGCCGCCCTCGGTGCGGCGCAGCACGGTACGGATGCGGGCCAGCAGCTCGCGGGGCTCGAAAGGCTTGCTCAGGTAGTCGTCGGCGCCCAGCTCCAGGCCCACGATGCGGTCGGTGATGTCGCCCAGCGCGGTGAGGAAGATGACGGGCACCGTGGACTCCGCACGCAGGGTGCGGAACAGTTCCAGCCCGTTCATGCCGGGCAGCATGATGTCCATGACGATCAGGCTGCAGGGCACACGGCGCTGCATCTCGAGGAACTCCGCCGCGTTCCCCGCCGTACAGGTGGAAAAGCCGTTGCGGCGCAGATAGTCGGAAAGCAAGGAGCGGATTTCTTCATCGTCGTCAACGATACAGATGGTATGGATCGTGTTCATGGTCCGCACTCTTGGGCTGAGGGACAGGGGATTGTGACAAAATATGACACACTATTACTGCCATGTTGCGGTACTGTATCAAAAATGACAGTAAAGATGCTCACTTATCCATAGTACCTGCACTCGCGGCAGGAGGCAACCACAAGAGGGGGCAGGGGCGGACGTCAGTGACCTGCCGGCAGGGGCAGCCCCGCCTCCAGGCGCAGCAAAAAGCGCTTGACGGCCAGGCCGCCGCTGTAGCCGCCCAGACCGCCACCGGCGGCGATGACCCTGTGGCAGGGGATGACGATCATCAGCGGGTTGCGGCCGTTGGCCCGGCCCACGGCGCGGCAGGCACGCGGGTCGCCCACGGCCGCGGCCAGTTCGCTGTAGGAGCAGGTCCGCCCGTAGGGGATGTCCTGCAGGGCCCGCCAGACGCGCAGCTGGAAGGGCGTGCCCCGCGGGGCCAGCGGCAGGTCGAAGCGGCGCAGGCGGCCCGCGAAGTAGGCCGCCAGCTGTTCCCGGGCCGCGTGCAGCAGGGGGCTCGTCACGGCCTGCCCCGGCAGGGAGACGGCCCCGGGCGGGCACAGGGCCGGGGACGGGAGCGGGCATGTCCTGTCCAGGGCCACCAGATGCCCGTCCTCTTCCGTGAGCCAGAGCGGGCCCACGGGGCTTTCCAGACCGGCGACCGGCATCAGGCGCGGCTCCCGGCGGCATCGTCCCGCAGGCGCAGGGAGGCCAGCGCCCCCAGGGCCGCCACGGGCACCAGGCAGGCCATGGCCGTGCCCAGACCGCCGAAATGGTCCGCGATCCAGCCCAGCAGGGGCATGGCCATGCCGCCCAGGGTCATGGGCAGGCCCAGGGTCACGCCCGAGGCGAAGCCCATGTTGCGGGCCAGCAGCTTCTGGCCCAGCACCACCATGGAGCTGAAGGGCGCGAACAGGCCCACGGCCAGCGGGGCCAGCAGCAGGGCCGCCAGCCACATGCTGTCCGCCCAGGCGAAGGCCAGGGCCGCGGGCAGGGCCAGCCACCACGACAGGCGGATAATGCGGGCATAGCCGATCCTATCGGCCAGGAAGCCGCCCAGCACGTTGCTGCTGACGCCGCAGACGCAGAAGAAGGCCAGCATCATGGCGCCGAATTCCTTGCTCTGGCCGAAGACGTCATGCCAGTACAGGGGGATGTAGGTATTGAAGCCCAGGAAAAGGATAGAGCGCGAGGCGATGACCAGGGTCAGCACGCCGAAGGCATGCCAGTCGTTGCGCGGTTCGGCCTGTCCGGCGGCCGTCCGGCCTCGGGGCATCCCCTGCTGCCAGCCGCGCATCTGGACAAAGAGGAACGAGGCCGTGCACAGGGCCAGCAGCAGGAACACGGCCGTGCCGTGCAGGCCCGCCACACAGGTGGCCCCGGCCACCAGCAGCGGCCCCACCACGAAGCCGCTGTTGCCGCCCACGGAAAAGATGCTCATGCCCGCGCCCTTGCGGCTGCCGGAAACGAGGTTGGCATAGCGGGCCCCTTCGGGATGGAACAGGGCGCCGCCCACGCCGCAAAGCATGAGGGTGAGGAAGATGGCCCAGTAACTGTCCAGAAAGCCCACCAGGCCCAGACTGCCGCCCGCCAGCAGCACGGCCAGCGGCACGAACCAGGACCGGGCGTGCTTGTCGGCCAGATAGCCGAACACGGGCTGCACCAGGGAGGAGATGGCCGAATAGGCGAACATCAGGGCGCCCGCGGCCTGATAGTTGAAGCCGTGGGCCGCGGCCAGATAGGGCATCAGCGAGGGCAGGGCGCCGCCGTTGAGGTCGCAGCTGAGGTGCCCCAGGGAAATGAGCAGTATTTTGCGAAGGTCCATGCCTGTCTCCTGCGGGATGTCTGAGGCATGGGCATAGCGGGCGGGGCAGGCGGCGTCAAGGGAGGCGGGCACGAAAAAGGGCCGCCCGAAGGCGGCCCGGAAAGGCAGGTCAGACACGATGCCTAGCGGCGCGGGGGCTGCTTGGCTTCCATGCTGTAGCGGTAGATCTCGTGGACTTCTTCGGTGTAACCGGGGTAGAAGCCCTTGCCCATGCCCAGCACGATGCGGGCACCGCGGTTCATGTGCACCAGCAGGTCGCCGGTGGAGGGATCGACGCACAGACCTTCGATCTCGCCCTGCCTGATGGCTTCATCGAAGACCTTTTCCATGTACACATGGGCGTTGCTGTCCGAGGTGATGTCGATGCGGTACAGGTGGTCGGGTTCGTTGTCGTCGGCGGTGCCGTCGTCAGCGGTCATGAACAGGGAACCGTTGTAGTAGAACACACCCTGCACCCACTGCGGCACGGGCTGCAGATGCACCTTGCGCAGGTAGTTGCCCTTGAGGTCGTATTCATAGAGATGGCGGCCGCTTTCTTCGCCCACCCAGGAGCACATCCACACGGTCTTCTTGACCGGGTCCACGGTGATGCCGGAGACTTCTTCCTGACCGGACTTGGGCTCGAACTTGAACGTGCGCTTGAATTTCAGGGTATTGGCGTCATGGATGGCGATCTGGATGTCCTTGCCCACGCCGTCCATGAAGTTTTCGGCACCCACATAGATCTCGCCGTTGTAGACGTCGATGTCGCCGATGTGGTTGGAGGGGATGGAATAGCCTTCGAAGGGGTTCTTGTTCTCGGCCACCAGTTTGCCGTTCATGTCGTACTTGTACAGGGCCTTGCTGCAGCTCACGTAGATGAACTTGCCGTCGCAGGCCACGCCCTGGCGACCGGCCACGGGCATGACGCTTTTCAGGGTATAGGTATACTTGGCACCGGGGATGGGCTTGGCCTGGGCGGCGGGCAGGGCCACGCACAGGGCGCAGAGCATTGCCAGGAAAGCGAACAGTCCTTTCATCATCTTCCTCCTTTGGACCGCGGATCATGACAGGTCCTTTTTCACCTCGTAGCGCGCTACGGAAAAAAGAGCAACGGCCGGAAGACGGACGTCCCGGAAATGTCACAGAATGACACAGAGCCGTCATGCGATGGGGGAGGAAGACGAGAAGAAAACGGCGGGAGCCGGAAACGAAAAAAGGGCTTGCGTTTCCGCAAACCCTGATTTCCTTTTTGGTGGAGCTGAGGAGAATTGAACTCCTGACCTCTTGAATGCCATTCAAGCGCTCTCCCAACTGAGCTACAGCCCCTCGGCAGAAATGCATACTGCCCAAAAAGGCCCTGGCTGTCAACGGAAAAATCAAAAAAAGTGATTTTTCTTTTTTATCCTTTGATTTCAACAAATTGAAAAAGAAGCGCACAGCGGCCGCCCCGGCAGCGGAGCTTTCCGGTGCCGTCATGGACCGGCAGCGGGCTATGTCAGTTCCGACGGCAGACCGGCCCGCAGGCAGGCCTGCGCCCAGGCGGCCTGGCCCAGGGAGATGCCGCCGTCACCGGGAGGCACGTCCTGCTGGCACAGGGGGGTGAGGCCGTGCGCCGCGAGCAGCAGCGGCAGCAGGCGGGCCAGCAGGGCGTTCTGCATGACACCGCCGGACAGGCCCACCACGCGCACGCCCGTGGTCCCGGCGGCCCTGACGGCCAGGGCCGTGAAGCCCTGTGCCAGCTGCCAGTGGAAACGGGCGGCCAGGTCTTCCGCCGGCAGGCGGCCGCGCTGGTCCAGCACGGCGGCGAACAGGGCCGTGCCGTCCAGTTGCAGGAGGCCTTCCTCCTCCGTCAGGGGCGGGGCGGGCAGCAGCCCGTGCTCCGGCTGCGGGGCCCGCAGCCCTTCCGGCCCCAGGCGCCACCACTGTCCCGGCAGGACACTGCGGGCGGCGGCATCTTCCAGACGGATGGCGGCCTGCCCTTCATAGGTGATGTGCGTGCACAGGCCCAGCGCGGCGGACACGGCATCGAACAGGCGCCCGGCACTGGACGTGGGCGGGCAGTTGAGGCCCCGGCGCCACATCTCGCTGACCGCCGTGACGGCCAGGGCCTGCGGGGCGCGGCGGACCCCGTCCCTGCCGTCATCGCCGGCCGTCCAGCCCGCTGTCAGGGCTTCGGGGGCCCTGCCGGTCTGCAGGGCCAGTCCCAGGGCGATGCGCCAGGGCTCGCGGATGGCGGCCTCGCCGCCGGGCAGACGGAAGGGCGCCAGGCGGCCCAGACGCTGCCAGCGGGGCGCGTCCAGCTCCATGAACAGCAGTTCCCCGCCCCAGATGCTCTTGTCCGTGCCCAGGCCGGTGCCGTCCAGGGCCAGGGCCAGGGCCGGGCCGGTATGCCCGTGCTCGGCGAGCACGGAGGCCGCGTGCGCCGCATGGTGCTGCAAACGCCAGAGGGGCAGGCCCTCGCGCCGGGCCCGTTCCGCGGCATGGCGGCTGGAGAGGAAGTCCGGGTGCAGGTCGCAGACCACGGCGGCGGGCCGCACCTCCAGCAGATCCTGCAGGTGGCGGGCCACTTCCTCATAAAAGCTGAAGGTGGGCGCGTTCTCCAGATCGCCCACATGCTGGCTGACGAAGGCCTCGTTGCCGCGCGTCAGGCAGAGCGTGGCCTTGAGTTCGCCGCCCGCGCCCAGCACGCAGGGCAGGTCCGTGCCCCAGGCTTCGGGCAGCATCACCGGACGGGGCACATAGCCGCGTGCCCGGCGGTAGAAAAAGGGCACCGCGGCGGCCGTGCTGTCCCCGTCGGCGGGCAGGGGGCGCACACCGGCCACGCTGTCGTCCACGCGCACCAGGATGTCGCGGTCGTGCAGCAGCCAGGCATCGGCCAGATGCGCCAGGCGGCGCAGGGCCTCGCGGTTGCCCAGGCAGATGGGCTCGCCGCTGGCATTGGCCGAGGTCATGACCAGCACGGGCGCGGGGTCTCCGGCCGCGGCGGCCAGACGGCCCAGCTCGTCGAAAAGGACGACGTGCAGGGGCGTGTAGGGCAGCATGAGGCCGATGTCGGCGGTATCCGGCGCGATGGCGGGGGGCAGGCAGCCCTTGCGGGCCGGACAGAGCACGATGGGCTTTTCCGGGCAGAGCAGCAGGGCCTCGTGCTCCGGGGCAAGATGGCACAGCTCCCGGGCCGTGGCCAGATCCGGCACCATCAGGGCCAGCGGTTTGTGCGGGCGCCGCTTGCGCAGGCGCAGCAGGGCCACGCTGCGGGCGGAGCGGGCGTCACAGGCCAGCTGGAAACCGCCCAGGCCCTTGAGGGCCAGCAGACGGCCGTCCCGCAGCAGGAGGGCCGCCCGCGCCACGGCATCCCGCATGGACGCTGCCGTCGGCAGGGTCTCCGGGCCGGGCCAGTCCGCCGGGGCGCTGTCCGGGGGCAGGGTGCCGCCCGGCGGCAGCAGGGGGTTGTCCACCAGCCACAGGCGCGGTCCGCACTGCGGGCAGGCCACGGGCTGGGCGTGGAAGCGCCGGTCCAGCGGATCGCGGTATTCGGCCTCGCAGCGGGGACAGAAGGGGAAGCAGGCCATGCTGGTGGTAGCACGGTCGTAGGGGATGGAACGGGTGATGGTGTAGCGCGGCCCGCAATTGGTGCAATTGGTGAAGGCATAGCCGAAGCGCGGATCGCCGGGCGTGCGCATGTCGCGCAGGCAGTCCTCGCAGATGCCCACATCGGGGCTGACCAGCACGCTGTGGCCGGCATGGCCGTGGCTGGCCACGATGACGAATTCCGTCTCGCCGTCCACCGGGGGCAGCTCCGTGACCTCCAGCCGGGTGAGCCGTGCCAGGGGCGGCAGCTCACGGCGCAGGCGCACGGCAAAGGCATCCACCTGCGCCGGGTCGCCCTGCACCTCGATGCGCACCCCCTCCGAGGTGTTGCCCACGCTGCCGGAAAGGCCGCCTTCCACGGCCAGCCGGTAGATGAAGGGGCGGAAGCCCACGCCCTGGACCTGTCCTGCGGCCAGCAAGGCCGTACGTTTGTGCTGTGTCATGGGACGAACCTAGCCTTTTTTTGGCGTTTGCGCTACGCGCGGCCTGCCGCCTTGCGGGGCCATGAGACTTTATGATATTTTTCAGAACACTTTTTACCCTTGGTTTTTCTGCACAGGCTGCAACAGGAGACAGACATGGCCGGAAAAAGCAGTGTCGGAAAGCGCATCCGCACGTTCCGCGAGGAAAGGAACGTGGATCTTGAGACCCTTTCCCAGAACACGGGGCTGACCGTCAATTTTCTGGAACGCATGGAAAATGACGAGATATATCCCACCATCGGCCCCCTGCAGAAGGTGGCCCGTTCGCTGGGCGTACGGCTGGGCACCTTCCTGGATGACCAGTTCACCCGCGATCCCATCATTTCCCGCATAGACCAGCTGGGCAGCGTGGACCCCGCCCTGCACACCGGCCGCACCCCCCGCTCCAGCTACATCTACCAGGCGCTGGGCAAGGGCAAGAGCGACCGCAACATGGAGCCTTTTTTCATCGAGATCTATCCCGACAAGGACGACGAGCGCAAGACCATCTCGCATCAGGGCGAAGAGTTCATCCTGGTGCTCAAGGGCGAACTGATGGTGGTCTACGGTCGCGAGACCTATTACCTGAAGGCCGGCGAGACCATCTACTACAACTCCATCGTGCCCCACTACGTGGGCGCGCACGGCGATGATCCGGCCCAGCTGCTGGCCGTGACCTATACGCCGTAGCCCCCGTCGTGTCCCTGCCCTTTTGCGTACACAGCCCGCGCTCCCGTGCGGCATATGAAGGATGATCCATGGACGAGAAAGTGCGCCAGCGCCAGGCACTGTTCGAACTGCGTGAAAAGACCCTTGGCCAGGTCCTGGACGAGACGGTGGCCCGCATCCCCCACAAGGACGCCATCGTCTATGCGGACCGCAACTACCGCCAGACCTGGCGCGAGTTCGCCGATACCGTCGACCTGTTCGCCAAGGGACTCATGGCGCTGGGCGTGCAGAAAGGGGAAAAGGTGGCCGTCTGGGCCAGCAACGTGCCCTACTGGGTGGCCCTGCAGTTCGCCACGGCCAAGATCGGGGCCATCCTGATCACGGTCAACACCAATTACCGCGAACACGAGCTGGAATACCTGCTCAACCAGTCGGAGTGCGAGAACATCTTCATCATGGACAGCCTGCGCGACCATGACTACATCGACACGCTCTACACCCTGGCGCCCGAGCTGCGCTACCAGAGCCGCGACCGGCTCAGCTTCGAACGCCTGCCGCATCTGCGGCGCGTCTGTTTCCTGGGCGCGGAGAAGCACCGCGGCATGTATTCCGTGCCCGAGATCCTGTCCATGTCCGTCATGACCGACGATGCCGAGTACCGGGCCCGGCAGGACAGCCTGGACCCCTGGGACGTCATCAACATGCAGTACACCTCCGGCACCACGGGCTTCCCCAAGGGCGTCATGCTGACCCATGTGGGCGTGGGCCTCAACGGCTACTGGATCGGCCGTCACCAGCGCTTTTCCGACAAGGACCGCGTCTGCCTGCCCGTGCCGCTCTTCCACTGCTTCGGCTGCGTGCTGGGGGTCTCGGCCTGCGTCAACCACGGGGCCTGCATGGTCATCCTCGAGGCCTACAACCCCCTGCACGTGCTGGCCGCCGTGGACAGCGAACGCTGCACGGCCCTGTACGGCGTGCCCACCATGTTCCTGGCCGAACTGGAACACAAGATGTTCAAGCGTTTCGACGTCTCCAGCCTGCGCACGGGCATCATGGCCGGTTCCGTCTGCCCCGAGCCGCTCATGCGGCGCGTGGTGGAAGACATGTACATGAAGGACATCACCATCTGCTACGGCCTCACCGAGGGCTCGCCGGTGATGACCCAGTCCGACCCCGACGACCCCCTGCCCCTGCGCTGCGAGACCGTGGGCTGCGCCATGCCCGGCATCGAGGTGCGCATCGGCGATCCCGAGACCTGCGAGGAGCTGCCGCGCGGCCAGGTGGGCGAGATCCTGTGCCGGGGCTACAACGTCATGAAGGGCTACTACAACATGCCCGAAGAGACGGCCCGCACCATCAGCCCCGAGGGCTGGCTCCACTCCGGCGACCTGGGCACCATGGACGAAAACGGCTATGTGCGCGTCACCGGCCGCATCAAGGACATGATCATCCGCGGCGGCGAGAACGTCTACCCGCGCGAGATCGAGGAATTCCTCATGGGCATGCCCGGCGTGCTGGATATCCAGGTGGTGGCCGTGCCCAGCCGCAAATATGGCGAGGAAGTGGGCGCCTTCATCATCGCCCGGCCCGATGTGCCCATCGCTCCCGAGGACGTGCGCGCCTTCTGCCGCGGCAAGATCGCCTGGTACAAGATCCCGCGCTACATCGCCGTGGTGGACGGCTTTCCCCTGACCGCCAGCGGCAAGATCCAGAAGTTCAAGCTGCGCGAGATGGCCGCCGAGCGCTGGCCCGAGGCCATGGCCGAGCCGGACCCCAAGGCCGCCGGATAGCGCACGGCCGCCTGCCATGAAAAAAGCCCCGTTCCGGCAGGAAAGGGGCTTTTGACATTGGGGGAGGCGCTGGCGCCTACTTGCGGCTCAGGCCCAGGCGGGCCACCACGGCATCGGCGCCCAGGCGGGCGAAGGTGGCCACGTCCTTGCCTTCGCGGGCGCTTTCGGGCAGCAGCAGCTCGGGCTTGTTGGAGAGCCCGGCCCGGGGCTTGACGCCGTAGGCTTCGGGGAAGCTGTCGTTGAAGTACATGTCCTGGAAGCCCGAGAACTTGAGGGCGTGGGCCGTGGCGTCCAGCACAGCGTGCTCGTCATCGCCCACCAGGCCCAGCGCCCGGGCGTTGACCAGACCGGCCAGGCATTCGCCGCCCTGGGTGCAGGCGATGTGGCCGTGGCGGTTGGCCACGATCATGGCGTCCATGATCTGCTGTTCGGTCACCTGCACCACCTGGAAGGCCTTTTCGCCGCCCTTTTCCATGAATTTCCCGGCCAGGCGCTGCACACGCGGGAAGGAGACCGGGTTGCCGATCATGGCGGCCTGGGCCACGCTGGGGGTGACGGTCACGGGCTGCCACACACGGGCGTCCCTGGGCGCGGCATAGTAGCGGTACACGGGGTCGGCGTGTTCGCTCTGCACGCCGAAGACGCGCGGCAGTCTGGTGATGATGCCCAGCTCCAGCATCTTGAGGAAGCCGGACATGACGGCCGTGATGTTGCCCGCGTTGCCGATGGGCACGAAGATGCACAGGCCGGACACGTCCCAGCCGTACCACTGGGCCACCTCATAGGCGTAGGATTCCTGGCCCAGGATGCGCCAGCTGTTCTTGGAGTTGAGCAGGGCCACGCGGTAGTTCTCGGCCAGATGCTCCACCACCTTCATGCAGTCGTCGAACACGCCCGGCAGTTCCAGCACCGTGGCACCGCTGCCCAGGGGCTGGGAGAGCTGCTGCGGGGTCACCTTGCCGTGGGGCAGCAGCACCACGCTCTTGAGGGGCGCGCCCACATAGGAGGCGTACAGGGCCGCGGCGGCGGAGGTGTCGCCGGTGGAGGCGCAGACGGTCAGCACCTCGTCCCACTGGTGGCGGCGGCAGAGCCATTTCAGATAGCTGAACGCACAGGCCATGCCGCGGTCCTTGAAGGAGGCGCTGGGGTTCTGGCCGTCGTTCTTGTAGGCAAAGGGCACGCCCACACGGTCGCGCAGGGCCGGAGCGGCTTCCACGATGGGGGTCAGGCCTTCGCCCAGGTAGACGATGTCTTCCTCGTCCAGCAGGGGCGCCAGAAGCTCGTAATAACGGAAGATGCCGCGCAGGGCCGTGCTGCGGGTGGAGGCGCGGCGGTCGAAGATCTCGCGCCATTCCGCGCCGCTGCGCTGTTTCAGTTCGTCGAACCTGGTGTTTTCCAGCAGGAACACGCCGCCGCAGGACGGGCAGGTGTAGAGCAGGCTGTCACCGGGGTAGCGCTGGCCGCAGTGCAGGCACACATATTCCATCTGACCGCGATAGGCGGGAAAATCACTCTGGCACACGGGATAATCTCCTTGCAGGGACAGGATGAGGAAAGGCGTTTTTTACCATCCTCTCCCGTGACTTGTCGAGAGGGCAGGCAGGGACGGGGGAGACGCAGATGACCTTTTTCCGGGGGTAACCGCA